>Ga0154478_1070_pt7 | contig 17926 bp, 18 predicted proteins | sample RifGroC2_FD_115957 | JGI IMG/M metagenome (GOLD analysis project Ga0154478, IMG submission 115957) | Gemmatimonadetes bacterium GWC2_71_9
CGGCGTTCGGGATGACGGTGGTCGTCTTCCAGCTCGGCTACGGCGGCTCGGGGATCGGCCTCGACGGACCGACGGAGGCGATCTTCATCCTCGGCCCCGTGCTGGTATTCGCGATCGTGTTCGGGCTGTCGATGGACTACGAGGTGTTCCTGCTGGCGCGCATCAAGGAGGAGTTCGACCAGACGCACGACAACGACGCGGCGACGGTGGCGGGGCTCGCCGCGACCGGAGCCACGATCACGAGCGCCGCGCTGATCATGATCCTGGTCTTCGGCGCCTTCGCGTTCGCGCGGGTGCTCGCCGTGAAGATGGTGGGCTTCGGCCTCGCCGTGGCCGTGCTCCTCGACGCGACGCTGATCCGGATGGTGATGGTGCCGTCGCTGATGCACCTGGCGGGGCGGTTCAACTGGTGGCCCGGCTACCGGCGGCGCGGGGCGGGCGGGCACTACCGCCGCGCGAGCGACGGCGGCGGGCCAGCCACCAGGCTGAAGGGCACGGAGTGACCAGCGCAAGCACCGGCGCCGGGCCCGTCGGGATCGTGTGAATTCGGCTTTGAGCCTGCGCCTATCGGGTCCGCCGGGCCCTTGTCGCCGGCATCGACCGGTCGGGTCCGCGGAAGTGCAGCCTGTAGCGGCCGAGCCGGTCGGGCGAGAGGACCTCGAACGTCCAGTCGCCAGCGCTCACCCAACCGAGGAGCAGCTCGTCGCGGCCGTCGCCGTTCAGGTCCATGGCGGTCACGAGGCGCAGCTCCTCGCTCGAGCCGGCCGGGCGCCGCGTGGCGCGACCCACGGTCGAGCGCAGCAGCGTGTCGGCGGCGATCCCCACGACCAGCCCGCTGACGCTGCCCGTCGCGCCGAGGTCGAGCGCGCCGGCGGCGACCACGATCCGCCGCTCGCTGTCGATGTCGTTGATGGTGTACACGGTCGGCGTCCCAAGCTGGTCCTCGCTCACCCGCTGGCGCGGCCCGGCGGCGGTGCGCAGCAGCCCCAGCAGCGCGAGCGACACCGCCGCCACTTCGTCCTCGCTGGGCTCGACGGTCTCGGCCGTGTGCACTGGCGGCGGGCTCACCACAACTATCGGTGGCGCGTCGCGCATCAGGGAGCCCACGATGTCGATGTTCGCGCGCGTGGGGCACCATGCGGGTGGGTCGCCGCAGAAGCCGGGCTGGATGCTGCGCACGTGGCCGGAGCCCACCGGCTGGCCGTCGATGTAGAACTCGGCGGCTTTGCCCACGAGCGACGCGGCGCGCGTGCTGTCGCGGCGAAACATGGTCTCGACAAGCGTCCACTCACCCGCTGCCTGGCGATAGACCGCCTTGCGCTCGAACAGCGAGGGAACGACGAGCTGGTAGGTCGAGTCGGGGCGGACCGCGACCAGGTCAGGCATCGCGATGCGCGCCGCGGCCGGGACCTGGCTGAGGGGCGCAACCGCGCGCTGCGCTGCTGCGGCGGCGGGAACCAGCGCTGCGCAGGCGATGACGGCACCGAGTCGGGGCAGCTTCACGTCAGGCTCCTTCGTCGCGACGCGGCGGGATGCGGTCGCCCGAGAGGTCCCAGTGCCAGGCCGGCACCCGTTCGCCCGTGCGCGGATCGCGCAGTGGCTTGTACTGGATCCAGCGGCCATCGAGGCCCGCCGCCCGGCCCCACGCGAGGAGCGCCTCGCGGTCGCCGCTCACGAGGTGCGCCATCGCGCGACCGCCCAACGTGAAGCGGTGCAGCCACAGCCCTCCCTCGAGCGCGTGCACCACACCGTCGCGCAGCAGCCGAAACTCGCGCCACGCCACGTCAGCTGCAGGCGACCCGGCCCTCCACCATCGAGGCCATGAACGCCTGCTCCCGGGTATGCGCGAATCGGGGAATCAGCACCGAGGCGAGGAGCCCGATGATCCCCACCACCACCATCACCTCGATCAGGGTGAAACCGCCTGCGCGCTTCACGCCCAAGTCCTCCAGGGCTGATCGGGTGCCGACTGCAGCGGGTACCTGACAACCTACGGACTGGGGCTAGAGGCGGCAAGCTTTCCCGCGGCTTCGGGTTAGCCTGCTTTGGCATCGAGCCAGTTGGCGCCGATCCCCACGTCGGCCACCAGGGGGACGGCGAGGTCCGCCACTCCTTCCATGTGGCGGAGGAGGATCCCGGCCACTTCGTCGGCCTCCCGCGCCGGGGCCTCGACCACGAGCTCGTCGTGCACCTGGAGGAGGAGTCGGGCGCTGAACCGTTCCCGCAGCGCCGCCGCGACGCGCACCATCGCGATCTTGATAAGGTCTGCGGCCGAGCCTTGGATGGGCGCGTTGGTGGCGACCCGTTCGCCGAAGGACCGGACGTTGTGGTTCTTGTCCTTGAGCTCGGGGATGTAGCGGCGCCGCCCTAGAATGGTTTCGGCGTAGCCCTTCTCCCGGGCGCTCGCCACCGCCTCGTCGAGGTAGCGGCGCACGCCGGCGAAGCGCGCGAAGTAGCCCGCGATGAACCGCTTGGCCTCGTCGTGCGCGATGCCGAGCTGGCGCGCGAGCGCGTGCGGCCCCTGCCCGTAGATGGTGGCGAAATTGATCGTCTTCGCGCGGGAGCGCTGGTCGGCCGTCACGGCAGCAGCGTCCACGCCGAAGATGACGGCCGCGGTCTGCCGGTGGATGTCGCCCCCCGCCCGGAACGCTGCGACGAAGGCGGGATCGCCAGAGAGGTGCGCCAGGAGCCGCAGCTCGATCTGCGAGTAGTCGGCGACGACCAGCTTCGCGCCCGGGCGCGGCACGAAGCCCCGGCGGATCGACTCGCCCCGCGCCGTGCGAACCGGGATGTTCTGGAGGTTGGGATTCGTCGAGCTGAGGCGCCCGGTCGCCGCGCCGATCGGGTTGAACGACGTGTGGATCCGCCCCGTCTCGGGGTTCACCTGCGCGGGGAGCGCTTCGAGGTAGGTCGAGAGCAGCTTCGAGACTTCGCGGTACTCGATCAGCAGCTTCGGCACCTCGTGGCCCATCGCTGCCAGCTCCTCGAGCACCTCGAAGTCGGTGGACGCCCCGGTCTTGGTCTTCTTGAGCACGGGCAGCTGTAGCTTCTCGAACAGCACGTGCCGCAGTTGCGGCGTCGAGAGGATGTTGAAGTCGGTCAGCGCCGCGCGGTGGATCGCCTGCTCGAGCTCGGCCAGCTCGCGGCGGAACTCCTGCGTCAACCTCGCGAACTGGTCCGCATCGATCGCGATACCCTCCCACTCCATGTCGGCGAGCACCGCGATCAAGGGCAGCTCGACGTCGCGAAACAGCGGAGCGAGCGCGTGCTCCTCGAGCGTCAGCTCGAGGCGCGCCTTGAGGCGCAGCGCGTACTCGGCGCGTGTGCCGCCGTAGTCCGCGGCCTCGGCCACAGGCACCTCGGTGAACGGCCGCTCCGCCTTCCCCTTGCCGACGAGGTCCTCCCGGCTGCGGAGGTGCTCGCCGAACTCGTCACCGACGACCACGTCGAGCTCGTGCGAGCGTTTGCCGGGGTCGATCATGAAGCTCGCGATCATCGCATCGAAGACGACCCCGCGCAGCGCGAGACCGGCGCGCCGCAGAACCAGTCCGTCGTCCTTGAGGTTGTGGCCGACTTTGGCGACCGCAGGGTCGGCCAGCAGCTCGGCGAGCGGCGCGAGCCGCGGGTCGGTCGCCGGGGGGAGGTTGCACACGGCGCCCCGCTCGAACATTCCGCCCGACGCCCGGTGCGCGAAGGGCAGGTACCACGGCGCGCCATCGCCCGTGGCCAACGCCAGCCCGACGAGCGCGGCGCGCATCGGTTCCGGCGACGAAGCCTGCACGCCGAGCCCGAAAAGGCCCGCGCGACGAGCCGCGGCGACCGCCTCGCGGACCAGCACCGGGGTGTCGGCGATGCGGGCGCGCGAACCAGCCGCAGCCGCCGGCGCGGGCGGCGGCGCACCGAGCCGCTCGGTGAGCGAGCGCACCAGCGAATGGAACTCCAGCTCGCGCAGCACCTCGATCAGCGTGTTCCAGTCTGGCTCCCGCAGGGCGAAGGCGCCGAGGTCGAGCTCCACCGGGGCGTCGCGGCGCAGCGTGACCAGCTCCCGCGAGAGGCGTGCGCGATCCGCCTCCGCCTGGAGCGCTTCCCGCGCCCGCTTGGCCGATACGTCGCCCGCACGCTCGAGGATCGTGTCGAGGCTCCCGTACTCGGCGAGCAGCTTCTGCGCGGTCTTCTCCCCCACGCCCGTCACGCCAGGGACGTTGTCGGCGCTGTCGCCGACCAGCGCGAGGAAATCCACCGTCTGCCCGGGAGGCACCCCGAGGCGCTCCGTGGCGTTCTCGGTGGTGACGAACTGCTCCTCGACCGCCGCCGGGCCGCCGCGGCCGGGGTTGAGCAGCGCAATGTGCGGGCCGATGAGCTGGTAGAAGTCCTTGTCGCCCGAGACGATCACGACGTCGAGCCCCTCGGCGGCCGCGCGAGCGGCGAGCGTGGCGATCACGTCGTCGGCCTCCCATCCGTCGATCGCCACCAGCGGAACCCGGAACGCGCCGAGCAGCGTCTCGACGCGCGTCAGCGAGCGGTTGAAATCCTGCTGCAGCTCTTCGTCGAGCTTCTCGCGCGTCGCCTTGTATTCGGGGTAGGTGGTGTGCCGGAAGCTCGTCCCCGCGTCGTGCACCCACGCCACGAAGTCCGGGTGGTGCTTGCCCCGCAGCCGGAGGAGGAAGTTCACGATCCCCCACGGCACGGAGGTGTTCTCGCCCCGGCTGGTCGTCAGCGGGCGCGAGAGCATCGCGAAGAACGCGCGGTAGATCAGCGCGTAGCCATCGACGAGGAACAGCCGCCGCGTCTCGCCCATCGCGCCGAACCTGCCCTGTCAGCCGAGGAGGCGCAACACCGCGGCCGTGATGACGGGGACGGCGACGTTGTCGACGCCCCGCCACGGGAGCCGCTCGGCCGCGGCGGCCGCGGCGGCGCCTGCGAGGGCATGCAGGGCCGGCAGGTTGGTCGCGAGCAGCACGGCCGCCGCCACGAGGAACGCGCCGAGCGTGCCGGCCCACGTTTTTCGGCCCGCCGTGCGCGCGAACCGGGTGCCCACGGCGGCGCCCGCCGGGTCGGCCGTGGCCGCCACGAGCATCGCGCGGCCGGCCGTGGCGCCCGGCGCAACCAGCCATGCCGCGAGGTAGCCGACCGCGAGCAGCGTCGCGCCGCTCACCGCCCCCCGCTCCGTGGCGCGAAAGAGCGCCTCGACGCCCGCGCCGAACGGTGAGCGCCCGACGCGCGCCGCGCGACGCCGCCAGGCCTCCAGCCCGCACGCCAGCGCGACGAGCACGAGCAGCGCCGGGACCACGGTGCGCGGCGGAAGGAAGACGGCCAGCGCGAGGGACCCCGAGGCCAGGTGCAGCGCACGCCGTCGGACCTCGTGCGGCGCGGGCCCGCTCACGTCGTGCGGCGGATGCGGTTGACGACCTGGAGGAATTCGGAGCGCGACCGGAGGTCGAGCCGGAACCGCCCGAAGCCCGAGTCGTCGATGAAGGCAAGCGTGAGCCGGTGCTCGTTGTATGACCAGTAGATCACGCGACCGCGGCCCTGGATGTCGGGTCGGCGGTCGATCACGTCGTCCGGCTCGCCCAGAGTGATGAGCACTTCGCCGCGGTCGGTGAGCCAGCCGGGGATCCCCTCCTCGCGGAACTGCTCGTTGGCCAGCTGTAGCCGCGCGAAGTACTGGTCGAGCGCCTCGTTCTCCGGCGTGGCTGGGTTGGGGTCGCTCTGGCGCCAGAACCGCTGCCAGGCCATGGAGCGCTCCCCGGGCGATGCCAGGAGCAGCGTCCGCAGCGAGTCGACGCCCGGGAAATACCGCAGTAGAGCCACGATGTCGTCGAGATTGGCCACTGCGTACTGGTCCGAGAACGCGACCAGGAATGGCGTCGCGACCGCAGCGGTGTCGTCGAGCGCGACGCGCAACTCGTAGCGGCCGAGGGAGAGTCGGTCCGGCGGCAGCGCCAGCACGATCGGGCGCAGCGGCGCATCGGTATCGGCACGGATGGTGTCGGCCCAGGCGAGCCGGCCGTTCTGGTCGATCGCGGTCGCGACCAGCCAGCCGCCGCGCCGCAGGCCGTAGGCCTCGGTGTAGAAGCGCAGCGTGTCGGTGCCGTATTCCACCGAGCTGCGCGGGTTGAGGACGATCTCAGGCGCGGCCCGGACGGACGTCCGGGGCCGGCCCTCGTAGATCGCGATCGGCTGCGCGACCGAGGGGGGCGTGAGCTGCGGCACGACGACCAGCTGCTCGTAGCGGGTCGAGTTTGGGCTGTTGCGGTCGCGCAGGACGATGGAGAGCACGTACTGCCCGGCCGCGAGCGGCACGAACTGCTGGAAGATCACGCTCTCATCGGAGCGCTGCGTCTCGCGGAAAGTACCGACGCGCACCCGTTCGTCGCGCGCCGCCTGCTGCGCGACGCCACCCTCCTGGCGGAAGGTGAGCTCGACACGGTACTCGGCGATGAACTGGTTCCCCTCGCGCCGGAACGCCAGCCCGCGGTTGCGCAGCGAGAGCCCGACGACGACGATCATCGAGTCCGGCGCGGGGCCAGCCAGCACCCGGATCGTGCCGATAAACGGGATCGCGCCCTGCTCGGCGATCAGCCCCATGTTGCGGTAGACCGACGTCGGGTCGAAGAGCTGTGGTACGCGCTCGGGAGCCGTCGCGGTCGGCTCGGGCGTGCCGACGCGCTGCCACGAGCCGCAGGCGGCAAGCGGGAGCATCAGCAGTGGGATGAGCCGGCGACGCGGGGGCGGGCGGTGCGTGGGAGCCTCGGCGACGGGTGACGATGCGTTCCGGGCGCAAGCTACGGACGGGCGGCGCCTTGCGTCAAGGCACGGCCACGCCTTCACTTGCCCGTCGGCGTCGCAGGGCGATACATTGTCGCGTTTACATGCAATCCGAAGATCTCACCGGCGCCTCGGTCGCCGGCTACCAGCTCTTGGAGCGCGTCGGCGAGGGCGGCACCGCGACGGTGTATCGCGCCCAGCATCCGGGGCGCGGCCTGTGCGCGGTCAAGGTCCTGCGCGCGAAGCTGCGCAGCGACCGAACCGCCGTACAGCGCTTCCTGCGCGAGGCCGCGTACGGGGCCCGGGTCAGGCACACCAGCGTCGTGGAAACCTACGACTACGGTGAGGCGGACGGGCTGCATTACCTCGCGCTCGAGTGGGCGGACGGCGAAATCCTCGCCAAGTTCGTGCGCCGCTCGGGCGCACTGGCGCCGTCGCTGGCCGCGACGATCGTGCAGCAGATAGCAGACGCGCTGGCCGCCGCGCACGCGTCGGGGATCATCCACCGCGACCTCAAGCCGGAGAACGTCATCTACGACCCGCGGACGCAGCGGGCGCGGCTGCTGGATTTCGGCATCGCCCGGGACGCGGACGCGAAGCCCGAGGAGCGGCTGACGCGCACCGGGTTCTTTGTGGGCACGCTGCAGTACGTCGCACCGGAGGCGCTGTCCGGGGAACTGGTGGGCGAGCCGGCCGACATCTATTCGCTGGCAACGATCGCCTACTTCCTGGTCACGACGCAGCTGCCCTACCAGGCGAAGTCACCGCGCGAACTGTTCCACCAGCTCCTGACGCAACCGCCGATGGCGCTCGGCCAGGCGCGGCGCGACCTTGCCTTTCCGAAGGCGCTCGAGGACTCGGTGATGCGCGGGCTCAGCCGCGAGCCGTCGAAGCGCCAGAAGACGGTGCTCGAGTTCGCGGCTGAGTTCGGCGTGGGTGCGACACAGCAGGCGGCAGGGGCGCGCGGCGGGTTGCTCGGGTCGCTCAAGGGGATGTTCGGCGGGAGCCGCTAGCCGGGGCGCCCCCGGAAGGGACCGCGTGCCGACGCGCGATCGCCTCATCCAGCTGCTGCGCGAACGCTCGCTGCAGACCGGCGACTTCGTGCTCGCCTCGGGTCGCCGCTCGTCCTACTACATCGATTGCCGCCGTACCACGATGCACGCCGAGGGGCTCGCGCTCATCGGCGCACTGGGGCTCGATGGGATCCGCCGCCTCGGCTGGGCGCCGGACGCCGTGGGCGGGCTGACCCTCGGCGCCGACCCCGTGGCGTACGCGATGGCGCGCGCGTCGGTGGACACGCCGCCGCAGATCCACGCGTTCACCGTGCGGAAGGCGGCCAAGACGCACGGCGGGGGCCGGCTGATCGAGGGGTGCTTCGCGCCGGGCGCGCGGGTCGTGGTCGTCGAGGACGTGATCACCACCGGCGGCTCCGCCCTCGAGGCCGTGCGAGCGGTCCGCGCGGAGCGCGGCGAGATCGTCGGGGTCCTCGCCGTGGTGGACCGCGAGGAGGGCGGCCGCGAGGTGCTCACGCAGGAGGGGTTGCCCGTGCACGCCCTCATCGCTGTACGCGAGCTGCTGGGCGCCGCGTGACCCTCCCGGCCGGTCGTGATCGCCGGCGCCGGCCACTGGGGGTTCATCCTCCTGTACTCGTTGGCGATTGCGCCGTACGCCTTCTCGTGGAGCCGCCAGGCCGGGCGCTACCTCGCGCTAGCCAGGGCCGACGCGATGGGCGCGCTGCTGTCCGCCATTGGCCGCGTCGAAGCGCTCTCCGGTGCCTCGGCCGACGGCGCCGCCGACGCGGCGGGCGCGGTCACCGAGCCGCACGTCGCCCTCCAACGGCTCGCCACGACGTCGCAGCAGCTCGCGGACGTCGCCGAGCGGCTGCGCGGGGCGATCGTCCGCTCCTCCGTCCTCGGCCGCCGGCACGACACGCCCGAGTACGTCGCCATCGGCGAACGATAACGCACCGCACCCCGCCGGGCCGACGGCTCACGCCGCGGTTTGTCCGTGGTCCCCGGGCATCGTTCCGAGTGGATGGAACGCGAGCAGCCGGGCCCGGAACGGGGTGATCAGCCGCGAGCGGAACCGCGCGACGGCGGCCTCGAACGGTAGGCGACGGCGGAACTCGCCGGCGGTGATGCCGAGCAGCGTGCGCAGATGGCGGCCGAAGCTCTGCGGCGACGAGTACTCGAGGCGGTGGGCGACGTCCGCGATGCTGAGGCCCTCGCAACGGAACAGGTGCGCGGCGTGCAGCAGCCGCGCGTGCGCGAGGTAGATCTTGGGCGACGGCAGGCCGGCGCGGAAGAACCGCGACATGACCGAGCTGGGCACGACGCGCAGCGCCGCTGCGAGCGCGGTGACGGTGGCGAGCTCCGGCGCGCGCCGGATCACCACCTCGAAGAACAGCCGACAGTCGGGCGGGACGCCGTCCAGTTCGGCGTCCAGCGCGGCCATCACCGCGGCGACGACCGGCGAGGTCGGCTCGCGCAGCAGCTCGCGCAGGCGGTGCCAGCCGGTGGGCGCGCCGACGTCCACCACGGCCCGCACGCCCGACGCGCCCAGCCGCAGCACCCGGTCCGCCGTGTGGCCATCGGCACAGGTGATGAGCGCGACCGCCGGTATGTGCGGGAACTCGCTCACGAATCGTGCGACGCGCGGCAGCTCGGCCTCCCCGCAGCGGTGGACCGAGAGGAACACGGCATCCACCGGGCGGCGCCGCGCGACCTGCGCCGCCTCCTCGATCGACTCGCCATGGACCAGCTCGAAGCAGCCCTGGCCCGCAGCCTCGACGCGGGTGCGCTCCGCCGGCAGCAGCACAGCGGCGACGGTGGCGCTTCGAGCAGGCATCAGGTGCACCTCCGGTCCTTTGTTCCGCAGCCACGTTACGCGCGCGCCGTCACCCCCGGGTCATCTCGCCCTCACCGGTGCTGCCCTCGGGAGCGTCGCGAAGCCGTGACGCTCCGCCTGCGCGCCTTCGGTGCTCCGGCGCTGAGCCTCGGCGGTCAGCCGGCGCCGGCCGAGCTCACCTGGCGCAAGCACTTCGCGCTCCTTGTCTACCTCGCCCGCTCGCCGGCGGGCGCGCGGCGCCGCGATCACCTCGTGGGGCTGCTGTGGCCCGACAAGGACGAGGCGCGCGCCCGGCACAGCCTCAACGAGGCGTGCCGCGCGATCCGCCGCACCCTCGGCGACGCGGCCCTCGAGACGCGTGGCGACATGGTGACGCTGCAGCTCGATGCACTCGAGGCCGACTGGTCGGACGGCGAGCGCGCGCTCGAGGCGAACGACGCAGCGCAGATCCTCGCCGTGTGGCAGGGCGACTTCCTCGAAGGGTTCGGGATCCCGGACGCGACGCCGTTCGAGGACTGGCTCGCCAGCGAGCGCCTGGCGTGGCTCCGCCGGTTCCGCGACGCGCTCACCGGCGCGGCACAGCGGCTGAGCGCCGAGGGTCGGCACCGCGAGGCACTGACGCTCGCCGAACGGGTGCTGCGCGCCGAGCCGACGGCCGAGGGCGCGCTCCAGGTGGCGATGGCAGCGGAGGCGCTCGCGGGGGCGGCGCCGGCGGCGCTCGCGCGGTTCGAGGGCTACGTCGCGCGGCTGCGCGAGGAACGGGGGGCCGCGTCATCGGTCGAGCTCGCGCGCCTCGCCGACCGCATCCGGAGCGGCCAGCGCGGGCGGGCGGAGGCACCGGCCCCCAGCGACGCCGCGCTGCCGCCGCTCACCGGACGCGCCGACGCGCTCGCGGCGCTCGCTCCCCACCTCCCGCGCCGCGAGCGCGCGCGCCCCGCTGCCGTGCTCATCGCCGGTGGGCCGGGATGCGGCAAGAGCCGCCTGTTGCGCGAGGTCGCCGAGCGGGCGCGGCTTGAGGGGGCGCGGGTGGTCGGCACAACGTGCGTCGCCGCCGACGGCGACGTGCCGTGGTCGGCGCTCGCAGCACTCCTCGCGCGCGGTCTGGCGGGCGCGCCGGGGCTCGCCGCCGCGCCGCCGCACGCCCTGCAGCTCCTCGCCTCGGTCGAACCTTCACTCGCGCAACGCTACGCGGGCGTCGCGCCGCGGGAAGCCGCCGGCGCGGCCGCGCTCGGGCGCGCCTTGGGCGAGGCGCTCGCGGCCGTCGCCGACGAGGAGCCGCTGGTCGTGGCGATCGACGACGCGCACTTCGCCGACGACCAGACGCTCGCGGCCTTGCCGGCGGCATTGCGCGCGGCGGAGCATTCGAGCGTCCTGCTGCTGCTCGCCGCGCGGCTCGAGGAGCAGCCCCCGGACCCGCTGAGCGCGCTGCGCTCGCGCATCGGCCACGACCTCCCCGGTGCCGAGGTGCGCGCGGAGCCGCTGGATGATCCTGCGCTCGAGCAGCTCGCGGCCGCGATGCTCCCCTCGTACGGCGCGGAGCACCGCGCGCGGCTCGCGCGCCGGCTCAGCACCGAGACCGGCGGCGTGCCGCTCTTCGCCGTGGAGATCATGCGCGCCCTCGCCGGCGCCCGGCCCGACGCCGCCGCACTCTGGCCGCTCCCCGGCCAGACGACCGCGCAGCCGCTCCCGTTCCCGATTCCCGGCGCCGCCGTGGCTGCGCTCACGCTGCGCGCGCAGGCGCTGAGCGAGCCCGCGCGGGCGACCCTGCTCGCCGCGGCGATCACCGGCGCGCGCGTGGACGAGGCGCTCACCGCCGAGCTGGCACCGCTGCCGGCCGGGCACGAGGCCGCCCTCGCGGAGCTGGAACGCACGGGGTTCTTGCGGGACGAGGGCGGCGTTTACCATTTCACGGCCGAGCTGGTGCGCGCCTTCCTCGAAGCGGAGATGCTGGCCGGGAGCGAGCGGCGCCGGATGCACCGCACCGCGGCGGCGGCGCTGGCGCGCCGTGGCGCGACGGGCCGCGATCTCGCCTACGCGGAGCACCGCTATGCCGCGGCCGAGTGGGCGGCGGCCAGCGAGGCGGCAGCAGCGATCCAACGCGACGCGACCGCGCGCGGCGACGCCCGCACGGCGGAGCGCGCGGCGCGCCTCCAGCGCCGCGCCGAGGAACGCGCGCGCGCCCAGGAAGGACGCTGATCGATGGCGCGCGTCTTCGTGTGCGGCGGCACCGGCGTGCTGGGCGCGTACCTCGTGCCCCGGCTCGTCGAGCGCGGCCACGCGGTCACGGTGCTCGCGCGCTCGGACGCGAAGGCCGCGCAGGTCGCGGCCACGGGCGCGACGGCCGTCCCGGGCGACATGCTCGACCGCGCCTCGCTGGCACGCGCCGCCGAGGGCGCCGAGGTCGTCATCCACGGCGCGACGCGCATCCCTCGGGTGTTCCCCGGCAGGCCCGCCGATTTCGCCCCCAACGACCGTGTCCGGCGCGACGGCACCCGCAACCTGCTCGATGCTGCGGCCGCCGCCGGCGTTCGGCGCTTCGTGCTCCAGAGCATCATCTGGGTCCACGGCGACCAGCAGGACGCCTGGATCGACGAGGAGGCCACGCTGCGTCCCACGGCGGTCGCGCGCTCCGCGGTGGACGCCGAGGCGATGGCGCGCGAGGCCGCCGCGCACTTCGGCTTCGCCGTGGATATCCTGCGCGCCTCGGGATTCTACGCGGCCGTGGCGTACCACACCCGGGAGATCCTGCGCCGCCTGCGGCACCGGACGGCGCCGATCATCGGCCACGGTGACAACTACCAGTGCTTCGTCCACGCCGCCGACGCGGCGGAAGCCTTCGCCGCCGCGGCCGAAGCGACGATCCCCGGGGACACGTATTTCGTGACGGACGACGAGCCGGTGCAGATCGGCCAGTACCTGACCTGGCTGGCCCGCGCGAGCGGCGCGCCGGCACCGTTGCACCTGCCGGTGTTCCTCGCGCACCTCACCCTCGGACACGAGATGGCGAGCGCGTACGGCTCGTCCCTGCGGTGCCGGAACGATCGCATCAAGCGGCAGCTCGGATGGCGGCTGCGATACCCCACGTTCCGCGACGGCTACGCCGAAGTGCTGCCGCGCCTGAAGCCCTGACGTGACGCACTCACCTGCTGCGACCCGGAGTGCCCATGACCACGACCCGCCGAGAGTTCCTCGCCACCGCCACCCTGGGCGCCGCCGCGACGGCGCTCCCCCTGCAGGGCGCCGTAGGCGCCGTGCCACCCTGGTGGCGCGCACCGGCCACCGACCCCGCCACCGGCGTGCAGGACCGCCCCGACCGGCTGCCGGTCGCCTGGTACCGCGCCTGCATCGCGCGCATCCAGCAGAAGCTGGGAGAGCAGGGCCTCGACGGCATCCTGCTGCGCGACCAATGGAACGTCGTTTACGCCGCGGGCTACTTCCATTCGACGACCGAGCGTCCGGAGGCACTGTGGGTCCCCCGCGAGGGCGAGCCCGCGCTGTTCGTGCCCGGGCTCGACCGCGATCTCGTCGCCTCCTGGTGGGTGCGGGACGCCGAGTTCTACTTCGACTACCCGCACGCCGAAACGAACAACGACCCCCGCACCAGCAGCGTCGCCGACCCCCAGGGAACGGTGAACCTGTGGCAGTGGATGCTGCGCGGCCTGGACCGCCGCGGCTTCGGCGGCCGCGCCATCGGCCTCGACTGGGAGCCGCCGCCGTCCCAGGCGCGGTTGTTCCAGGACACCCTCCCGAGCGCACAGTTCCGGCCCGCGCCGCAGCTGCTGCTCAGCATGCGCATGGTGAAGACCCCGGAGGAGATCGCGCTCACCCAGCGCGCCATCGACTACCACGACCGCGTGCTCGAGTTCTGCCGCGACTACGTCCTGCGTCACGGGACCGGCGCCACCGACTTCGCCGTGCGCCACGAGGCCGAGCGTTTCGCCACGGAGCTCGTGCTCGGCGACATCCCGCACACCGGCCTGCCGCACAGCGCGGTCGGCATTTCGATCGGCGTGGGTTGCCGCACCGGCGTCGGCACCGCCTACCCACACCCCAACCAGTTCTTCATGACGCGCATCCAGCGGGGGCACGCGATCCAGTTCAGCGGCGTCATGGTGCGCGTGGGCGGGTACGGCGGAGAAGGATATCGCGCCTGCCAGGTCCTCCCCATGACCGCCGAGCAGCAGCGGCTCTGGGAGGTGCACACCGAGATGACGCTCGCGCAGCAGGAGTACTCGCACGCCGGCGTCGAGTGCCGCGAGGTCGCGAGCCGCGTGCTGGAGATCGCGCGGCGCGCGGGCGTCCAGCAATACGTTTACCACCGGCCGGCGCACGGTGCGGGGATGGAGGGCCACCAGGCGCCGTACGTCTCCCTCGGCGACGCGACGATCATGCAGGAAGGGATGATGTTCTCAAACGAGCCGGGGCTCTACAACCCGGAGGGCGGCTACGGCTACAACCACGGCAACAACCTGCTGATCACGGCGACGCGCGGCCAGCAGATGAACCGGACGCCGTTGACCACGGAGTGGTGCTGGCTGAGGATCTAGGGGCACGGGGGCGCCGCGGCACCGGGGCACGGAAACCCGACCGGGCTCCCTCTGTGCTTGTGTGCCCCCGTGCCCCTATATTTCGCTCGCGGAGCGCGATGGTCGCGGGCCCTTCGGGGCTCGAGGAAAGTCCGAGCTCCACAGGGCAGACTGCCAGGTAACGCCTGGGCGCCGCGAGGCGACGGACAGGGCCACAGAGAACAGACCGCCACGCCGCAAGGCGCGGTAAGGGTGAAACGGTGGGGTAAGAGCCCACCGCGCGTCCCGGCAACGGGCGCGGCACGGCAACCCCCAGTCGGAGCAAGGCCAAATAGGCGGCGAGGTCCGGCCCGGACCGCCAGCGCCCTTCGGGGCGAGCCGCGGGTAGGCCGCGCGAGGTGGCGGGTGACCGCCATCCCAGATAGATGACCATCCGGCCCTCGGGCCGAACAGAACTCGGCTTACGGCTCCGCCTTCCGCGCCGCGCACGGGACATTCGCTGCGCGGCGCGGTTGCTTCCGTTACATTCGGGCGTCCGACACCACGAGGATGAACCCCGATGCGCCGCCTGACCTTGCTCGCCGCCGCCGCAACCGCTGCCGCCTGCGCCGGCCGCGCGACCGTCCCGACCACACCGATGACCCGGCCCCAGGCCGCGAGCCCCGAACCCACGACGCTGCGCTACGCGACCGGCGCCGGTCGCTACCGGGTCGAAGGGCTGACGCACTCGGAGCAGGAGGTGATGGGCAACACAACGGCTTTCGATCTGAACACCACCGTGCTGGTATCGACCGTGGCGAGCGAGGAGGCGGCCAACCTCAACCTCGCGATCACCATCGATTCGATCGCCGTGTCGGGCACGGCGCCCAATGCGGATGCCCAGTCCTTCGCTGCCGCGCGCGGCCGCACCTTCCGCGCGCTGTTCACCCCGGCAGGCGGGCCGGTGTCGGTCCGGTCGCCGGACAGCACCAACGCGGTCTTCGAGCAGCTTGCACGCGGTTTCCACGAGTTCCTGCCCGCGTTGCCGCCCGGGCCGATCTCGGCCGGCGCGACGTGGTCGGATACGGTCAGCCAGGCCGTGCCGAACCCCGGCGGCGAGGGCACCACGACCGTGCAGTCGCAGCGCCAGCACCGGATCCTCGGGTGGGAGACGCGCGACAGCGTGCGCGCGCTCCACATCGCGACCACCGCCGCCATCACCATGAGCGGGTCGGGTTCCGTCCAGGGCCAGCCGATCGAGCTGAGCGGCACGGGAACGTCGACGATGGACCGGTTCGTCTCAGCCGTGGGCGTCTACCTCGGCGCCACACAAACCGACAGCACGAACATCACGGTGAACGTGCTCTCGGTGGGCATCACCGTGCCGGTGCGCCAGACGCAGCGCACGACCGTCACGCGCCTGCCGTGACCCGCGGGCCGGCGCCGCTGCGCGCCACCGCGCTCCTCCTCGCGGCGGTGGTCCTCCCCGGTGCCGCCGCCGCGCAGTACTTCCCGGCCCAACCGGCCGGCTACCTGATGAGCGCCACCGCCCGCGACGGACGCGCCGTGTGGGTCAACCCCGCCGCCCTCGCGCGCAGGCCGGAAGCGAGTGTCGGCGCGGACGTCACGGCGACCTTCGGCGGCGGCACCGCGCACGTGAGCCAGTTCGGCGCGACGCTCGCCAGTCACGGGCTCGCCTTCGGCTGGAGCCGCACCGAGCCGCGCACCATCGGCGCTCCCACCGCATCGCTCCCCGCCATCACCACGTTCGTCCTCGGCCTCGGGCTCGGCGACGCGGTGTTCTCGGCGGGAGCGGCGAAGCGCTGGTACAAGGGCAGCGCGCGCTCGGCGTCCGCCTGGGAGGTCGGCACGCAGTTCCGAGCCACCCGGTCGCTCGAGTTCTCGCTGGTGTACCGCGACATCGGCTCGCCGGCGGTGAGCGCCTACCGCGGGATTGTCCCCGGCGACACCCTGCTCCCCGCGCGCCTGATTCCCGGCGTCGGGATCACGCTGTTCGCCGGCAGGCTTCGCGGGGCCGTCGAGTGGGAGTGGGCCTCGAGTTTCATCACCCGCGTGACGCGCGTCGGCTGGTCGCTCGAGGTGACGGAGCGGCTCACCGTGATGGGCCGCGGCGACCTCTCCGAGCGGCCCGAAGAGCGGAGCTTGGCGCTGGCGGCCCAGTGGCGGACCCAGAAGCTTCGCGGCACGATGTACGGCGCGCAGCCCAGGCTCGGCGACCGCCAGGACCTCGGCGCCGCGGTGCAGGCGTACGCGGTGCCGGCGCCAGAGCGCCGCCGCCGCTAGGGCGTGAGCGTGATGCGCGTCCTGCGCGCCGCCACCACGGCGGCGCTCCTCCTCGCGGCCGCCGCCGCCCTGTTCCTCGGCTGGACGCTGTTCGTGTGGCCCCCGCCGTCGTGGTGGCGCACCCACTGGCCGAGCGAGACAGCGTTCATGCGGATGCGCCAGCGCCAATACGCGGCGGCGCGCGACGCAACGCCCCGCCACTACCGGCCCGTCCCGCTCGACTCGATCTCGGACTGGCTCGAGCGCGCGGCCACGGCGGGCGAGGACGACGCCTTCTTCCAGCACCACGGGATCGACTACCGCGCGCTACGCGAGGCGCTAGGCTACCGCCGCGACGCGTTCTCGTGGCGCGACCCGCGCCAGCGCGCCGAGCTGTGGCGTGCGTTGGCCCGCGCGAGTGAGCGCCGCGACAGGCTGCGCGGCGCGAGCACAATCACCCAGCAGCTCGCAAAGAATCTCTACCTGTCGCCCTCACGCAATCCAGTCCGGAAGCTCAAGGAGGCTGCGATCGCCTACCGGCTTGAGTGGGCGCTGCCGAAGGAGCGGATCCTCGCGCTCTACCTGAACGTCGCGGAATTCGGCCCGAACCTCTGGGGTGTGGAGGCTGCGAGCCAGCGCTACTTCGCTCGCCCCGCGGCACGCCTCACGATGGACCAGGCGGCGCTGCTGATCGCCACGCTGCCGCATCCGCTCACGTCGAACCCCGCCTACCTGCCGGGGCGCACCCGCTGGCGCCAACAGCTCATCCTGCGACGGCTGCGCGGCGAACCGGTCGAGGTCCCGCACGAAGCGGGCGAGGACATCGCGCCCCTCGGCGCACCCGCCGCCCCGACCGCCGACTCGACGGCCGCCCCGCGCGACACGCTGCCCAAGCCGCCCGCAGACGATTCGGCCGCCGCGCCCCCGAAGGACACGACGGCCGCGCGGAAGCCATCAGACGCTCGTCGTTGGTCGCTGGACGCCCTTCGACGTCCGGGGTTCAACGCCTAACGTCTAGTCCACCAACCTTAGCGGCATCACCAGACAGAGATAGGCCGCGCTGTCGTTCCAGCCGACCGGCTCGGCCGTGGCCGCCCGCTCCGGCGCCTTGAACGTGAAGCGCACCTCGTCCGTGGGCATGTACTTCAGCAGCTCGAGCAGGTACGCGGCGTTGAAGCCGATCTCGAGCACCTCGCCCTCGTAGGTCACCGCCATCTCGTCCTGCGCCTCGCCGAGGTCCGGCGTCTGGACGCTGAACTTGAGCGTGCCGCCGCTCAACGAGAGCCGGATCCGGTGCGTCTGCTCGCTGGCCACGATGCTCATCCGACGCAGCGCCGACGCCATCGCCACCTTGTCCACCGTGGCGAACTTGTCGTTCTCGCGCGGGATGACCTGCTCGTAGTTCGGATACGGGCCCTCGATGAGGCGCGTGTAGACCTGCGTGCCCCCGCACCGGAAGCCGAGGTGGTTTTCGCTCTTGGCGATCTCGACCTCGTCGTCGGGCCCGAAGAGGCGGCGGATCT
>Ga0154478_1158_pt1 | contig 16611 bp, 11 predicted proteins | sample RifGroC2_FD_115957 | JGI IMG/M metagenome (GOLD analysis project Ga0154478, IMG submission 115957) | Gemmatimonadetes bacterium GWC2_71_9
CGACGGCGACGCGCGACTCGCTGCTCGCGCGCGCCGTCAGCTGGCGCGACTCGCAGCCCGGGCTGCGCGGGGGCGACTTCGAGGTCCGCACCGCCGAGGGCCTGCTGCGCAACAGCGTGGCGGTGGTCGAGCTCGACCCGGCGCGCTTCCGGTTCGCGCTCGCCAGCGCACCGGACTGGGCGCGGCGCAGCGCCGATGAGTGGCTGCGCCGCGACTCGACGCTCGTGCTGGCGGTGAACACCGGGTTGTTTCGCGAGAACGGCACCCCGCAGGGACTGGTCCTGGTGGAGGGCGAGCGCCGCAGCGGGCTCGCCGGCTGGCTCGACGCCGTCGTCGTCCTGGACGAAGCGGGCCCCCGCACGACCGACGTCGCCGGCGCCCGCGGGCTCGGCGGCGTCTCGGCGTTCCAGACGCTGCCGTGGCTGGTGCGCGGGGGCCGCGTCGTGTTCGGCGTCAGCTCGGGCGCGCGGCTCTCTCGCGCGCACCGCGACCGCCGCATCACGCTCTGTCTCGGTGACGACGGGCTGGTGCGCCTCCTGCTCAGCAACTTCGAGGTGTTCGGCGCCACCGCGGGCCGGATCCCGGTGGGCCTCACGCTCCCCGAGCAGGCGGCGGTGGCCGCCGGCGCGGGATGCCGCGACGCCGTCGCGCTCGACGGCGGCATCTCGGCGCAGGTCGCGGTCCGCGGGGCCACCGGGCTCATCCGCATGCCGGGGTGGCGCAAGGTCCCCTTGATGATGGTCGTACGTCGGCGATAGCGTTGTCGCAGTGGCGCGCGCCGCCACCCACCCGGAGGCTCCATGCACGCACGTGCGATTCTCGCCCTGGCCCTGGCGCTCGCCGGGACCGCCGCGCCCGCGTCCGCCCAGGGCGTAGGGGTGATCTGGGGCTCGGGCCCCACGGACGTCTGGGCGATCACGAACCGGCCCTCGGCGCTGCACTGGGACGGCCAGCGCTGGTCGGAGACGCCGCTGATGGCGAGCGGCACGATCCTCGCTCTGTGGGGCAGCGGCCCGCGCGACGTCTTCGCCGTCGGCGAGTCGGGGACGATCCTGCACTTCAACGGCACGCTGTGGGCGCCGATGTCCGCCGGCACGCAGCGCGACATCGTCGCTGTGGGTGGCCGGTCGGCCGCCGAGGTATACGCGCTCGCGCAGTCGGAGGGCGACACCGACCACCCGCTCCTGCTGCGCTACGACGGCCGGCAGTGGACCGCGGCGCCCCTCACGCTGCCGTTCCGCGCCTCCGCGATGGCGGTGATCCCGACCGAGATCGTGGTGACCGGCGTCGCCTACTTCGATCCGCGGCCCGAGGAGCGGCGCCAGGCCGGCGTCCTCGCGCGGATGCGCGGCGGCGTCTGGTCCGTGACGGGGTTCGACGGCCGGCGCGTCACCGACTCACTGGTCGGCGGCGCGGGCTGGGTGGGGATGGGCGTGACCGGCGCGACCACGGTGCTCTACGGGCAGCGCGAGGACGGGAGTAGGGTGCTGGCGCTGCAGAGCGCCGGGCGCTGGACGCGCGTGAGCCCGCCGGATCTGCCACAGGGGATGCGCGGCGACGACGCGCGGCTGGTCGTGGCCGCCGACGGCACGCCGGTCCTCCTGCTGGCGAACGGATTCGCGCGCTGGGCGGCGGGCCGCTGGGCGCTGGTCTCGCCGCGAGCGCAGATGCAGTCGCAAAGCCAGCAGATGCAACAGGCGATGGAGGCGCTGAACCTGCGGCCGGGACAGGCGCCGACGCCCGAGCAGCTGCGGCAGATCCAGCGCATCTCGGCGCAGGCGCAGCAGGCGATGACCGGCCCGGGCTCCGCCGGGCAGATGACGGCGATGGACTTCGGGAGTGAGCCGGTCGCGTGGGCCCCTTCGGGCGCGGACTTCTGGGTGGGAACCTCCTCCGGGCGCATCGTGCACGTCACCGGCGAGAACGCCCAGATCGCGTACGACGCGAGCTGCGCGGACCCCAACCTGGCGCGCTACAACCCCACGTGCGCCACGCTCGCCCCGGCGGCGGCGCCCGCGGCGGCTCCGGGTCAGCAGCGCCAGCCGGTGCGCACCCCGATCCCGGAGCCGTCCCGCCGGACGAAACCGCGGCCGTAGCGGTGCACCAGGCAGCAACGCCACGGGCGGCCTCGTCGGCCGCCCGTTTGGGTTGCCGGTCACCCGGGTCGGACTACGCCGCGTGCCAGAAGCGCAGCAGCGCTGCTCCCTCGGGGCAGTCGCGCAGCTTCTCGAACGCGCGCTCGCGGATCTGCCGGATGCGCTCGCGTGTCACGCCCATCAGCGCGCCGATCTTCTCGAGAGTCATCGCCTCGGAGCCGTGCTCGAGCCCGTAGTAGAGGTAGAGGATCTTGCGCTCGCGCGGGGTGAGGTACTTGCGGAATACGTCGTCGATGAAGTTCCGCATGAGGTTGGAGTCGGTGTGCTCCTCGATCTCGCTGCCCTCGACGCCGGCGAAGCGCTCGCCGAGCGTCGCGGCGTCACGGTCGGTTCGGTCCACGGGCGCGTCGAGCGAGACCTCCGTGGCCGTCATGCGTCGCGCCGTACGCACGTTCTCGATCGAATCGCCGAGGGCGCGCGCGATCTCGTTGTCCGTGGGCGCGCGGCCCATCTCCTGCGCGAGCACCATCTCGGTGCGCGACATCTTGATGAGGTGGGCGTTCTGGTTGAGCGGGATGCGCACGCTGCGCGTCTGCTCCGCAAGCGCCTTGAGCACCGCCTGGCGCACCCACCACACGGCGTACGAGATGAACTTCACGCCCTGGTCGGGATCGAACTTCTTGACCGCCTTGAGCAGCCCCTCGTTGCCGATCGCCACCAGCTCGGAGAGATCGAGCCCGTGGCCCTGGTACTTCTTCACGTACGAGATGACGAACCGGAGGTTCGCCGTGACCAGGCGTTCCGCCGCCGTCTGGTCGCCGCGCTGTGCGAGCCGCGCCAGCCGCTTCTCTTCGGACGGATCGGTGATCAGCGGCAGTTTCTGGATGTCCTGGAGGTACTGGTCGAATGCGCCCGAGCTGGTCTGACGGAAGAAACCCTTGGCCTTCGCGCTCACCGCTCGCCGCATGTGGGTCCCCTTCGCGATGACACTGAATTGACGCAGCAGGTGCTGCCAGAAAAGCCGGGAAGCGGGGCCCATAGTAGGAAACGGCGGAATCCACTGTCAAGCGGAAAGAGTTATCCACATCACTAAGTTGTTTCATCTCCGGGCGTTGCGAAAAACACCCACATGTGAACATCGTCGTTTTACGATTGTTGCCTGGGGCGATCACACTAACGCATTGAAACACAACCGGTTGCAACAGAGAGGGATGGGAATGGTATTGCGATGATGGCGGGATTCTGTCAGCGGCGAGTACTGTCGAGCGCGTGTCGAATCGCTTCGTCGTCCGCCTCCACCGTCCAGGCACCGTCGGCACTCTGCGCCATCTCGCCGATGCGCCGCGGCAGCGCGAATCTCACCCGCTGCGCGCGCGCCTTCTTGTCGGCGCGCATCGCCACGAGCAGATCGTCGATCACGAGCGTCTCCGGCAGCGTCGCCGGCAGCACGTAGCGCTCCAGCATGCCGGCGATCGCGTCCCTGAGCCCCCGCTCGGCGACGCCGAGCGCCTCGGCCAGCGCCGCTTCTGCCGCCATCCCGATCCCCACCGCCTCGCCGTGCAGCAGGTCGAAGCCGCTCTTCGTCTCGACGGCATGGCCGATGGTGTGCCCGAAGTTGAGGATCTGGCGGCGGCCCGCCTCACGCTCGTCGGCCGCCACGACTGCGGCCTTGATCTCGATGCTGCGGCGCACCACCGGCTCGAGGCGCTCCGGGTCGCGCTTGAGCACCGGCCCCGCATCGGCGAGCGAGGCGAAGTAGGCCGCGTCGGCGACCGCGCCGTGCTTGATTGCCTCCGCCATGCCTGCCGCGACCTGCACTTTGGGAAGGGTGGCGAGCAGGTCAACGTCGGCGACCACCACGCCCGGCTGGTGGAAGGCGCCGATCAGGTTCTTGCCCGCGGGCACGTCCACGCCGGTCTTGCCGCCGACCGACGAGTCGATCATCGCGAGGAGCGTCGTGGGCACCTGGACGTAGGGGACGCCGCGCAGGTAGGTGGCCGCGACGAAGCCGGCGAGGTCGCCGGCGACGCCACCGCCGAAGGCGATCACCGCGCCGTCGCGGCCGATCCGCGCCTTCAGCATGGCATCGCTCAACTTGCCCCACGTCTCGCGGGTCTTGTTCCACTCGCCGGCGGGGAAGGTGAAGAGGTGTGCCTCGAGCCCGGCGGCGCGCAGCGCGCCGAGCAGCGCCACGCCGTGCAGCTCGGCGACGCGGTGATCGGTGATCAGCGCGTACGCGTGTGCCGGGCAGCGCTCGGCGAGGACGCTCGGCAGCTCCACGATGAGGCCGCGGCCGACCAGAACGTCGTACGAGGCATCGCGCACTTCGCGGAGCGGGACGTGGATCGCTACCACGCCACGTCCGGCACGCCCGAGCGCCTGTTGGCCAGGCGCGCCAGCACGAACAGCAGATCGGAGAGCCGGTTGAGGTAGACGAGCACCTCGCCGGCGACGGGCTCCTGGCGGGCGAGGTGTACCACGGCGCGCTCGGCGCGGCGGCAGACGGTGCGCGCGAAGTGCAGCGCCGCGGCCTTCGGCGTGCCGCCCGGGAGGACGAACGTCTTGAGCGGCTCCAGCTCCGTCTCGACGGCGTCGATCGCGTCCTCCAACGCCTCGATCCGCGCGTGGTCCATGACCACCTTGGTCCGCTTCCCCTCCTTCAGCCGCTCTGGCGCGGGGGTCGCGAGCGCACCGCCGATGGTGAACAGGTCGTGCTGGATCTCCGAGAGCAGCGCGTCGGAGAAGTCGGCCGGCGCCACGACGCGTGCCAGGCCGATCGCGGCGTTGGTCTCGTCCACCTCGCCGTAGGCGCAGACGCGGACATGGTTCTTCGCCACGCGGCTCCCGCCCATGAGCAACGTCTCGCCGGCATCGCCGGTCCTGGTATAGATCCTCACTGGGCGCAAGCTACGTTGGCCGCTCCGCGGGCGTCCAGCCGACCCCCTCGCGCCTGGCACGCTCGCACGACGTCCCCTTGCCGCTTCTCCAGCATGGAGAACCTTGCAGTTGGCTCCCTAGTGGCCGAGGGCCGCGACGATCGCGTCGATGCGCTGCAGCGCCTCGCGGTCGCGCGCGGTGTGGTTGTTGAGCTGGATCGAGAAGGTCCAGACGCCGCCCGGCGTCTCCAGGTAACCCGAGAGCGTGTTCACGGTGCTGATCGAGCCGGTCTTGGCGCGCACGCGGCCGGCGAGCGGCGCGCGCCGGAACCGGTAGCGCAGCGTCCCCTCGCCGCCGCGGGGCAGGGCGTCGAGGAACGCCCGAGCCGCCGGAAGCTCGCGCATCGCGCGCAGGAGTCGCACGAAGGCGTCGGGGGCGACGAGGTTGTGGTGCGACAACCCGCTCCCGTCGGCGAGCCGGAACATCGTCGAATCCACGCGCAGCGAGTCGATCAGGAACCGGCGCTCCACGTCAAGGCCTGCCTCCCACGAGCCGCGGCCGCGGACCTCGCGGCCGATCGTCTTGAGCAGCATTTCCGCGTACCAGTTGTGGCTCATCGAGAGAATCGGCTCGAGGACCTTCGGCAGCGGCGGCGACAGGTGCTCGGCCAGCGGGTCCATACGGCGCGCGGCGGCGTATGTGGTCGAATCGTACACGGCGTGCACGCGTCCGGTGACGGTGATGCCGCGACTCGCGAGCACGGCGCGGAAGGCGGTGGCGGCCCACGCCGGCCCGTCCAGTACCGCGACGTTCTCGGTCCACGGCCGCGCATCAACGGGGACGTCGCCCTCCGCCCACACGACGTTCGTGCCTGGCTGCCGGTGGAAGTCGATCGTGCGCGCCGAATCGGCGGGCACGGTGCGCGCGCGGTTGGTGAACTGCACCACGCCGAGATTCGGCGCGAGGGAGATGACCGGCGGCTGTCCGGCGGCCCCCGGCGCGATGTCGAAGTCCACGCTGTTGTCGTTGAAGCCGAGCGCGGTGACCGGTGCCGCGTACCACCAGGTGAGGTCGTAGGCCTCCCAGGACGGATGGGTCGCGACGCTGTCGAAGTACGACGCGTCGCCGACCAGGTCGCCTTCCACGCGCGCGACGCCGCGTGCCCGCAGCGAATCGGCGAGCTCCTCGAACGGTGCGAGGCGCGTCGGGTAGTAGCGCGCCGAGAGCGTGGGGTCGCCGCGGCCGTAGAGGACCAGGTCGCCGTGGAGGACGCTGTCGCCGATGGGCCCGGCGCCGTAGACGCTGGTCCGGAACCGGTAATCGGGCGGCAGCAGGGCGGCGGCGACCGCCGCGACGACGAGCTTGGTGTTGCTCGCCGGGACGAAGAGCCGATCGCCGTTCCGCTCGAAGACGATGTGCCCCGACGGGTCCGCGATCGCTACGCCCCACAGGGCACGGTTGAAGGGCTCCGCGTCGAGCAGGCGGTCGAGGCGCGTGGCCAAGACGCCGCCGCGCCGTGCCTGGGCCTGGGCGGGGGCGTGCGCGAGCGCCACGGCGAGGATCAGGCCGAGAAGCCGCGCGGAGCGGGCCATGTTGCACGCTGCCAAAGAGTTGACAGGCACAGTTGGGTGTACGAAAGTATGACAGTGAAGCGAACTGCGGAAGCCGTGCTCCTGCTTGCCGCGCTTTCCGCGGGGTCGCTTGCGGCGCAGGCGGAGCGCGGGCCGGAGCGCCGCGTGGCGGCGGTGCGCTTCCGGGGCAACCGGGCGCTCGACGACTACGCGCTCTCCATCTCCATCGCGACCAGCGCGTCGAACTGGACCTACGGGTGGCCGCTGCTGCGCGCTTTGAAGATCGGCGTGCGCCGCGGGTTCGACGAAGTCGAGTTCCGGCGCGACGTACTCCGGCTCCAGCTTCTCTATCGCCAGCATGGCTTCTTCGAGGCCGGGATCGACACCGTCGTGCGGCGCGGCGACGACGCGGTACGGGTGACGTTCCGGATCGCCGAGGGGCCGCCGGTCGTGGTGGACTCGATCTCGATCGGTGGGCTGGACGGCGTGGTGCAGCCGCGCCGGCTGCTGAGCCGGATCCCGCTCGAGGCGGGCAAACCGTTCAACCGGTTTCTGTTCGAGGCCTCCGCCGACTCGATCGTGCTCGCCCTGCGCAACCTCGGCCACCCCTTCGCGACCATCTTCCGCAACTACACTGTGGACCGGGCGACCCGGCTCGCGCGGGTGGAATACGAGGTGGTGCCCGGACTGCACACGCGCATCGGCGAGATCGCGATCGAAGGCTCGCGTGCCGTAAGCCGGCGCACGATCCGTCGCTTGCTGGCGATCCGTGAGGGCGACGAGTTCGACCAGGATGCGCTGTACGAATCCCAGCGGAGCCTCTACCAGAGCGACCTGTTTCGCTTCGCGAACGTCGCGCTCGCGCCCGACTCCGTGGTGCGCGGCGCGGATTCGCTGGTGGTGGTGCGGGTGCAGGTCGCGGAGGGGCCCCGCGCGCGGATGCGCGCGGGCGCCGGGTACGCCACGATCGACTGCTTCCGCACCCAGGCGACACTCGCGGCGCACAACTTCATGGGCGGCGCACGGCGGCTCGACGTGGCCGCACGCGTAGCGAAGATCGGCGCGGCGTACCCGGCGGACCTCGGCCTGCGCAACACGGTCTGCAGCGAGCTTTCGGGGGATCGATTCTCGGATACCCTCAATTACGTTGCGTCGGTGACGCTGACGCAGCCAGCGTTGTTCGCGCGGCGCAACGCGATCTCGCTCACGGCGTTCGCGGAGCGCCGCTCGGAGTTTAGGGCCTACGAGCGCATCGGCGTCGGGACGGCGGCCTCCGTCAGCTTCGGCGTGGGTCGCCACCTCCCGGTCACCTTCGCCTATCGCCTCACCAGAGGCCGCACCAACGCCGAGCCGGCGACGTTCTGCGCGTCGTTCGACCGGTGCGAGCAGTCCGCGATCGCGCAGCTCTCGCAGACCCGGCGCGAGGCGACGCTCGGCCTCACGGTCGCGGAGGCGCACACCAACTCGCCAATCGACCCGACGGACGGGTATGCGTATTCGCTCGAGGCGCTGTATGCATCGCCCGCGATCAACTCGCAGATCGCGTTCGACAAGGTGGTGGCCGAGGGGATGCTGTACCACACGGTCCGGCGCGGCTGGGTCCTCGCGGGCCGCGTGCGCGGGGGCGTGATCCGGGTCGGCACGAGCGTCGTGAATGACACCACGATCCGGTTCGTGCCGCCCGAGGAGCGGTTCTACGCCGGCGGCCCGACAACCGTGCGCGGGTTCGGGCGCAACCAGATGGGGCCGGTGGTGTACGTGGGCGACAGTGCCACGATTGACGCAGTCTCGAACCGGGTCACCACCTGCTTCCGGTGCCGCGCCTCGCCGCTGGGCAGCGCGGCGATCGCGCTGGCGAACCTCGAGCTGCGCTTCCCCTCACCGCTGTGGCCGAGCCGATTCCGGCTCGCGGCGTTCGTTGACGCCGGCGAGCTGTGGGAGCAGACCGAGGACCAGGGTCTCCTGCCGGGCGGGCTGCGCGTCACCCCGGGCGTGGGTCTGCGGATCACGACGCCGCTCGGCCCGATGCGGTTTGACGTCGCCTACAACGACTATCCGGGGCAGCCGGGCCGACTTTACGTGATCAACGGCACCGGGCTCGACCTGGTGCCGGCCCCATACCCGGGCGCACCGCGCGGCGACACGTTCTTCAGCCGGCTCAAGCTGCATTTCAGCGTGGGGCAGCCGTTCTGACGCGCCGCCGGATCCTGCTGGTCGTCGGGGGCGCGCTGCTCGCGCTGGTGCTCGCGGGCGCCGCGTTCGGTGCGGCGCTGGTGGCGACGGCACCGGGCCGCGACGCCCTGCGGCGCTACGCCGTGCGGGCGCTCCAGGATCAGATCGACGGCAGCGTCTCGATCGGCGCGATTGGTGGCTCGCTGTGGCGCACGGTCGAGGCGCGCGACGTGCTGCTGGCCACCCGCGACGGCCGGCCCGCGATTCGCGTGGGGCGGCTGCGCGTCGGCTTCGCGCTCTCGGATCTTGTGCGGAAGCGGTATGTGTTCCGGAGCGTGGAGCTGGTGCGGCCGACGCTCGTGCTCGAGCAGGGCGCGGACGGCCGGTGGAACGTCGAACACCTCTTCAAGCTGCTGGAGCCGAGGCACGGGCCCCCCGGCCGCCGGCCGCTGGTGGACCTGTGGGGCGTGCGGCTGCGTGACGGCACGGTGATCCTGCGCCAGCGCGCGGGCGGCGGCCGGGTACGTGAGCGCACGGTGCTGGGCCTCGACCTCGACCTCGCGCGGCTGCGCGCCTCGCACCCGGACTCCGCGGCGATCGTCGCGGAGGTGGACCGCCTGGCGGGGCGGCTCTCCGACCCGGCGCTCGTGGTCACCAAGGCGGACGGCGACGTCGCGCTCGAGGGCGACAGCCTGCGGTTCGATCTCGACCACTTCGAGCTGCCCGGCACGCGCGCGGCCCTGGCGGGATGGGTGCGCTGGGGCGGAGCGCGCACGGCGCTGGACCTGTCGGTGAACGCGCGGCGGTTCAGCTTCGCAGATCTCGCGGGCGCGGCGCCCACGCTGCCTCGAACCGGCGGCGGGCGGCTCGTGCTGCGCGCGCAGCTGCTCGAGAGCGGCGCCGCCGAGTACGACGTGCGCGAGTTTGCGATCGAGACCGGCCGCACGGCGGCCTCGGGCCGCGTGCGCGTCACGACGGGCGAGCGGGGCGGGCTCAGCATCAGCGCCATGGACGTCGAGCTCGTGCCGCTCGACTTCGCCGTGCTCGCGCCGTTCGTGGACTCGCTGCCGGTGCGCGGCCTCGTACGAGGGCGGGTGCGCGGCGCGGGCGCGATCGCGGACCTCGCGGTGGATGCGGACCTCGCCTTCACCGACGAAGCGGTCCAGAGCCGGCCGACGAACGTGGTCATCGGGCGGGGGCGGCTCGGGCTCGGCGGCCGGGAGCAGCTGGTCTTCCACCGGCTCGTGTTGCAGCGTGGCGAGTTCGACCTCGGCACGGTGCGCCGGTTCGCGCCTGTGGTGTCGCTCCTGGGCCGCCTCGCGGCGGCCGGCACGCTGACCGGCCCTTGGCGTAACGCCACGTTCGGGGGGACGCTGCGCCACCTCATGCCGGCCGAGCCTGCGCTCCCGGTCTCGATCGTGCGGGGCAGGGTGCACCTCACGCTCGCCGATACGGTGCGGATCGACGCCGACGTCACCGCCGACTCGCTCTCCTTCGACCTGCTGGCGCGCTCGTACCCGGCGATCCCGCTCAAGGGGATGGTGGCGGGGCCGGTGCACGTGCACGGGCCTGCGCGCGCGCTCGAGCTCGATGCCAGCCTGGCCGGCCCGGCTGGCGCGTTCGCCGGCCGCGGCGCCGTGGGCGCGGGCGACTCGGTGGTGACGGTGCGTGGCGCCGGCACGGTGCAGGGTGTGGACGCGCACGCGCACGTCGCGGCGGCTCCTCCGACGGTGCTCAGCGGCGCCTGGGCCGCGGAGCTCACCGTGCCGCTGGCGGACGCGGGCGCGCCGCCGACCGGGACGGTGCGCGTCGCGCTGGCCGACAGCCGGGTGGCCGGCGTCACGGTGCGGCGCGCGGGATTCGCGGCGGCGTTGAGCCGCGAGCGGATTGCGCTCGACTCGGCGTACCTCGACGCGCCCGCCGGCGTCGCCATGGTTTCCGGCGCGCTCGGCCGCGCGGGGCGGCCACCGGGCCAGGTCGGATTCACGCTTCGCGCGGACGCGCTTGCGGAGCTGGCGCCATTGATGCGCTGGATGCGCGGCGCCGCCGGCGACACGACCGCCGCGCCGGCGCTCGATGGCGCGGGCCGCCTCGCGGGGCGGCTCGTCGGCACGGTGACCGATTGGGACGCCGAAGGCACGCTCGACATGGACAGCCTGCGCTTCGGTGCTGAGGAAGTGCGCGGCGCGCGGGTGCGGGGCCGGCTCGCGCGCGGGCACGGGCCGCTCACCATCGGCGTTGCTGCGGCGGCGGACTCGCTCGTCGTGTCGGGGCTGGCGTACGCGCGGGTGAGCGCGACGCTCGCGGGGCCGGCCGACAGCCTGGCGGTGCACGCGGCCGCGGCGTTCGGGCCGGGTGGAGCGCTCCGCGTTGCCGGCCTGGTGGCGGGCGATTCACTCGCGCGGCGGCTGCGGCTCGACACGCTCACCCTGGCGCTGGCTGCCAGCACCTGGGAACTCGTGCAGCCAGCGCGCGCCGTGCTCACGCCGGACTCGGTCCTGCTCGACTCGGTCGAATTGCGCTCTGAGGACGGCGGGCGGATCCGCGCGCAGGGCAGCCTGCCGCGCGCCGGCGTCGGCGACTTCGTGCTCGCCGCCGACAGCGTGCCGCTCGCCGACGCGTACGCCCTCGCCGAGCTCGACACGGCGGGGATCGGCGGCACGGCCGACCTCGCCCTGCGCCTGGCCGGCGCCGCGGCGAGCCCGACGCTGGAGCTCAGGCTCGGCCTCACCGATGCGCGGTTCGGCAGCTACCACGCGCCGGCGCTGATGGTGCTCGGCAGCTACAGCGACCGCCGGCTGTCGTTCAAGGGCGGCCTGTGGCGCGACTCGGTGCGGGTGCTGTCGCTGGCCGGCTCGCTGCCGCTGGACCTCGCGCTCACCGGCGTCGAGCGGCGCCGGTTGCCCGGCCCGATCGCGATCAGCGCTCGCTCCGACTCGGTGGAGATGGAGCCGCTCGGCGCGCTGACCGATCTCGTCACGGACGTGGGAGGGCTGCTGAATGCCGACGTGCGCGTCGGCGGCACCTGGGACACGCTGCAGCTCTCCGGCTTTCTCGAGACGCGCCGCGGCGCGTTCAGCCTCCCCGCCCTTGGCGCGCGCTACACCGACGCCAACCTCCGCCTCGACCTCGTCGGCGACGAGATCCGCGTCACTCGCGGCCGGGTGCGCGGCGGCAGCGGCACGCTCGACATCGGCGGCGTCGTGCGGCTCGAGTCGCTGTCGCGGCCGGTGCTCGACCTCGTGCTGGGCGCGCACGGGTTCCATGCCTTCGACATCCGCGACTTCGCGAGCCTCACCGGCACTGGCGACCTGAAGCTGCGCGGCCCCGCCATCGGCGCGACACTGTCCGGCCGGCTCATCGTGGACCACGGCTCGCTCCACTTCGCCGACTTGGTGGAAAAGCGGATCGTCAACCTCGACGACCCGGGGTTCCGCGCCATCGTGGATTCGAACCTTGCGCGCGCCCGGGAGCTCGCGCCCGGCGTGCAGACGGTTTTCCTCGACAGCCTGCTGATCACGGACCTCACGGTGGCGATGGGACCCGACGTGTGGCTGCGCTCCACGGAGGCCAACATTCAGCTCGACGGCGACTTCCGGGTGGCGAAGAGCATCGAGGAGGGCCTCGCGCGCTACCGGCTGGACGGCACGCTGCGCGCGGTGCGCGGCACCTACCGGCTGGTGCTCGCCGCGACGTCGAAGGAGTTCCGCGTGACGCGCGGGACCGTGCGGTTCTTCGGCACGCCGGACTTCGACCCCGAGCTGGACATCGCGGCGGAGCACCCGGTGCGCACCCTGGACGGCGGCCAACTCGTCGTGCGTGCCCTCATCGGCGGGACGCTGCTCGCGCCCCGGCTCGCGCTCGAGAGCGACCAGCGGCCGCCGCTGTCGGAGACCGAGATCGTATCGTACCTGCTCTTCGGCCGGCCGTCGTTCGATCTCGTCGCGGCCGGCTCCGGCTCGCGCAACGAGCTGGCGATCCTCCAGAGTACGCTCATGGGCTACGCGGCGGGGGAGCTGGGCCAGGGGCTGGTGAGCACGCTCGGCCTGCCGCTGGACTATCTTGCGATCCGCCCCGGAGCCGCCACGCAGGGCGATCCGTTCGGCTTCAGCAGCACCCGGCTCGAGGCCGGCACCCAGATCGGCGACCGCACGTTCGTGACGTTGAACGCGGGGCTGTGCGAGGTGCGCACCTCGCAGCTCGTGGGCGCGAGCGTCGAGTACCGGCTCAACCCGCGCTGGACGGTCGAGGCCAGTCTCGAGCCGCTGGTCACCGTGTGCCGAGCCGGACTGGTCTCGGGCTCGCAGACCTCGACCACGGCGAAGTACCAGATCGGCGTGGACCTCTTCTGGCAGACGGGGAACCGGTGAGCCGAGCGGTCATGATCACGAATCCGATGGCGGCGCGCGCGGACGCGCGGCACCTCGCGGCGGCGTGGCGGCGCTTGGAGAAGGGTGGCCTCACGGTCGAGGTGCGCCAGACGGAGGCGCCGGGCCACGCGACCGAGTTGGCGCGCGCGGCGGTCGCAGACGGCGCGGAACTGCTCATCGCGCACGGCGGCGACGGCACCGCGATGGACGTGGCGACCGCGATCGTGGGCACGGAGCGCGCGCTGGGGCTGCTACCGGCCGGCACGGGGAACGTCCTCGCCGCGAACCTCGGCATTCGCCGCGGCCCGCGTGCGGCGGCCGACATCATTCTCAGGGGACGGCGCCGCGCGATCGATATCGGCCGCCTCGAGACCACCACCGGCGCGCGCTACTTCGCCGTCGCCGCCGGCGCCGGGTTCGACGCCGAACTGATGCACCGCACCGCCTCGCGGCACAAGCGCGCCTTCGGCGTCGGGGCGTACGTCGCCACGGCCCTCGGCCTCGCCACCGGAATCACGCGCGCCATGGTCCGCATCGAGACCGACGGCGGTGTGCTCGAGGCGCGGGCGGCGAGCGTACTCGTCGCCAACTGTGCCGGCCTCATCCCCTTCATGCCGCCGCTCGGCGACCACATCTCCCTTGACGACGGCGTCCTCGACGTGCTGGTCCTGGACGCGGCCACGCTCCCCGGAGCGGCGCGCATCGCCTGGCGGCTGTTCCTGCGGCGCCACGGGCCCGAGCTCGGGATCACCCAGCTGCGTGCGCGCCGCGTGCACGTCGTGGCCGACCCGGACCTGCCCGTGCAGGCGGACGGCGAGGCCTGCGGCCGCACGCCGCTCACCGCCGAGGTGGTGCCCAAAGGGTTGACGGTTCTGGTGCCGGGCGGTGTCTAGAAACTGGACGGTGCCGACAGCCCAAGGTACATTGGCCGCGATGACTTCCCCCCTGGCCGGGAAGCGGGTGCTGGTGGTGGACGACGAGCGCGCCATCGCACAGGCAGTCGTGCGCCGCCTGGAGCGCTCCGGCGCGGTGTGCGAGCAGGCGCACACCGGGTCGGAGGCGTTCGACCTGCTGTTCGCTGGCGGCTTCGACCTGGTCGTGACGGACATGCAGATGCCGGGACGCTCGGGGCTCGATCTGCTGGACGAGGCACATCGGCTGGCCGACCCTCCGGTGGTGATCCTGATGGCGGGGGAGGGGGACGGGCAGGGGGCCGCTGGCGCGCTGGAGCGCGGTGCGGACGGCTTCGTGGGCAAGCCGGTGGACGTGGACCAGCTCGCGCACGAGGCCGCACTGGCCGTGGAGGTGCGGGGGCTCCGCCAGGCGGTCGAGGCGATCGGCGTGCAGCGCGCGGTCGGGCCCGTGCTCGTCGTCCTGGGCGAGATCGTGAACGCGTTCGAGAAGGCCGACCCGTACCGGGCGGGGTACACCGCGCGCACGGCGCGCCTCGCGGTGGCGCTCGCGGTGCCGCTGGGGCTGGATCCGGAGCGTCTCGCGGTCGCGGCGCGGGTGCACGACGTCGGGATGCTCGCCGTGCCGATCGCCGAGCAGCACGCCGAGGGGCGGCCCTCGCGCACGGCGCACCACTTGATCCGGGTGCACCCGACCCTGGGCGCGCGGTGGATCGAGCGCCTCGGCGCCGATCGCCCCGTGGTGGCGGCGGTGGCGGCGCACCACGAGCGGTTCGACGGCCTTGGCTATCCTGGCGGGCTCGCCGGCGACGACGTCCCGGCGCTGGCGCGTGCGCTCGGCACGGTGGCAGCGGTGGCCGCGATGGCGGCGCCCCGGCCCTGGCGCGGCCGCCTCGAGCCGCACGAGGTGATCGCCGAGCTGCAGCAGGGCCGCGGGTCGCAGTTCGGTCCCGCCGAGGCGGACGCGGTGGTCGAGCTGCTCCGCCGCACCCCCGGACTGGTCGCGTAGCGATGGCCGACGCCGTCCTGCTGATTGACGCCGACGCCGACGTCCTGACGGCGATCGGCGACTACTTCGAGAAGACCGGCTACGAGGTCTTCCGCGAGGCTACCGGCCAGGGCGGGATCGAGGTGTACGCGCGGCAGCGGCCCGACGTCGTGCTGCTCGACCTGCACCTGCCGGACGGCGACGGCCTGCAGTTCCTGGAGGAGCTGCGGCGCCACGACGCGGCCGTCATCCTGCTGACCGGTTACGGCGATGTCGCGACGGCGGTGAGCGCGATGCAGCTCGGCGCGGAGAACTTTCTCGCCAAGCCGGTGGACATGACCCACCTCGGGGCCGCGGTCGCGCGCGTGCTCGACAAGGTGCGGCTCAAGCGGCACAACGAGCTGCTGCGCGCGCGGCAGGCACATGCGCCGGTGCCCGACGACGTGCTCGGCGTCTCGCCGCCGATGCGCGATCTGGCGCGCCGGGTCGAGCTGCTCGCGGAGTCCGAGCGCACCACCGTGCTGCTCACCGGCGAGTCGGGAACCGGCAAGGGCTGGGTCGCGCGGTTGATCCACGACCTCTCGCCGCGGCGCGCGGAAGCGTTCGTGGACCTCAACTGCGCGGGGCTCTCGGCCACGTTTCTCGACTCCGAGCTGTTCGGCCACGAGAAGGGCGCGTTCACCGACGCGAAGGAGCGCAAGCAGGGGCTGTTCGAGGCGGCCGACCGCGGCACGGTCTTCCTCGACGAGATCGGTGAGCTCACGGTCGAGCTGCAGCCCAAGCTCCTCAAGGCGCTCGAGACCAAGACGTTCCGGCGCCTCGGGGGAACGCGCGAGCTCCAGGTGGACGTGCGGCTCATCGCCGCGACCAATCACGACATCGAGGAGGCGGTGCGCGAGGGGCGGTTTCGCGAGGACCTCTACTACCGGCTCAATGTGATGGCGCTGCGCCTGCCGTCGCTGCGGGAGCGGGAGCGCGAGGACCGGCTCGCGTTGCTCAAGCACTGCTTCGCGGAGCTGCGCGCCGGGCTGCCCGCCGCGCCGGCGGAGATCACCAGCGAGGCGCTGGAGCGGCTGCTCGCCTACGGCTGGCCGGGCAACATCCGCGAGATGCGTAACGTGCTCGAGCGGGCGCTGATCATGGCGCGCGGAGCGAAGAAGGTCGCGCCGGAGCACCTCCCCGCCGACCTCGGCCGCCGCGTCCCGGCGGATGGCGGCCGAGGCCTGCCCGTCTCGCTCGAGGAAGTCGGCCGGCGCCACATCGAGCGCACGCTGCGCCGCCACGGCGGCAACCGCACGCGCGCGGCGGCGGAGCTCGGGATCTCGCGCGCGACGCTCATCAACAAGATCAAGGCGTTCGCGCTGGACGTCTGACGCGCGCAGGGGGGCACCATGGGCGAAGTCGACATGATGGTCTGCCGGTCGTGCGGGAACGAGGAACGCGCGTCGGAGGGCTACCCGTGCACCGAGTGCGGGACCTTCATCTGCCTGATCTGCGACACCCGCGGTATCTCGTACTGTAAGGCCTGCCGCCAGAAGCTGGGGATGCCGGAGCCGGCGAACCTCCCGCCCCCCGCGGCGAAGCCGGCCGCCTAGATCTCGACCAGGCCGTGGTGGCGTTTGAGCG
>Ga0154478_1137_pt2 | contig 13078 bp, 11 predicted proteins | sample RifGroC2_FD_115957 | JGI IMG/M metagenome (GOLD analysis project Ga0154478, IMG submission 115957) | Gemmatimonadetes bacterium GWC2_71_9
CGCAGCCGCTGGAGCATCGCGAGGGCACGCAGGTTGAGCGCGAGGGCGTGGCCTTCGTCGGTCGCTGCGGCCGCCTGGGCGTCCGAGCGCACCTGCGCGATAACGCCCAGCACGCGGCGGATACGCGGCGCGTCGCGGTCGCCGAGCCGTTCGGTGATCCGGGCGAGGATGGTATCCACGACCGCGCCCGTGCGCTCGTACGCGTTCGGCAGCACGATCACGACGGCGTCGAACAGGGTCTCGTGCGCCGCAACGAAGTAGCGGCGCGCGGCGTCCATGTCGCCGGCATCGCGCGCGGCACGGCCGGAGTCGGCCAGCGCGCGCGACTGGTCCACGAGCGCCTGAGCCTGCGCATTGGGGTGCGCCTGGAGCTCGCGGAAGAACGCCTCGAGCAGGCGCGGCATCGGTGCGCCGTTGCGCTGGGCGGTCGAGTCGGCGAAGGAGGCGAAGCTGGTGGCCAGCGCCGCCTCGGTCTGGGTCGTCGCCGCCTCGCGGCGGGCGCCGGTGGGCTCCTTGGCGCACGCGGCCAAGCCGATGGCGGACAGCGCGATCAGGTAACGGAATCTCATGAAGACCTCGCGGCAAAGCGGAGTGGGTTCGCTCCGTTTGACGGGCGTACCCCTCCGGCGTTAAGCCTATACTCCGCCCATGTTCCCAGCCGCCGCCCTCGCCCTCCTGCTCCAGGCTACCCCGGCCCAAGTCGAGCGCATCCGCTGGGTGGCCAACCCCCGCACGGCCAACGGCACGTGGGTGGCCGACCCATCCCACCACCTGCGTGACTCCACCATCGCGCTCCTGAACGCCGAGATCGGCGCGCTGGAGCGCCGGACCGGCGCCGAGATCGCCGTCGTCGTGGTGGACTCGACCTCGGGGCTCGAGCCGTTCGACTTTGCGCTCGCGATCCACCGCGGCTGGGGCGTGGGCAAGACGGGACGCGACAACGGCGTCGTCCTGCTCTGGGTGCCGACGCAGCGGGCCGTCCAGATCAGCGTGGGCTACGGCCTCGAGGGGGCCATCCCCGACCGGCGCGCGGGGCGGATCCGTGACGAGGAGATCTTCCCCGCCTTCCGGCGCGGCGAGTTCGACGCCGCTGTCCTCGCGGGCGTGCGCGCGCTCGCGACCGCGGCCCATGCGGATAGCGGCGGCACGCGGCAAGGCTTCACACCGCGGATCCAGCAGGGCGGCGGGGAGGGTGCGGAGCGCGAGGAGCGCGGCACCGGTGCGCTCGGCTGGATCGCCTCGGCTGTGGCGCTGGTCGGCGCCGGCATCGGCGGGACCCTCGGCTTCAGGCGCTGGCGCCGCCGCCGCCCGCGCGACTGTCCCAACGGCCACGGGAAGATGCGGCTGCTCGACGAGCGGGCGGACGACGTGAAGCTGGACGAAGCGTCGCGGCTCGAAGAGCAGCTCCACAGTGTAGACTGGGACGTCTGGGTGTGCGACAGTTGCGGCGAGACGCTGCGCATTCCTTACAAGAAGCTCATCTCCTCGTACAGCAGCTGCCCGAAATGCCGACGTCGTACGCTCAAGAGCACGACGAAGACCCTCGTCGCCGCGACCACTTCGCACGGGGGTCGCCAGCGGGTCACGAGCACCTGCAGGAACTGCGACTACACGGCGACCACCGAGCGCGCCACGCCCCGGCTGAGCAGCTCGTCGTCGTCTTCCGGTAGGTCGTCCGGGGGCGGCGGCGGATCGAGCTTCGGTGGCGGCTCGGCCGGCGGCGGCGGCGCGGGAGGGAGGTACTAGGCGTCAGGGGTCATGGGCGCACCCCTGATACCTGACACCTGACACCTATCTGTACCCCGCCGCCTGGAGCGTGAACAGCTCCGCGTAGGTGCCGCCCCGGGCCAGCAACGCCTCGTGCGTGCCGTCCTCGGTGATCTCGCCCTGCTCGAGCACCAGGATCCGGTCGGCCATGCGCACCGTCGAGAAGCGGTGCGAGATCAGCACGGCCATCTTCCCCTTGGTCAGCTCCGCGAAGCGCAGGAACACCTGGTACTCGGCGCGCGCGTCGAGCGCCGCCGTGGGCTCGTCGAGGATCAGCACCTCCGCCTCCCGCAGATAGGCGCGCGCGAGCGCGACCTTCTGCCACTCGCCGCCCGACAGCTCGACGCCGCCCTCGAAGCGGCGGCCGAGCATCTGCTCGTACTTGCCGGGAAGCCGCTGCGCCACGCCCTTCGCGAGGCTCCGGTCGGCGGCGTCCTCGATCCGCGGCCGGTCGTCCACCCGCGCGATCTCGCCCACGCCGATGTTCTCGCGCAGCCGCAGCTCGTAGCGCACGAAATCCTGAAAGATCACGCCGATCGTCGCGTGGAGCGACGCGACGTCGTACTCGCGCAGGTCCACTCCGTCGAGCAGGATCACGCCCTCGTCGGGGTCGTAGAGCCGCGCCAGGAGCTTGACGAGCGTCGTCTTTCCCGCGCCGTTCTCGCCCACCAGCGCGAGCCGCTCGCCGGGCTCGAGCCGGAAGCTGAGGCGCCGCACCGCCCACGTCTCGCTGCCGGGATAGCGGAAGCCGACGCCCTTGAACTCGAAGCCCTGACCGATCGGCCGCGGCACGGGCCGGGACCCGTCGCGCGAGGCGATGGTCGGCCGCATCGCGAAGAAGGTGAACAAGTCGCGCAGATAGAGGCTCTCCTCGTAGATGCGCGAGGTGGCGAGCAGGGTGCCCTGGATCAGGTCGCGGCTCTGCCGGAACGAGGCCGCGAGGAACGTCAGCACGCCCAGCGTGAACGGCCCCGCCGGCGAGCGGTAGCCGGTGATCGTGAGGTAGATGATCCACCCGTAGGCGCCGTAGTAGCCCAGCGTCCCGATCGTCACGAGCAGCGTCGAGACGACGCTGCGGCGGATCGAGAGCCGGGAGTTGTCGCGATAGAAGGCCGCCGCGAGTGCGGCGTAACGGTCGGTGAGCCAGCGCGACAGCCCGAAGAGCTTGATCTCCTTCGCGGTCTCGTCGCTGGCGGCGGTGTAGCGCAGGTAGTCGAGCTGGCGCCGCTCCGGCGTCCAGCGGAACAGCAGCGAGTAGCCGAGCGCGGCGAAGTGGGTTTCGCCCACGAACGACGGCAGGATCGCGAGGATGAGAAGCCCCAGGAGCCACGGCACGTAGAGCAACAGCGCCCCGGCCAGGCTCACAATCGTCACCAGGTTCTGCGCGGTGCCCAGGATCAGCTCGATCAGCGCGATGCGCCCGACGGTCTGGCGGCGCGCGCGCTCGAGGTGGTCGTAGAAGGCCGGGTCCTCGAACTGCCGCAGGTCGAGCGTGCCGGCGTGCTCCATCAGCCGCACGCTGACCCGGTTGCTGAACAGGTCGCCGAGCAGGCTCTCGAGGAGCGTATGCCCGCGCGCCAACGCCTCGCCGGTGATCGCCACCGCGAGCTCGAGCACCACCAGGCCCGCGAGGTAGTTCCATGCCACCGGCCGACCCGCTGCGTGCGCCTGGATCGCGGCCACGACACCGTCGATGATGAGCTTGCCGACCCACAGCACCGCCACGGGGACGAGCGCCCGGGTGACGCGCAACGCGACGATCGCCGTGGCGAAGCCGCGGTGCGTCTCCCACACCATCCTGAGGAGGGGCGGGACGTTCTTGAGCGCCTCGAGGCGCTCGCCCCAACTGACCTTCTCGCCGGGCGCGAACGGGCTGCGGGGACGGCGGGGGACGTTGGGCTGGGTGGCGGCGGTCACGAGGTGGAGGCTTACCCCGGGAGCGGCCGGAGTCAACCGGCGAGCGGGCCCCGTCTGGCGCGCCCACGGGCGAGCCTTATCTTGGCGCCGGATGGAGTGGTCGCAGCAGCTCGCCGTGGTGACCGGCGCCACCGGGGGCATCGGCCGCGCCCTCGCCGAAACCCTCGTGGACCGCGGCGCCGCCGTGGCCCTGTGCGCGCGCAACGGCCCGAAGATCGAGCGGTTCGCCCAGCAGCTCATTCAGCGCGGCGCCACCGCCTTCGGTATGGCCTGCGACGTGCGCGACGAGTCCCAAGTCGCGGGGTTCGCGCTGCGGGTCGTGAACGGGCTCGGCCCGCCGACCATCCTCATCAACAACGCGGGCGTCGGCCGGTTCGCCCATGTCGCGCAGATGAGCGTCGAGCAGTGGGACGAGTCGCTCGAGACAAACCTGCGCGGCATGTTTCTGGTGACGCGCGCTTTTCTCCCCGAGATGCTGGCCGCTGGCCGCGGCGCCATCGTCAACATGGCCTCGCTCGCCGGCCGCAACGGGTTCGCCGGGGGCGCCGCCTATTGCGCCTCCAAGCACGGCGTGCTCGGCTTCTCGAAGTCACTGATGATGGAAGTGCGCCAGCGCGGCATCCGCGTGATCGCCGTGTGCCCGGGCTCCGTGAACACGCCGTTCTTCGACAACCCCGAGACCCCGTTCAGCCCCAACCGCGAGAAGATCCTCCGCGCCGAGGATGTGGCGCAGGCGATCCTTGGCGCGCTGGAACTGCCCGAGGGCGCCACGGTTTCCGAGCTGGACATCCGGCCGACGAACCCCTGAAGCGGACCGGTCGGCCTCAGACTCTCTCGATAACCAGCGCGGCACACCGCCCGCCGAAACTCTCGGCGAGCAGCAGCACGGTGCGCGCATCGGTGGCCTCGGCCCGCCGGGCGATCGTGCACGGCGGCAGCTCCGGATCCACCTCCTCGGTACCGACGGTGGGAGGGATGATGCCGTGCTCGAGGGCGAGCGCCGCGGCCACCGTCTCCACGCTGCCACTCGCGCCCATCGAGTGCCCGAGCGCGGGCTTGAGGGCGGTGAGCGGTACGTCGGGGAGCGCGTCGCCGAAAACGGCCTGGAGTCCGCGGCACTCGGCCGCGTCGTTGAGCCTGGTTCCGGTGCCGTGCGTCTTGACCCAGCCGACCGCCGTCGCACCGGCCGCGCAGAGCGCCTGGCGCGCCGCCGCCGCGACGCCCGTGCCCTCGGGGTCGGGCGCCGTCATCGAGGCCGCTTCGCAGGCGACGCCGTAACCCGTCACGACCGCCCGCACACGCGCGCCCCGCTCGCGCGCGTGCCCCTCCGATTCCAGCACCAGCGCACCCGCGCCTTCGCCGAGCACCGTACCCGCGCGCCGGCGGTCGAACGGCCGGCAGGCGGCGGGTACACCGTTGTTCTGCGCGAGAATGCCGGCCGCGCGAAACGCCGCCGCGATCTCCGGGTGCAGCGGGCACTCGGCGCCGCCGGCCAGCGCCACGTCCACCGAGCCGCACGCGATCTTGAGGTACGCCTCGCCGATGGCGCACGTCGCCGACACACTGCCCGCCGAGAGGTGGAAGACCGGACCCGCGACGCGGTGCGCCTGCGCCAGCAGCGCGCCGCCGGCGCCCGGCATGTAGCGCACCAGCATGAGCGGGCTCGGCGGGCGCCGCTCGGCCGCCGCGAGGAACTTCTCGTGCTCGCTGAGCAGGTCGGCGAGGAAGCCGAGGGACGAGCCCTCGAGGACGGCGCACCGATCGGGGTCGTCGGGCGCCGGTGTGAGGCCCGCGTCGCGCCACGCTTCCTCTCCCGCCGCGACGAACAGCCGCGCCGCACGGTCGAGCCGGCGGGTGCGGCGATCCGGAGGCGGCTCCGGCGCGGCCCCCGCGGGGAGGCCGCCCAGCTCCGGCATGGGCCGCACGGCGCTGCGCTCGCCGAGCATCAGGTCCAGCAGTGCCGGGGCGCCGACGCCCGCGGCCGACACCGCGCCAATGCCGGTGACCACCACGCGCCGCGCGCTCACTGGGTCCGCTCCGTGAGCCGCGCGAGCGCGGCGTTGAGCCGCACGACCGAGGCGCGGGAGAGCCCGAGCGGAGCGCGCGCGACGGCGTCGAGCGTCGCGACGTCCGGCTCGCCCACCGCCGGGGTGTGGATGCGGTACCAGCCGGTCGAGCGCAACAGCAGCGTGCGGCTCGTGCCAGCCGGGGGCTCGGGCACGCGGAACCGCAACTCCGCGGCGTCACCGGGCTCGAGCACGTAGTAACGATCGTCCGCCGCGGCGATCAACGGGGCGACGTCACGCCCCGCGCGATCGCGCGCGGACACGGGCCTCAGCTCGTGCACGGCGAGGTCCCGGTCGGCGGTGAAGTCGAGCGCCACGCGATCCACGAGCCAGAACGCCGGCGCCGACTCGAGCCGCAGGTGGACGGTGTCACCCTCGACCTGCGTGAGATCGAGATCCAGCACCTGGCGCTTCACGACCTCGGGGCCCGCCTCCCAGAACATCCCCTGCGGGCGCCAGCCCGAGGCCGTGCGAACCGACGCCGCGAGGAACCCTTCGCGCGCGAGCCGCATCCCTGTGGCCCGCGCCAGGGCAGGCTCCGCGTTGAGGGAGTCGTACCATGCCTGAGTGGCTCGGCCGTGAGCCGCGACGAAGGAGCCGAGGAGGTAGGACGACCACGGCGTGTTGTTGCCGTCGAGCACGAGGTGTGCGCGCCGCGCTCCGGGCGGGCGAACGAAGGCAAGCTCGAGGCCGTCGCGCACGTCCGCGTCGCGCGCGGGGTCGCGGCCGCTCAGGCTCGACTCCCAATTCCAGCCGTCGGCGTCTCGCACGCGCGCCAGCGCGTCGGTGCCACGGCCGTCCGTCGCGCGCACGGGCGCCGCGAGCGCGCCGATCGTGTGCAGCCGGCCAGCGGGATCGGGGGCCACGCTCACGCCCGCCTCGTGATCCACGGCGAGCACGGCGAGCGCGTCGAGATGGTCGGTCTCGGCCAGCTCGTTCGCGACGCGCAAGCGCAGCGTGCCGTCACGCGGCACCGCGTAGTCGAGGTTGTCCACATCGGTCCGCTGGAGCGCCCGCATGATGGCGCCCCCGAACGTGCCCGAGTCGAGCCGCCAGCGCACGCCATCCCAGCTGTAGACCAACGGGCACGAGAAGCTGGTCGGACCGCTTGTCGGAGGTGGCGGTGGCGGTGGCGGCTCGTCCCGGGTGGCCGACACGACGAGCGCCACCGTGGCGCCGAGCGCGGCGGCGAGCGCGATCGTGCGCCCCTTGCTGAACTGCCGCACCTCCAGCGACTGCACGTCCCGGAGCGGGATGGTGATTCGGGTCGATTCCGTTGCGCTGTGCACCAGCGTGCCGCCGAGCGAGTCGCCCGTGATGAACGGGAAGCGCAGCAGGAATTGGCCGCCGCCGCGCCGCGTGACGCGCAGCTCCCGCATCTGGCTGCTCGCCAGCAAGGAGGACGGCTCCTCGGCGCGGCGCACCCAGGTCGTGCAGGCGGCGAGCAGCATGACGCCACCGAGTGCGGCTGCGGCGGGCCGCAGCGGCACGCTTCGGCAGGAAAGGACCAGCTTCGAAGAACTCGCACGCATACCACGCTCCAGTCAGGCGACTGGGCGTACGATGCCTCCGGGGCGTCAACCAGACGTCAAGCGGAATGGGCGGAGCGGTCTCCAAACAGCGAAGCCCATGCGATGCATGGGCTTACTCGGGAGAGGCGCCGGGCGGGATCGAACCGCCGAATGGAGGTTTTGCAGACCTCTGCCTTACCACTTGGCTACGGCGCCGGGGCACGAAAGGTCGCACCCCGGCACCGCTTCCTCAAGCGCCGCCCCGGCTACTTCCGGAAGTCGGACGGCATCTGGAGCAGGAAGAACTGGTTCCCGTCCGGATCCTCGAAGTTGGCGACCCGTCCGCCCCAGCGCTCCTTCCGCGGCGCAAGGTGGAACTTGACCTTCTTCTTCTTCAGCCGCTGGTAGGTCGCCTTCACGTCGACGACGGAGAAGCTGACGCCGGTCCGCACGCCCACCAGTTTCTTGGCGCGCTTGTTCCACGGCACGGTGAGCGAGAGCGCGCAGGGGCCGGTGTCGAAGCACAGCCAGTCGTTCTCCTTGTCGTAGAAGGCGAGCCGGAGGCCGAGCGTGTCGCGGTAGAACTTGAGCGCCTTGTCCAAGTCGCGGACGACGACCGTGACGTTGCCGAGCTGCGTGATCATGAGGCCTTCCCCGAGATGTGGTTCCCGATGATGATCTTGCTGATCTCCTCGCGCTGGATCTGGTTCGTCCCCTCGTAGATCCGGGTGTTGAGCTGTTCCTCGCTGAGCCCGTAGTCGAGCACGGCCGCCCCTCAGACCTCGGAGTCCCAGAGCACCGGGCGCTGGATCCAGACGTTGCCGTTCTCGAACACGAACCGTACGTAGTGCTCGGGCGCCTCGCCCGCGAACGAGCCGACGTCGATGCGGCCGTCGAGCGAGCTCGCCGTCGCGAGCTGCTGGAGCTTCGCGACCAGCAGCTCCGCGTCGAGGTTCACGTCCTCCAGCTCGACGCGCACCGTGCCCGCGGCGGGGTCGGCGACCGCGTGGCAGTCGCCCTCCGGGTAGAGGCCCTCGAACGTGTCCGCCACCGCCTGCAGCTCGCGCGCGGCCTTGGCGGGTTCGGCGGCGGTGAGGCTCACCCGGCCGTTCAGCCGCTGGACCTTCGGGTCCACGAGGTCGTGCGTGCCGCGCTGCCAGGCGCGCCTGCGCGCGGTCGCGTAGTCGGGATGGGCCCAGCGGATGTGCACCGCGCCGCCGGGCTCCACGCGCAACCGCACCAGCTGCAGCGTCTGGTCGGCGTGGACGTAGAGGTCGCCGCCGCCGATCGCCGGATGGCAGGCGCCCGGGATCTCCGAGATGATCCGCACCAGTTCGCCCGCGATCGTGGGCAGCGAGGGCGAGGACGTGGGCTGGACGTACCGCACGACGATCGCGCCGCTCGGCGCGTCGAACTCGAGCCATTCGCCCGGCAGCGCCGCGAGGCGCCGCTGGACGTCCACCGGCAACGTGCCAAGCTCCACGCGGCCGAAACACCCGGGATCGTAGAACATCGGTCTCCTCCGCGCTCCGCGGATTCGCCGCTGTGGGCGCGCACAAAATATGCCCTCAACCCGTCTCCCCAGCATCCCGCGGGGCGGCATCTCCGAGCGCCATAGTCCAAATTCTACCGCCCGAAGTCAATTGGGCCCATTGACTGGCGCGGGCACGGTCACGCCGCCGGTGGCAGCCGCGCCGGACGAGCGACCCTGGCGCCCGCCGGTGCCGGCTAATACGCTTGAACGACACCTTGAGCGGAGTGGTGCAGCCGTGGCAGCGAAGAGAAAACCCACCCGGAAGAAGGCCCCGGCCAAGCGGCCGAAGCTCGTCCCGCGCAAGCAGCCCGAGACCCTGCGCCTGCGCGGCGCGACCCCCAGCCTCACCGTGAACGACCTCCCGAAGAGCCTCGCCTGGTACCGCGACGTGCTCGGCTTCGTCGTCGGCGACCTCTGGAAGGACGGCGGCAAGCTGATGGGCGCCGAGCTGAGGACGGGCACCGTCACGTTCATCCTTGGCCAGGACGACTGGCGGAAGGGGCGCGACCGGAAGAAGGGCGAAGGATTCCGGATCTACTGCACGACCGCGCAGAACGTGGACAAGCTGGCCGCGCAGATCAAGGCCAAGGGCGGCGTGCTGGACCACGAGCCGCAGGACCAGCCGTGGGGGGTCCGCGACTTCGGTGTCACCGACCCGGACGGGTTCAAGATCACGATCCAGGCGCGGCCCAAGAAGCGCCGCTGATGCGACGCCCCGCGCGGAGCCCCTCAGCGCATCAGCCGTTTGATGAGCTGAATCTGGCCCGCGTGGTAGAGGTCGTGCGCCGCGACGCCGTGGATCTGCTCGGCGTTGGTCCACGTGCCGCGTGGCGTCTTCGCCGCAAGCTTCGCCGGCGGAAGCCGCCGCACGACGTCCCTCAGCAGCACGTGCTGCAGGTCGAGCAGCGCGACGTCCGCCTTCCACGCATCCGCGTCCGGCTTTGCCGGCGCCTTGGGCCAGTTGCTCGGCGTGCGCGGGAAGCCGGCCCGGTCGGCGCCGAGCAGCTGGCGGCGCACCGCGTACTTCCAGTAGGCCGTGTGGAGCGCCAGCTCCCAGATGCAGTGCCGCTTGGGGCCCGGTCGCCATAGCGCCTCGCGCGGCGAGAGGCCGCGCAGCGAGCCCCGCAGCGTCGTGCCGTGCCACGCTTTCTGGTCGTGGGCTTGGTCGAGAATGTCCAACAGCAGCCGGATGCGTGCATCGGCCATCGTCTCGCTCCTTCCTCGAACCTACCGCAGCCGTCGCCGGTGCCCGCGAGAATGATCGCGTACGCACAAGACTACCGCGTGGCCGCCTCGGAGCGGAAGGACTGGCTCACCCCAACGGGGAGATCCAAGGCGACACCCGGCTACCGGCCACGCTGGGAAGAAGGCGAGGGGCGCAATTGCCGGCGCGGCGTACGAGACTTAGGCCGCATCCCGTTCGCGCGCGCAATCTGCACGAGGCCGGCCTACGCGGAACGCGAGCCGAAGACCCGGCGCTCGGTCGCCTCGACCAGGGCCACGACCTCCGCGGCGGCGCTCGCCTCGCGCAGGCCGTCCACGAACACGGGCTCACGGCACAGCCGCGCCACCTTCGCCAGGAGCACGAGTTGATCGCGCTCGTTGCGGGCCAGGATCAGGAACAGCATGTCGGTCCGGCCGCCGTCCAGCGCACCAAAGTCGATCGGCTCACTGAGCCTGCCGACCGCCAGGAGGTCGTGGGCCGCGAGCACGCGCGGCTCCCACCTCGCGGTGTGCAGCAGCGCCACACCCTCGGGCGACGCCGTGCTGCACAGCGCCTCGCGCTCCACCACCCGCTGCACGACCAGGTCCGCATCCACCCGCTCGGGGAACGTGACCCTGGAGACCAACGCCTGCACCACGTCGCTCACGGCGCCCGCCGGAACCGCGATCAGCGCGTTCTCCTCGCGCAGGACCGCTCCTAGGGACAGCGCCGGCTCGTCGACCCCGGCCTGCATCTCGTGCAGATGGGCCGACTCGAGCTGATGCATGCGCAGGTCGAGCCAGTAGTCGACCGCCGATTTCCGGAACCGCCACTGGCCACCCACCTTGAACGCCGGAATCTGGTCGCGGTCCAGCAACCGGTAGATCGTCCGTTGGGAGAGCTGCAGGTACTCGGCGAGTTGCTTGGGGGTCAGGAGATCGGGCATCGCCCTGTCGAAGTCGGTTACGGTCGCGGTTACATGATTAAAGCCATTCTGTCATAATTTGTCAATGATTGGCATGTTTGTCTGCCGGCTCAGGTTGCGGCGATCCGTTGCGGATCGCGTCCTCCGCAAATGATCCTCGCGCTGGCGGCCGCCTTCCAGGTCTCCATCGCCCCATGCGACGCGATCGCCGACTCGGTCGCGACCGCGGCGGGCGAGCACGAGACCGCTTTGCGCCTCGTCGCCCGCCTCGAGAGCCGCTGCGGCCGCGATTTCGCCGCCCTCTACCGCGCGGGCCGGGCCCTGAGCCGCGCCGCTCGATTCGATTCCGCCAACACCTACCGCCCGATCCGCGACGCCTCCGAGCGGCTGCTGAGCCGCGCGATCATGGCGCAGTCCGGGAGCGCGGCGGCATGGCTCGAGTTCAGCCTCCTGCTGCGCAAGCGCCAGGGCTCGATGCTCGACGCGCAACGCTACCTGCGCCGCGCCGTCGGCCTCGCCGAGCGGCGGCTCGACACGATCCCCCCGCCGCTGCTCGCCGAGATGTACCTCCAGCTTGCCCGCGACCGGCAGGACTGGACCGACCGGCTGCGGTGGCTCAAGGACGGCAACCGGCTCCCCGCCGCGACCGTCGCGTGCAGCGACCTTGGCATGTTCTGCGAGAACTACACCCGGCCCGCGAGCTTCAACGAGCTGGTGCGCGACGCGCGCGTGCTCGAGCCGAATCTCGACCTGCGGCGCGAGGAGCTGCTCGAGACGTACAACCGCGTGCTGCGATACGACGCGACGAGCCTCGCCGCCGCGCTCGGCCGCGCGCGGGAGCTGGCGCTGGGCGAGGAGTGGGAGCCGCTCGCGGCGTTCTCGCGCCGGATGCGCTCGCGCGGCGAGGCGTGGGAGTTCTTCGGGATGGTGGAGGCGCTCGCTCGGCACCGCCTGAACCGGCCGTTTGCCGCCGACACGCTGTTCGCCGCGGCGCTGGCCGCGCTGCCGGATAGCCTGCGCCGCTGGTACCGCCCGCCGGCAGATCTCAACGCGATTCCTGACTTCTGGGCCCGCGGCCGGCCGCTGTGGCTCGTGCCGGTGAACGAGCTGGAGCTGGAGTACCGCGCGCGGGTCACGTACGCGCTGCTCGCGCTCGGCGACCACGAGTCGTACGTGCAGGGACCCGAGACGCCGCAGGGCGACGCGCTGATCCGCTACGGCTGGCCACACATGACGTCGCAGTTTTCGCGCGACGCAAGCATGATCCTGCGCGGCGCGCAACTGGCTTCGGCGCTCCAAGCGCTCGATTGCGTCCCGCCGGACCTCGGGCGCCCGGGCGGTTCCAGGCCCGCGTGCGGCGCGGAAGATCCGGCTCCGCACGATGCGGACTTCTCTGGCGGCCGCTGGATCGTGTGGACCTACGCGTTGGACCGGCCCAGCATGATCTTCGAGATCCGCACCGGCCAGCGGGTGCCGCGCTACTACTTCGACGGCCCGGCGCGCGAGTACGCCGAGCAGCTGCGGACCCGCTCGCCCATGACGTTCGAGTCCCGCCTGGCGCCGAACACCATCGGGCTGCCGCTCCAGGTCGCGCGGTTCCGCGGCGAGACACCGGAGCGCACCGCGGCCATGTTCTTCGGAGTGGTGCCCGCACAGGAAATGGGCCTGCCGCGGACCGACTCGCTCGCAACGGGGCTGTTTCTCTTCCGCGCCGGCGCCACCGAGCCGATCGCGCGCAGCGCCGCCCGCCACGTGCCGGGGGCGGCGCTCCTGCTCACCTACAACGTGCCCCTCCCCGCGGGCCGCTACAGCTACAGCATCGAGGCGTGGTCCGAGGCGTACGGCGCCGCGGCCCTTGCGTGCGACTCGCTTCTCGCGCCCCAGTGGCGCCCCGATTCGCTGATGCTCTCCGACCTCTTGCTGGCGGACACGATCCGCACCCCGTCTTCGCTCGCGAGGCGGTGGACCGAGCTCGGCGCGGCCGGGAGCCCGTCGCTGGCGTTCGTTGCGGGGTCGAATGTCTGGATCGTGTGGGAGAGCTACGGGCTGCACGGCGGCGACGACCGGATCGCCCGCTATCGGGTCGAGCTCGCCCTGCGCGACGACGCCAACCGGCCGCTTGCCATCCGGCTCCTCGAGCGCATCGGCCTCGGC
>Ga0154478_1134_pt3 | contig 12988 bp, 12 predicted proteins | sample RifGroC2_FD_115957 | JGI IMG/M metagenome (GOLD analysis project Ga0154478, IMG submission 115957) | Gemmatimonadetes bacterium GWC2_71_9
CCAGTCGGCGACGGAGGGAATCGAGATGGTGTTTCCTCGCACCTTGGCCTGCAGCGTCGCCAAGCCGGATGAGATGTAGATGCCCCAGTTGCAACCCGTCATCGTGTTGCCTTCGAAGCGCATATTGGAATAGTAGGCATCGACACCACCCGCGTTCTCGGCGCCGGAGGCGTCGCAGGTCACCGTGTTATTCACCAGGATGGCGCTGTCGCCCGCGGTCCCGTTACCGTAGAAGTAGAACGCGTCATACTGCGGCCGCAGCATCGTGTTGTTGGCCGCGTAGCCGACGCTGTCTTCGAGGTCGATCCCGTAGTCGTAACCCGTCACCGTGCTGGACCGCACCGTATCCGCGCCGCCGCCGAAGGTGTAGATCCCCTCGTACCCACCGGCAGTGCCGGTGAGGTTCGCTGAGTCCACGACGGTGACCATGTTGTAGCTCACGATCCCGTTGTACGCACCGTTCGCGGTGACCTGCCGAACCTCCAGCCTCGGCCGGGGGGTGGCGTACGAGTATGCGCCAACGCCGCTGTACACGTCGTCGAACGTGGAATTGGTGACGCTGAGGCTCGAGTCAGCCGCAATGACGGCATAGCCCAGATTGTCCGCCGCCAGCCGGTTCACCGTCACGGTCGTGCCCGACGTGTAGATCCCGCCCGCGCACCAGCTGCAGGAGGCCGACCCCGCGATGCGCACGCTGTCGACGACCAGCCTCGCGGCCTCCTGGTAAGACGGATAGACGTAGATGGCAATGCCGTAGTCCAGATCCACGATCGAGGAGTTCGTGACGCGGACCAGGTCCACGCCCGAGAAGTAGCCCTCGTAGCCCCCCCTCACGCGCACGGAGTCGATGACGACGCTGTCCAGGTCGTAGGCGTCGATCCAGTCATAACCGCCTTCCGCGTAGCTGGAGGTGAGCCTGATGGAATCACCCACCAGCTTCACATAGCCCGCGCCGCTGCTGGTCCCGCTGAGGCTCAGTCCGTCGTCGTAGTCCAGCATGTCGATGACGCTGCGCGCCACGAGCCCCGAGCGCAGGTCGTAGGCGTACACCCCCTCGTAGTAGTTCCGCTCCAGGCGGCTGTCCTCGACCACGAGGGCGAGCGACGTCGGGCCGGGCACCCGGCCTTCGGCGTACCCGCTGCCGCCGGCGTCGACACCGTTGTCACCGTTGTCGTGCAGGCGCGTGCGCCGCAGCACCACGCTGTCCGCGGTGGGGGCGTACAGCGCGTCGTAGCCGAAGTCGCTGATCGACACGTCCTCGAGCGCGACCAGCTTGGCGTTGCCGTTCACGGCGATGCCGTCGGCGCACCCGCTCCACTGGCCGTCGCCCACGAAGCTCGAGCGGCGCACGATCAGGGCCCAGATCTCCGAAGTCTGGATGCCCGCGACGAAGCAGGGCTGCGGCCCCCGCACCAGCAGGCGCAGGCTGTCCACCACCAGCGTGTCCACCGCGAGGGCAGACACGCCAACCTGGAACCCTTCGATCGCCAGGTTGTGGATCTCGCTTCGGCCCAGGCCGTTCAGCTCCAGCCCGATGGTGTCGCCGCTGGAAGCCACGACCGCGCCGATGCCCGCGACCGTCTCGCCGATGATGACCACGCGGTCGCGGAACGAGGCGCCCTCGGTGTAGCGGCCCGGGCGCACCACCACCGTGTCGCCGGCCCCGACGTGCTCGGCGGCCTCCGCCAGGCCGGCAAACGGCAGCAGGTCGGTGCCGAGGCGGTTTTCGGCGCCGATCGCGCCTGACGACACGTAGTGCCTGGTCCGCCGCGATACCACGCGCACGGTGACCCGCGCCGTGTCCCGGCCGTCGCGCGTCGCCTTGATGACCGCGGTGCCGGTGTCGCGCGCGAACGCGTGTCCGGTCGACAGCACGTCGACGGCGACGGGGTTGCTGGAGGTCCAGAACGGGTCGGTGACGGTCTGGAGGGCGCCCGTGGCATCCGCCGCGCGCAGCTCGAAGCGCACCTCCTCCCCGGGGACCAGGTCCCCGGTGACCGCCGGGTTGATGACCAGCGTCACGGGCGCGGCGACCGTGCAGGCGCCCGGCGCCATCCGCAGCACCCGGAAGGCCGTGACGTTGAGGCCCACTGTGTGCGACAGGATGATCAGCGCGTCGCGTGTGTTGGTCGCGCCGCTGGCGTCCACGTCGCCCAGGACGATGTCGAAGGCGCTGACGTCGAGGCCGACCGCGTTGGACAGGGCGATCAGCGCGTCGCGGCTGTTGGCCGAGCCGTCCTGGTCGATGTCCCCGTAGCGGCCACGCGCGGGGCAGAACGTCCCACCGCTGACGACGAGGCTCGGCATCAGGTCGGCGAAGGTGCCGGCGGCGAATGCCTCGGAGACGGTGACGGCGATCGTCGTCGTCGCAGCCGCGATCGGCGTGAAGCGGAGGCTACCGACGGTGACCTGGAGGCCCACGCCCGCGGGATTGGCGCCGGTGAGCCGGACCACGCCCAGCGCGGCCGAGTCGACGTTGGCCGTCACGCTGCCGAAGTTGCCCGAGAAGACCGCCTCGAAGCGGAGCACCGCGGGGTCCCACGCGATCCGCGCGGCGAAGGCGCCCAGCTTATCGGAGCGCGCCGAGAGGTTGAATACGAACGGCACGTCGAACGGCACGCCGACCAGCGAGGACAGCTGGCCGCCCGGCCCGGCCGGAATGGCCTGGGCCCGGAGGGCGGCCGGCGCCGCGAGCGCCGCAAGCGCGAAGAGGAGAACGCGCACGCTCTTCATGGCCGCCTCTCCCCGGGTGGGGTGATGGAGCCCAGGGAAGCCCCACCGCTGGCCGTCATGTCCGCCACCACCGGCACGGTCACCAGCCCGCTCGCGACGGTGGCCACGCCGATCCCCCGGGGGCCGACCACGATGGTCTGCGCCCCCGCGCTGGGCCCGTAGGTCAGCGTGAGGGCCGCGGCGAGCGCGGCGAACGCGGTTCTGCGCAGCGCCGGCACTACGCTCCTAGTGGTTGGCGGTCCGGCTCAGGAAGACCTGGCTGTTCACGCGCACCTGCGACTGGAGGTTCTGCAGCGACAGCGCCGCCGACAGCTCCTCCATCGTCAGCTGCATGCCCTGCGCGTACCCGGCCGCCTTCACCTGGAACGTGCCGTCGTACAGCACCAGCGTGGTGAACCCCATCGCCGAGGCGCCGGCGAAGCGGATCTCGCCCTGGGCCGCGCCCAGTGGGTTGGCCACCCGCAGCCCGTCGTTGATCGCGTTCTCCTGCTTGTACTCGAGCTTGCCCGGGTCGAAGCGCAGCCGGCCGGTGTAGCTGCCGACCTTGAAGTTCTGCTGCGCGCCGACCTGCACCTCCACGCGCACCCGGACGCTCTGGCCCGGCGCCGCGTTCAGGTTGTCCACCGTGATGTAGGCCGCCACGCCCTGCTGCACCGGCGGCGGTGTGGGCCCGGTCACGGGCGCCGGCTCGTCCTGGCACCCCATCAGGGCCAGACAGAGCGTCGTGAGTCGAATGGCGTTCATCGTCACTTCCTCCCTGGGGCGGCTGCGCCGCCGAAAGTGTCCTGCCTACTGCACCCGCACGCTGCCGGAGTGGATGGCGGCCGCCGGCAGCAGGTTCGCAAAGGGGGCCTGGGCCGCGTACAGCTCGGACGCCCGCAGGACCAGCCCCGCGGTGCCGCTGGCCTGCGCCACGAACACGATGTCAATCAGTTCCACCACCGGGCCCGCGGCGCCGTAGGCGTCCGCCGAGCCGAAACGAAGCAGCCCGCTCGTCACGTTGAGGTCGTTGATGGTGGGCGCGGCGAAGCCGCCCGTCACCGGCCCCGCGGTGACGTAGCGCAACACCGCCGGGTTCCACAGCAGTGAATCGTTGTAACTCCCGAGCTTCTCGGGCGACACGGCGCGCAGGTCCACGGTCACGCGCACGCGCACCGTGTCGTTGACACGCGCGGCGGCGAACTCGCGCGCACCGGCTAGCGCCGAGACGACCGCCTGGCCGGTGGCGGCGACCACGACGAGCATCGAGTCCTGGATCGCGCTGGTGAGCGTCCCCACGATCACCGCGCTGCCAGCCGCGACCGCCGTGATGCGGCCCGCCGCGTTCACCGTCGCGACTCCCGGCGTGCGCGACGTGAAGACCACGCCCGCAACCGACGGGACCGGGTTGCCGAGGCCGTCCACGCCGCTTACCGCGAGCTGCGTGGTGTCGCCGGTGCGCAGCACGGCGAAGCCCGGGCTCATCGTGATCGAGGTGACCGGCGGCACCGCGAGAACGTACGTGACCGTCACGTTCTGCGGGCTGTTGCCGACACCCGAGGCGGTGACCGGGACCGTGGCCGTGTGCGTGCCCGGATTCAGCCCGGCGTTGGACGGCTGAAGGGTGAGCGTCGCAGGCGCCGTCCCGCCGCTCAGGGACGCCGTGAGCCACCCGCTCACCCCCGAGCCGTAGGCGATCGTGCCCACCGCGAGGCCGCTCAGCGTGCCGCCGCCGCTGTTGTCCACCGCGACCGCCTGCGGCGAGGGGTTCGACGTGCCGGCCGTGTCGGTGAAGGTCAGGCTGGTCGGATTGAGCGAGATGAGCGGGGGCGGCGCGCTCGAAACGTCCACGACGCAGGTGTCCTCGATGTTCGAGTTCGCGAGCGCGGTCACGAAGATCAGCGCCTGGCCGTCGTTGCCCGCCGTCACCAGGCCCGCGGCGTTCACGACCGCGACGCCCGGGTTGGAGGTCGCGTAGCGCACCGGCACGCTGTCGTCCGGCATCTGCGCGCCGGCGGTGTCCACGCCCGCGTAGCCGAGCTGCAGCGTCTGAGCGCGCCGCAGCGCCGCGGCGGTGGGGCTCACCGTGAGTGCGCGGACGGACTGCCCGGGGCCCACGTAGGCAGCGGGCACGGGCGTCCCCGGCACCGGCACTCCGGCCGTGATCGTGAACTGCTGCGAGCCCGAGTAGAGCAGCAGGCCGGTCACCGAGTTGTACCCCTGGAAGCCGACGGTGACGGTGTCCGTAGCACCGCTGATCACGACCTGCACCTCGAGCCGGATCGAGTCCTGCCCCGGGGGGATCCGCACGCCGAGGGTGACGTCAGGGCCGGGTGGATTGGAAACGCGGATGAAGAACGAGTCCACGTCGGTCGGCGTGCCGTCCAGCGGGCTCATCCCCTCGAACACCGGGACGATGCTCAGCGCGACGCGGCGCGCATGCCCCGGCCCCGCCGCGTCGAGGCAGCCCAGCGCAAGTACGCACGCGGCCACAGCCGCCCCCATCACCGCCCGCACTCTGGTCACATGGTCGCCCGGAGACCCACCGCCGCGCTGATGCCCTTGAAGCTCACGTCCGTCCCGTTGTTCGCGATGTTGCCCGTGTCGAACCGCAGCGCCGGCAGCAGCGTGAGCCGCTCGCCCAGCGGCATCTGCAACCGCGCTCCGAGCGAGAGCAAGGTGCCGGCGGCCTCGAGCTTGTCCATGCCCAGCGTGTGCCGCCGGTATTCGACGGACGGCCGCAGCTGGCTGCGCCCCATCTGGAGCGACAGCGCGCCACCCAGCGCCATGACGTTCTGCTTCTCGGTCGTCACGCCGTTGATCGGGATCTCGCCGGCGCTCCGATAGAGGTCCCACGCGTACAGCGACACGCCGGCGTTGCCGATCGGGAAGCTCCAGCTGGCCTGCCCGATGTAGCGGTTCCCGGGGCTCAACGCCTCGAGGCCGGCGAACTCGTCGGTCGCGAAGCTCGAGTAGGTGAAGCCGAGCGACACGCGTCCCTGGCCGAGGACGCGGTCGAGCCCGACCCGCAAGCGCATTTCGGCGCCCGCCTGGTAGGAGAGGTTCGTGTCGGCCAGCGGCGTGAAGCTGCCGCTGACGCGGTAGCTGCCCGCCAGGCCGATCGCCCAGCCGGCGACCGGCAGCGCCAAGGCGACGCCCGTGGTGACGTTCGTGCCGTTGCCCAAGCTCGACACCGGGAACGGCAGGAAATCGGAGGCGATGACGCCCGCGACCGCGAGTTCCTCGCCTTTCAGCTTAGTCTTTCCCGTCGGCAGGTTGGCGGCCACCGTGAACAGCACCCGGTCGGGCACCACCTGCACCACCGCGCGCACCTGCAGGTCGGTGAGCCCGCTCAACGTCCCGCTGGTGCCGTCCTCGTCCTCGCGCTTGGCCTGCGCGAAGCGGGTCCCCACGTCCATCGTGAGGCGGCGGGAGATCGGCCACACGATGCCGATCGGCACCACCATCTCGCTCACGCTCTTGGCACCGAGGCCGGCGTCGAAGGAGAGCGTGCGGAACTCGAAGCCGGAAACGAGCACGCGGCGCCCCTGCGCGGCCGCGGCGGGCGCCAGCGCCGCGGCGAGCACGGCGAGCGCCATCAGCGGACGAACGACGTGGCGGCGCATCAGGGCCTCCGGATGATGATCACGACGGTGCCGGTCGTGCGTGTCCCTTCGCCCGTTGCCTCTCCCGTGTTGTCGCGATTGCCGGGAGGCTGCGAGCCGACCTGCTGCGTCTCCGTCGCCGTCTGCGCCGTTGTCGTGGGAGCGACGCTGTTCGCACCGTTCTGAAGCGCCGTCGCCGTGGCGTCCGCCGGCGGCGCGGCGCCGGCCTCCTGCGCCTCGTTCTGCACGACGGCCGCCTCCACGTCGCCGGTCGTCTGCGTGGCCGACACGCCGAGGTCGGAGGCCTGACTCGCGCTCTGCGCCGCGGCCTGGAAGTTCGGGTCGATCTGCTGCGCCTGGGTGTAGAACTGCTGGGCCGCCAGGAAGTCGCCGCGATCCGAGGCCTCCAGCCCCTGGCTGTAGGCGAGGAACGCCTGGATGTTCTGCGTCGGCCGCTGGTTGATCGCCTCGCGCTCGGCGTCGGTCAGCTGAATGCCGAGGTTGGTGAAGATCGAGAGGACCAGCTCCTTCTCGAGATCGAAGAGCCGGTTGAGCTGGTCCTGCGTGCCCGCCGAGGCGGTGACGCCCGCCGTGCCGACGTCCACGACCGCCGCGTCCACCCGCAGCTGGTCGCCGCGCTCGGCGAACGAGCCCTGGACGACCCGCGCCGCGCTCAGCAGCCGGCCGCTGCGCACCGCCGACTGCGGGTCCGCGCGGCCCTCGGCCGAGAGCCGCATCTCCTCGAGCATCGTCTGCATCCGCTCGCGCTCGAGCACCCGGATCTGGCGCGACTTCGCCAGGTCGGTGATGACGAGCTGCGCCAGCCCGCGGGTCAGCGGCTGGATCTGCTCGTTGGTGCCCGTGTAGCTGAACGGCATCACCGCCACCGTGTTGGCCTCGGGCGGCTGCTGGCTGAGCGTCGCCTCCTGGGCCAGCGCCTGCCGCGCCTGGTATTCCAGCTCGCGCCGGCCGATCAGCGAGAGCCGCTGCCGCGCCACGTTGCGCAGGTCGCTGCTGCGCGCGATCTCGACGTAGTGCTCGTAGGCCGTGCGCGCCGCGGTGAAGTCGCCCAGCTCCTCCGTGGTCATTCCGAGGTAGATCGCCGCCAGCCCGCTGCGGGGATCGCCCGCGACGGCGCTGTCGAGCGCCGCGCGCGCGTCGGGATAGCGGGCGGCCTTGTAGTACGCGACGCCGAGCCGGGCGAGCACGACCGGGTCTCCGGGGTGGGCCGCCTGCTGCGACTCGAGCGCCGGGATCTGCTCCGGCGTGACGTCGCTCATACGCAGTCCGCCGCCGCCCGCGCACCCGGCGGCCAGGACCACGAAACTGAAAGGGAACACGCGGTGGGCGCGAGTGGCTGCGCTCATAGTCCACGCCTCGGTTCGGATGCGACGATGACCGGAGGACGAAACGGCAATATGCAGGCCCCCGGATGGGCCTGCAAGCACGGCGCCCGACCGGCTTCGGCCACGCTAACTCCGGCGCGCGGGTGCCGCCGTGACACCAGTCACGCGATCGGTATCAGCGGGAGCGTCCCTTGGGCGCTGGCGCCCGCCACCGCATCACCCGAACCTCGCTCTGCGAAAGGATTTCGCCCAGCACCTTCTTGGTGCGGGCATCCACCGGCCAGTCGATGTGCATCTCCAGCCGGTAGCCCAGGCGGTCCGAGCCGCGGCCCTGCATCACGAAGCCGTCGGGGGTGGGCTGCACTTCGTCGATCGGGACGTCCGCGAGAAGATCGAACTCCATAAGGCACCTCCGCCGGGAGAGTTATCCCCCGGCGGAGCACATTGCAAGCGACCCGGCCGGAAGCCAACCCGACCGGCCAGAAGCTCTACGGACGCTACTGCGCGACTGTGAGAACGCCCTTCATGCCCAGCGCCTGGTGCGGCAGGCAGAAGTAGTTGTACGTCCCGACCGGCGCTCCCGCGAAGTTGATGCGGTACACCTCGTTCGGGCGGGTCATCATCGGGCTCGCCGGCAGGTTCGGCGCCATCTTGGTCGCCATCGCCCGCATCAGGAACGGCAGCGCACCCTGCGGGATGTGGGCCGGATCGAACTGCACGTTGTGCGGGAAGCCGTTGACGTTCACGAACTCCACGACGTCGCCCACGTGCACGGTGAAGTTCGCCGGGTCGAACTTGTACTGACTCCCCTGCTGAATCATGCGCACGCGGATCGTGGCGGGAGCCGGTGTGTGGCCCGGCCGCGCGAAGGCGGCGACGCCGAGGGCGAGAATGAGAAGGGCAACGAGGGTCCAACGCTTCATGTCCGCAACACTCCGCTGAAAGGGTACCTGGGCTAGGTTGCGGCCTGATACCCCGGCCGCGTGCCGAAGATCGAAGCCACAGATTGTGAAGCATTTCACATGAGACGCCCGGACGCAAGGACTGCCCGGAATCCCGCCGTTTGCAGGACCTTTCCGGCCCCGCTAAGTTGAGCAGTCTCCGGAAGTTCTCCTCGGCACCAGCAAGTGAAGGAGTGACGTGGCAGGCGACGCCATTCAGATGATGGGCACCATCACCGAGGTGCTCCCCAACACCACCTTCCGCGTGGAGCTCGAGAACGGGCACTCGATCTTGGCCTACGTGTCCGGCAAGATGCGCAAGAACTACATCCGCATCCTGCAGGGCGACCGCGTGGCAGTGGAGCTCTCTCCGTACGATTTGACCCGGGGCCGGATTACCTACCGATACAAGTAAGTGGCGAAGAGCGAAGAGCGAAGGGCGATCGCTTCTCCCTTCGCCCTTCGCTGCCTATTCGCGCACGGGCGGATGATGTCAGTGCGGTCTGCTGCCGATGCGGCCCCAGCGGATGGCGGTCAGGAAGGGGAGGGCCCGCCAGGAGTCGTGGTCGAAGGAGTAGTAGACGAACAGCGGGCGCCCGCGGATCACCCGCCGGTCCACGAACCCCCAGTAGCGCGAGTCGTAGGAGTTGTCCCGGTTGTCGCCCATCACGAAGTACTGGCCCGCGGGCACGATTAGCGGTCCCCAGGTGCCGCGGGTGGGCCGGTAGCCGCCGCGGTCCACCTCGGGGAGCAGGTACTCGACCTGCCAGGCCCGCATCTCGGGATCGGCGGGGTCGGAGAGCGAATCGGTGCGCTGCACCCACGGCTCGATTTGCCGCACACCGTTCCGGTACAGCACGTCGGAGCGCATCTCGAGCGTGTCGCCCGGCATCCCCACGAGGCGCTTGACCACCTTCACGTCCGCCTGGGTCCTCGAGTCGAAGACCACGATGTCGCCCCGCTGCGGCTCGCGGAATGCCGGCAGCCGGGTGTGGACGAGCGGCACCTCGGCCCCGTACAGCGCCTTGTTCACGAACAGGAAGTCGCCGACCAGCAGCGTGCGCTCCATGCTGCTCGAGGGGATGCGGAACGCCTCGATCAGCAGCGAGCGCAGCACGAACCAGATCACGAGCGCGACCGCGATCGACTTCAGCCATTCCCACGCCCAGCGTCCGAAGGTCTTGGGCGCGGGCGGCACCTTGCCCGCCGGTGCGGTCTTGGTGGGTTCGGTCATCGGTCCTACGGCCTCCAGTCGGCGACGAAGATGTTCGTTTCGCCCCTCACCCGTCCGTTACGGTTCGACGCCCAAACGAGTTTCCGGCCGTCCGGGGAGAACATCGGGAACGAGTCGAAGTCCGGATGAGCGGTGACCTGCTCCAGCCCTGTCCCGTCCAGATTGACGAGGTAGAGGTCGAAGTTGCGGCCGCGCGGGTTGCCGTGGTTCGACGCGAAGATGATCCGCCGGTCGTCAGGTGTGAAGTACGGCGCGAAGTTCGCCCCGCCGAGGTTGGTGATCTGGCGCCGGCCCGAGCCGTCGGCGTTCATCACCCACAGCTCCATGCGCGACGGGCGCACCAGGTGCTGGGCGAGCAGCCGGCGGTACTGCTCCTGCTCCGCGGGCGTCTCCGGGTGGTAGGCGCGATAGACGATGAGCCGGCCGTCGTGCGAGAAGAACGGGCCGCCGTCGTAGCCCAGCTCCGTCGTCAGCCGCCGCACGTCGGAGCCGTCCACGTTCATGGTGTGGATGTCGAGGTCGCCGTCGCGCACCGAGGTGAAGACGATGCGGCGGCCGTCGGGCGACAGCGTCGCCTCGGCGTCGTAGCCCGGCGCGCCGGTTAACCGGCGCAGGTCGCGGCCGTCGGCCCGGGCAGTGAAGATGTCAAACTCCTCCAGCCGCCAGACGTAGCCCTGTGAGTAGTCGGGGGGCGGCGGGCACTCCGGGCTCGCCTCGTGCGTCGAGGAGTAGAGGATCCGCCGGTCGCGGTCGTAGAAGTAGCCGCAGGTCGTCTTGCCCTGGCCGGTCGAGACCAGCCGCTTGTCGGACCCGTCCGCGTTCATCACGAACTGCTGGTCGCAGCGCATGCTGTCCACGGTGGCCTGGTAGATGATCTTCCGGCCGTTGCGGGACCAGTAGGCCTCGGCGTTCTGCCCGCCGAAGGTGAGCTGGCGGATGTTGGCGAAGTGGATCTCACCCGAGTCCGCCTGCACCGGCGCGGAGTCGGGGAGCCGGGGACGGGAGCCGGCGACGGCCAGCGTGGCCGCGGCGGCGCCGAAGACGAGCAGGCTGCGCACGATTCGCATCGGTACATTGTAAGGGCGATTGTCCTGCCGCTGTACCCCTACGCCCGTTCCGGATTCGCGGTTCTACGGGCAGACAGGGGGTGCGGCCGACGGCGGACCGAGGCTACCGCCGGGCCCGAGGGACAGGTATCGCCAGCCCTCTCCCCGAGCGTCCGGCGCGGGATCCTCCGCCCACAACTGCACGTAGCAGCCGGCCCCGCGCGAGTCCCGCACCGCGCGCGGCAGCGAGTCGGTGTCCGTGGCGAACCGCCACCCGGGCGCGGCCGGGGCTAGCTCCTCGCCCATCGCGCCGTGCGCCCCGGGGATGAGCACCGGATAGCTGACGCCGGCCGAGTCGGCGACATAGCCGAGGAGGTCCGGGAGGCCGTCCCCGGTCAGGTCCTCGAAGGCGAAGACGCCGATTTCGGCTGCCGACGGCATGACGTCCGAACGTCCGAGGGGCGCGATGCCGCTGTCGGTCAGCATCCAGAGGTCGACCCGCGCCTGCACGAGCCCCTCGATCGCCGACTGGACGTCCACCAGCACGTAGGTGGTCCCGTCGAGGCCGATCCACCTGAAGGCTCCCGCCGGCACGATGTCGGGCGCGCGGTACTGCTGCTGCACCAGCAGCGCAATCCCCGCGGTGGCGGTGTCGCCGCCCGCAGAAGGCGCCGGCGTGCGCTCGCGTCCACAGGCGGCGGCGAGGATCAGGGCAGCGGTGCCGGCGACTGCTCGCGCGGCGCGGGCACGGCGGGGTAGGCGTGGCGATACCATACGTAGCTCATATACACCGTCTTGACGTAATCGCGCGTCTCCGGAATCACGACACGCTCGGCGAACAGGTCGATATCGCCGAACTCGGGCCAGCCGCGCCAGCGGGCCAGCCGGTTCGGCCCCGCGTTGTAGGAGGCCAGCAGCGCGTAGACCGGGAACGTATCCCGCGTCATCCGCTCGAGCAGGTACCGCGCGCCGAGGTGGAGGTTGAAGTCGGGCACGAACAGCAGATCCGCGTCCCACGGCCCGAGGCGCAGGCGCGCGGCCATCTCCCGGCCGGTGGGCGGGTAGATCTGGCTGATGCCGCGCGCCCCGGCGCTGGACACCGCGCGCGGATCGAAGCGCGACTCCTGGCGGACGATGGCGGCCAGGAGCAGCGGGTCCACGCAGTGCTCGGCGGCCTCGGCCTCGATCACCGCGCGGTACGGGTACGGGAACAGCGCGCGGGCCACGCCGGGGAGCGTCCCCGCGTGCGTACGCGCCGCTTCACCGAGGGCGATCGCCTCACGGGCGTAGCCGGCGTCCGCGGCCGCGACGCTCACGGCGACCAGAAGATGGACCGACGCCGCCGTGTCGCCCGCCCAGCCGCGGGCTTCGGCGCGCGCCTCGGCGTCGAAGCCAAGGCTCGCGAGGAGGCGGACGCGTTCGCGGGCGCGGGCGGGCGGGAACGAGCCGGGGCGCGGGGGCGCGGGAGTGCTGCCCGCCAGGAAGCTCGTCGTGTCGCCGAGCAGCTCGCGGGCGCGCACGCCGTAGAAGCTGACCGGCGCCGCGGCGGCGAGCCGCCTGAGATCGGGCGCCGCCGCCGTGTCGCCCGCCTCGAGGCGGAGCCGCGCGTCCCAGTACCGGGGCGCGAGGCCCAGCTGCCCCACGCTGTCGCGCCATACGACCGAGCGCACGAGACCGGCGGCGCTGTCGCCGGCGCCGCCGGCATAGCGGATGAGCGCCTGGCGAAACCGGGCGACGTTGGCGGCCGGGGACCCGGCGAAGCGGCGCAGCAGCCTCGTGTACCAGGCGCGCTCCGCGTCGGTCTCGCCGAGCGCGCGGTGGTGGTCGGCAAGGACCAGCGCGGCGCGCGCGATCGCGCTGTCGCCCGGGTGCACCCGGACCAGTTGCCGCACGAGGCTGTCGGCGGCATCCCACCGGTCGGCGATCGCGAGCATCCGGACGCGCGCGGCGGCGATCACCGTGGCGCGCCGGCGGCGGGCGCGTGCACCGGCGCTGTCCACCAGCCGCATTGCCGAAGTATCCGCGCCGCGTTCGGCCGCGATGCGCGCCACCTCGAGCCAGGCCTCGATGCTGGTGTCCGCTCGCTGCACGGCGCGCCGCGCGA
>Ga0154478_1141_pt3 | contig 12965 bp, 12 predicted proteins | sample RifGroC2_FD_115957 | JGI IMG/M metagenome (GOLD analysis project Ga0154478, IMG submission 115957) | Gemmatimonadetes bacterium GWC2_71_9
GCAGCACTGCCGCCACCGAGCGGGCCCTCACGTGCCACTCCGGGTATGCCACCCGTTGGCCGGAGGTCCTGAGGCCGAACACCCACAGGCCATCGTCGCGTACCACCACCGCGGTCGGCGTCACGCGGTCCATGTAGCGGTCGCCGGGCGCCGTGATGACGGCCAGGCAGCGCTCGCCGTTCGATCCGTCCCAGGAGAAGCACGCCAGCGTGCGCTCGCGCCCGTTGACGGCCGCGCGCTCGAGCGTTGTCCGGAAGCGCCGGCCCTGCGAGGCGAACGTCGGCGCTGCGGCAAGTCGCCACACCTCGGGTTCGATGGGCAGTCCCCGCGTGGCCTCCGCATAGCGACGCTCGATCTCGGGCCCCGGCGTGCAGCTCTGGGTGCCATCCACCATCAGTGTTCCCAGGTCGGTCGAATCCGTCACGACCTGCGCCCCGCCGGCGACGGACCAGTGCCGGAGCTGGAGCCGGCCGTGCGTCGCGTCGCCGCCCCACGGCGGGCGGTAGTCGCACTGTTCCAGCGCGTCGTCAATGCCGCTGGGAGCGCTGCCGATCCCGACCAGCCAGCGGCCGTCCCGGAAGGCCAGGGGTACGACGCTCTGCGCGTGCCACTGGAGGTCGCCGCGGTCTTCCGGCAGCAGCGTCGTGGTGGCCACTACCCTGGGGTCCAGCGCCGGGCGCTCCGGCAGGCCGGTGATGAGGTAGAAGGCCAGGTCCTGGTGCCCGGCCTCGAGGGCGTAGCCGGCGGGCGTCTTGCCCTCGGTGTCGGCGACCTCGATGTCCGCGCGCCGGGCGATCAGCAGCTCCACGATGTCGCGCCTGCCGGCCCGCGCGGCAACGTGCAGCGGGGTTACGTACTCGTGGTTCCGCGCACGGGCCGAGGCGCCTGAGGCGAGCAGGAGGCGCATGAGGTCGGCGCTCCCGGCCGCCCCCGATTCGGCGGCGTAGTGGAGGGGCGTGGCTCCCGCGTGGTCGGAGGCCGCGGCGTTCGCTCCGGCCCGCAGCAGCATCTCGACGACGGCTGGGTCCCCGGCCCGTGCCGCCACGTGGAGCGGCGTCATGGGCCGGGCGCTGGAGAGCGCGGCGTTGGGACTGACGCCGGCCGCCAGCAGCCGCCGGACGCGGGCGGTATCGCCCGAGTGCGCCGCCACCAGCAGCGCCCTGAGACTGTCCTCCGCCGCTCCCTGCGCCGCCGCCGGGTTCTGGGCGTGCGCAGCGCCGGGCGGTACGAGGAGGGTCGTGACGAGCGCAACCGAGAGGGGGAGGCGCATGGCGACCAACGTACGACTGGAGCGGCCACCGCGCCAACAGCCTCAGTTGAGCAGCCTGGTCAGCCAGTGCAGCAGATTGAGCGCGAACTGCTGATTGTCCGGCCCCGGCACGTTCATGCCCACCGGGATGGTCGGGCTCCCGGGGATGGCAACGATCTGGGCGGAGAGGAAGGCCGCCTCGCCCAGGATCACCACCCGGCCGCTTCCGACCTCGAGCGCCACGCCCTGGGCGTGGCCGGCCGCGCTGGTCAGCTCCGCGGGGCGCCCGCCCTCGGCGGCGGGCGCTCTGACGGCGATCACCGTGTCGCCGATGCCGCCGCTGTTCGCCATCTGGGCGAGGACGCTGTCGCGCAGCCGGTTGATCCGCTGCGCCCGGCCTTGGGCTGCGGCGCGCGACGGCGGCGCCCGGTCCATCGCCCAGGGTCAGAGCGCCAGCAGCGCGGTTGCCCCAGGCGTCACGGTGAGCGACTGCCCGGTGAAGGTCTGCACCACGGAGACTCGTTCCGCCTGGTCGCGGCCGGTGGTGATCGGGTGGTTACTCAGGAGTCCGTTGTCGCGGGTGAAACGGAGGAACGTGGGGTTGCCGGCGTTGTTCGCCGCCGCCGTGTCTTGGGTGAATCCCTGGCTCATGCCCACGCCGAATGCTCGCGCCAGCGTCTCGGCGCCGGCGCCGAACGGCGCGTGATCGGCGATGAGCAGGAGCGATCCGCCGGCCTCGACCCACTCCCGCACCGCCTGAACCTCGTCCGCCGTGAACGCCGGCGTGTCGTACGCCGCCGGCCCCTCCGCGCCCAGCGCGTTGGCGATGACGAGCACGCCGGCGCCACGCAACGATTCCTGCGTGAGCGTCGCGTCCAGCCCTTCCACCCGATAGCCGTCGAACCGGAGCAAGTCGGCGAACGGCCGGTACCGGTCCGCGGCGGTGTGGAAGTTCCGGTGCGCCTGGTCAATCAGGACCAGCGGTCCCGCGCTGCGGTAAGCCGGATGGGCGACCACAGGGTGGAAGGAGGAGTCGGCCATCTGCTGCGCCTGGACGGCGGAGACGGCGAGAGCGGCGAGCGCGGGCGGCACGCCGAGCGCCAGCCACCCGCGGAACGGGCTCAATGGGGAATGCCTCACGGCCACTTCTCCTGGGGTCCCTGAGAGGGATGCCCGAGGCCGCCTGGCGGTCGCGCTACCGTACCGCCGGCCAAGCCTCGGGAACCTGACCGCTGCCTGCGAGTCGCACCGCCTCACCTAATCACGCATCACTCCTCACCCCTCGCGCACGAAGGGCCCGGCACCGCCGGGCCCTTCGTGATTGCCCCTCCTGGGATCGAACCAGGACTCTCCTGATCCAGAGTCAGGCGTGTTGCCAGTTACACCAAGGGGCACCGTACAGTCGGCAGACGCGCGGACGCGCAGGAACTGCCAGTGGAGCTGAGGGGGCTCGAACCCCTGACCTCCTGGGTGCGATCCAGGCGCTCTCCCAGCTGAGCTACAGCCCCGCAACGGGCGGGGAAACCTAGCCGGCCGGCGTTCGGACCGTCAACCCGCGGACGACTTCTGGCGCCGCGTCCCGACTTGGCAAGTCGCCACGCCGATTCGCGCGCGCCCGCACCGGAAGATATCGTAGTGCCGCCACCAACCGGGGGTCCCATGCACCGGGCTCCGCCGCTCCTCGCCGCCCTGCTCGTTGCCGCACGCGCCGCCACCGCGCAGACCACCACCGGCACCGTGACCGACTCGGCCACCGGCGCGCCCGTGCCCGGGGTGCACGTCGAGGCGTGGTCCGGTGAACTGCGGACGGCGGGGACGGTGACGGACGCGAGCGGCGCCTTCCGCCTCGGCGCTCTCCGGGCCGGAAGCTATGCGCTGCGGTTCGCCCGCATCGGCTACCGGCCGGTCAGCCTCCAGGACGTCGCGGCGGGCTCGGCAGGCGTTGCCGTCGCCATGGCTGCCATCCCGGTCCCCATCGCCCCCGTCGTCGTATCGGTCGAGCGCGCCGAGCAGTCCACGCTCGACGCCCCAGCTTCCATCTCGGTCGTCACGCGAGAACAGGTCGCCGAGAACACCGCCTTGACCCCCGTGGAGCACGTCCGCGCGACCACCGGAGTGGATTTCGCCAGCAAGGGCCTCGCCTCGGCCACCTACGCCACCCGCGGCTCGCGCGGCTCCAATTCCACCGTGCTGATGGTGCTCACCGACTACCGCTACGCCGCGATCCCCTCGCTGCGGCTCAACGTCCCGTACCTGATTCCGACCAGCGACGACGACATCGAGCGCATCGAGGTGCTGCGGGGCGCCAGCGCCGCGCTGTACGGCCCGGACAGCGACCGCGGCGTGCTCCACATCATCACCCGCTCGCCGTTCAACTCGCGCGGCGGCTCGCTCACGGTCACCGGCGGCGAGCGCGAGCTGTTCGGCGTGGCCGGCCGCTACGCCGGCGTGGCGAGTCCGCGCCTGGCCGCCAAGGTGTCGTTCGGCTACCTGCGCGGTCGCGACTGGCCGAGCGACACGGCCGACGTCCCGGCCGCACACGATCCGATCACCGAGCGCGTCTCGGGCGAGGCCCGCGTGGACTGGCGCCCCGCGCCCCGCACCGAGGTCGTCGCCTCGGCCGGCGTCGCTCAGGCCCTCCGCAACGTGGATCTCACCGACCCCGGGCCGTTCCAGGTGCGCGACTGGCGCTACACCTACCTCCAGACCCGCGTCCGGCACGGCGACCTGTTCGCCAACCTGGTGGTGGATCTCTCCGACGCCGGACGGACGCACAACCTCAGGACCGGCGACACCATCGTGGACCGCTCGCGTCTGCTGGCCGGGACCGTCCAGCACCGCGCCGTGGTGGGACCGGTCCGCCTGACGTACGGCGTGGACACCCGGCTGGTGGACCCGCGCACCTTCGGCACCATCAACGGGATCTACGAGAACGACGACGGGGTGAGCGAGGTCGGCGCGTACCTCTCCACCACCACGCCGCTCTCCCCCACCCTGGACCTGGTCGCTGCTGCGCGAGCCGACCACCACAGCGCCATCGGCGACATGGCGCTCTCTCCCCGCCTGGGCCTGGTGTACACCACCCGCCAGGCCCACGCCGTGCGCCTCACCTACAACCGCGCCTTCAGCACCCCGGCCACCGCCATCCTGTTCATTGACCTGCTCCAGGCCGACCAGTTGTGCCAGGGCGCGTTGTGCCTACCGTTCGGGGTGCGCGCCATCGGCACCCCGCGCGGGGGCTACTCGTTCCGCCGGGACTGCGGCGGGCCGTGCATGCGCTCGCCGTTCAATCCCGACCCGTCCCAGTACCTGCCCACCGACGCCACCCTGATGTGGCCCGCCGTGGTGGCCGCGGCCCAGCAGTTCGGCGTGGACCTGTCCGGGATTCCCGCTCCCACCGCCGCGGAGGTGGGCAGCACCCTGGGGCTGCTCAACCTGGAGTCCCAGCGCTTTGAGCCGTTCCGGGCCTCCGACCTCCACAACCTTTCGGCCAACACCCGCGAGACCACCGACGCCCTCGAGGTCGGGTACAAGGGCCTGCTGGGCACCCGCCTGTTCGTGGGCGCGGACTTGTACTACAACCGGGTGAGCGACGTGATGGGCGCCATCCAGGCCGGAACGCCTAGCGTGTTCTTCAACGGCCAGGACCTGGAGTTGTACCTCGCGCCCTATCTGCCGCCGCAGCAGGCCGCCCAGGCGGCCGCGGTAGTCAGTCAGGCGCCGGTCGGCACCATCTCGCCGGTGGAGTCGGCCTACCCCACCGACATCCTGCTGGTGACTCCCCAGGGCGGCTCGTACAACTTCTGGGGACTCGATCTCGACGTACAGGCGGGGCTGTCCCAGCGCGTCTCGATGAGCGGGACATACTCATGGATGAGCCGCGACCATGTGAACGGGACCGGCGCGCTGGCCGCCTACGCTATGGGCGCGCCGCGGAACAAAGGATCGGTGACGGGCGAATACCGGGACCAGGGGCGAGGGGTGAATGTTTCCGCCAGGGCGCGGGCGTTGAACGCGTTCCCCGTCAGGGCCGGCGTGTGGAGGGGATCGGTGGACGCCTACGTCGTCCTGGACCTGGCCGCCGGGTTGCGCCTGCCGTGGGGGAACAACGTGCGACTATCGGTCACCGCATTCAACGCGCTAAACGGGCGCCATCGGGAGTACGTGGGCGCGCCTTACCTCGGCCGGCTCCTAGTGGCCAGGCTTCAGACGCGATTCTGAGAAGGGCGAAGAGCGAAGGGGTTCGCTCCCTACTCCCTGAAAGCCACCTCGATCTCCATCCCGTCCTTCGCGACTACCGTCTCGGCGAACACGCCGCGCGCTTCCTCGAGCAGCGGCGCGGGGTCGCGCGAGTAGCGCGCCGAGAGGTGGGTGAGAACCAGCCGCCGCACCCCGGCGGCGAGCGCCACCTGCGCCGCCTCGCGCGCCGTCGCGTGGAGCGTCTCGCGGGCGCGCTCGGCTTCCTCCTCCCCGAACGTCGCCTCGTGCACCAGCAGGTCGGCCTCTGCCGCCGCATCCACCGCCGCCGCGCAGGGACGCGTGTCACCGGTATAGACCAGCTTCCGGCCGGGCCGCGGCGCCCCGACGATCGACTCCGGCCCGACGACGCGTCTGTCCTCGAGGGTCACGCTCTGGCTGCGCTGGAGCTTTCCCCACAGCGGCCCCTCGGGCACGCCGAGTTCCCGCGCGCGGTCCGGGTTGAAGCGGCCCAGGCGGTCCTTCTCCACCAGCGCGTAGCCCAGCGCGCCGCCGCCGTGCTCGACTGCGAACGCACGGATCTCGTAGTCGCCACGGGAGAGTGTCTGCCCCGGCTCGACCTCGACGATCTCCACCTCGAAGGTGGCCCGCTCCACACCGAGGCCTAACGCTGCGCCGAGCACCCGCTTCGCGCCGCGCGGCCCGAAGAACCGCATCGGCTCGGTGCGCCCCTGGAGCCCGAGCGTCCGGATCAGCCCGATGATCCCGAGAAAGTGGTCGGCGTGGAAGTGGGTGAAGAAGATGTCCGACAGGGCGAAGCTCACGCCGTAGCGCATCATCTGCCGCTGGGTCCCCTCGCCGCACTCGAAGAGGAGGCTCTCCCCTTCGCGGGTGACGACGAGCCCGCTGACGTTGCGCTCGACGGTCGGCCGCGCCGCCGACGTCCCGAGAAAGAGGACCTTGAGCAACTAGAAGATGTGGACGTTGATGTAGCGGCCGGGATTGGCCTTGACGTCGGTCAGCAGGTCGGCGAGCGCGGCGTTGGTGCGCCGAATGTCCGCAATGAGCGTCGTGTCGTTGAGCAGCTGGCCCGCCGCCCCGCGCCCGCTGTTGAGCTTGGTCATCAGCGAATCGAGCGTCGCGGTGGTGCGCGTCAGCGTCTGGGTGATCTGCGCCGCGCTCGCCGTCATCTGCTGCATGTTCTGCATCGTCGCGGTGGCTGGCGCCGTGGTGTTCGCCAGCACCAGGTCCAGCCGCTGCGCGACGCGCCGCAGGTCGCCCAGCGCCGCCGTGAGCTGCGCCGACGGCGCGTTCCCCGCGTCGCCGAGCTGCTCGAGCGTGCGCTGCGCCTGCACCAGCACCGCCCTCAGCTCCCGCGTGGTGCTCGGCGAGATGAGGTCGGTCGCGTTCCCCAGGAACTCCTGCCCCTGCCCCGACAGCCCCTCGGCCATCTCGCTGAAATCCGCCGCGCGCGAACCTTGGATCACGCTGTCGGCGCCCAGCGGCTCCGCCGCGTGTCCCGGCTGGTACTCGAGGTAGCGCGCGCCGAAGAAGTCCAGCGACTTGATGGCCGCCGACGCGTTACGCCGCGGCGCCGGGCCGAGCCTGACGTCGAACGTCACCGTGACCCGGCCCGGCGCAGTCAGCTCGACATGCTGGACCTGGCCGACCTTGACGCCGGACGTGCGCACCGGGTCGCCTTCCTTGAGGCCGGCCACGTCCGCGAAGGCGGCGCGCACGGTCTCGCCCCCGCGCAGCGACTTCCCGCGCAGCCACAGCATCATGTAGAAGAAGACCGCCGCCGCCACGACGATCAGCACCCCGACGACCGCCTCGCGGCGATACCGCAGCTCCATCTAGGCCTCCACCTCGAGGACCTGGAAGTCGCGCTCCAGGAACTCCCGCACCACCTCGTCCTTCGCCGCCACGAACTCCTCCGCGGTGCCGACTTTCCGGATCTTGCCGTTGTGCAGCAGCGCGATCCGGTCGGCCACCTTGAAGCTGCCCCGCACGTCGTGCGACACGACGATGCTGGTCACGTGCAGCTCGTGCTGGAGCCGCTCGATGAGGGCGTCCATGGAGTCGGCGTTCACCGGATCGAGCCCCGAGGTGGGCTCGTCGTAGAGAAGATACTCCGGCTGCCCGGCGATCGCCCGCGCGATCCCGACGCGCTTGCGCATCCCGCCCGAGAGCTGCGCCGGCATGAGGCGCCCCACATCCGGCGTGAGGTTCACGAGCCGCAGGCACTCGGCCACGCGGTTGTCGCAGAAGCCGCGGTCGCGGTAGCAGGTCTCGTCGGCGATCCCGAGCCGGACGTTCTCATACACGCTCATCGAGTCGAACAGCGCGCCCGTCTGAAACGCGTAGCCCACCTTCTGCCGCAGCTTCGCCAGGTCCTTGCGGCTGAGGTGCGGCACCGACAGCCCGTCCACGAACACGTCGCCGCTGTCGGGCAGCAGCAGCCCGATGATGTGCTTGAGGAGCACACTCTTGCCCGTCCCGGACGGGCCGAGCAGCGCCACGGTTTCGCCCCGCTTGACGGCGAAGTCCACCCCGTCGAGCACCACGTGGCGCCCGAACTTCTTGTGCACGTCCCTGAGCTCGATCACGAGGGCAGCAGCACCTTGGCGAGCACGGTGTCGAGCAGCAGGATCAGCACGCTCGACCAGACCACCGCCGTCGTCGTCGCCCGGCCGACGCCCTCGGCGCCCTCGGACGCGGTGAAGCCGACGTAGCAGGGCACCACGGTCACCACGACGCCGAACACCTCGGCCTTGACGACCGAGTAGAACAGGTCGAACGACCTGAAGAAGTAGCGCGCGCCGTAGGCGAAATCGGCGTTGGTGATGCCGAGCGAGCCCTGGGCCGCGCCCCACCCGGCGAGCACCCCGACGCCGTTCGCCAGCGCCACGAGCACCGGCACCATCACCACGCCCGCGAGGATGCGCGGCAGCAGCAGATGCGACACCGGGTTTCTGCCGAGCGACTCCAGCGCGTCGATCTGCTCGGTGACCCTCATCGTCCCCAGCTCGGCGGCGTAGCGCGCACCGATGCGGCCCGCGAGGATGAGCGCGGTAAGCACGGGCCCCAGCTCGAGGATGATGCTCTCGGTGATCACCGCGCCCACCATGTACAGCGGCACGCTCCCGGTGAACTGGTAGCCCGCCTGGAGCGCCGTCACCGCGCCGGCGAACGCGGACACGAGGAGCACGATGAACAGGCTCCCGTAGCCGACGTTCTGGCACTGCTCGAGGGTGCGAGGGACCCAGATGCGCCACTCGGGAAGCACGCGGACCAGCTCAACCACGAGCATCCCGAACCGCCCGACGTGCGCGAAGCCGTTGAGCACCGGCCGGCCCACGATCCGCGGGGCACGGACGTGGACGGGAAGCTCCTGCGAGGTTGGGGCAGCGCGGTCCATGGTCGGCGGTATATTCTCACCCCCAATGCCCCGGCAGTCCACCCCGAACCGCGCGGCGAGGGACGGCCTGGGCTACTACCGGCGCTCCCGCGCGAGTTCCTGAACCAGACCCGCTACGCGATCCACCTCCTGCTCGCTGTTGTACACGTGCGTAGAGAGCCGCACCCAGTGGTAGTCGTACTCGGCCACATGCCGCACCCGCACCGGTCCCCGCCGCCACAGCTCCTGGATGAGGTCCTGCGTGGTCCAGCCGCGGACGGTGAAGGAGACGAGCGGCGCGCGGATCCGCGCGTCGCTCGGGCTCTTCATCGCGACGCCGTCGATCCGCACGAGCTCGTCGTACAGACGATCGCCCAGCTCGCGCACCCGTCGCTCGACGCGTTCCCGCCCGATGCTCTCGTGGAACTCGACCGCCGCCTTGAACCCGGCGAGCAGCGAGTCGTTGCGCGTGCCCATCCTGTCGAACCGCTCGCCCTTCGCCGCGAGGTCGTCCCACCCGCCCGAGGCGATCGTGGGCCACAGCCGGTCGAGCCACGGCTCGCTGATGTACAGGAGCCCCGAGCCCTTCGGCGCAAGCAGCCACTTGTGCGGGCTCGTGCAGTAGAAGTCGCAGCCGAGGTCCGTGAGGTCCATCCGGAGCATGCCGGGCGGGTGCGCGCCGTCGACCACCGTGATGATCCCTTGGCGGCGGAACATCGCGCACAGTTCCTTCACCGGCTGGATCAGCCCGTTGGTGAAGGTGACGTGGCTGATCATCGCCACCCGGGCGCGATGCGTGATGGCCCGCTCCCACCGGTCGAACACCTCCTGGGCGCTGCGCGCCGGCACCGGCAGCGGCACCCGGGTGATCGTCCAGCTCGCGCGCCGCGCGTTCATCTCCCACGGACAGCGGCCACCGACGTGCTCGTGGTCGGTCATGAGGATCTCGCTCCCGGGCTCCAGATCGAGCCCGTTCGCGACCCAGCTCATCGCCTCCGTCGTGTTGCGCGTGAACGCGAAGCTGCTGGGCGGCGCGCCGAGCAGCGAGCCGACGGCGGTCCGCAGCGCGGAGAGGTCAACGCCCTGCGCGTCGAACACCGTCTCGAACGCCGTCATGTGGCGCACCACCGCCTCGACAACCGGACGGGGTGAGGCGCCGATCGTACCGGTGTTGAAGTAGATGCCGCGGGGGGAGATGTAGAACTCCTGCCGCAAGGCGGCCCAGTGGTCCTGAGGGGTCGGGGGTCGGGGGCCAGGAGTCGGGGGGTGCTCACCCCCGATCCCCGGTCCCCGATCCCCGACCCCCCACTCCGCTCCCGGAAACGCGAACGCGACCCCGAGCAGGGTCGCGTCGCGCACGAAATCACGCCGCTTCGTCATCTCACATCCCCGTACCATGCCCGAGCGCCCCGAAGTACAGCGCCACCAGAACGAGCACCCCGCCGATCGAGCCCAGGAGCGCCAGCCGCGCGCGCACCCGCTCGGCCGCGGGGTCCCGTTCGCCCTTCTCCAGGCTGCGCACCGCGAGGTACGCCATGCGGTTCGCCAGCGGCGTCGCGAAGCCGAGGGTGAAGATCGCCGCGAGGATCCCGACACCCTGCATCACCATCAGCCACGTCGCCGCGCCCATGTCGAAGTGGGACGCCGCGAGCCGCATCGTGAGCGCGATCCCGGTCACCGTCGCGACCACACACGCCGGCGCCACGATGAACCGCTGCACCTTCGACAGCGTGATCCAGGTGTGCGCCCAGACCTCCAGCTTCTGGTTGCGCGCGGCCGGGCCCCACACCATGAACGTGATCTGCGCGCCGAGCCAGAGCGAGAAGCCCGCCCAGTGCAGGAACAGCATCATCGCGCCGCCTCTTCCGACTCGGCCGCCGCGAACTCGGGCGTGATCTCGCGCCGGCCCGTGAACCCGGCGTCCAGGTCGTGCCAGTGCGTGACCGCCCCCTCGCCGCGTTGCCAGCACAGGAACACCAGCCGTCCCTCGTACATCCCGTAGAAGTCCACCAACCCCTGCTCGAACCCCTTCAACTGGCAGCCGACCGACTGCAGCTCCTTCACGTAGCCGTTGATCCGCTCGGCGGCCGCATCGATCTCCTGGCGCAGCCGCGCCATCTCCGGCGACTCGCCCCACTCCGGCCGCGCCCCCGCCGCCGCCAGCTCGTAGCGCGCCACGAGGTCCTTCCAGTGCGGGTGCTCGGCGACGATGTCATCCACGATCCGGCGCACCAGCGGAAGGGCGCGGTTTGCCTTCTCGACCGTGAAGAGCTTGATGTCGGGCGCGGCTTCGCTCACGTGGCCCTCACTCGCGCCAACGCGGCGTGCGCGGCACGGTATCCCGCCTCAATGAAATCAACCGTGTGGTCGAACGCAAACGTGCCGTACGGGTCCACCGCGGGCTCGACGAGCACCAGCGGCGCGCGCGCCGGATCGCCGGTCCACGCCGCGACCATCCGCGCCTTCTGGTCGGCCATCACGATCGCCATGGCGCGGTCATGCGCGGCGACGAGCGGCGGCGCGAGCTTCATCCACGGCGGCGGCGCGAGCGGCACCGGCCCCACGTCCACCGCCACCACCACGTCCGCATCGATCCCCGCCGCGGGCTCGAGCGGCAGCACGTGCAGCAGCCCGCCCTCCGCCATCCGCCGTCCACCGATCACGGCGGGCGGGTAGTAAAGCGGCAGCGCCATCGACGCGTACACCGCCTCCGGCACCGTGCAGTCGGTGCGGCCCGCCGCGCCGAACACGACCGACTCGCCACTATCGAGGTCCGTCGCCACGACGCGCAGCGGCAGCGCGAGGCGCGCGAACTCGTGCACCGGGAGCAGGCGGTGGAGCAGGGCGCGCAGCGGCTCCGGCATGAGCAGGCTGCGCGCGCCGACGCCCTGGAGGAGCAGCGCGGCGCGGTTCAGCGCCATCACGTCCTTGCGCTTCACGGCGCAGACGAGGGGGACGATCGCTGCGTACGGCAGCCCGCCGGCGATGAGCGCGCCCACCATCGCGCCCGCCGATGTCGCGACGATCTCCGCCGGCCGCATCCCGGCCTCCACGAGCGCCCGCAGCACACCGACGTGCGCCATCGCCTTCATGCCGCCGCCTGAGAGGACGAGGACCACGCGATCCGGCTTCACGACGACCCGCCGGCCCCCAGGTCCGCGATCCGCCGCGCGCGCCGCCGCTCGGCCTTCCGGTAGCGCTCCTTCTCCTCGTCGGACTCGGGAATCACCGGCGCCACCGGCACCGGGCGGCCCTGCTCGTCGATCGCGACGAAGGTGAGGTAGCAGCTGTTGGTGTGGCGCTTGACGCCGGTGAGCAGATTCTCCGCCTCGACCCGCACGCCCACCTCGATCGAGGTGCGGTGCGCGTAGTTGACGCTCGCCTGCATCGTGACCAGCTCGCCCACACGCACCGGCTCGCGAAAGTCCACCCGGTCCACGCTCACCGTGACGCACACCTGCTGTGCGTGGCGGATCGCCGCCACCGCGCCGACCCGGTCCATCATGCCGAGCAGCACGCCTCCGTGCACGTTACCGAGCACGTTCGCCATGTGCGGCATCATCACCTCGGCGACGGTGGTATGGGAAAGACGGGGCGGTTTGGGTTCCATGCGATTGGTCTCGGTCACCTAAGACCCAAGACCTAAGACCTCCTGTCAGTAGTCCACCGGTCTGAGGTAGTACTCGCCGATCGCCGTCGGGCTCAGCATCGCCACCGTGGGCAGCCGCCGCTTCCAGTGCGTGCCCTCCAGCCGCCGCCGCACCAGCGCAACCTCCTCACCCGTGTACCCGAGGGCCTCGATCGCCCCCGGCGGGAATCCGCGCAGCAGCCAGTGCAGGATGTGGTCCGCCTTCGAGTAGGAGATGCCGAGGTCGCCCTCGTCGGTCTGCCCCCTGATGAGGTCCGCGGTCGCGGGCTTCTCGACGATCGCGCGCGGGACGCCCAGGTGCCGCGCGAGCTGCCAGATCTGCGACTTGTACAGGTCGCCGATCGGGTTGATCGGCGGCGAATCGTCGGCGTGCCAGGTGAAGTAGCCGAACAGCCGCTCGGTCTTGTTCCCGGTGCCGAGCGGCAGCGCGTTCAGCTTGGCCGACTGGTCGAACAGCGCGATCATCCGCA
>Ga0154478_1148_pt7 | contig 12083 bp, 9 predicted proteins | sample RifGroC2_FD_115957 | JGI IMG/M metagenome (GOLD analysis project Ga0154478, IMG submission 115957) | Gemmatimonadetes bacterium GWC2_71_9
CCGTGCTCGATCGGCGGGGTCACGACGGGGAGGACCCACCGCGCACTCACCCGCAGCAGGCTCACGGCGTCAGGTCGAGCGCTTGTGAGGTTTGGCGCTGCCGTCCGGCGGAGCGGTGCCGCCGGGCCCCGGGTGCAGCGGGCAGAACCCGACCGGCGCACCGCCGGGGGAGAACACCTCCAGGCGGCGGTTCTGCGCCGGACAGTACGGCGTGGCGAGCTTGCCCGACTGGGTGTCGATTTCGCGGGTCACGACGCCGCGCGGGGGCTCCCACTCGCCGGGGTTCGGACGCCGCTCGTAGACCTCGCGCATGAACGCGGTCCACGCGGGCGCGGCGAGGCGGCCGCCCTGCGCGCCCGGCTTGATCATCTGGGGGTCGTCCAACCCGATCCAGACCCCGGCGACCAACTCCCTGGTAAACCCCACGAACCAGACGTCGGTGTAGTCGTTCGTCGTGCCCGTCTTGCCGCCCGCGGGGATGCTGAAGCCGGCGCCCCGCACGGCCGACATGGCGGTGCCGCCGCGGACCACGTCGCGGAGCATGTCGTTCAGGACGAACGCCTGGTCGGGGCTCATGACGCGTTCGCGGCGGAGCTGCGGCTGCCAGAGCACGGTGCCGTCGGCGTCCTCGACGCGGCGGATCCCGATCGGCGAGGCGCGCACGCCGAGGGCAGCGGGCGCGGTGAACGCCGAGACGAGCTGGAGCGGGATCACTTCGGCCGAGCCGATGAAGATCGAGGGCACGGGCGGCACGGGCGTGGTGATGCCGTACCGGCGCGCTTCCTCGACGACGGCCTCCACGCCCAGCTCGAGGCCGAGCCGGATGGCGACGAGGTTGATCGAGCCGGCGAGCGCGCGCCGCAGCGTGACGGGTCCGCGGAACTCGTTTTCCTCGAAGTTGCCGGGCTCCCAGACCGTGCCGTCGGGCATGGGGAGCGAGATGGGCGCGTCGTCCAGCACCTCGTTGGGCGAGTGGCCGGCGCGGAGGGCGGCCGAGTAGACGAACAGCTTGAAGGTCGAGCCCGGCTGGCGCAGCGCCTGGGTGGCGCGATTCCACTTGGAGTCCTCGAAGTCGCGCCCGCCGACCAGGGCGCGGATCTCGCCGGTCTCGGCATCCATCGCTATGAGCGCGCCCTGGAGGTACGGAGTGGCGGCGGCGCGCGGCTGGTCGCGGTCGGTGTTCCCGTTCGCCGTCGCCAGGTACTGGGCGAACGTGCGGTGGGGAAAGCGGCCGTACGCGCCGTTCTCGATCGCCTCGAGCTGCGCCTCGAGCGCGCGCTCGGCGGCCTGCTGCATGTCGATGTCGAGCGTCGTGTAGACCCGCAGTCCCTTCTCGTACAGGTCGCGGCCGAACCGCGCGTCGAGCGTCTGGCGGAGCCACTCGACGAAGTACGGCGCGACTTCGCCGTAGTCGAGCCGCGCCGAGAGGCCGAGCGGCCAGGCCTTCGCCTCCTCGGCCTGAGCGGCGGTGACGTAGCCCTGCTGGCGCATCAGGTCGATGACGAGGTTGCGTCGCCGCACGGCGCGGGCCGGATAGCGGCGGGGGTTGTACGAGGACGGGCGCTGGGGCAGGGCGGCGAGCAGCGCGGCCTCGGCGAGGTTGAGGTCGCGCGCCGACTTGCCGAAGTAGCGCTGGGCCGCCGCCTCCACGCCGTAGGCGCCGGCACCGAGGTTGATCTGGTTGAGGTACAGCTCGAGGATGCGGTCCTTGGGGTAGGTGCCCTCCAGCTCGCGGGCCACCCACACTTCCTTCAGCTTGCGGGACAGTTTCTTCTCGCGCGAGATCCGGTCGGGGAACACGTTGCGCGCCAGCTGCATGGTGATCGTCGAGAAGCCCTGGGTCCACGACAGCGCCAGGAGGTTGGCGCGCAGCGCTCCCAGCACACGCGAGTAGTCGATCCCGTGGTGCCGGTAGAAGCGCTTGTCCTCGACGGCGACGAAGGCCTGCCGCAGGTGCCGCGGCATGTCCTCGAGCCGGATGACGGTGCGGCGCTCGAGGCCGAGCTCGGTGACGAGCCGGCCATCCATGGCGTACACCTTCGAGGTCTGCTGGGGCCGGTAGTCGTCGAGGATGGCGATGGACGGGCAGGCACTGCCCGCGCAGACCCGGGTCCAGCTGCCGTACGCGATCCCGGCGCCGAAGCCGGTGACGAGCAGCAGGACGAGCGCCGTCCGCCGGCCCCGCTCGGGCCCGAACCAGCGCGCCAGCCGGCTCGCGAAGCGCTCGTTCGCCATAACCTTCCAAGCTACCCGGGCGCCAGCGCGCTTGCCAGCGCCGGGGCGGCGCCGCTACGTTCGCCGCATGCCCGGATTTCCACAGCTCAACGAGCAGATGGACGCGATCCGCCGCGGCGTGGTCGAGATCATCCCCGAGGAGGACCTCGCGCGGAAGATCGAGCGCTCCCTGCGAACCGGCGAGCCGCTAGTGGTCAAGCAGGGCTTCGATCCGACCCGCCCGGACCTGCACCTCGGCCACCTGGTCAGCATCCGGAAGCTGCGGACGTTCCAGGAGCTCGGGCACCGCGTCGTGTTCCTCATCGGCGACTTCACCGCGCTGGTGGGCGACCCGAGCGGCCAGAGCGCGACGCGGCCGCGGCTCACCGAGCAGGAAGTCGAGCGCAACGCGGCAACGTATCGCGAGCAGGTCTTCAAGGTCCTCGACCGCGAGCACACGACCATCGATCGCAACAGCCGGTGGCACGGCGCGATGATGCTGGCCGACGTGCTGACACTCACTTCGCACTACACGGTGGCGCGGATGCTCGAGCGTGACGACTACGCCAAGCGCTACGCGTCGCAGACGCCGATCTCGGTGCACGAGTTCCTGTACCCGCTGCTTCAGGGCTACGATTCGGTGGCGCTCAGGGCGGACGTCGAAGTCGGCGGGACAGACCAGAAGTTCAATCTGCTGGTGGGCCGCACGCTGATGGAGCGCTACGGCCTCGAGCCGCAGGTGGCGGTCGTGATGCCGCTGCTGCGCGGCATCGACGGCGGGCGGAAGATGTCGCAGTCGTACGACAACTACATCGGCATCACCGAGTCGCCCGAGGACGTGTACGGCAAGACGATGTCCATTCCCGACACGCTGCTCGCGGAGTGGACGACGCTGGTCTCGTCGCTCGCGCCCGCGGAGCTGCCGGCGGCGCTGGAACGGTGCCGGACGGAGCCCTACGCGGCGAAGCGCCGGCTGGCGGCGGACCTGGTGACGCAGTTCCACGGCGCCGAGGCGGCTGCGCGGGCGGCGGCGCACTTCGACCGGCTGTTCAAGGCGAAGGATGCGCCGCTGGAGCGCCCCCGGTTCACGCACGCGCCGGCGTCGCTCGCAACGGTGCTGAAGGACGTCGGGTTCGCGAAATCGCTCAGCGAGGCGCGGCGGATGGTGCAGCAGGGTGGCGTGCAGCTCGACGGCCGCAAGGCGGAGGACGCCAACCGGGAGCTGGCGCCGGGGCGCTACGTGGTGAAGTACGGGAAGCTCAAGTTCGCCGACGTCGTCATCGGCTGATCGCGTCCTCCAGCACCTCGATCACCTTCTCCATCTCGTCGATCGTGTTGTAGCAGTGGGGGCTCAGGCGGATTGCTCCCTCGCGGAACGCGCACACCACGCCGGCGGCCTTGAGCTGGCGGTGCGCCTCGCGCGCGTTGTCCGGCGCGATGCACACAATGGCCGAGCGATGCTTCTCGTCGAGCGGGGAAACGATGCGCACGCCGCGCGACTCGGCCCAGGCGAGCAGCGGCTCGGCGAGCGCGCGCACGTAGGTCCCGATCGCCTCTACCGTGAGCTCGCGGAGCAATCCAAGCGACGTCGTCATCCCGAGCACGTCCTGGAACGGGATCGTGCCGACCTCGAAGCGGCGCGCGTCGGCGCGCAGCGTGTCGCCGTAGCGGACGAGGTTGGCGTGGTCGTCGGTGCCCTCGTACGCCATCCACCCGACCGCCTTCGGCTCCATCCGCGCGATCAGGTCGCGCCGCACGTACACGAACCCCGAGCCCCACGGCGAAAGAAGCCATTTCTGGCCGCCGGTGGCGAGCACGTCCACGTGCAGCGCGTGCACGTCGAGAGGCGAGTTGCCGAGTCCCTGGATCCCGTCCACGACGAGGTACGTCCCGTTGGCCCGGCACGCCGCCGAAAGCCGCGCGAGGTCGGCGCGGTACCCGTTGGCGAACTGCACGAACGAGACGGCGAGCACCCGCACCCGCGGGTCGCGCAGGCGCTCGAGGAGCCGGGCCTCGTCGGGCCACCCCTCCGCGGTCACCGGCGCCAGCTCGACCGCGACACCCTCCTTCTTCAGCGCGAGCCACGGGTAGACGTTCGCCGGGAACTCGCGGTCGCTGAGCAGGACGGTCTCGCCCGTCGCGAGAGGCAGCGCTCGCGCCGCGACGTTGATGCCGGTCGACGTGTTGGGGGTGAGCGCGATCTCGTCCACCGCCGCGCCGATCAGCCGCGCGGCGGCCTCGCGCGCCGCCGCCAGCTCGGCCAGTAGATCGCGGTCGGGGAGCAGGTGCGGCGCCGTGCGCTTGGCGTTGAACGATTCGAGCGCGAGCCGCGTGCGCTCGGGGATCGGGCCGATCGAGGCGTTGTTGAGGTACGTGGTCGCGCCGGTCCAGGGGAACTCGCGGTTGCGCAGTTCCTGCACGATGCTCCGGATCCCCGGGAGGGTCGCGATCTCGGTCATCTGTCGGGTGGCGCCGGCGCGGAGGACATCGCTACGTTAACCGCTCATGCGGCGGGACGGCAAGCGATGAGCGGCGCGTGGTCGTTCGCGCTGGTGCTCGGGGGCGGGGGCATGCGCGGCCTGGCGCACGTCGGTGCGCTGCGCGCGCTGGAGGCGCGCGGCTGGGAGCCCGCGGAGGTGATCGGGACCAGCATCGGCGCGCTGATCGGCGCCGCGTGGGCATCGGGCTTCACCGTGCGCGAGATCGAGTCGCTGTCGCTGAGCCTGCGACGCCGCGACGTGTTCGCCGTGGCGAGCGCCGACGTGGCCCTCAAGCGCCTGCGCGCCCCCGCGCTCTACAGCGCCGAGCCGCTCGACGACCTGGTGCGCGGGATGCTGGGCGACGTGACGTTCCGCCAGCTGGGCCGCCGGCTCATCGTCAATTCGGTGGACATCAACAGCGGGCGGCAGATGTTCTGGGGGCTGCCGGGACTCGAGGACGTGCCCGTGGCCGACGCGGTGTTCGCCTCGTGCGCGCTGCCGGGCTTTTTCGAACCCCGCGAGATCGGCGGCTGTTACTTCGCCGACGGCGCGCTGGTGGACAACCTCCCCGTGCGGCTCGCGGCCGCGCGCGGGTACCGGGCGATCGTCGCGGTGGACGTCGGCGCCACGAGTGTGTTGCGCGCGGACGTGCAGGAGGCGGGCTTCGCCGCCATTTCGGCGCGCGCGAGCGAGATCGTCTTCCAGCAGGCGATGGAGCACCACCTCGGCGTGTGGACCGCGCCGCCGCTCCTGCTCGTGCAGCCGCGGGTCGAGCACGTGCCGATGTTCGCCTTCGACCACACGCGGGCGCTGGTCGACGAGGGCTACCGCGCCACCGCCGCCGCGCTCGAGGGCGCCGGCGCAGCGGTGCGCGCGGCGACGGGGGGGATCTATCCGCGCCGCACGGTGCAGATCGCGGTGATCCGCGAGCGGTGCATCGGGTGCGGCGCGTGCGTCGCGATCGCACCGCCGGGGATGTTCCGGATGGACGGCGACGGGAAGGCGGTCGGGCCGGACCGGCCGTGCGAGTGGTCGCCCATCGACGGCGCTTTCATCCGCCACTGCCCGACCTACGCGATCATGGCGCGTCCGGTGGCGGCGGCTGGTGCTTCCACAGGCGGTGCGTCCACAGGTACTGGTCCGGCACCCGCCTGACGAGCGCCTCGAGGCGGGCGCGGAAGGCGTCCGCGATCCGCTGCACCGCCGCGTCCGCGTCCCCCGTCACCTCTTCCGCGAGCACCTCGCCGAACAGCTCGTAGCCGCCGCCCGGGAGCGCGACCATCGCGCCGAACAGCACGGGTGCGCCGGAGCGCACCGCGAACAGTCCGGGCCCCAGCGGCGTCTTCGTGGGCCGGCCGAAGAACGGCGACCAGACTGTGCTGCGCAGCGCGCCCTGGTCGGCGACGAGGGCGACGACCTTGTTCGCCTTCAGCGCCTCCAGCGCTCCGGCCCTCGCCTCGGGCATCGGGATCGTCTCGATGCCGAGCCGCTCGCGCACCCGCTCGGCGTGCCGGGCAACGTACGGGTTGGCGGGCGGCTTGACCACGGCGGCGAGCGGGTAGCCGCGCGCGGCGACGTACGCACCCCCCAGCTCCCAGTTGCCGACGTGGCCGGTGAGCACGATGACCCCGCGGCCGCGCGGGAGCCGATCGTCGAGGAGGCGGACGAAGTCACCGCCGGTGACGAACGGGACGACCGCCCGCGGGCCCACGGCCGAGAGGCGCAGCGAGTCCACCGCCATGCGGCCGAAGTGCGCGTACACGCTCTGCGCGATGCGCGCCCGCACGGCCGGCGGCAGCTCGGGGAATGCGACGGCGAGGTTGTCGTCGGTCACGCGCCGCCGCAGCCGGAGGACATCGCGCGCCGCGCGGCCGAAGGACGCGCCGGCGGCCAGCGCCACCGGGCGCGGCAGGGCGCGCACCGCGGCGAGCGCCGCGCGCATGGCGGCGTAGACCGCGAGGTCGGAGCGCCGCCTCACCGCACCCTCCGCGCCAGCGCCGCGCGGTAGGCGGCGTCGGTGCCGTGGAGCGTGCGCTCGACGGTGAACCGGGCGCGGGCGCGGCGCCGCGCCGAGGCGCCGACCCGGGCGGCAAGGCCGGGATCGCCGAGCAGCGCCTCAAGCGCGCCCGCGAGCGCCGGCGCATCGCGCGGGGGCACGAGGAGTCCGTGGGCGCCGTGGTCGATAAGGTCGGTGTTGCCGCCGGCGCGCGTCGTGACGATCGGCTTGCCGAGCGCCATGGCCTCGAGCAGCGCCTGCGAGCACCCCTCGTGGCGGGCGGGGAGCGCCACGACGTCGAAACAGTCGTAGAACGCTCGCACGTCGCGCCGGAACGGCACGAAGCTCAGCCGATGCCGGGGCACCGCCTGCGCGAGCGCGGCCAGCTCGCCGTCCGGCTCGATGCCGAGGCAGCACAGGGTCACGGGCTGCGGCAGGTGGCGCAGCGCCTCGAGCAGCGTTGCCTGGTCCTTGCGGCGCGCGACGACACCGATCGTCGGGCGCGCCGGGTCGCAGCCGGCCAGCGCGCGTGCCTCGGCGAGCTCCTCCGGGGCGACTGCCCGGTCGATGCGCGCGAGGTCCACGGCGTTATGCACGACGGTGATGCGCCAGGACGGCGTGCCGCGGCGGGCGAGGGCGCGCGCGACCGGCCGGCTCACGGCGATCACGCGGTCAGCGGCGAGGCCGCTCGCCAGGGCCGAGAGGGGCGTGGACTTCGGCATCCCGCGGCGCGTCATCACGAGGGCGGCCGGGAGCCGGCCCAGGAACCGCGCGCGGCGGCAGGCCGCGCGGTCGCGCGAGGCGTGGGCGTTCACGACGTGCACGCCGCGCCCGCTCGCGAGCGCGGCGACGCGCGCCGCCGCAGGACCGACGCGCGCGAAGTCCAGTTCAGCCGTTTCGAGGCCGCGCTCGCGCGCGAGGTCCGCGAGCGCGCTGCCCGGCTCGCAGCCCACCAGCACCGCATGGCCCGCCTCGCGCTGCGCCGCGGCGAGCAGCGCGATGGAGATGGTGGAGCCGGCGGCGTGGTCTTCGTGGGTGAGGTGCAGGATCGTGAGCGGGGCGGTCACGGCGCCAGGCCGTGCCGCGGCTCCGCGCCGAACTGGAGCTCGTAGAGCCGCCGGTAGGTGCCGCCGGCCGCGAGCAGCTCCTCGTGCCGGCCGTGCTCGACGATGCGGCCCCGCTCGAGCACCAGGATCTGCTTCGCGTGCTGGACGGTCGAGAGCCGGTGCGCGATGACGAACACCGTCCGTCCCCGGAGCAGGCGGTCGATCGCTTCCTGCACCAGCCGTTCCGATTCGGTGTCGAGGGCGCTTGTCGCCTCGTCGAGGATGAGGATCGGCGGGTCGCGCAGCAGGGCGCGCGCGATGGCGATACGCTGGCGCTCGCCGCCCGAGAGCCGCGTGCCGCGCTCGCCGAGCATCGTATCGTAGCCGAGCGGGAGCTGTGCGATGAACCCGTGCGCGTTGGCCGCGCGCGCCGCCGCCTCGATCGCCGCGGGGTCGAAGCGGTCGAGGGCGCCGTAGGCGACGTTGGCACGCACGGTGTCGTTGAAGATCACCGTCTCCTGGCTCACGATCCCCATCAGCCGGCGCAGCGAGGGGAGCGTGAACTCGCGCAGGTCGCGCCCGTCGAGCAGGATGGCGCCGCCGCTCGGGTCGTAGAACCGGGGGATGAGGTCCACCAGCGTGCTCTTCCCCGCCCCGCTCGGCCCCACGATCGCGACGATGTCGCCCTTACGGGCCGTGAACGAAACCTCCTCGAGCACCGCGACCCCGCCGTCGTAGTGGAAGCCCACGCCGCGGAACTCGATCGCGCGCTCGAGGCCGGGCGCCGCCGCGCTGCCCGAAGCGCGCGCCTCGTGCGGCGGCTCGTCGAGCACCTCGAGTACGCGCTCCCCCGCCGACACCGCCTGCTGGAACTGGGCCGGGAAGTTCGCGAGGAACTTGAGCGGCGCCATCATCCGCAGCGCGACGAACAGGAAGGCGATGAAGCTCTCGGGCCGCAGCTCGGCGCCCGGGCCGATCGACAGGTTCACGCCGACCCACAGCAGGATGACGACCACGAGTGCGCCGAACGTCTCGCTGATCGGCGCCGAGAGGAGCGCGGAGCGCTGGATCTTCACGATGCCGCGCGCGTAGCGGTCGGCCGCCCGGCCGAACCGCCCACGCTCGTAGCCCTCGGCGGCGTACGCCTTCACGAGCCGCACGCCGGCGACCGTTTCCTGCATCAGGCTGGTCAGCTCGCCGCGGTCGTGGAGCGTCTCCCGGTAGTCGCGGCGCAGTCGCCGCACCAGCGGCCGCAGCGACAGGATGAGCAGCGGCGCGAGCACCAGCGACAGGATAGTCAGGCGCCACGAGAGTGATAGCAGGATCAGAAGATAGACGGTGATGGTCGCGACCGACTGAAGCAGGCTCGCCGCCTGGTCGCCGAGCGCGCTCTTGGCCTGCTCGGTGTCGGCGAGCATGCGCGTCAGCAGCTGGCCCCCGCGGGTGCGCTGGAAGTAGTCGAGCCGCATCCCCTGGAGGTGCGCGTACAGCGCCATCCGCATGTCGCGCACGGTATTCTCCTGCACGATCGCGCTCCACAGCCGCGACACGTACAGCAGCAGGTTCTTGACCGTGACCGTGCCGAGGATGACGAGCGCGACGTTGCGGAAGGCCTCCTGCGGGGAAGGTCGTGCGATCAGCCCGCCGACGGCCCAGCCGAGCAGCCGCTCGACGTTGTTCTGTCCCGCGGCCGGGAGCAGCGCCGTTTCGCCGAAGATCGCGCGGAGGAAGGGGATGATGAGGACGAACGAGAAGCCGTCGAGGATCGAGGTGACGACGGCGGCGAGGAGGCCCGCGAAGAACAGCCCCGCGTACGGGCGCAGGAACCCCAGCAGCCGGCGGTAGCGTCGCACCCTAGCGACCGGCCCGCGGCGTGAGGAGCGCGACCGGGAGGATCATCTCCTCGGGCGAGACACCGCCGTGCAGGAAGGCGCCGCGGTAGCGGGCCTGGTACTCGCGCAGCTTGGTCGGGTAGACGAAAAAGCGGTCACCGACCGCGATCAGCGCGCGTACGCCGAGGCCCCGGCGCGGGAGCCCGAAGCGCTCCGGATCGTCCACCGTGATGGCCGCCTGCGCCTCCTCGGCGCGCAGGTCCTCGCCGAACTTGAAGCGCAGGTTGTTGGTGGCGTCGCGCTTGGCATACACCGTCGCCGGAGTGTGGCAGTGAATCGAGCCGTGGTCGGTCGTGAGGATCACCGGCACCCGCCGGCGCTCCGCCTCGAGCAGCGCCGCCTTCAGCGTGCTGCGCTCGAACCAGGCGCAGGTCAGCGCCCGCAGCGCCGCCTCGTCCTTCGCCACCTCGTAGAGGATCGCGTTCTCGGAGCGGCCGTGGGTCAGCTGGTCCACGAAGTTGAACACCAGCGCCGTGACCCCGTCCTGCGCGAGGTGCGCGGGGAGCCGGCGCACGATGTCCTCGCCGTCGCTGCCGCCGAACAGCTTCTCGTAGCGGGTCGGCACCGGCCGGCCCAGCAGCCGCTCGAGCTGGCGTTCGAGCAGCTCCTGCTCGTGCGCGTTGAGGCTCTCCTCCTCACGCTCGGTCCACCAGTCGGGGTACTCCGCCGCGATCTCGCGCGGCAGCAGGCCGGCGAACAGCGCGTTCCGGCTGTACGGGGTCGCCGTGGGGAGGATGCTGTAGTAGTAGGACGTCTCGACGTCGAGGAACGGCGTGATCAGCGGGACCAGCGCCTCCCACTGGTCGAGTCGCAGGCAATCGACCACCACGAACAGCGCGCGGCCGTGCTCGCGCAGCACCGGAAGCAGCATCTCCTCGACCACGTCCGGCGAGAGCGCCGGCCGGTCCACGTCGGGGCGGTTGATCCAGCCCGCGTAATGCCGCTCGATGAAGGCGGCGAAGTCCTTACGCAGGCCGACGATCATCGTGCGCAGCGCGTCCTGGAGCCCCGGCTCGTTCGCCTCGGCGAGCCGGGTATCCCAGACGGCCAGCTCGTGCACCAGGTCGATCCACTCGCGCCAGCCGAGCGCGGTGGCGCGCCGCTCCTCGAGCTCGCGGAACCGCCCGACGAACTCGCGCGAGAGGTGCTGCTGGCGGATCCGGTCGCCCTCGAGCAGGCGGGTGACGACCGAGAGGATCTGCCGCGGCTGGAGCGGCTTGACGAGGTAGTCGTCGATGGCGAGGCCGATGGCCTCCCGCATCGTGGCCGCGTCCTCGGACTTCGTCACCATCACGATTGGGACGGCGGGGTCCATGGCGCGGATCGCGCCGAACAGCTCGAGGCCGCTGCGGCCGGGCATCTGCTCGTCCACGAGCACGATCCCGTAGGGCTGGCGGCGCAGCAGCTCGAGCGCGTCGTCGCCGTGGGCGGCGGACTCGACCTGGTAGCCGTGGTCGGCGAGGAAGCGGCGGTGCGACTCCAGGCTCTCGATCTCGTCGTCCACCCAGAGGACGCTCTTCGGGCGTGACGTCATACCGGCGAACCTAGCCGGTCCTCGGCGCGGCCGCTACATTGTCGGCGGAGCCCTTCCGCACCGGTCCGCGATGAGCCATCCCGCCCTTCCCGCCGCCGACGCGTCGTTCGCGACCGCCCTCGCCGAAAGCGCGCGCGGGCCCGACCGCGACGGGGTCTTCGCGCTCTGGCTGGTGGTGCGCGCGGCCCTCGGTGCGGCGCCGCCGCTCGCGGCCCCGGCGCGGCAGGTGGAGCGGCTGAAGGCGCTCACGGCGCGGCTCAGGAGCCTCAACCCGCCGGCCCCGCTGCGCCGCTCGCTGGTCGCCGCCATCGCCGACCTGACAGCCGCGCGGGGCGCGGCACCAGGCGTCGTGCTGCAGCACCTCGTCGCCCCGGCGTCGGAGTGCCTCGGCCGGCCGGTCGCGGAGGCGGTGGCCGCGGCGGCTCGCGCCGCCCGGCCCGCGCCCCGCGCAGGATGACCGTGCCGCCCGACATCCCGCGCCGCGCCAACCCCGCCGCCGACGTCGTCGGCCGGATCGACCAGCGCCTTTCGGGCGGCGGCAACGCCGAGACTGTGGCGACCGGCTTCCCAAGCATCGACCGGATCCTCGGCGGTGGCTTGCGACGCCAGGACCTCATCGTCCTTGGCGGCGACGTCGGCGCGGGCAAGTCGTCGCTCGCGCTCGCCATCACCCTGCGCGTCGCCGAGCGCGGCGAGCCTGCGGTCATGATCTCCGGCGAGATGGACCAGGAGCGATTGTGGGAGCGCGCCCTGGCGATCGAAGCGCGGGTCAAGGTGGACGAGATCCGCCAGGGCCGGGTCGGCGAGGAAGTGCGGGCGGCCCTCGGGGCTGCGGCGGTGCGGATGCGCGACCGGCCGATCCAGTTCCTGCCGATGGCCGCCGAGACGTTCGAGGGCGTGGCGCAGCGGGGCTACGGCGCC
>Ga0154478_1150_pt6 | contig 11809 bp, 20 predicted proteins | sample RifGroC2_FD_115957 | JGI IMG/M metagenome (GOLD analysis project Ga0154478, IMG submission 115957) | Gemmatimonadetes bacterium GWC2_71_9
GCGGGCGGTGCAGTCGGCGATGCGGATGGGCGCGCAGGGGATCAAGATCAAGTGCGGCGGCCGCCTGGGCGGCGCCGAGATCGCGCGGGTCGAGGGTTACCACGAGGGCCGCGTGCCGCTGCACACGCTGCGGGCGGACGTGGATTACGCGACCTCGACGGCGAAGACGACGTTCGGCACCATCGGCGTGAAGGTCTGGATCTTCAAGGGCGAGGTCGTGGAGGACTCCCGCGGCCGGACCTACAGCACGGGGAGCTGAGCCATGCTGGCGCCGAAGCGGGTCAAGTTCCGCAAGATGATGAAGGGCCGCAATCGCGGCGTGGCGACGCGCGGCCAGACGGTCGCCTTCGGCCACTTCGGGCTGCAGGCGACCGAGGCCGGGTGGGTGACGAACCGGCAGATCGAGGCGTCGCGCGTGGCCATGACGCGCGAGATGAAGCGCGGCGGCAAGCTGTGGATCCGGCTCTTCCCGGACAAGCCGATCACGAAGAAGCCGGCCGAGACCCGGATGGGGAAGGGCAAGGGCAACCCGGAGGGGTGGGTCGCGGTGGTGAAGCCGGGCCGGGTGCTGTTCGAGATCGAGGGTGTCACGAAGGAGATCGCCGCGAAGGCGATGGCGCTCGCCTCGGCGAAGCTGCCGGTGAAGACCCGGCTGATCGAGCGGGGGGGCTGAGGCGATGGCGGTGGCGCGACTGAAAATGCCGGAGATCCGCGAGCTGACGGACGCGGAGCTGCGCGCGAAGATCGACGAGTACGAGAAGGAGCGCGCCGGCCTGCGGTTCAAGTCGGCGACGGAAGTGCTCGGGAATCCCATGGACCTGCGGACGGCGAGGCGCACGGTGGCCCAGCTGAAGACGGTGCTGGCCGAGCGCGCGGCGAAGGCGCAGAAGGCGAAGGTGACATGAGCGAGGCTCAGGCGGTGCGCGGGCAGCGGAAGGTCCGCGTCGGGACGGTCGTGAGCGATCGGATGGACAAGTCGGTGGTGGTGACCTTCGAGCGGCGCATCACGCACCCGGTGTACGGGAAGCAGGCGACGCGCACCAAGCGGGTGGTCGCCCACGACGAGCGGAACACGGCGCACGTCGGCGACGTCGTCCGGATCGAGGAGACGCGGCCGCTGTCGAAGACGAAGCGGTGGCGGGTGGTCGAGATCGTCGCGCGGGCGAAGTAGGAGGGGACCGTGGTTCAGCAGGAATCGATCCTCAAGATCGCCGACAACTCGGGCGCCAAGCGCGCGCTGGTCATCCGCGTGCTGGGCGGGTCGAAGCGGCGCTACGCCGGGCTCGGCGACGTCGTGATCGTGGCGATCAAGGACGCGCTGCCCACCGGCACCGTGAAGAAGGGCGAGGTGGCGCGCGCGGTGGTGGTGCGGACGGCCAAGGAGACGCGGCGCAAGGACGGCAGCTACATCCGGTTCGACGAGAACGCGGCCGTGATCATCAACGAGCAGGGCGAGCCCCGGGCCACGCGCATCTTCGGCCCCGTGGGGCGCGAGCTGCGCGAGAAGCGGTTCATGAAGATCGTCAGCCTCGCGCCGGAGGTGCTCTGAGATGAAGCCGCTGGTCTACAAGAAGCGCGAGCGCCGCGCGGCGCCGCCGCGGCTGCCCAAGGCCAAGATGCACGTCACCAAGGGCGACCTGGTGGCGGTGATCTCGGGCGACGACAAGGGCAAGCGCGGCAAGGTGCTGCGGGCGATCCCGGCGAAGCAGCGGGTGGTGATCGAGGGCGTCAACATCGTGAAGCGGCACCGCAAGGCGCGGGCCCAGGGCGAGGAGAGCGCGATCGTGTCGTTCCCGGCGCCGATTCACGTGTCGAAGGTGATGCTGATCGACCCGAAGACGGACAAGCCGACGCGGGTGCGGCGGCGGGTGGACAAGGACGGGACCCTCGAGCGCATCGCGGTGCGCTCGGGCGAGCCGATCCCGCGGAACCGGTAGGAGCCATGAAAGACGTTCAGGAGTTGAAGGCGGAAAAGTCGAAGGGCGGCAAGGGCGGCAAGGGCGGCAAGGGGGAGAAGGGCGCGCCGCGAGGTGAGGCGGCCGAGGCCCGCGCGAGCGCGGCGCCGGCGGAGCCGGCCCCGCCCGCGCGGCTGCACGTGCACTACGTGCAGCACGTACGGCCGACGCTCGCCAAGGCCTTCGGGCTCGGGAACCCGCACCAGATCCCGCAGCTCACCAAGATCGTGTTGAACGTCGGGTTCGGTGAAGGGCCGAAGCCGGCGAAGGCGCTGGACGCGATCGTGGCGGAGCTGGGCGTGATCACCGGCCAGAAGCCGGTGGTCACGCGGGCCAAGAAGGCCATCGCGAACTTCTCGCTGCGCGCGGGCCAGCCGATCGGCGCGTCGGTCACGCTCCGCGGCGCGCGGATGTACGAGTTCCTGGACCGCTTCATCACCATCGCGGTCCCGCGCACCCGCGACTTCCGCGGGCTGCCGACCAAGAGCTTCGACGGCCGCGGCAACTACACCTTCGGGATCAAGGAGCAGATGATCTTCCCGGAGATCGACTACGACAAGGTCGAGCGGATCCACGGGATGGACATCACGATCGTGACCGACGCGAAGCGCGACGACCTGGCGCTGGCGCTGCTGCGGGAGATGGGCATGCCGTTCCGCGGCGAACAGCCGGTGCTCGTAGGCTGAACCGGACGAGGAGCCGATGGCGAAAAAGTGCTGGACTGAGAAGGCCAAGCGGAAGCCCAAATACTCTACGCGCGCGAACACGCGCTGCCAGCGGTGCGGCCGCTCGCGGGCGTACCTGCGCAAGTTCGGGCTCTGCCGCATCTGCTTCCGGGACCTCGCCCTGCGGGGCGAGATCCCCGGCGTGCGGAAGAGCAGCTGGTAGACCCGGGTCCCGGCCTCCGCGGTGACGAAGAGGAGCTGAACGGATGAGCATAACCGATCCCGTCGCAGACATGCTGACCCGCATCCGCAACGCGTGTTCGGCCCGGCACCGTCGGGTCGACATGCCGGTCTCCAAGCTCAAGCTGGAGATCGCGCGGCTGCTGCGCGACAACCACTACATCCAGGAGTTCCAGGTCCTGGATGACGGCCGGCATGGCCTGCTGCGACTGTACCTGAAGTACCACAACGGCGACCAGCCGGTGATCCGCGCGCTGCGCCGGGTGTCCACCCCCGGGCTGCGCCGCTACGTTGGCGCCCGCGAGATTCCACGGGTGCGCAACGGCCTCGGCATGGCGATCGTCTCGACCCCCAAGGGACTGATGTCCGACCGCGATGCGCGGACGGCGCACCTGGGTGGCGAGCTGGTCGCGCTGGTCTGGTAGGAGGGGGGCCGTGTCGCGCATCGGTAAGAAGCCGGTCCCGCTCCCCAAGGGCGTCGCCGCGTCGGCCGCGGGGAACACCCTGACCATCAAGGGCCCGAAAGGCGAGCTCACGCGGACGTTCCACACCGAGCTCTCCGTGGCGGTCGCGGACGGGAGCGTGGTCGTGGGGCGGCCCTCGGACAGCGCGTGGCACAAGGCGCTGCACGGCTTGTCGCGCACCCTCGTGTCCAACATGGTCGACGGCGTCACCAGGGGCTTCGAGAAGGCGCTCGAGATCCAGGGCGTGGGCTACAAGGCGGAGACCAAGCCGTTCGGCGTCACGCTGGTCGTCGGGTACTCGCACCCGGTGGAGTTCAAGGCGCCGGCGGGGATCAAGGTGACGGCGGAGCAGCCGACCCTCGTCAGGGTGGCCGGCTGCGACAAGGAGCTGGTGGGCCAGGTCGCGGCGAACATCCGCGCGGTCCGGCCGCCCGAGCCCTACAAGGGCAAGGGGATCCGGTACGTGGGTGAGAAGGTCCGGCGCAAGGCCGGCAAGACGGGAGCGAAGTAACGTGAGGCCTGTCAGGAAGGCGAAGACGGCCGAGGAGCAGCGCCGCCGCCGCCACTTCCGGGTGCGCCAGAGGCTGGCGGGCACGCCGGAGCGGCCGCGCCTGGTGGTCTTCCGGTCGCTGAAGCACATCTACGCGCACCTCGTGGATGACACACAGGGCAGGACCGTCCTGGGCGTCGCCGACAGCTCGGAAGGCGTACAGCCGTCCGGCGGCGGCAAGGTCGCCAAGGGGTTCGCGGTGGGGATGGCGCTGGCGGAGCGCGCCAAGCAGGCGGGGATCACGCGGGTCGTGTTCGACCGCGCGGGCTACGCCTATCACGGTCGCGTCAAGGCGGTGGCCGACGGCGCGCGCAAGGGCGGACTGGAGTTCTAGGCATGCCGAGACAACAGCAGCAGCGTCCGGGGCGGGGCGGCGGTGGGCGCCGGGACCGGGAGCGCGACCGTGAGTCCGATCTGGTCGAGAACGTGATCAGCATCAACCGCGTCGCGAAGGTGGTGAAGGGCGGCCGGCGCTTCAGCTTCAACGCGCTGGTGGCGGTGGGTGACGGCGACGGGCATGTCGGCATTGCGACGGGCAAGGCGAACGAGGTCAGCGAGGCGGTGCGCAAGGCGGTCGAGGGCGCCCGCCGCTCGATGGTCAGCGTGCCGCGCACCGGCGGGACCATCCCGCACGAGGTGCTGGGCGTGCACGGCGCCGGCCACGTGTTCCTGAAGCCGGCGACGCCGGGTACCGGCGTCATCGCCGGCGGCCCGGTACGCGCGGTGCTCGAGTGCGCCGGGATCAACGACATCCTGACCAAGAGCCTCGGCAGCAACAACCCGCACAACATGGTGCGGGCCACGATGCGGGCGCTCGGCCAGCTGGTCACCGTGCGGCAGGCGGCCCGCGAGCGCGGGGTGGAGCCGGAAACGCTCGGCTACCGGCCGCGTCAGGGGGAAGTGGCGCATGCCGGGTAAGACCAGTGCGCAGACGCGCAGACCGGCAGCTGCGCAGGGGGGAGTGGGAGCCAAGCTCCGGGTGCGGCAGGTGCGAAGCGGCATCGGCCGCCCGGCGGTACACCGCCGCACCCTGACCGCGCTCGGCCTCAGGCACCACCAGGACGTGATCGTCGTGAACGACACGCCCGCGATCCGCGGGATGCTCTACCAGGTGCGCCACCTCGTCGAGGTGTCGCCCGCAGGGGACGCGTGATGGACACGACCGGCACCGGACGGGTGACGCTCGGCACCCTCAAGCCCGCCAAGGGCTCGACCCACGCGAAGAAGCGCGTCGGCCGCGGCCCCGGCTCCGGGCACGGCAAGACGTCGGGCAAGGGCCACAAGGGGCAGAAGGCGCGTTCCGGCGGCCACGTGCGGCCCGGCTTCGAGGGCGGGCAGATGCCCCTCATCCGGCGCGTGCCGAAGCGGGGGTTCACGAACCCGTTCAAGGCCCCCGCGCAGGTCGTGAACCTGAAGGTGCTGGGCGCCTTCGCGGGCGGAGACGTCACGGCGGAGCTGCTCCTGGGTGCGGGGCTCGTCGCCCACGCCGACCGGCCGATCAAGCTGCTCGGTGACGGCGAGGCACCGCGGGACCTCGTCGTGAAGGGGCTCACCGTCTCCGCACCCGCGCGCGCCAAGATCGAGGCGGCCGGCGGGCGGATCGAGGCGTAAGCGGTGACCGCGCCGCGGATCCCGAACCCCTTCGCGGTCCCCGAGCTCAAGGAGAAGATCCTCTTCACCTTGCTCTGCCTGCTCATCTACCGCCTCGGTGCGCACATCACCGTGCCGGGGGTGGACGCGCAGGCGGTGCTCGCCTTCTTCGCCAGCCAGACCAGCCAGACGCTGTTCGGCGTCTACAACCTGTTCGTCGGCGGCGCGCTCTCGAAGGCCACGGTGTTCGCCCTGGGCATCATGCCCTACATCTCGGCGAGCATCTTCTTCCAGATCATGGGCGCGGTCTTCCCGACCATCGAGCGGCTGCAGAAGGAGGAGGAAGGCCGCAAGAAGATCACCCAGTGGACCCGGTACCTGACGATCGGGCTCGCCGCGGCGCAGGCCTACGGCATCACGATCTTCCTCGAGTCCGGCGTCCAGGGGGCGGTGGCCAGCCCCGGCTTCTTCTTCCGGATCACGACGATGTTCTTCCTGACCGTCGGCGCCGTGTTCATCATGTGGCTCGGCGAGCAGATCACCGAGCGCGGCCTCGGCAACGGCATGAGCCTGCTGATCTTCTTCTCGATCATCGAGGGCGGCGTGCCGTCGGTGCAACGGACCATCGAGGCCCTGCGCGCCGGCTCGTTGACGTTCCCGCGGCTGGTGTTGCTGCTCGTGGTGATGGTCGTGGTGGTCTGGTTCACCGTGGCGATCACGGTGGCCGCGCGGCGCATTCCCATCCAGATCCCGCGCAAGGTGATGGGCCGCGGCCGCATCCGCGAGGGCCAGAAGTCGTTCATCCCGCTGCGCATCAACTCGGCGGGCGTGATGCCGATCGTGTTCGCCCAGTCCATCATCATCGTGCCGGGCACGCTGGCGCAGTTCTCCAACGTGGGGGTACTGCGCGACCTGTCCCAGGCGTTCCAGCCGGGCACGTGGGTCTACTACGTGACCTACATGGCGCTGATCATCTTCTTCACGTTCTTCTACACCGCGATCATCTTCAACCCCGTGGACCTGGCCGAGAACCTGAAGAAGCAGGGCGGGTTCATCCCGGGCGTGAAGCCGGGCGCGCGGACCGCCGAGTACATCGACCACGTGCTGTCGCGGGTGACGCTGCCGGGCTCGATCTTCCTGACGGTGATCGCGATCCTGCCGATCATCCTGCTCGACTACTTCAACGTCCCGTTCGCCTTCGGCGGCACCTCGCTGCTGATCGTGGTGGGCGTGGCGCTCGACACCGTGCAGCAGATGCAGCAACATATGATCCTGCGGCAGTACGACGGGTTCATGAAGCAGGGGCGCATCCGGTTCCGCGGCCGGCAGCGCTTCATGTAGCGCAGGCGAGACGTCAGGGGTGATGGGCGAGGGGTGATGGGTGATGGGCTCCAAAGGCCGCTCCCCTGTCACCCCTCGCGCCTCACGCCTCACCTTTCACTCGCTCTGAAGGAGCGTCGAATGTACCTCATGATCCTCGGGGCCCCGGGCTCCGGCAAAGGGACGCAGGGCAAGCTGCTCGCCGAGCACCTCGGCGTGCCGCAGGTCTCGACGGGCGAGCTGTTGCGGGCGGCGGTGAAGGGCGGCACGCCGCTTGGCGTCAAGGCCAAGGGGTTCATGGACCAGGGGCTCCTGGTGCCCGATGAGATCATCTTCGGGCTGATCCGCGAGATCCTGGGCTCGCCGCCCGCGCAGCGGGGCGTGCTGATGGACGGCTTCCCGCGCACCATCCCGCAGGCCGAGGCGGTGGACGGGATGCTGGTTGAGCGGAGCGCCCGGGTGGACCGGGTGCTGGTGCTCGACGTGGACGAGGAGGAGCTGGTCCAGCGGCTGCTCGGCCGCGCGGCCAAGGAAGGCCGCAGCGACGACAACATCGACTCGATCCGGCAGCGGCTGAAGGTCTACCACGCGCAGACCGCGCCGCTCATCGACTTCTACGAGCGCCGCGGCGTCGTGCGGCGCGTGCCGGGGATGGGGAGCGTCGAGGAGATCCAGGTCCGGATGCGGGAGACCGTCCGGGCGTGATCACGGTCAAGTCGCCGCGCGAGATCGAGCAGATGAGCCGGGCCGGCCGGATCGTGGCCGGGACGCTCGCGCTCGTCGCGTCGCGGGCGGCGCCCGGCGTCTCGACCTGGGAGCTGGACCGCCTGGCCGAGGAGTACATTCGGTCGCACGACGGGGCGAGCCCGTCCTTCAAGGGGCTGTACGGCTTTCCGGCCAGCCTGTGCACGTCCATCAACTCGGAGGTGGTGCACGGGATCCCCTCGAAGAAGCGGGTGCTCAAGGACGGCGACATCGTGAGCGTGGACGTAGGCGTGTGCATCGGCGGGTTGCACGCCGACAGCGCGGTCACGGCGACCGTGGGCGCGATCGCACCCGAGACGGCGCGGCTCCTCGCGGCGACGCAGCGCGCGCTCGCGGCGGGGATCGCCGCCGCGCGCGCCGGCAACCACGTCGGCGACATCGGCTTCGCGGTCCAGCGGGTGGCCGAAGGGGCGGGCTACAGCGTGGTGCGGGAGCTGGTCGGCCACGGCATCGGCACCCAGTTCCACGAGGAGCCGCAGGTGCCGAACTTCGGCACGCCGCACCACGGCGCGCGACTGGTGCCGGGCATGACGATCGCCATCGAGCCGATGGTCAACGTAGGCGGTCCGGAGGTCCGCACGCTGACCGACCGCTGGACCGTCGTCACCGCCGACGGGTCGCTGTCGGCCCACTTCGAGCATACCGTGGTCGTCACGGAGAACGGGGCCAGGATCCTCACCGCGGCGTAGCGGGCCTCGCTACTGGAGGATCTGGCCCTTGGCAGTTTGGTCCTGGCGCAGGAACGGCAGGGTAGTGACGCGGCGTGCGGTCGCTCACGCCCTGGTGATTCTCGTCTCCACGCCGCCGTGGACTGGAGCGTTCGCCCAGGAGCGGCGGATAGCAGATTGGAGGATGCTGCCGGCCGAGGGCCGCCGCATCACCGTCGGCTCCGACGTCGCGGGCAGGCTCACCCGTCGGGATTCTCTCAGCGAGGCCAGTGCTCTGCGCCTGCAGGCCTGGGAATTCGAGGCAACCGCCGGCAGCACCCTGTCGTTCCACGCCTTTTCCACTCGTTTCCGAGTATACCTCCAAGTTGTGGGCGATTACGCGGATCACGACTACGGCACCGCGGGAGGGTTTGTCTGCAACGTCAGGCTGACAGAGGCTATCGAGCAAAGCGGCAGGCACCTGTTGATCGTCGCCGGCCATGACTCGGACCTGACCAACGGCGGGGAGTATCGGCTGAGGATGAGCAGCGACCCTCTCGAGCCTCCCGAGCTTGAGTGTCCGATGGGGGAAGAGCGTATCCGCTCCACTGCGGACCTGACCCCGGCCCACCGGGAGGGTCGAACGACATCGATCGGGCAGAGCACCCAGCGATCGGAACTATCCAACCGGCACCCCGTGGACACAGCCGGCGCCCGGTGGGCTGTGTGGAACCTCGGCAGCGGCGACCGTCGCGCAACCCGCGTCACAATCATCGTGTGGTCGGCCCATTTCCGGCCCGTCGTCGATGTCCGTCGGCCAGGTTTGCCCAGCTTCCGGGCTGACTCCACGGCAGGGCGGACGCTCGGTCGCTGTAGTGCGGTGTTACTGGTCACCCTCCCGGAGGCGCGCAGCAGCTACCTCCTCCTCGTCACGGCGCGGGAACCGCGAGCGCTTGGTTCCTACTCGGTTGACGTCGTCGAGGCGTCTGACCCGAGACCACGGCCCCCCTGCCCGGCGGGCTAGCCGCGAGCAGGCACCGACCCCCTTAGCTCCCGGGACGACGCCTCCCGGGAGTCGGCCAGGGAGTGATCCGGAGGTATTCCCTGCGCTCGGGGCCGTCGCGGTAGCCGGTGCGCCGCAAAACGTCCAGCAGCCCTCGGACAAAACGAGCAGCCTGAGTCCCGCCGTGCCTGGCCAGCAGGCGCTCGTAGCTGGCTCGGGCGTCGCTATCCAACCTCCCCGAGGATTGTTGGAACAGAAAAAAGAACTCTCCTGGTCCCCGGACGAAGTCCGAGAGGTAGCGAGCGTACCTTGCCTGAGCGACGCTCCACAGCGAGTCCCACACGACGAATCCCGGGTTGGCCTCCAGGAAGGCCTCCCACTTCACGATGTTCTCGGCGAGCTCATCCCAGGTAAGCACATAGGCACCTTCATAATTGAAGCCGGTTGCCTGCTGCGCCTCGGTCTCGTGATAGCCCCGCATCGGGCCCGTCAGGTACGCCCCGAGCCTCGCTAACAAGAAATCGGAGTCCGCCGCCAGCCAGTATTCGAGCTCGCTTGTGTCGCCTATGTCACCTGTGTATTCCTCGAGAATCAGCCCCCGCGCTCTGGAGAAACGCTGCGCCGAATCCCGGGCCGCGGTATCGCTCACCAACCATCGCTCGAAGTCCTCTCCCAAAGAGGGAACCCTCGCGGCAAAGGAACATCGAAAGGCTAGGAAGGCCGAGTCGGCACGCGCGGTGCCGGAGTCGCGCCGCATGCGCGCCTGAACCGAGTCAAGCGACGCGAGCAGCGGAGCCAGTTGGCGCTCGAACGGGGCGAACCGGGGGCCGAAGGACTCCAGCCCTGCCGCGGACCCAGCACTGCCTGACGGTTGACTCCCGGCGGGAGCCGGTGCGGACGGTGCCTGGCCGACGGGCGACCACGAAGGGAAGCGGTCAGGCGCCGGGTGGTCCGTCAATCTCGTGACCCCGGAGCCGTCGGCGTTCATCACGTAGATCTCGTAGTTGCCGTCCCGGTTGCTGTGGAAGGCCAGCCTCGTGCCGTCCGGCGACCACGCCGGCGCTTCGTCAAGAGCGGGGTGATCGGTGAGCCTCGTGACCCCCGAGCCGTGGGCGTTCATCACCCAGATATCCGAGCTGCGCTCTCGCTCGCGCCTCACAAAGGCGAGCCTGGTGCCGTCGGGCGACCAGTTCGGACCAGTGTCGTCCTCAGGCGCATTCGTCAGCCTGAGCCCGGAGCAGCCGTCGGCGTTCATCACCCAGATGTCGGAGCTGCCCTCGCGCTCGCGCCTGACAAAGGCGAGCCTGGTGCCTTCGGGCGACCAGTTCGGATCAGTGTTGTGGTCCTCAGGCGCACTCGTCAGCATACGGGGTGCGGAGCCGTCGGCGTCTATCACCCAGATGTTCGTTATCCAGACGGACCTGCCGGTGTTCTCCCGCCTCGCGAAGGCGAGCCTGGTGCCGTCGGGCGACCACGCGGGACCGTGGTCTTCCGCCTCACCCGTCCGCGTCAGCCTCCTGAGTCCGGAGCCGTCGGCGCTGATAACGTAGATGTTGGGAACAGGGTTGACCTCGCCCTCGGTGTCGAAGCCGGAGTGCCTCTCGAAGACGATCTTCGTCCCGTCCCGCGACCAGGCGGGCCAGTGATGCGAATACCCGGGGTTGGTCAGCCGCGTCAGCCCGGATCCGTCGGCGTTCACGACCCAGAGGTCGGCCGGGCCCGCGCGGTTACTCTCGAAGACGAGCTTGGTGCCGTCGGGCGACCAGGCAGCCATCCCGTCCGACGCCGGGTCATCGGTCAGCCTCGCGAGCCCGGAGCCGTCGGCGTTCATGACGTAGATCTCAGCGTTGCCGTCGCGTTCGCTCACGAAGGCGATCCGGCTGGACGGCCGGCCCCGAGCGGCGGAGCCCTCCCCACCGCAGCCCGCCAGCGCGAGTATCGCCGCGGCACCGGCCCAGATGGGGCCACGAGCCTTGGCTCGGCAGGACCGAGCGGCGCCGCCAGGGAGCGAAGCAGCCATGTACCCCTCCAGGCGTAGGCGTTGGCAATGCTTGATCGCCTATCCACAGCCAATATTCGCGGCCGTGGTCATCGGCAGCAACTGTGAAGTCTGCTGGGGTGGCGCCGCCGGCCGGAGCGGCGGCTGGCGAGGCGGATCACGGTGCGGGAGTGGCCGCCGGATCCTGGACGAGATGCGGCACGCTGGGCGACCGCTGGACCGTCGTGACGCAGGACGGCTCCCTCTCGGCCCACTTCGAGCACACCGTCGCCATCACCGAGAACGGGGCGAGGATCCTGACGACCGTCGCCTGACGGGCGCCCCGTGCGGTGAGCGTCACGGTGTACGTGCCGGCCGCCGCGCAGGTGTGCCTCGGCTTGGGGTCGGTTGCCCGTCGTACCATCGCCGAAGACCCATCCGATTGGCAACGTCAGGGGGAAGCGGACTCGACGGAATATGATTCCCTCTTGTATGGGACGAAGCCGCGACCCAGGTAGTTCGGCAGAGCCGCCGGGCTGTCGAGGGTGCACGTGTGCAGCCAGACGCGCGTGGCGCCGATCGCCCACGCCGTCTCGACCGCGCAGGTGAGCAGGGGCTTGCCGAATCCCTTC
>Ga0154478_1048_pt1 | contig 11665 bp, 13 predicted proteins | sample RifGroC2_FD_115957 | JGI IMG/M metagenome (GOLD analysis project Ga0154478, IMG submission 115957) | Gemmatimonadetes bacterium GWC2_71_9
CAAGGCACGCGGCCCCGGCGGTGTCTCCTCTCCGGCAGTTCCCCTTCCTCAAGCTGACGCAGCGATTCGAGAACTGGCACTCCAGAGCATCTCGCACGCCGTGTAGTTGTCGCACCGCCGAGGCACTGGGGCCCGGCGGCATGTTCCACCACTTCGAGGAGGCCAGATGGCTGCCAAGAAGAAGAAGGCCGCGAAGAAGACGGCCAAGAAGGGCGCGAAGAAGAAGAAGTAAGTGCCCTGGCAGTGCTGCACAGGGGCCGGCGATGTTCGCCGGCCCCGCGCAGTTTCAAGAGGGTCTTCCTATATTCCCGCCGTGAGGCTCCACGACGAACGCAGCAATACGGACGTCACCGTGCCCGTGGCCGGCGCCCGCCTCGGCCGCGACCCGACGCTCGAGGTCACCTTCCCCGAAGACGACAACGTCGTGAGCGCCGTCCACGCGCGCGTCTGGCCGAAGGACGACGGGACGTGGTGGCTCGAGGACCTCGGCAGCACCAACGGCACATGGCTGAACGGGAAGCGCCTCGCCGCGCCGCAGCGGCTGCGCACCGGCGACCGCTTCACCCTCGGCCAGCGCGGGCCCGGCGTCTCGGTGACCGTCCCGGGCGAGATCGCGCGCACTGGGGCCGAGCCGCCGATCGACGTGTCGCAGCCGGTCCTCCGGCTCCGTCGCGTGAAGGGCGGGGAAGACCTGATCGGCATGGGCGCGCAGATCGTCCTCGGCCGCGCGGCGGGAAGCACGATTCCGCTGCGCACCGTGGCCGATACCGTCGTCTCCAAGCACCACGCGATGGTGGAGATCGACGCCGTGGGGAACGGGACGATCAGCGACCTCGGCAGCAAGAACGGGACCTGGGTGAACGGGACGCAGATCCAGGGCCGGGCGATGCTGAAAGTCGGCGACCGGCTGATGCTCGGCTGGCACGGCCCGCTGTTCGAGGTCCGCATCCTCGGCCCGGCGATGATGCCCGATGACGCGGGTGCGACCTACCATCCCGAGCTCCAGCCGGCGAAGACGCTCGTCGGCATGGTGCAGGTGGCGCAGGACCAGGCGCGCGACGCGTCGGGCCTCAGGCCCGGTGTCTTCCTCCGAGCGCTGGCGCGCCAGATGGCGCGGGAGTCGTCGCTCACCTTCCGCGTCGTCACGCTCGCGCTGCTGGCCGGGCTCATCGTCGCGGTCTCGTACCTGTACGGCGTATCCGAGCGGCGGGCCGCGGAGGCCCAGGCGCGGCTGGCGACCGCCGAACGCGCCCTGGCGAACGAGCTGCGGAGCGCGACGCAGGCCCAGCAGCACTCGCAGGAGGAGATCGACCGGCTGCGCCGCGACCTGGCCTCGGCGCGTCGGGCGGCGGTCAGCCGCGCCGTGCTCGACAGCCTGTCCCGCCGGCTCCGGGAGGCCGAGGCCCGCGCGGCGCTCCCGCAGGCCATCGGCGGCGTGGACTTCACCCGCATCGCGCGCGAGAACCAGCGCGCCATCGCTCTGGTGATCAGCCGCTTCGCCGCCGACTCCCAGATGGGGAGCGGCTTCGTGATCACGCCGTCGGGCTACCTGGTCACGAACCGCCACGTCGTCCTGTCGGCCGGGCGCACGCCGCGCTCGATCGAGGTGATCATGGCGGACACCAACGTCGCCCTGGCCGCCGACGTCGTGCGCGTGAGCGACGCCGAGGACACCGACATCGCCATCCTCAAGATCCGCAGCTACACGGGTCCCGCGGTGCGCGCCATCGACTGGGCCGGGCGCGGCGTGCAGCAGGGCGCCCCCGCGGCGATGCTCGGCTTCCCCGGCGGAGCCCAGCTGGCGATCGACCGGTCGGGCTACGTGCGCACGTCCATGTTCGCCGGGATCATTTCGCGCTCGGGCGAGCTGCTCCAGTTCGGCGGCACCACCTACGCCGGCGTCTCGGGCAGCCCGATCTTCAACGCCAACGGTGAGGTGATCGCCGTCCACTTCGGCGCCCTGCGCGAGGGCCTGGGCTTGGGGTTCTCCGTGCCGATCGCCCGGGTGCGACGGTGGCTGCCGCCCGAGGCCCGCGCGGAGCTGGGCATCTGAAACGACGAGGCCCGGGTGCAGCGCCCGGGCCTCGTCACACGGCAGGACGGCCAGCAAGGCCGCCGCTAGTGGTCGTCCTTCTCCTCTTCCGGCGTCTCCTCTTCGTTCGCCCAGAACCACATCAGGATCCGCGGAGCCGGGTGAGCGTCGCCCCCGTCCTTCACGACGAGGCCGAGCGGCTCGTGCTGAACGACTGCTGTTGCCATAGCCGATCCCCTCTTTGGTAAGGAGAAGCGCCGGGTACGGACACACTCCAAGCCTTCGCCCTGCATAGCGCAGCTATCGTGCCCCAGGCACCTGTTTGGGAAGTTGTTGTAAAACTGCGACTTACGAGCGGTTTGCGAGCAGCACCCATCACCGAACCGTGTCACTCTGACACGGCTACGGGTGTTGCAGTCTGACGCTCTGCGCGTCGGATGGCGGTGAAGCCAACGTTGCGCGGACGCCGGCCTCCGGCGCTCCCGCTGCCCAGAGGCGGGCGCAGGACTTCCCAGTCGGCGTAGTGCGAGCGCAGCGCGTCGCTCGTGAGCGAGGGCGTGCCGCCGCGCGCCAGCGCGCCCGGCATGACAACGTGCCGGCCGTGGGGCGGAGTCGCCTCCTTGAGGCGTTGGACGAGGGCGCTGCGCACGGCCGCCGCGAGGTCCGCGAGCGCACTGGTTTCGAGCACGCACGCTGCGAACGCCGTGCTCCCGGGCGCGTACACGGCGAGCGGCACAACCTCGCATGCGATCTGCCCGCCGAGGGCTTCGACGATCGCGCGGTTCTCTAGACCGTATACTGCCGCGATATCGGGGTCCACTACCGTCACGTTCGCGCCGCGCGCCGCGAGGAAGAGTGCGCACGCGCCGTCCGCGGCGCCGATCACCAGGATCGGGTCCTGGGGCTCAAGCAGTTCGGCGAGCGCGGCCACCGGCTCGTGCGGGGCGAGGCCCCAGTGTCCCGGCTGCGCCTGCGCCGCGCGCAGCGCCACGTGCCGGTCCCGCCAGCGCCGGAACGAGGGGAGCTTCAGCCGCCGGCGGATGATCGCATCCACCTGCTCGCGGAGCACCACCTCCGTCAGCTGGAACTGCTCGGCCCTCGCCAGCTCCTGCACCGCTTCGTCGCCGATGCCGAGGACCTCCTCGCGCGGCAGGGAGTCCTTGTACTCCTCGATCCGCTGGTCGATGAAGTGCTCGTACTCGGCGCGCAGGCTGCGCGGCGGCCGGCGTTCGCGGCGGCCCTCGGCGGTCAGCATGGCTCGATGTGCACCACGACTTCGTCCATGCGGAGATCGTTCCTGAGCCGCTGCTCCACCGCGTCGGCGATGGCGTGGGCCTGCTCGACGGGGAGCCCGCCCGCGACGCCGATCGTCAGCTCCGCGAACACCACGCCCGACGACGCGCGCGACCGGATGTGGTAGGCGGACTGCACGCCGGACACCGACTCCGCCGCGGTGCGGATCAGGTCCGGCTCGCGTGCCACCTCGTCCACCAGGATCGGGACGGCCCGACGGAAGATCTGGTAGCCGATGCGCGCCACCAGGAACGCGATCGCGATGGCGATGGCCGGGTCCACGTGCGCGATGCCGCGCCGCGACAGCAGCGCCCCGGCGATCACGCCGAGCGTGATGAAGACGTCGGCGCGGGTGTGCGCGGCGTCCGCCTTGAGCAGCTCGCTCTCCAGCTCGCGGCCACGCTTCGCCTCGTACCAGGCCACCCAGAGGTTGATGGTGAGCGTGGCCGCCAGCAGGTACAGGTCGAGCCGCGTCAAGTCGGGGGGCGGGGCGTTGTGCAGGAGATTGAGGATCGAGCCCTTGAGCAGCTCGAAGCACGACACCGAGAGGAAGATCACGATGCCCAGCCCGCCGAGGACCTCGAACTTCCCGTGCCCGTATGGGTGGTCGGCGTCGGGCGCTCGGCCCGCGAAGCGCGTCAGCGCGATGAACAGGACGTTGTTGAGCGCGTCCACGGACGAATGCATCCCGTCGCCGAGCACCGAAAGGGACCCGGCAGTGACGCCGATGACCACCTTCGCGCCGACGACGGCGAGGTTGGCGACGAGCAGGCCGAGGAAAACGCGCTGAATTGCGGCAGCGCGAACGCGCCCGGTGGCGCGCGCGACTGTCATGGCCACAAGCTAGATTTCACGCTGAGCCTGTCAACTCCCGTGCGCCTCGATCTCCACCTCCACACCACGCGCTCCGATGGCGCGCTCCCGCCCGAGGAGGTCGCGGCCGCGGCCGTGCGCGCGGGCCTCGACGCCATCGCCATCACCGACCACGACACGACCGACGGCGTCGTGCCCGCCCGCGTCGCGGCGGTCCGGCAGGGCCGGCTCCGTGTCATCGCCGGAATCGAGCTGTCGTGCAGCGATGCCGGGGCCGACTTCCACCTCCTCGGCTACGGGATCGCCCCCGCGCACGGGAGCCTCGCCGCCGTAGCGGCCCGGCTCGCGGCGCTACGCCGGGAGCGAATCGGCGAGATCGTCGCGCGTCTGGGCGCACTGGGCGTCGTACTCAGGCTCGAGGACGTGACCGTGCCCGCGGGGAATGCCGCGATGGGGCGCCCGCATATCGCCGAGGCCCTCGTCCGGCGCGGCTACGTGCCGAACGCGCAGGAGGCGTTCGACCTCTGGCTTCGGGACGGCGGGCCCGCGCACGTGCCGCACCGCGGCCCGTCACCCGCCGTCGGTATCCGGGCGGTACACGAGGCGGGCGGCGTCGCGGTCTGGGCACACCCCGACCTCGGGGACGCGCGCCGCTTCCCGGACCTCCGTGCGCTCGGCCTCGACGGCGTCGAGGCGCTGCGCCCCGGGCTGGCGCCCACCGCCTCGGCCGCGATGGAGCACGCGGCCCGTGCGGCGGGGCTGTTCATCACCGGGGGGTCGGATTGGCACGGCGCGCCGCGGCCGGCGCTCGGTAGCTGGTACGTGACGGAGAAACACGTGCCCCAGCTGCTCGCGCGGCTCGGGATCGCGACGGGCTAGTCGAGGGCACGGAGCAGGGCGGCCTTGAGGTAGCCCGTTTCGGGTACGGTGACCAGCTCGGGGTGGTCCGCCGCGGCGCCGCGGATCTCGACGAGCTGGAGCCGGCGCCCGGCATCTGCTGCTGCTGCGGCCAGCATCGCGAAGAAGTCGCCGCGATGCATGTGGTGCGAGCACGAGGCGGTGAACAGCAATCCGCCCGGCGCGAGCAGCTGCATCGCGCGCAGGTTCACCTCCTTGTAGCCGGCGATCGCGCGCCCGAGCGAGCGCCGGTCCTTCGCGAACGCGGGCGGGTCGAGCACGACGATGTCGTAGTGATCGCCGCCGGCCACCGCGGCGCGCAGCCAGTCGAACGCGTTCGCCTCCACGGTCCGCACCGTCGTCACGCGGTTGAGCCGGGCGGTTTCCGCGAGCACCGCCAGCGCCTCGGCGGAACTGTCCACGGCGGTCACCTCCGCGGCGGCGCCCGCAGCCATGTGGAGCGCGAAGCCCCCCTGGTAGGCGAACGCGTCCAGGCACCGGCCGCGTGCGAGGGTGCCGAGCAGCGCGCGGTTCTCGCGCTGGTCGAGGAAGGCGCCGGTCTTCTGGCCGGTCCACGGCGCGGCGAGCAGGCGCACGCTGCCCTCGGAGTACTCCAGCCGCTCGGGCACCTCGCCAAAGGCGAGCTCCACGCCGCGCGGCAGCCGCTCGCGCTGCCGCACCGGCGCGTCGTTGCGCAGCAGCAGCCCGCGCGGGCCGAGCACGTCGCGGATCGCGGCGAGCACGTCGCCCCGCACCGCCTCGAGGCCGGCCGACAGGAGCTGGGCCACTGCGTAGTCGCCGTAGCGGTCGAGGACGAGCGACGGAAGGCCGTCGCCTTCCGCGTGCACGACGCGGTAGGCCGTGGCGGTGATCCCCCCACGCCGCGCGAGCGCCGCGGTGATCATCGCGCGCCACCAGCCGCCGTCCACCGTCACCCCGGCGGGGGCGAGCCAGCGCACGCGGATCTCCGATGCGGGCGAGTACAGCGCGGTCCCGAGGCCGCGGCCGCGCTCATCGGCGAGCCCCACCAAGCCGGCGCTCAGACCCCCGGTATCGGCCAGGTCGGTGCGATAGACCCACGGGTGACCGGCGCGCAGCCGGCCGACCCCCTTCGGCCGCACGGCGATGCCGGGAAGGACCATGTGAGGAAGGTCGCGGCTCACAGCCGATTGCTCAACGCGCGGCTTTCAGCCGGTGAGTCTGCGGCCCTCGTCCACCGCTGCGCGCAACTCGCGCGTCGCCTCCTGCGGATCGTCCGCGCCGAGCACCGCCCCGATGACGGCGACTCCGACCGCGCCCGCCGCCAGCAGGGCCGGGACGTCGTCGGTGCTCACGCCGCCGATGCCGAGTGCCGGAAGCCCGGGCGCCGCGCGATGGACGCGCGCGAACCCCTCGGCGCCGATGGCGTCGCCCGCGTCCGCCTTGTTGCCGGTCGCGTGCACCGGGCCGATCCCGACGTAGTGCGCCCCGGCCGCCATGCAGCGGCGGACCTCCGCGACGCTTCCCGCCGAGCCCCCGAGGATGAAGCCCGGCGGCGCCACGGCCTGCGCCTCGGCGATCGGGAAGTCGTCCTGCCCGAGGTGACATCCCGCCGCGCCGGCGGCGAGGGCGACGTCGAGCCGGTCGTTGACCGTCACGGGGATGCCGGGCGCCGCCTCGAGCACGCGCCGCGTGAGGTGCGCCAGCTCGCCCGCCGCGAGCTCCTTGCCGCGCACCTGGAGCATCGTCGCGCCGCCCGCGGCCGCCGCCCGCGCCAGGTGGGCGAGGTCGCGGCCCTGCGCCGCCGCGGCGTCGAGAATCACGACCAGCCGCAGCGCGAGCGTCAGGTGCGCCGGCGCGCTCACCGCCGCGGGCCCCGCGGCCCTGCGGCGGCCACCCGCGCAAGGCTGTCGCGGGCGGCCGCCTCCAGGCTGTCCTTGTGCGCCTCGAATTCGGCGCGCAGCACGCGCGCCACGGCCACCGAGTCGGCGTGCTCTTGCGGCGTGCGTGAGAACATGTGCCGGCCGTCGGGCCGGGCCACGAAGAAGTAGAGGTTGTGCGCCTGCGGGTTCAGCGTCGCCTCGAGGCTCGCGCGCCCCGGGTTGCCGATCGGCCCCGGCGGCAGGCCTGGGTTTAGATACGTGTTGTACGGGGAGCGCGTCTTGAGGTGGCGGAACAGCACGCGGCGGACCGGCTTGTCGAGCGCGTAGATCACGGTGGGGTCGGCCTGCAGCAGCATGCCCCGGCGCAGCCGGTTCAGGTACACGCCCGCGATCTTGCGCCGCTCCGAAGGAATGCGCGCCTCGGCCTCGACGATGCTCGCCAGGGTGATCGCCTGGTGCCGCGTGAGGCCCAGCTCCCCCGCCTTGCGGTCCCAGCTCGTGTCCCACAGGGCGAGGAACTGCCTGGCCATGTGCGTGATGAGGTCGCGCGGCGTGTCGTCGTACGCGATGCGGTAGGTCTCCGGCAGCAGGTACCCCTCGAGCGGCTCCTTGACGCCGCGCGGCACCGCAACGCCGAGCTGGGCGCGGAGCGCCGAGTCGCGCGCCGCCGCGAGGAACGAGTCGCGGATCGCGCTCTGCACCGAGTCGCGGGCCAGGCGCAGGCTGGCGGAGGCGAGGTCCGCGATCTCGGCGACGGTCAGTCCCTCGGGGACGGTGAAGTAGATGTCGTCGGTCCGGCCCGATCGCAGGGCCGCTACGATGGTGCTCCATCGCTCACCGACGGGGAATTCGTAGCGGCCGGGGCGTATGTGCCTGGCCAGGCCAAGAAACCGCGCGTACCAGCGAAAGCCCGCCCGGCCTGCCACGATCCCGTGCGCGGCCAGCGTGTCGGTCACCGCCGGGAGCGACGCTCCGCGCGGGATGTACACGTGCTCGCGGCGCGCGTCGGGAGCGGGGCCGCCACAGGACAGCAAGAGGGCACAGAGGCACAGGGGCAGCGGGGCGCGGAACACGCTACGGTCCATCCGAGCCCCCGTCCCCCAGTGCCCCCGTGCCCCCGGCACGTTGTGCATCCAGCCACGACTGGAGGATGACCACCGCCGCCATCTGGTCGATCCGCCCGCGCGAGTCGCGGTCCTTCACGCCCGCCTCGCGCGCCGCCCTGAGTGCCCGCGCGGTGGAGAGCCGCTCGTCCCAGAACGTGACCGGCCGCCCGGAGCGCCGCGCCAGCGCCGCGCCGAAGTCGCGCGCGGCGCGCGCGGCCTCTCCCTCTTCGCCTTCGGGCGTGAGCGGGAGGCCGACGACCACTTCCACGATGTCGTGCCGGGTGATGAGGGCAAGCACGGCGGCGACCGGTGCGCGCTGCTTGGGGCGCCGCGTCAGCGTTACCAGGGGCTGGGCGATCAGGCGGGAGGGGTCGGACACCGCGACGCCGAAGCGCCGCTGGCCCCAGTCGACGGCGAGCACCCGTCCCGTCCCACCGCCGTCGGACACGCGGGGCGCTACCCCTGCGCCATAGTCGCGTAGAACTCCTTGTTGTTCTTCGTCCGCTTGAGCCGCTCGAGCAGGAACTCGATCGCCTCGACCGGCGGCATGTCGGCCAGGAACTTCCGGAGCAGGTAGACGCGGTTCAGCTCATCGGGGGGCAGGAGCAGCTCCTCCTTGCGGGTCTGCGAGCGGTTCACGTCGATCGCCGGCCAGGTGCGCCGCTCCGCGATGCGCCGGTCGAGCACGATCTCGAGGTTGCCGGTGCCCTTGAACTCCTCGAAGATCACCTCGTCCATCCGGCTGCCGGTCTCGATCAGCGCGGTGCCGATGATCGTCAGCGAGCCGCCGCCCTCGATGTTTCGCGCGGCGCCGAAGAACCGCTTCGGCTTGTGGAGCGCGTTCGCGTCCACGCCGCCCGAGAGGATCTTGCCCGAGTGCGGCACGACCACGTTGTGGGCGCGCGCCAGGCGGGTGATCGAGTCGAGCAGGATCACGACGTCCTTGCCGTGCTCGACCAGGCGCTTCGCCTTCTCGATCACCATGTCGGCCACCTGCACGTGGCGGTCGGCCGGCTCGTCGAAGGTCGAGGAGATCACCTCGGCCTTCACGTTCTCCTCCATGTCCGTCACTTCCTCCGGTCGCTCGTCGATGAGCAGCACGATGAGCGCGATCTCGGGATGGTTCTCGGTGATCGAGTTGGCGAACTTCTGCAGGAGGATCGTCTTGCCGGCCTTCGGCGGCGAGCTGATCAGCGCGCGCTGTCCCTTGCCGATCGGGGCGAGGATGTCGAGCACCCGCATCGAGAGGTCGCCGTCCTTGCGCTCGAGGAGGATGCGCTGGTCGGGGTAGCGCGGCCGCAGGTTGTCGAACGCGATGCGGTGCTTCGCCTTCTCCGGCTCGTCCCCGTTGACGATCTCGACCTTGAGCAGCGCGAGGTAGCGCTCGCCCTCCTTGGGCGGCCGCACCTGGCCGAGGATCGAGTCGCCCGTGCGCAGATCGAAGCGCTTGATCTGGCTCGGGGAGACGTAGATGTCGTCGGGCCCGTAGAGGTAGTTCCAGTCGGGGCTGCGCAGGAACCCGTAGCCCTCGGGCAGGATCTCCAGCACGCCCTCCCCACGCAGCACCGTGTCGGAGTCGAGCAGGTTCTGCTCGATGCGGAAGATCAGGTCCTGCTTCCGCATGCCGGAGTAGTTGGTGATGTTCAGCTCTTCCGCCATCGCGTGCAATTCCGCGACGGATTTCTTCTTCAGTTCGGCGATATCCACGGGCAGGGAACTCCGGAGGTGGTGCGGGAGGCGGAAGACGTCGGGCCTTCGGCCGGGTCGTCGCTCATTGTGCGATGGTTTGCGCCCGGGTTCGGCTCCGGGCAATGACGGCAATGACGTGGATTGATTTCGGGGTTGGATTTCTGGGCGTCGCGGAAGCTACAGGCCCCCCCGCCGGTGGTCAAGAGGGGATTGCAGGAACGGCGTAACTCCTTATATTGCTTCAAACTCGGAGACTCTGAGAGGTGCGCTCCGGGTTCGGGCACCCTGTACGCAGTCTTCAGACGCGCAGCCGCGCAGACGCGCAGAGGGACGATCCGATGCCGCTACCCCACGTCAGGCCGGTGGCGCCTGAGCCGTCCGAACCGCTTCTCCACGATCTCGCTCCCCTGAAAACCGAAGGCACCGTCGTCACCGTACGGCTCGCGGTGCGCCGCAGCGACGACGGGATCTGGCGCGCCCGGCTCCACTTCCTCGAGGCCGGTGCCGACTCCGAGCGCATCACGGCTGAGATCTTCTGCGCGACGAGCGAACAGGACCTCTGGCAGTCGGTGCGGGACTTGCGCGATCACCACCTCCGCGACCTCTTCCGGTCGCTCGCGACCTGAGAGGGCAGCATGTCGGGTGACCAGGACGAGATGCACAGATTCCGGCACGACCTGGCCAATCCGCTGGCTGCCCTGCTCGCCGAGACCCAGCTCCTCCTGCTGAACGAAGCGTCGCTCGACTCCGAGACGGTGCGGGGACTGCGCGAGATCGAAGCGCTGTCGCGACGCATGCGGGACATGCTCGCCGCGACCGAGCCCCCCGCCTAGGCGCGCGGCCGCGCGCGCGATCCCGTCGTGGACCCGCTGACCACCACCACGCGTGACGACCTCCGCGCTTGGGACGTGCCGTCCCGGGTGCCGCTGCTCGTGCTCCGCTCAACCCACGTGTTCCCCCTCGGCGTGACTGCGGCGCAGGTCACCGGCACCGGCGACGTCGCGGCGGTGCGCGCGCTCTCGACGCGGCGCCCGATCGTGGTGGTCGTGCGCGCCGACACGCCGGCCCCCGCCCTCGCGGAGCTGGCGGGGCGCGTCGGCGTCGCCGCGATCGTGCTCGACCGCATGAACCTCGCCGCCGCCGCGGTCCAGGTGACGCTGCTAGGCAAGCACCGCGTGACGATCGAAGCGGTCGAGCCCGGCGAGGCGGGCACGCTCGCGCGGATCATCCCGCTGCTCGAGCCCGAGGAGGAGCACGACGCGCTGACCAGGCAGGTCGGCGCCGTCCTCCGCCACGCCGCGGTGCTCGCAGCGCTCGACCCGGCGGTGGGCCCGGAGCTGGTCGAAACGCTCGAGGCGAACGCCGAAGACCCGAGCCACTTCGCCGACCTCGTCGCGGCGCAGCTCCCCTTCACGCTCGCCCAGCGCGACGCCATCGTCGCCGAGCCGAGCACCCTCAGGCGGCTCCGCTCGCTCGCCGACGGGCTCACGATGGCGATCGAGCGCGCGCTCGTGAAGCGGGACGTGGACCGGCTCACGGTGCAGCAGATGGACAAGAGCCGGCGCGAGTTCCTGCTGCGCCAGCAGCTCGAGGCGATCCGCACCGAGCTGGGCGACGACCGCGCGGGCGAGCTGCGCGAGCTGCGCGAGCGGCTCGAGGCTGCGGGGCTGCCGGATACCGCCCGCGCCGAGGCGCTGCGCGAGATCGAGCGGCTCGGGCGGCTGGTGCCGGCCTCCGCGGAGTACCAGGTCGCGCGCACCTACCTCGATTGGGTGCTCGACATGCCCTGGAGCGCCGCGGTCGAGGAGCGCCACCCCGATCCCGCGGCGGTGCGCGCGGTGCTGGACGCGGGGCACCTCGCCCTCGACGAGGCGAAGACGCGCATCGTCGAGTACCTCGCCGTGCGCCGGCTCGCACCGGACGTACGTACGCCGATCCTCTGCTTCGTCGGCCCGCCCGGCGTGGGTAAGACC
>Ga0154478_1017_pt3 | contig 11481 bp, 11 predicted proteins | sample RifGroC2_FD_115957 | JGI IMG/M metagenome (GOLD analysis project Ga0154478, IMG submission 115957) | Gemmatimonadetes bacterium GWC2_71_9
CCACGGCGCGGAACTCGCCGCCCCGGATCGCCTCGGCGATGATTTCCCGCAGGGCGCGCTCGTAGCGGTCGCGCGCCGCCACGATTCCCGCGCGGTGCTCGGGGGAGAAGGCCGTCACCTCGATCCCCAGCGGCGAGCCCTCGAGCGTGTCGGTCATCACCCGCACGTGCTCGCGGATGACGTGGGCCAGCCGCCCGGCCGCCGTGTCGAGGCGCCGCGCCTCGCGGACGATGCGCTTGAGGTCCTCCAGCGCTTCCAGGTGGCAGGCGTGGAGGATCGCCTCCTTGTCCGGGAAGTAGTGGTACAGCGCGGTGCGGCGCACGCCGAGCCGCTCGGCGATGTCGTCGAGCGTGGTCTCGTGGAAGCCGCGCTCGCGGAAGGCCCGCAGGGCCGAGTGAAGGATCTCGCGGCGGCGGCGGCTGCGCTTCTCCGCTACGTGGCGCGACGGCAACCGCTTGGTCCGCACGGAGGGCATCAATGCGCGATCTCCGACCGGGGTTATCGGATTTGACTCCTCTGTCAAATTTTGACGTGCACGTCGATTCTGTCAACGGGGGGCCGTGCGAGGGAGCCCGATCGGGCGGGGCGAGTTACATTGCGGGCGCACAGTCGCGGCCAACCCTACCGTGCTGGGCTACGCCCGTCAGCATCCGCGACCGGAGGGGCTCCGATGAATCGTTCCGCCCGATGGGTCCTCAGCGCCGCCGTCGCGCTCATCATGGCCTTCGTGGTCTACAACTCGATGGCGAGGGTGAAGCACGAGTGCGCGGTGTGCGTCGAGTTCAACGGCGGCAGCCGTTGCGCCAGGGGCGCGGGGGCGAACGAGGAAGAGGCCAGGCGCGGCGCGCAGACCGCCGCGTGCGGCGTGCTGGCGAGCGGGATGGACGAGTCGATCCGCTGCCAGAACACCCCGCCGAAGACCGCCCAGTGCCAAACCAGCTGAGAACGCCGTTCAGGAGTGCCCGATCATGTCCAGCGCTCGATCCCTGAAGCTCGCCGTACGCCTCGCCGCGACCGCGGCGGTGGCGCTCGGCCTCACCGTCACCCGTCCGGCGGCCGCGCAGCAGGCGGCCGACCAAGAGTACCCCGGCCTCGAGACCGGGAAGATGTGGACCTTCGACGTTCCGCCGCTCGAGTACTGGGCCCGGCGCTACAACTTCCGGCCGACCCAGGATTGGCTGGACCACGTACGGCTCGCGGCCTTGCGCCAGCCGGGTTGCACCGCCTCGTTCGTTTCGGCCGACGGCCTGGTGATGACGAACCACCACTGCGCCCGTTCGTGCATCGAGTCGGCCACGCGGCCGGGCGAGGACCTGCTCACCAACGGATTCTACGCGCGCACCCGCGCCGAGGAGCGCGCCTGCCGAGGGATCTTCGTGGATCAGCTGCAGAGCATCACCGACGTCACCGACAGTGTGACGTCGGCGGTGCCTGCGGGGACGCCCCCGGCTCGCGCGGCGGACCTGCGCGCGGCCGCCAGCCGTGGAATCGAGCAGCGCTGCTTGGCGGCAGGCCCTGACCTCTCGTGCCAGGTCGTGACCATGTACCGCGGCGGACAGTACAAGCTCTACCGATTCCGCCGCTTCTCAGACGTCCGCCTCGTTTTCGCGCCCGAGGACTCGATCACGTTCTTCGGCGGAGACCCCGACAACTTCACGTACCCGCGACACGACCTCGACATGAGCTTCTACCGCGCCTACGTGAACAACGAGCCGGCGCACACCGAGTACTTCCGCTGGAGCCGCGACGGCTCGCGGGAACGCGACCTGGTGTTCGTGATCGGCAACCCCGGATCGACCGGGCGGCTGAACACCGTGGCCCAGCTCGAGTTCCTGCGGGATGTGCAGTACCCGGCGCAGCTCGATCAGCTGGCGCGGGTCATCGCGGTCTACCAACAGCTCGGTGCGCTGAGCCCCGAGCGCGCGGCCGCTCTGCGCAACCCCCTGTTCGGGGCGCAGAACTCGTTCAAGGCGATCAGCGGCTACCAGAGCGGGCTGCTGGATCCGCAGCTGATGGCGCGGAAGCGGACCTGGGAGCAGGAGTTCCGCAGCCGGGTGGGCGCGGACGCGAACCTGCGCCGCCAGTACGGCGACGCGTGGGACCAGGTCACCCGGATCCGCCTGCAGATGCGCCAGCTCGACCAGCGGCGCCGCTACTACGCGTTCGGCGCCTACGGCACGCGGCTTCTGAACCTGGCCGCAGTCCTGGTGCGGCTGCCGGTCGAGTCGGCCAAGCCCGACAGCGCCCGGCTGCCCGCGTATCGGGACGGCAATCGCGCCGCCCTCGAGCGTGCGCTGTACAGCGCCACGCCGGTCGACACGACGGCCGAGATCCGGATGCTGGCGGCGTATCTCACGGCGATGGCCGCGGAACTGCCGGCCACCGACCCCGTGCTCCGCGCCACGCTCCAGGGCCGCACGCCCGAAGCTGCGGCGCGCGCGCTGGTGTCGCTCGCGCAGATCCTGACCGCCGAGCAGCGCCGCGCGCTGGTGCAGGGCGGGGCCGCCGCGGTCGGCGCCTCGAGCGACCCGTTCATCGTGCTCGCGAGGGTCATCGATCCGCTGCAACGGGACATCGACCGCCAGTGGACCGAGCTGGCCAACCAGGAGGCGCAGCACGACGAGCGCTTCGGACGCGCGCTGTTCGCCGTGTACGGCAACGCGATCGCGCCCGATGCGACGTTCAGCCTCCGCATCACGGACGGTGAGGTGCTGAGCTACCCCTACAACGGGACGCTGGCCCAGCCGTACACGACCTTCTACGGGCTGTTCGACCGGTACTACGGGTGGGGCGGCCGCGCGCCGTGGAACCTCCCGGCACGCTGGCTCGCGCGCCGCGACTCGCTGAACCTGGCGACGCCGCTCAACGCGGTCTCGACCAACGACATCATCGGCGGCAACTCCGGCAGCCCGGTACTCAACCGGGATGGGGAGATCGTGGGGCTGATCTTCGACGGCAACATCGAGAGCCTGCCCCCGCGGTTCCTCTTCTCGGAGGCTCGGCCGCGCTCGGTGTGGGTGGACTCGCGCGCCATCGTCGAAGCCATGCGCCGCGTCTACGACGCCGGCCCGCTGGCCGACGAGCTGACCCGCAACCGGTAGCCGGCATCCGCCAGGAGTTCATCATGCGCCCGACGAGCGTTGCGCTGTTCGCCCTGTTCGCCCTGCTCCCCGCGACTCCGGCCGCGGCGCAGCAGGCGCGCACCATCGCCGTCGGGCGCGTGGTGACCGATTCATTGACCGCCCGGGACCCGGTGGGGCGCAGCCGCAAGGCGTCTTACCACGTCTGGACCCTCGACGGGCGGCGCGGGCAGAAGATCGAGATCGACCTCGCCTCGGCGGATTTCGACGCCTACCTCGTGCTGCGGGACGGCGAGGGATACGTCATCGGCCGCGACGACGACTCGGGCGAGGGGAACGCGGCGCGCCTGCACGCGATCCTCCCGCGCGAGGGCCGCTACCAGATCGTCGCCACCTCGTTCAGCGAGAGCGGGCGCGGCCGCTACACGCTCGGCGTGAGCGGCTGGGAGACGCCGGACGCGCCGCCGGCGGGCGCCGCGGCGACCCTCCGTCCGGGCGAGACGAAGGACGGGCTGCTCGAGCCGGGCGACGAGGTCTCGGGCGACGGTCCGTTCCAGGACCGCTGGACCTTCGACGCCCGCGCCGGCCAGCGCCTGCGCTTCGAGCTGCGCTCGACCGACTTCGACAGCTACCTGGTGGTCCTCGGCCCCGACGGCGCGCAGCTCGCCACCGACGACGACGGCCTGGGCGACAATGACGCCTCCATCGCCTTCCGCGCGGGGGCGGCGGGGCACTACACCGCGCTCGCCACGAGCTACGGCGACGACCCGAAGTCGGGCGCCTACCGCCTCACCCTCGTCGAGGAGAGCGGCGACTTCGCCGAGCCGGGCGAGGCGGGCAGGGTCGCGGCGGGCGAGACGAAGGACGGCCGGCTCGAGACCGGCGACCGCTTCGGCACGCGCGGGTTCGAGGACCGCTGGACGTTTACCGCGCGGGCCGGGCAGCTCCTCCGGATCGACGTGACGTCGCAGGCGTTCGACACCTACGCCGTCCTGCGATTCGGCGAGACGCCCGTGGACTCCAACGACGACGGCGGCGACGGCACCAGCGCGCGCATCATGACCGTCGCGCCGAACACCGGCACGTACACGCTCGTCGTGTCGGCGTACAGCGAGGGCCGCGCCGGCGGGCGCTATGCGGTCGCGCTCGGCGTCACGGCGACACCCGCGGCCGCGGGCGCGCCGGCGCGCATCGCGCCGGGACAGCGGCTTGCGGGCCGCCTCGAGCCGGGCGACCGCGCGCGCGACGGCGGCGGCTTCGAGGACGTCTGGGAGTTTGACGCGCGGCCCGGCCAGGACGTGACGATCGAGATGCGCTCGGGGAGTTTCGACGCCTACCTCGAGCTGCGCGATCCGCAGGGCCGCATCGTCGCCGAGAACGACGACGGCCTGGGCGAGGGCACCGACTCCTTCGTCTTCGCCCACCTCGAGCAGGGCGGGCGCCACCGGATCGTCGCGCGCGGCTACGGCGACCGCGAGTCCACCGGCTTCTACGAGCTGGCGCTCGCCACGGCGGCGCCGGCCGGGGCGCCGGGCCGGGTGCTCGAGCTCCGGGACGGGGACGCCATCGTCGGACGGCTCGAGCCGGGGGACAGCGTCGTGGGCGACAGCACCTACGCGGACGTCTACCTGTTCCGGCCCTCGCGCAGCGCCGACGTGGTCATCGACCTGCGCTCCGGAGACTTCGACGCCTACCTTCTGCTCCAGGACGCCGCCGGGCGGACCCTCGCCACCGACGACGACGGCGGGAGCGGGCGCGACTCGCGGCTCAGCTTCGGCGTCACCGCCGGCGCCACTTACCGCATCCTCGCGAACAGCTACGGCGAGGAGCGCGCCACCGGCGCGTACCGTCTCTCGCTGCGGTTTGCGCCATAGCTCGGTTTGCGACATTTTGAACTTGAGATGAAACCGGCCAAGCCCCGGGCCGCCCGGCCCCGTTCCTACGGGCTCACCACCGACCGCGCGCTGAACCTGTGGGTTGCCTTGGCGCGCTGCGCCGCCTCGGTGAGCCGGGTCGCGGCGCGCGACATCCAGCGCTACGGGCTCACCCAGGCGCAGTTCGCGGTGCTCGAGGCGCTCCACCACAAGGGGCCGATGCCGCTCTGCACGCTCGGCGACAAACTGCTCGTCACCAGCGGCAACATCACCTACGTCGCCGACCAGCTGGAGCGCGCGGGCTACCTGCGGCGTCGGCGTTCGACTGAGGACCGGCGCGTGGTGCTGGCGCGACTGACGCCCAAGGGCGAGGCGCTCATCCAGCGGAACTTCCCCGCGCACGCCAGGTGCATCGAGCAGTCCGCCGCCGTGCTCTCCCCACGCGAGCAGACCGGGCTCGCCCGCCTGCTCAAGAAATGGGGGAAGGCGGTCCGGAAAAGCTGACGGGCGGGTTCTCGGCGCCGGCGTCGCCTCGGGCGGAACGCCCAACCTCTTGCCCCGCCGCACCTTAGTTCTTATAGTAGCCCAACCTCCCCGGGGAGCCCAGCCTGATGCTCGACCCGTTCTGGAGCTCGGACGAGTACGACGAACGCGCTCACCAGCTCTACAACGAAGGGCAATACGACGAGGCGATCGAAGTACTCCGCGAAGGTCTGCACGTGTATCCCGGAGCCGTCGAGCTCCACGTCGGGATGGGCTACGCCCGTCTCGCGCGGGAGGAGTTCGCCTGGGCGCGCCGGGCGTTCAGCGGCGCGCTCTCGCTCGAGCCGGACCACGAGGACGCGCTCGCGGGAATGGGTGAGGTGCTCCTCAAGCTCGGCGAGACGGGGTCGGGCGTCGAGTGCTTCGACCGCGTCCTCGCCCTCGGGTTTTCCGAAGACCTCGACATCGTGCTGCAGATGGGCCGCGCGCTGTTCCGCGAGGGGCAGCTCGAGCCCGCGCGGCGCTTCTTCGCCCTCGCGCAGGCGGCGCACCCCGACCACGCCGAGACGGCGGCCTGCGTGGGCTACGCGGCGCACCGGCTCTCGCAGGAGCAGGACGCGATCCACTGGCTGCGCCGGGCCCTCGCGATCGACGAGGGGCACAGCGAGGCGCGCGTCTACCTCGCCAACCTGCTCTACGACCGCTGCGAGTACGAGCCTTCGCTGGCCGAGTTCGAGAAGACGACGCCCGACGATCACTGGGACGAGCTCGGCATCTGGCGCGTCATCGAGCTGAAGAAGACGATCTACCGGCTGACGGACGACGACCCCGAGCTCAAAGCCTGGCTGGTGCGCCTCGCCGACCTGGCCGGCGAGGCGGACGCCACCGAACTGATGCTGGCCGAGCTCGAGGCGGCGGGGCCCGACGGCACCGGCTCGCGCGACCCCGCGCAGCTCGAGCTGTTCGGTACGCTGCTCAGCGAGCTGCAGGAGATGCGCCGGCGCGGCCGCAGCGGCGAGATCCACCGCGTCGCCACGCCGGACGGCACGGCGTACACCGGCACATGGGAGGAGATCGTGACCTCGATGCGCGACGCCGACGCCGTCTTCGCCGGCCGCTCCGTCGAGGAGTACCTCTCCGGCTACGCCGCGCGCGCTGCCCGCCTCACCGGCGTCGTCATCCCCGTCACGGACGCCGAGAGCTTCATCCGCGGGAGCGCGGACGCGGGGTTGCTGAGAATACTGCGTTAGGCAGGGAACGGGGAACGGGGAACGCGCAATAACCCTTACGGCCGCCGTTTCCCGTTCCCCATTCCCAATACCCCGTTCCCTGCTACCTTCTTCCCGTGCTCGACGCCATCCTGAGGCCGAAGTCGATCGCGGTCGTCGGCGCCTCGCGACAGCCGGACACCATCGGCTACCAGATCCTCGACAACCTCGTGCGCTGGGGCTTCAAGGGCCCCGTCTACCCGGTCAACCCCGGCGCGGTGCACATCCACTCGATCCCCGCCTACCCGTCGGTCTCCGCGATCCCCGGCCCCGTGGACCTCGCGGTCATCGTGGTGCGCAAGCAGCACGCGCTGGCCATCGCCGAGGAGTGCGGCCGCAAGGGCGTGAAGGGGCTGGTCGTCATAACCGCGGGGTTCGCCGAGGTCGGCGGCGAGGGGATCGAGCGCGAGCGGCAGCTGGTCGAGATCGTGACGCGGTACGGGATGCGGATGGTGGGGCCCAACTGCATGGGCGTGCTCAACACCGACCCCGCGGTGTCGCTGCTCGCCACGTTCGCGCCGAAGATGCCGCCGCACGGGCCCGTGGCGATCGTCAGCCAGTCGGGCGCGATGGGCCAGAGCATCCTCGACTACGGTGAGGAGCTGGGGATCGGCATCTACCAGTTCGTCTCGGTCGGCAACAAGCCCAACGTCTCGGGCAACGACCTGCTCGAGTACTGGGCCGACGACCCGAACGTCAAGGTGATCCTGATGTACCTCGAGAGCTTCGGTAACCCGCGCCGGTTCGCGCAGATCGCCCGGAAGCTCACGCGCCGCAAGCCGATCTTCGTGGTCAAGGCGGGGCGCACCGCGGCCGGCGCGCGCGCCGCCTCCTCGCACACCGCGGCGCTCGCCGGCACCGACCTCGCCGCCGACGTCCTCATGCAGCAGTGCGGCGTCATCCGCGCGCAGACGGTCGAGGAGCTGTTCGACTACGCGATGGCGTTTCCGCGGCTGCCCCTGCCGAAGGGCAACCGCGTCGCCATCATCAGCAACGCGGGCGGCCCGGCGATCATCCTCGCCGACGCCTGCGAGTCCTCGGGGCTGGCGGTGCCGGAGCTCGCGCCACAGACCCAGGCCGCCATCCGCGCGCGGGTGGCCGAGGAAGCGTCGGTGCGCAACCCGGTGGACCTCATCGCGTCCGCGAAGGCCGCCGTCTACCGCGAGGTCATCAAGCTCGTCCTGGGGGATCCCAACGTCGACGCGGTGATCGCCTCATTCATCCCGCCGCTCGGCATCCAGGCGCAGGACGTGGCCCTGGCGATCCGCGAGGCGGCCGCCACGCGCCGGGAGATCCCCGTGCTCGCCGTGATGCTCGGCCGCAACGGCGTGCCCGCCGCGATGGAGGAGCTCATCGACGCGGGAATCCCGGGCTACATCTTCCCGGAGTCCGCGGTGCGGGCGCTGGCCGCGGTGAACCGTTACCGGCAGTGGGTCGAACGGCCGGAGGGCGCCGTGACGAGCTTCCCGGTGGACTGCGCGGCGGCGGACGCGGTCATCGCCAGCGCGCGGCGCGCGCGGCGCGAGAGACTCACCGAGGCCGAGTCGCTGGCGCTGCTCGACGCGTACGGGATCCCGACCGCGCCGTGGAAGGTCGTGCGGTCGGCCGACGAGGCGGCGCGGGCCGCCGCGACCGTGGGTCATCCCGTCGTGCTCAAGGTGATGAGCGCGGCGATCGTGCACAAAAGCGACATCGGGGGCGTCGTTCTCGGCCTGGGCAGCGAGAAGGAGGTGCGTGAGGGCTATGCGAGGCTGGTGACGCGCGTCACGGAACGCGCGGGCGTCACGCCCGACGAGGTGCTGGTCCAGCGCATGGTCCCGGGCGGGCGCGAGACGATCGTCGGCTCGACGCGCGACGCCAAGGCCGGACCACTCCTGATGTTCGGCCTCGGCGGGATCTTCGTGGAGGTGCTGAAGGACGTCGTCTTCCGCGTGCACCCCGTCAGCGACGTGGACGCGCGCGAGATGGTGCGCGGGATCCGCGGCTACAAGCTGCTCGAGGGCGTGCGGGGCGAGACCTCGGTGGACCTCATCGCGCTCGAGGAGATCATCCAGCGCGTCTCCCAGCTGGTGGGCGACCACGAGGAGATCCTCGAGATGGACGTCAACCCGCTCGTGGCCTTCCCCGACCGGGTGCTGGCGCTGGATGCACGGTTCAGCCTCGCGAAGAGCGAAGAGTGAAGAGCGAAGCGTGCCGAGCGCGCTTGCTTCGCGCTTCGCCCTTCGCCCTTCGCTCTTCGCGTCGTCTCAGAACATGCTCATCGCCAGGAAGCTGCGCAGATTGTCGTTCGTGACGCGCAGCCGGGCCGTGAGCATCCGGACGACGGCCCACAGCACCTTGTAGGCGACGTCGCGGTTGAAGTCCATCAGCAGCTCGAAGTCCGAGCGCGTGATGGTGAGGAGGGTGCAGTCGCTGTTCGCGATCGCGTCGGTGGAGCGCTCCGACTGGTCGAAGATCGCCATCTCGCCGAACAGGGCGCCCTTCTTGAGAACCGCCAGCGCTTCCTCGCCGCTGCCGGGGATCTGGCGGCTGATCCGGACCTCGCCCTCGGCGATGAGGTAGAGCCGGTTGCCGGGCTCGCCCTCTTTGAAGATCGTCTTGGCGCTGACAAACTTCTGCTCGTGGCACACCTCGGCGACGCGCGCGAGCTCGCCTTCGTCGAGGTCGGCGAAGATGGCAGCCTGCTTGAGGAGGGACAGGTCCACGATATGGGACAAGGTACGACGCGGCCTGGGGGGCGGCAAGGAGAGGCGGGCGGCCCGTTCACGGCGGCCAACCTGGTCTCGCTCTCGCGCGTCCCCCTGGCCGTCGCCTTCGCCGCGAGCGAGCGGATGGAGGTTCGCCTCCCGGTGCTGGCCGCCGCCGCCGCCAGCGACCTGCTCGACGGGTGGCTGGCGCGGCGGCTCGGCCCCTCGCGCCTCGGCGCGGTCCTCGACCCCCTCACCGACAAGATCTTCATGCTGACGGCGTTCCTGGTGCTCGCGCTCTCCCGCGCGCTCACCCCGCTCGAGGTACTCGGGGTGCTGCTGCGGGACATTCTCGCCCCGCTCGGGTATCTGGCGAGTGTCGCCTTGGGCCGCCCGTTCACCGTACCGGCGAGTGCCGGCGGGAAGGCGGTCACCACCGGGCAGTCGCTGACGCTGTGCGCGTGGCTCCTCGGCTCGCCGTACCTCGAGCCGCTTGCCTGGGCCACCGCGGCGATCGCGCTGTACGCGATCGCGGATTACGGACGCCTCGCGGTCCGGCGCACCGACCGCCCGCACACCTGAGGAGGAAGACCGGATGCGACGACCCCTGACGCTCGCGGCCGCGGCGCTGCTCGCGGTCACCACCACCGCCCGCGCCCAGGAGTTCCAGCCGCCCGGCCAGCGCGGCGGTGCCGGCGCGAGCGGCGCTCTGCGGTTCGACATCATCGGCTTCTCGACGCGCGGCGGCGGCCAGGTCAACAAGGACGAGCAGGCGGTGCTCGGCTCGACGGTGGACATCGCGGAGCTGTGGAACCCGCAGGTGCGCCTGCGGCCCTCGTTCGAGGTGGGCTTCGGCCAGAGTCTCACGTCGATTCACGCCGCGCTGGAGGTGATCTATCGGTTCCAGCCCGACAACGCGCCGGCGATCCCCTACCTCGGCGCCGGGATCGGTTACTACGACGACGGCAACAGCGACAGCACGTGGCCCAACCTGGTGATGGGCTTCGAGCTCCCGTTCCGTCCGTCGTACAACTGGCTGATCGAGTACCACTCCCTCGATCGACTGGGTCGCCACCGGTTCCTGGTCGGACTCGCGACGCGCTCGGCGGGGGGCAGCTGAAGGCGAACACGAAGCACGTCGGCCTGACGTGGCAGGGGCGGGAACTGGTCTTCAGCGGCGCGGGCGCGGGCGGGGTCCCGATCCTGATCGACGGGGACAACGCCGAGGGCCCCGGGCCGATGGAGAGCCTGCTCCTGGCGCTGGCGGCATGCACGGGCAGCGACGTGGTCGTGGTGATGCGGAAGCAGCGGGTGAACCTGCGGGAGTTGCGCCTCGAGGTCACCGGGCAGCGCCGCGAGGAGCACCCGCAACGCTACGTCGCGATCGACCTGGAGTACTCCGTGACCGCGCCGGGGGCGACGGAGGAGCAGGTGCGCCATGCGATCGACCTCTCGCTCGCCAAGTACTGCTCGGTCATCAAGTCCCTGAATCCGGACATCGCCATCCGCTATGAGCTGGTGCTCGAGGCCTAGCGCCTGGAAGCTCGCGCTGGTCTTCGCGCTCGCGGCGCCGCGGTCGGTGCGGGCGCAGGGCTGGCGTGAGACGCAGCTGTGGGCTGTGGGTGCGCTGTCACGGCCGGCGTTCGCCGGCTTCGGCGCGGGCCTCGCGTGGCGCGACGGCGGTCGCACCCGGATCGCCGCGTCGCTGGCCGGCGGCGCCCTGGGCGGTGCGGGGCCGGCGGCGCGCGCGGAGATCGTGGGCCACTTCCTGCTCGATCCCGCGCGCACCCGCGGCGACGCGGTCTACGGCGGGGGCGGACTCGCGGTGCTGATGGACGAGCACGGCCGGCTGCATCCGTACGTGCAGCTCGTGCTGGGTGCGGAGAACGCGCCGAGCGGCCCGCGCGGGACGTTCGTCGAGGTCGGCGTCGGCGGCGGAGCGCGGCTGGCGATCGGGTTACGGTGGCGGAAACGGAACGCCCCGCGGCGCTAGCTGCGGGGCGTCACCAGCAGTCAGTGACCGGCGAGTATCAGGCGATGCCGGCCGAAACCGTCTCCGGCCGCGCGACGACGGGACGGCAGTAGCGCT
>Ga0154478_1070_pt10 | contig 11461 bp, 11 predicted proteins | sample RifGroC2_FD_115957 | JGI IMG/M metagenome (GOLD analysis project Ga0154478, IMG submission 115957) | Gemmatimonadetes bacterium GWC2_71_9
CCTGCGGGAGCATCTGGTTCTCCCGCATCCAGTCGTCGTCGTAGATCTTCGAGAGGTAGCGCTCCCCCGTGTCGCACAGGATGGTGACCACGCAGGCGTCCGGGTCGTCCACCTTCCGCGCGACCTCGAGCGCGCTGACCACGTTGAGCCCGGTCGACCCGCCGACGAAGAGCCCCTCTTCGCGGGTCAGCCTTCGCGCCATGCGGAACGAGTCCGCGTCCGACACCGTGATCCACTCGTCGATGACGTCGAAGTGGAGCGCTGTCGGGATCTTGTCGCCGCCGATCCCCTCGACCTTGTAGGGGAACCCGTCGCCCTTCTGGTGCGTCGCGGCGTAGTCCGCGTAGATCGAGCCCGCGGGGTCCCCCGCGACCACCCGTACGCCCGGGTTCTTCTCCTTGAGGTACCGGCCGACCCCGGACACCGTGCCGCCCGTGCCCGGCGAGCAGACAAAGTGCGTGACCTTCCCGTCGGTCTGCTCCCAGATCTCGGGCCCCGTCGTGCGGTAGTGCGCCTCGGGGTTCGCGGGGTTGAAGTGCTGGTTCGCGAGGATCGCGCCCGGCGTCACCGCGACGATGGACTTGGCCTTGTTGATATAGTACTCGGGATGATCCGGCGGCACGGCGGTGGGGACGACGATCACCTCGGCCCCGAACGCGCGCAGCAGCCGGATCTTCTCGATCGACATCTTGTCGGGGATCGTGAAGATGCAGCGGTAGCCTTTGAGCGCCGCCGCGATGGCGAGCCCGACACCGGTGTTGCCGCTCGTTCCTTCGACGATCACGCCGCCCGGCTTGAGCTCGCCGCGCTGCTCGGCCGCCTCGATCATGGCCAGGCCGATGCGGTCCTTGACCGAGCCGCCGGGGTTGAGGTTCTCCATCTTGGCGTAGACCGGCGTCTTGATCCCCCGCGTGACCTTGTGCAGGCGGATCAGTGGCGTCTTGCCGATGGCATCGAGGACGGTGTCGTAAACGTGCACGTTCGACTCACTGGCTGGGCGGCGCGCCCGGTGCGGCGCGGCGCCGGAAGATGACGGGCTGGTAGAAGGCAATGCCGATGGGCTGGCCATCCCGGTGCGCGGGGGCGAAGCGCAGCAGCGCCGCGCCGGCCACGGCCGCCGTGTCGAGCGCCGCCGTGCCCGAGGACGAGGCGACGCGCGTGGACTCGGGCCGGACGCGGCCGAGGGCGTCCACGAAGAGGCGCAGCCGCACCTCGCCCTCGATCCCCTGGTCGTAGAGGTCGGGCGGATACTGGAAGGGCGACTCGCCGTTGATCGCGACCGGAACGTCGTTGGTGCGGCGGGCTGCCTGGGCCTGCGCGCGGGCCGCGTCCTGGTCCTTCGAGCACGCGGCCGCGCCCAGGGCCAGCGCGAGCAGCCGCGCCCACCTCATCGCCCGCCCCCGGGCGTGCCGCCACCCCGAGCCCGCTGCTGCAGCTCGGCGAGCCGGGCCAGCGCCGCGCGCGGCGACAAGCCATCCACGTCCAGGGCCTTGAGCTCGGCGACGACCGGGTCCTCCGTGGGCGTGAACAGGGCCAGCTGGTCGGCCGGTACCGGTGCGGGCGCCGCGACGCGGTGGCCCGCCTCGAGGGTCGCGAGCACTTGCCGCGCGCGCGCAATCACGATCTCCGGCAGCCCGGCGAGGGCCGCCACGTGAATGCCGTACGAGCGGTTGGCGCCACCGGGACTGAGGCGGTGCAGGAAGATCACCTCGGTGCCCGACTCGTGCACGGCGACATTGCAGTTGAAGATCCGCGCGTAGCGGTCGGCCAGCTGGGTCAATTCGTGGTAGTGCGTCGCGAAAACCGTCTTGCACCCCACGTGCTCGTGCAGGAACTCGGCCACCGACCAGGCGATCGCGACACCGTCGTAGGTGGAGGTGCCACGACCGATCTCGTCGAGGAGTACGAGGCTCTTGCGGGTCACGTTGTGCAGGATCGCCGCCGTCTCGCTCATCTCGACCATGAACGTGCTGTGGCCCCGCGCCAGGTCGTCGCTCGCGCCGACGCGGGTGAACAGCCGGTCCACGACGCCGATCGTTGCGGCGCGCGCGGGCACGAAGCTGCCGGCCTGCGCCATGAGCACCGCGAGCCCCGCCTGGCGCAGCACCGTGCTCTTGCCCGCCATGTTGGGGCCGGTGACGATCATGATCTGGCGCTCGGAGTCGAGTCGCACGTCGTTGGGGATGAACGCCTCGCGCGGCATCATCCGCTCGACGACCGGGTGGCGCGAGCCCTCGAGGTCGAGCGCGAAGTCCGTGGTCATCACGGGGCGCACGTAGCGCTCACGCGCCGCGACGTCGGCCAGCGCGGCGAGCACGTCGGCCGTCGCAACGCGCGATGCCGTATCCTGGACGCGCGCGATCGCCTGGCCCATGCGCTCGCGCGCGGCGGCGAACAGCCGCTCCTCGAGCCGCGCGATCTCCTCCTCCGCGCCGAGCACCTTCGCTTCGTACTCCTTCAGCTCGGGCGTCACGTAGCGCTCGGCGCCGGTGAGCGTCTGGCGGCGCTCGTAGTCGGCGGGCACGGCGTTCTTGTTGGCCTTCGTGATCTCGATGAAATAGCCGAAGACCTTGTTGTAGCCGACCTTGAGCGAGGCGATCCCCGTGCGGGCGCGCTCGCGCGTCTGGAGGCCCGCGATGTAGGTGCGCCCGCCGTCGCGCAGCGCCCGCAGGCCGTCGAGCGCGGCGTCGGCGCCGGGGCTGATCGTGTCCCCAGCACCCAGGGCAGCGGGCGGCCGGTCCACGAGCACCCGTGCCAGATGCGCCGCGAGGTCGGCGAGCTCGTCGCACCCGGCGCCCAGTCCGTACAGATCCCGCAGCACCTTCCGCACTGCGGGGAGCCGCTCCATGGAATCGCGCAGCGTGCCGAGGTCGCGCGGGGTGGCACGCCGCGCCGCCGCCTTCGCGCCGAGACGCTCGAGGTCGCGCACCCCGTCCAGCGCCTCGCGCAAGGCGGTGCGCCGGCCCTCGTCCAGGGCAAGGGTCTCGACTGCTTCGTGCCGGCGCCGGACCGCGTCCACGTCGGTGAGCGGCGCGAGGAGCCACTGCCGCAGGGCTCGCGCCCCCATCGGCGTCACCGTGCGGTCGAGCACGCCGAGTAACGTGGCGCTCTCAAGCTCCGGCCGCAGCGGTTCCGTGATCTCCAGATTCCGTCGGGTCATCGCGTCGAGGTAGAGCGTCCCGTCGCCGCGCCGCGCGAGGGGACGGCGCAGCTGCGGCAGCCCCGCCGGCTGCAGCTCGCCGAGGTAGCGCAGCAGCGCGCCGCCCGCGCCGACGGCGAGCGCGTCAGCCGCGTCCAGGCCCAGCCCTTCCAGCCCGTGCAGGCCGAAGCGCCGCGTCAGCTCCTCACCGCCGAGGGCGGGATCGAACTCCCACGCCTCGCGGCGCGTGAGGAGCGCCGCGCCCGGCGCCAGGGCGGCGCCCTCGGGCACGAGCACCTCCTGCGGGCGGTAGCGCGCGAGCGCGGCGTCGAGATCGGCCGCCGGCAGTCGCTCGAAGACGAACTCGCCCGTGGAGAGGTCGGCCGCCGCGAGGCCGGCGTGCTCCCCGGCGATCGTGATCGCGACGAGGAAGGGGTTGCGCCGCGCGTCGAGGAGGTCGTCGGCCATCACCGCGCCGGGTGTGACGACCTCCATGACCTCACGCCGCACGATCCCCTTGGCGAGCTTCGGGTCCTCGACCTGCTCGGCGATCGCGACGCGGAAGCCGCGCTCGACCAGCCGCTTCACGTAGGCGGCCGCGGCCTTGACCGGCACGCCGGCGAGCGGCGTCTCGGCGGCGCCGCCGTTGTTGCGGGTGGTGAGCGTAAGGCCGAGGATGCGCGAGGCGACTTCGGCGTCGTCCTCGAACATCTCGTAGAAGTCGCCCATCCGGAAAAACAGGATGGCGTTGCGGTGCCGCGCCTTGAGCTCGCGGTACTGCTGCATCAGCGGGGTCGTGACGTCGAGTCCCGGCAGCGTCATGGCGTGCGCACCACGAAGGGAGTGCCTCCCACGAGTCGTCGCAGGTCGCGGGCTGCCGCCTCGGCGGCCTCGATCGTCTCGTACGGCCCCACGCGGACGCGACGGAAGCCGTCCGCGCTGGCGACGATTCGTGTCGCGTAGCCGGCGCGCGTGAGCCGGTCCGCTACCCGGCGCGCGGCCTGGTCGGAGCGCGCCGCGGACACCTGAACCTCGAACGGCCGCGTGCGCGGCGCGGCGACCGCCGCGGGCTCGACGGGCGCCGCCGCCGGTCGGGCGGTCGGATTCGAGTCACGGGCCGCGGATGCCGATACGGCAGCCTGCGAATCCACCCTGGGTGGCGCCGGCGCAGGTGCGGCGCGTGCCGACTCCGCGGGGGGAGGCGCGGGCGCCAGGCCGGAGCAGCGCGCCTGATAGAACGCGACCTGGTTCGCGAACTCGACGTCGCCCGCAGCCTCGGCCTGCGCAGAGTCGAGCAGCGCGCACGCGGCGCGCGGCTCCCCCACGTCGAAACCGGCGCGCCCCGCCCAGAACCCAGCCCGCGCGCGCAGCTCGCTGCCCGGGTAGTCGCGCCTGAGCCGCTCGGCGAGGGTCAGCGCGGAGGCGGGGTTGCCCGCGGCCATCGCGAGCTGCGCGAGCTGGAGCAGCGCGTCATCGGCCCAGCGCGACGTGGAGAACTCGATCGCCACGCGGCGGAGGTCGCGCTCGGCGCTGTCCCCGTAGGTCGCGAGCCGGGCGCGGAAGTACAGTGCCTCGACGTAGGCAGCCTCCCCCGGGTGCGAGCGCCGGAGCTCGGCTTCGACCAGCTTGCGCGCCGAGTCGCTCCGCCCCTCCGCTGCCAGCTGAAGCGCCGTGCGGATTGCGGGGAGGTCCTGAGCGGCAAGACGGCACGACGCCACGACGGCAAGGAGCACCGCCGCCAGGGCCCCCCTTGCCGCTTTGCCGTCGTGGCGACCTGCGACTCCCCTCACGCCGCCACCCTTCCCGCGCCCGCCATCGCGAGCAGCGCGTCGGCGACGATCTCGCCCTCGCCGCCCAGCGTCGTGCCCTTGAGCCGCCGATCCGCGCGCAGCAGCTCGGCGAGTGCGGCATCGAGCTCCGTTGCGCTCCAGTTCGGCGCGTCGCGCGTCCAGCGCTCGGCCTCCGCGCTCCAGACGCGCAGCCCCATCGGCCGCGCCGCCTGCATCGCCTTGAACAGCCGCCCCGGCACCGCAGCCGCCGACGCGCCGCCGTCCAAGTGCGCGCGCGCCAGCGCCACGCCGGTGAGCGCCGTCCCGAGCGACGAGACGAGACGCACGCCCGTGTTGCCGGGACCGCTCAGCAGGTGCGGAATCATCCCGACGGACTCGGCAAGGCGCCGCGCCGTGACCGCGTCCACGAAGTCGTACACCGTCTCGCCGCGGCGCACGCCCACCAGATCGGCTACGTCGCTCACCGTCGCCGCGCGGCCCTGCACGGCGCCCGCCAGCTTGCATAGCTCCGCCGCCATCTGGGCGAGATCGTCGCCCACGACCGCGTGCAGGTGACGTGCGCCGTCATCGTCGATCTCGAGTCCCTCGGCCTGCGCCCGGTGCTGGATCCAGCGGCGGATCCGCTCGGGCGGCAGCGCGCGGAAGGCTACGCTCGCCGCGCGGCGCGCGAGCTCGGCGTCCGGCTTTTCGTCCGGCGATTGAACCAGAATCAGCAGCGTTTCGGGCGAGGGGCGCTCAAGGTAGCCGACAATGGCGGCGCGCAATGCCTGCGCCTTGGGCCGCCGCTGCCGGAGTGCCTCCACCTCGCCGATCACGACCGCCCGGCGCGCGGTGAGCATCGGGGGGGTCAGCGCCAGCGTGGTGAAGTCCTGTGCCGTGAGCTCTGGCGCCCGCCGCCGGTCGAGATTGAAGTCCCGGGTCGAGGGGTCCAGGGCCACCGCCAGCAAGTCCCGCAAAGCGTCGTCCTTGAGCAAGTCTTGGTCGCCGTGGAAATAGTAGGCGGGGAGGATCTCGCCCCTCTTCAGCGACCTGAGAAAGGCATCGAAATCGAGGGCGGGCATCGGGCTCAACTTAGCCCGGAAGCGGTTCCGGGAAAAGCCTCGCGCCGCCTAGCGGGACGTCAGGACCGCGTAACTCGCGAACTGTCCGGAAAGGGTCATTGCGGTGAAGCCCTCGGTGGTGGGGAAGGGGCGGAACGGGTTACCGAAGGACATCGTGCTGTCGTCGGCGAGCTGGACGACCGCAGCCTCCATCGCGGCGCCGGGCACCTGGATGAGGAGGCTGTCCGCGCCCGCTGCCAGGTCCTCCTCGTGCGAGCGCACCTCCAAGGCAGCCAGGCTGACGAGCGCCAGCACCAGCAACGCCGCCGCCGCGCCCGACCACGGCCCCAGCGCCGGCGATCCCTCCCCGCACTCGTGCCGCAGCCGCTCCCGCAGCCGGCGTCCGAACCCCCGCGAAGGCGACACCGGCGGCAGCGCCTGGAGCGCGCCCCGCCCCGCGAGGAACGCCGCGTCGAAGCGGCGGCAGCACGCGCACTCGGCCAAGTGGCGCCGGACCTCGATCTCGACCACCTCGTCGAGGAGGCCGTCGGCGAAGTCCGAGAAACTCTCGTGGAACCGGCGGCAGTTCATGGGGAATGGTGCATAGACGCCCCTTCTACCGCCTATGGGGGCGCTGGGTTCCAGCCCATGACGGACCCGGGGGATCAGTCGAGCAGCGGGGCGATGATCGCGGCGAAGTTGTTGCGGGCCCGGTTCAGGCGGCTCTTGACCGTCCCCAGGTTGCAGCCGGTGATCTCGGCGATCTCCTCGTAGCTCTTCCCTTCGAGCTCGCGCAGCACGAACACCACGCGGTGGTGCTCGGGCAGCTGTGCGACCGACCCCTCGACCAGCTCGCGCAGGTGCCGCTTGCGGTACAGGTCGTCGGGACGCGAGCTGGGATCCTCGAACTGCAGCGGGCGGTGATCGGCTTCCCACTGCTTCTTGATTGTCTGGAACAGGACCAGCGGGTTGCGGCTGCGGTTGCGCAGCTCGTTCTTCGCCAGGTTCGAGGCGATCGTGTAGATCCAGGTCGAGAACTTCTTCGACTGGTCGAAGCGGTGCAGATGCCGGTGCACCCGGACGAAAACCTCCTGCACCAGGTCCTCGGCCCGCTCCCTGTCCCCGATCGTCCGATAGATGAAGTTCAGGAGCCGGGTCTGATAGCGGACGACGAGCGCCGTGAAGCCACGCGCGTCACCGCCCAAGAACGCCTGCACGACCCGGCCGTCGTCCAGTCCCTCGAAGGGGCTGGTCGGTGCTCGGGTCGCAGCGCGGGAACGGTCCTTCGTCGTCAGGGCCACGTTTCATCCAAACGTGATAAGGGTCTGCTGTGTTCCAAGAGCAGGTTCCGTACCTTCAGACTTAAAGCCCGACTGGCAGGTCACAACCTCTTTCCGGAGAATAGATTAGATGTCCGAGGCACGGGGAATGCCGGAACGACGGTGTGGTAGTCGTCCCCTTTTTGCTACATCCCAAGCCGAAAGCCGGCGAAAAAGAGAACAGTGGCGATGGTCTTTCCGTCCTTGATCTCCCCGTCCCGGATCATGCCCAGCACTCGGCTCAGCGGGAGCGGGACGACCTCCAGGAACTCGTCCTGCTCCCGCTGGTGGGCGCCCGGCTCGAGGTCGAAGGCGGCGAACACGTGGATGGTCTCGTCGGTGAAGCCCGGCGTGGTGTAGATCGTGGTCAGCCGCTCGAAGCGACCCGCCGTGACGCCGGTCTCCTCGAGCAGCTCGCGCCTGGCACAGTCGGCGGGGTCTTCGCCGGGGTCGAGCCTCCCGGCCGGCACCTCCCACACGGGCCCATCGGCGGCGTAGCGGTACTGGTGAATCAGCAGGACCTGGGGGTCGCCATCGGCGGGCGCGGAGAGCACGGGCAGCACCGCCGCCGCTCCCGGATGGCGAATGATCTCCATCTCCGCGGTGCTGCCGTCCGGGAAGCGGACGGTATCCACGTCGAGGCTGATGATGCGGCCGGTATAGACGCGCCGGGAGTCGACGCGTCCCGTGCCCTCCGCCGTCACCGCACTTCCTGTCCCCAGAGGTCGCGCAGCGAGATCGGCCCTTCGTTGAGGGCGCGAATCCCCGCCTCGACCTGGCTCTTGTCGCCGACCACCACGATCGCAAAGTGGTCCGCGTCGATGTACCGCAGGGCCGCGCGCTGCACCTCGGCCACCGTCACCGCGCCGATGCGCTGGATGTACGTGTTGTAGTAGTCCAGCGGCAGGTCGTTCTGGAGCAGTTCCATGTATTGGTCGGCGGCGCCCTGTGTCGTCTCGAAGTCGCGCGGCAGGCCGAGGGCAATGTATGACTTCGCCTTGGCCAGCTCGTCGCCGGGGACGACGGAGTCGCGGATGCGGCGCAGCTCCTTGAGGAACTCGATCAGCGAGCTGTCGGTCTTGGCGGTGACCACCGAGGCCTGCGCGCTGAACGGTCCCGGGAGGCGGCGCGTTGCAAAGCCCGAGCCGGCGCCATAGGTGTAGCCGTGGGTCTCGCGCAGGTTCTGGTTCAACCGCGAGGTGAACGAGCCGCCGAGGATCGTGTTCAGCACCTGGATCGCGAAGTAGTCGGGCGTATTGCGCGCCACGCCGACGTTGCCGATCCGGATCACCGACTGCGCCGCGCCCGGCTTGTCCACCAGGTAGAACGTGCGCTGCCCGGGCGCTGGCGCCGTCGCGACCGGGAGCGGCGGCACCTCGCCCCGCTCCCACGCGCCGAAGCGCGCGGTGAGCAGCCGCCGCGCTTCGGCCATCGTGATGTCGCCCACGATCAGAAGCCGGGCGTTGTTGGGGCGGTAGTAGGCGCGGTAGAACTCCTGCACGCGGCCCTGGCTGAGCGCCGCGGTGGAGGCCTCGGTGCCGTCCGTCGGCCAGCCGTAGGGGTGCTGCGTACCGAACAGGATCGCGTTGAACGCGATCGGCGCCTGCGCGGTCGGCTGGTCGCGCAGTTGGATGATGGCGGTGCGCCGGAGGTCGCGCTGCCGCGTCACCTCGCTGTCGGGGAACGTCGGGCGCAGCACGACGTCGGCCATGAGGTCGAGCGCCGAATCGAGCTGCCGCTTCGGAACGTGCAGGAAGACCGACGCCCATTCGTAGCCGGCGCCGGTGACGAAGTTGGCGCCGAGGTACGCCGCCTGCTCGGCGATCTCGAGCGCGGTGCGCCGGCCCGCCCCCTCGTCGAGCATGCCGGCGGTGAACGTGGCGAGGCCGGGCAGGTCGGCCGGGTCGCGCACCGAGCCGGCGCGGACGATGAGGTTGATGTCCACCACCGGGACCTCGTGCATCTCGACCAGCGCGATCTCGAGGCCGCTCGGGAGCCGCGTCGTCTGCACCGGCGGCACGCGCAGCGGGGGCGCCGCCGGCAGCTGCGGCGGATGCGTGCGGTCCACTTGAGCGGCAAGGCGGCACGGCGCGAAGACGGCAAGAAGCGCCGCCGCCATCGCGACCACTGCCAACCGGGCCTTCACGGCGTTGCTCCTTCAGTCACCGCGAGATTCTGTCGCCCTTGCGGGACCACGCTGAGGACTACGCGATTCTGCAGCAGGTACTGCCGCGCGGCGCGCTGCACATCGGCGCCGGTCACGCGGCGGTACCGGTCGAGGTCCTGCTGGAAGTAGTCCGGCGTGCCCACGAAGTAGTTGTAGTAGTTGAGGCGGTCGGCCTTGCCGCCGAAGCTGCCGACGCGCTCCATCCCGCTCAGGAACTGCGCCTCGGTCTGGTTCTGCACCCGCTGTACCTCGCGCGCGGTGGGGCCGGTCTCGGCGAGGCCGCGGATCTCCTCGTCGATGACCCGCTGGATCTCATTGAGATCGTGGCCCGGCCGGGCGGTGGCGAAGATCTCGAACTTGCCGTCGAGCCGCCCGCCGTCCTGGAACGCGGTCACCTGGGTCGCGATCTGCAGCTCGTAGACGAGGCGCCGGTAGAGCCGCGACGAGCGGCCGCCGGCAAGCACCGAGGCCAGGACGTCGAGCGTGGCGTCGTCGTCCGCGAAGGCTTTCACGGTATGCCAGGTGTCGTAGACCCGCGGCAGCTGGACGCGGTCCTCGAGCGCCTGGACGACGTTCAGCTCGAGGCGAAAGGCCGGGGCCTCGCTGCGCGTGAGTGCCGGACCGCGCGCCACGTCGCCGAAGTACTGCTCGACGAGGCGGCGCACCTCGCGCGCGTTGACCGCGCCGCCGATCACCATCGTGGCGTTGTTCGGCGTGTAGTACGTGGTGAAGAAGTTCCGCACGTCGTCGAGCGTCGCCGCCGACAGGTCGGCCATCGAGCCGATCACCGGCCAGGAGTACGGATGGCTCGCCGGGTACATGAGCCGGAGGATGTTCTCCTCCGCCAGTCCGTACGGCCGGTTCTCGTAGCTCTGGCGCCGCTCGTTCTGCACCACGCCGCGCTGGAGGTCCACCTTCTCCGGCGTGATCTCCGGGAGGAGGAAGCCCATCCGGTCGCTGTCGAGGTACAGCATCAGCGGCAGCGCGGTGACGGGGCCGTCCTCGAAGTAGTTGGTGCGGTCCTCGCTCGTCGAGCCGTTGTTGTCGCCGCCGGCCGCCTCGAGCAGCCGGTCGAAGTCGCCCGTGGGCACGTGCTGCGAGCCCATGAACATGATGTGCTCGAACAGGTGCGCGAAGCCGGTGCGACCGCGCCGCTCGTCGCCCGAGCCGACGTGGTACCAGGTGTTCACCGTGACGATCGGGACCGAGTGGTCCTCGTGCACGATCACCTGGAGGCCGTTGGGGAGGGTGAACGTCTCGTACGGCACGCGCAGCGTTTGCGCGGACAGCGTGACGGTGCACGCACAGCTGAGCACGGTCGCGAGCGCCGCCGACTGCCATCTGCCAACCGACTGCGCCCGCTGCGCCCCCGGCGCCCCCTGCGCGTCTGCCAGCCGATCAGTCATCATGACCTCGTGAAGAGGAACGCGATTGGTGCCTTGAACGATTCCGCGAGCAGGTATCCGACCTCGCGCCGCAGGCTCGCCCGGATCGGGCTGTCAGGCGCGGGAGAGCACCCCGGCTCGAGCCCGAACCGCCGCGCCAGGACCGCCAAGCGTACCATGTGGAAGCCGTCGCTGACCAGTATGACGCGCCGGCCGCGGGCTTCACGCACGCGCTGCGCGACGGCGCGCAGCGACGGCTCGGACGAGCGGCCCGTGGCCTCGATCGCGACGGCGGAGCCGGGGATCCCGGAGTCGAGCAGGTAGGCCCGGCCGACGGCCGCCTCGCTCAGCGTGTCCCCCGCGCCGACGCCGCCCGTCACCATGACGAGCGGGGCGAGGCCGCGCCGGTAGAGCGTGACCGCGTGATCGAGCCGCGCCCGGAACACCGGAGACGGCCGCCCGTTGTACTGCGCGGCGCCGAGCACCACGATCGCGTCCGCCGGCGCCGCCGTGTCACGTCGCGCACCGATGGTGACCGCGACGAAGCTGGTCACCGAGACGGCGCCGGCCGCGAGGGCGGCCGCGATGAGGAAGCGGCGCACGCTCTCAAGCTACCACGGC
>Ga0154478_1018_pt1 | contig 10944 bp, 8 predicted proteins | sample RifGroC2_FD_115957 | JGI IMG/M metagenome (GOLD analysis project Ga0154478, IMG submission 115957) | Gemmatimonadetes bacterium GWC2_71_9
GACGCCGCGGGTGATGCTCGCGGGCCACGTGGACGAAATCGGGTTGATGATCGTCCACGTGGACGACGACGGGTTCCTGAGCTTCGCGCCGATCGGCGGATGGGACAGCCAGGTGCTGGTCGGCCAGCGGGTGATTATCGAGGGGGGGACCGGCCCGGTCGTCGGCGTGATCGGCAAGAAGGCGATCCACATGATCAAGCGGGAGGAGCGGGACAAGGTCTCGAAGATCACCGACCTGTGGATCGACATCGGCGCGGCGAACAAGGCGGAGGCGCTCGGGCGGGTGCGGGTGGGCGATGCCGGCGTGATCGCCACGGCGCTCCAGGAGCTGCCCAACGGCCGGCTGGTCTCGCGCAGCATCGACAACCGGATCGGGGCGTTCGTGGTGCTGGAGGCGCTGCGCCGCCTGGCCGCGGAAGCGCCCACGGCGTGCGTGGTGGCGGTGGCGACGACGCAGGAGGAGATCTCGCACTCCGGGGGCGGGGCGCGCACCAGCGCGTTCCGGCTCGAGCCCGACGCCGCGATCGTGGTGGACGTGACGCACGCGACGGACTGGCCCGGCGCGGAGAAGAAGGAGCAGGGCGACTTCAAGCTGGGCGGGGGGCCGGTCCTCTCGCGCGGGTCGGCGGTGAGCCGGGTCGTGTTCGACCAGCTGATCGCGGCCGCGGAGGCGGAGAAGATACCCTACGCGATCGAGGCGGCGCCGCGCGCGACGAGCACGGACGCCGACGCCATTTATACCGCGCGCCGCGGGATCGCGACGGGGCTGGTGTCCGTGCCGTGCCGCTACATGCACAGTCCCAACGAGATGGTCGCGCTCGAGGACCTGGACCGCGCGGCGGCGCTGCTGGCCGCGTGGGTCCGGCGCCTCGAGCCTGCGACGTCGTTCGTCCCGGCCTAACCCGGGCGCACCGTACCTACACGGGGAGCAATGATGGCTGACGTGCAATCCGGAAGCAGCGCGCCGCGCCACAAGCCGTACGTGCCGATCGACACGGACATGCCGGAGTTCACGGCGCGGGCGCTGGTCATCGGCCTGGTGATGTGCGTGGTGCTCGGCGCAGCGAACGCCTACCTCGGCCTCAAGGCGGGGATGACGATCGCGGCGACTTACCCCGCTGCGGTGATCGGGATGGCGGTGCTGCGCCTGATGAAGGGCTCCATCCTCGAGGAGAACTTCGCACGGACCGTCGGCTCGATCGGCGAGTCGGTGGCGGCCGGCGCGATCTTCACGCTGCCGGCCTTCTTCATCGCCGGCATCTGGACGGAGTTCTACACCAAGGGGCACTACATCCAGTCCACACTCATCATGCTCGCGGGCGGCGTGCTCGGGATCATGTTCGTCGCGCTGCTGCGCCGCGTGATGGTGGAGGACGTGGAGCTGCCGTTCCCCGAGTCGGTGGCGGCGGCCGAGATTCACAAGGCGGGCCAGAAGGGCGGGACGGGCGCCAAGTTCCTGTTCGGCGCCATGGGCGGCGGCGCGGTCATCCAGGCACTCGCGCAGTTCAACGTGTTCGCCGTCACCTGGCAGAAGTTCGTGGCCTTCACCAAGGCGACGATCGACCTGCGCGCGACCGGCCAAGTCACGGCGCAAAGCGGCATCCTGCTCAGCTCGCCGGGCGTGAGCCCGGCCTACATGGGCGTCGGCTACATCATCGGCCCCAAGCTGGCGTCGCTGAACTTCAGCGGCGGCCTGCTCGCGTGGGGCCTGTTCGTGCCGATCCTCACGTACTTCATCGGCCCGACCCTGATGCCGGCCGACGCGGCCGCCGCGGCGCAGCCGGACTGGACGGCCATGGCGAACAACGTCTGGCGCTACATCGTCCGGCCCATCGCCATCGGCGGCATGCTCATGAGCGCGGCCTTCACGCTGTTCCGCATGCGGAAGAGCCTCGCCACCGGCATCGGCCGCTCGATCAGCGACGTGAAGAAGGCGGCGACCGGAGAGGCGGCAGAGGTGCGCACCGAGGAGGACCTGAAGTTCACGCACGTCATGTTCGGCGTTCTCGCGACGGGCGTGCTGACGTTCTTCATCTACAACTACTTCGCGCAGAACGTCGGCGCCGCCCTCACCGCGACGGTCGTGATGATCGTGGCGGGCTTCTTCTTCGCGGCGGTGTCGGGCTACCTCGTCGGCATCATCGGCTCGTCCAACAACCCGATCTCGGGCCTCACGCTCTCGACGCTACTGATCGCCGCGCTGCTCATGGTGGCGCTCGGCCAGCATGGCCAGCCCGGCGTGGCAGCGGTGCTCGGCGTGGCGGGCGTCGTCTGCGTCTCGGCGGCCGTCGCGGGGGAGATGCTCCAGGACCTCAAGGTCGGCCACATCCTCGGCGGCACTCCGTGGAAGATGGAGATCGGCGACCTGATCGGCGTCGCGGCCGCGGCGGCGGTCATGTTCTTCCCGATCGTGATCCTGCACCAGGGCGACATCAACCAGGGCGGCGCGGGCCTCGGCGGCACCAATTTCCCCGCCCCGCAGGCGAGCCTGATGGCGCTGCTCTCGCAGGGCATCGTGGGCGGGCAGATGGCCTGGCCGCTCATCATCGTCGGCATGCTGATGGGCCTCGGCCTCATCCTCATGCAGGTCCGCAGCCCGATGCTGGTCAGCGTCGGTATGTACCTGCCGCTCGGCACGACGTTCGCCATCTTCCTGGGCGGCGTCATCAAGGGCCTCATGGAGATGATCGGCGCGCGCCACCAGCACAACGCGGCACAGAAGGCCCGGGCGGAGAACGTCGGCGTGCTGCTCGCCGCGGGCCTCATCGCGGGCGAGGCGCTGATCGGCCTGCTGTTCGCCGGCCTCGCCGTGGCCGACATCGACTACGGCAACTGGCTCAGGAACACGTTCGGGTTCGAGCCGCTGAAGTTCTACGTCAGCCTGCTGGTGTTCGGGCTGATCGGTTGGATCCTGGTGCAGATCCCGCTGCGCAACGCGGGCAGCCCGGACGAGCCGGCCCCTCCAAGTGCCGTGATGTAGGAACGGGGGGTAGGTCTTGGGTCTTGAGTCTTGGGTCTTTGGGACTGCGGCCTCCGCGAGGGGGCCGCGGTCGTTCGGCCCCTTCGCTCGACGCGGCCTGACCCGCGCTCGGTGCTGCCGGCTGCGGCTCGCTCAGAGCCACTGCCACAGGACCTGCTTCTCGAACAGCACCTTGCCCGCGTGCCAGTACCACGTTGGCCGACGCATGCGCACCGCCGGTCGTGGCTCAGCGTAGAAGTCCCCGCTGCCAAACCCGGCGCGGCCGTCGCCGGTCTCGATGAAGCAGGCGCCGCGCCCGTCGAACCGCGCCGCCCGCTCCCGGCCCGCGACGCTCGCGGCGATGTTGCGGGCCACCGCCTCGGCCTGGGCATGGGCGAACACGCCCGCCCGCGGCAGCGGCTTCCCCATCGCCAGCGGGATGAGCGTCGCGTCGCCGACCGCGTAGACGCCGGGGAATGCCGTCTCGAGGGTATGGCGGTCCACGCGCACCCATCCCGTCTCGTCCCCGAGCCCCGAGCCGCTGAGGGCGCGCGGCGGCGCGATGGGCGGCACATGCACCAGCAGGTCGAAGTCCACGGCGGCCCCATCGCTGAACGTCACCCGGCCGGCGTCGGCGCGCGTGATCTGGTGCTCGGGCCGGTAGAGGATCCCCTTTCCCTCGACCATCGCGCGCACCGCGGCGGAGGCCTCGGGCCCCGCCACTCCCATGGGACCCGGCTCCGCCGAGTGCAGCTCGATGGCGACCGACCCGCGGATGCGCCGCTTCCGGAGCAGCGCGTCAATGAGCATCGCGCCCTCGTAGGGAGCGGCGGGGCACTTGTAGGCCGGCGCGGCCGTGAGCAGCACCACCCGTCCCGAGGTAAGGTTTTCGAGCGCACCGCGGAGGCGGGTGGCGCCGTCGAGGGTGCAGAACGTGTGCCCCCACTCGACCAGGCCCGGGATGGCCTCCGGCGTAAACTCCGCGCCGAGGGCTACGACGAGGTGGTCGGCTTCGAGGGTCCGGCCGCCCACCACCGCCTGCTTTCGCGCGGGGTCGATCCGCTCGACCTCGCCGCGGATCACCTCGATGCCCTTGCGCCCGAGGCGCGCGAGCGGCCGCGAGATTTGTTCCGGTTTCCTCGCCCCGGTCATGATCCAGAGGAACGAGGCGGCGAGGGCGAAGGTGGGCTCCCGGTCCACCACCACGATCCGGTGCCGCCGGTGGAGGCGCCGGCGCAGGGCGTTCGCCGCCACCACTCCGCCCACGCCGCCGCCCAGGATGAGAACCGTCTGTCCGCGCATCATGTCTCCTTCGTGAAGCTCAGAATACCAGCACCTTGTCCGCCGACGCCGTCAGCGCGGTCAGCTCGTCCAGGCTGCTGCGCCGGCTGCCCTCGACGATGTCGTCGTCGCGGATGCCGCGTGCGTCCATGCAGCTGCCGCACAGCAGGACGCGCCCCTGGCGGCCCAGGATGCCGCGCAGCATCCGCTCGAGGTTGTAGTAGCCGTTCGGGGTCTGCTGTCCGTGCTTCGCCGCAGCCGCCGCGTCGGCCATCAGGAACACCGTCACCGACGCGCCCTCGGCCTGGTGCAGGAGATTGAGCGCGAGCCGCAGCCCGTTGTAGGTGCGCTCGGTCCCGTAGGGCGGGTCGTTCAGAATCACCAGCACGTTCATCAGTGTTGCTCCTTGGTTCGGCGCCCGGCTGCCGCGCCGACCTCGACCGGCAGCCCGGCATCCCGCCACTCCGGGAAACCGTCCCGCAAGCGTACGGCGTCGAGGCCGCGCCGGCGCAGCAGCCGCACCGCCTCGGCGGCGAGCACGCAGTAGGGCCCCCGGCAGTAGGCGACGATGCGCTTGGAGCGCGGCAGCCGCGCCAGGCGGCGCTCCAGCTCGGCCAGCGGGACCGACTGCGCGCCGGCGATGTGACCCGCAGCGTACTCCTCGGACGGCCGGACGTCGAGCACCACCACGTCCCGCCCGCGCGCCCTCCGCAGCAGCTCCTCCGGCTCCACCGGCTCCAGCCCATCGGCGCTCGAGAAGTAGTCGCGCACCAGCCGGCCGACCTCGGCGAGGCGGGCCTCGGCCAGCTCCTGAAGCGCCCGGTATCCCCCCAGCACCAGCGGGTCCGCCAGGCGGTAGAAGACCTGTAGCCCGTCCCTGCGGGTCAGGACGAGGTGCGCGCCCTTGAGCACCTGCAGGTGCCGCGAGGTGTTGGCCACGGTGAGGCCCGCCAGCCTCGCCAGGGCCTCGACGTGGCGCTCCCCCTGGGCCAGCAAGTCAATCAGCTCGATGCGCTTGGGGCTGGCGAAGGCAGCCGCGATGGTGGCGAACTGCTCGAACAGGGCATCCTTGAACTCGCGGCTGCGCACCTATGGGCTCCTCAAATAGTCAATTGAATTATTGAATAATCCGCCTCGACTGTCAAGGGGGACGTCCAGGCCCTTGGCGGGCCGCCGTTCTTCCACCACCTTTTCCGGCACGATGACGGTCCCGCCGCCGAACCTGCTCGACCTGATCCCCGCGCGCGCGCAGCGCTTCGAGACCGACGACGACGGCCGCATCACGGTGCTGGTGCCGCGCCTTCGCCACCCGCTGCTCGTCCGGTGGCTGCGGCGGCTCGCGGCGAGGCCGGTGCGGGTGCGGCTGGACGAGGTCGGGAGTTTCGTCTGGCAGCAGTGCGACGGCAGGGCCACTGTGGAGACGATCGTCGAGCGGGTGCGCGCGCGGTTCGGCGACGACGCGGACGCCGCGCTCGCGCGCACGACGCAGTTCGTCAGAACGCTGGTGAAGGGTAATCTCGTGACGCTGGACCGGCCGCGCGAAGCGGCCTGAACGGCTTTCCCAAGGAGACGAGGCGATGTCGAGCGCGATTGAAGGGCTGGAGCCCAAGCTGGTATGGAAGTACTTCGCCGAGCTGGCGAGGATCCCGCGCGGCTCGGGCAACGAGGCCGCCGTGAGCAGGTGGGTGCAGGGCACCGCCCGGAAGCTCGGCCTCACGGTGAAGGCCGACGCGCTGGGCAACGTCGCCGTGCAGAAGCCGGCCTCGCCGGGCAAGGAGCGCGTGAAGCGCATCTGCCTTCAGGGGCACCTCGACATGGTGTGCGAGAAGAACAAGGAGGTGAAGCACGACTTCCTCAAGGACCCCATAGAGCTGGTGCGGAAGGGCAGCGTGTTGATGGCGAACGGTACGACCCTCGGCGCCGACAACGGGATCGCCGTGGCGACCAACCTCGCCATCATGGAAGACAAGTCCCTGGTCCACGGACCGCTGGAGTTCCTTTTCACCGTGGACGAAGAGACGGGCCTCACCGGCGCGGCCGGCCTGGCGAGCGACTTCCTCGAAAGCCGCACGCTGATGAACCTCGACTCGGAGGAGGAGGGCGCGCTGTACGTCGGGTGCTCGGGCGGCCGGGACACGACCGGCTCGTGGGCTCTGGCGTTCGATCCCTCGCCGGCGCAGACGGTCGCAGCGACCGTGACCGTAGGCGGGCTCAAGGGTGGCCACTCCGGCCTCGAGATCCACCAGGGGCGCGGCAACGCGATCAAGATCCTCAACCGCTCGCTGCTCCTGCTCGCCGAGCACGGCGCCCGGCTGTCGTCCATCGCGGGCGGGAACAAGCGCAACGCGATCCCCCGCGAGGCCGAGGCGCTGGTGTTCGTGCCGAAGCAGTCGTGGGACGCGGCGGTTGCGGCGGTGAAGGCGCTGGAAGCCACTGCTAAGGCCGAGGTCGCGACGGTGGACCCGGGTCTCACGGTCACGCTCGCGCCGAAGGCGGGCGTCAAGAAGGGCAACGTCGTGAAGCGCGCGGTCCAGACGAAGCTCTGCCGGACGATCTCCGCGTTGCCGCACGGCGTGACCAAGATGAGTGCCGACATCCCAGGCCTGGTCGAAACCTCGACCAACGTCGCGGTGATCACGACGGAGAAGAGGAAGATCTCGCTCGCCACGAGCCAGCGCAGCTCGGTGGCCTCGGAGATTGACGAGATCTGCCACACGGTGGCGTCGGTCTTCACGATGGGCGGCGCCGACGTGCACCAGGGTGCTGGCTACCCCGGCTGGAAGCCGAACCTCGCCTCGCCGATCCTCAAGGTGGCGAAGAGCACCTACAGGCAGCTTTACGGCAAGGAGCCGGAGATCAAGGCGATCCACGCCGGGCTGGAATGCGGGATCATCGGCGAGCGGGTTTCGGGAATGGACATGGTGTCGTTCGGGCCGACGCTCGAGGGCGTGCACTCGCCGGACGAGAAGATCCACATTGACACCGTGCCGAAGTTCTGGGACTTCCTGCTGGGGATCCTGAAGAACGTGAACTGAGCAGTGATGAGTGATGAGGGCGAGGGGGGCGCCGGTCGCGGTGCCCCTCGCTCGTCCGTGCGTCTCGACAAGTGGCTGTGGGCCGCGCGGTTCTTCAAGACCCGCGCGCTGGCCGCGGAGGCGATCGCGGGCGGGAAGGTGAAGGTGAACGACCAAGCGCCCAAGCCCGCGAAGGCAGTACGCCTGGGTGACGTGATCCGCCTCCGGCTAGGGCCCTACGAGTACCTGCTCACGGTGCGCGTGCTGTCGGCGCGACGGGGCCCGGCGGTCGAGGCCGCGAAGCTCTACGTCGAGGACCCCGCTGGCCGCGCGCGGCGCGAGCGGCTGGCCGAGCAGCACCGCCTCGCCAGCATCGCTTTCGCCCACGGCGAGGGGAAGCCGTCGAAGAAGGAACGCCGCGAGATCGGCCGGCTCAAGGGGAAGAACTGACCGGGCGGTCCGCCACGACTTGGCCCTGCTCCAGCACCACCTCGCGCGCCGCGACCGCGCGGACGAACGCGAGATCGTGCGAGATGGCGATGATGGTGGCGCCGGCCTCGGTGCGGCGCCGCAGGGCGCCTGGAGAAGCTCACGGGGGACCGGACCGGGCAACACAGCATCCGGATCAACGACCAGTGGCGCATCCGTTTCCGCTGGAGCGGCCTGGGCTTTTCTAAGTCCGCCGGTCTCGACCTCGCCCTGGCAGGCGCCATCGGCGACGTGGATCGCGCCGCACTCCGCATTCGGCCGGGCAGCCTGACCGAACGCATGCACAACGTCGGGCGGTCGCGTTCTCAGAGCACCGACGACGAGGCGCCCCGGTAGGCAGGCGTAAGCAGACAACCCGTTCGCGCATCCGCGCCATTCGGGAGCCTACGCGCGCGCCTAGCGCCGTTCAATCGCGGCCTTCGTGACCCGGGCTGCTCGGCTTGCTCGCAGGCACCGAAGCTGGTAGGGTACGCTAAGATGCGTCTCTCGCTTCGCTTCGTCATTCCGTTGCTGATCGCGCTCGCCGCGTTCGCGTACGCGGTGGTGCCGCTCGTGGACAAGCTGACCCTGCGGTGGTTCGTCCGGGATCTCGACATTCGCGCCAGCCTCGTCGCGAACACCGTTCAGGAACCCATGCAGGATCTGCTGCGTACCGGAAACCGGTCCCGGATGGTGCAGTTCTTCACCCGCATCACGCAGGACGAACGCCTCTTCGCGATCGGGTTCTGCCCGGCGGCCCCGGGCGAGCCGGTCGCGACCCCGACGCTGCCGCCCGAGGTCGGCTGCGGCGCCCTCGGCCGGTTCCGCGGCCCGTCGGGGCACCTGTTGACCAGCGCCCACGGTCCGGTCCTGGTCTCGGTCCGGCCGCTCGAAGCCGACGGAGCGGCGATCGGGAGCCTGGTGCTCGTGCACGACATGAGCTTCGTGGCGCGCCGCAGCGAGGAAACGAGAAAGTACGTGTTCCTCTTCTTTGTCGGCCTCGGCGCGACGGTCGCGCTGATCACGGTCGTCATCGCGCAACTGAGCTGGCGCGGCTGGGTGCAGGGCCTGCGGGCGCTGCTGCGAGGCGAAGGCTTGTTCCGCCCGTCGGATCGGCCCGACGCGCCCGAGCTTCGGCCCATCGCGGGAGACCTGCGCACCCTCATTCGCGACCTCGAAGCCGACCACCGATCGCGAGACGCGGAGCAGCTGGCGTGGACGCCCGAGACGCTGCGCGCGATCGTGCGCGACGATCTCCGCGGCCACCAGGTGATCGTGGTGTCGAACCGGGAGCCGTACATCCACGTCCGCCGGGACGATGCGATCGTCGTCCGGCGACCGGCGAGCGGCTTGGTCACGGCCCTGGAGCCGATCATGCGCGCCTGTTCCGGCACGTGGCTCGCCCACGGTGGTGGGTCCGCCGACCGGGACGTCGTGGATGCCCACGACCGCGTGGGCGTGCCGCCGGAGCAGCCGGCGTATCAGCTCCGCCGCGTCTGGCTGAGCGAGGACGAGGAAGCCGGCTACTACTATGGCTTCGCAAACGAGGGATTGTGGCCGCTGTGTCACATCGCCCACGTGCGCCCCGTCTTCCGGACGTCGGACTGGGAGCAGTACGTCCGGGTGAACCGGACGTTCGCGCGCGCCGTGGTCGACGAGTCGAAGTCCCCCGATCCCGTCGTGCTTGTCCAGGACTACCATTTCGCCCTGCTGCCCAGGATGATCCAGGAGGCGCTGCCGTCGGCCACGATCATCTCGTTCTGGCACATTCCCTGGCCGAATCCGGAAGCGTTCGCCATCTGCCCGTGGCGCGAGGAGCTGCTCGACGGCATGCTGGGCAGCAGCATTCTCGGGTTCCACACCCGGTTCCACTGCAACAACTTCGTGGACACCGTCGATCGCCTGCTGGAAGCGCGGGTGGATCGGGAGATGTTCACCGTCTCGTATCGGGGCCAGCCGACCGCGGTCAAGCGTTACCCGATCTCGATCGAGTGGCCACCGTCCGCGGCCCTGGTGGGCAAGCCCGTCGAGGAGTGCCGCCAGGACGTGCGGCAGCGCCACGGCCTGCCGGCCGGTCACGCGATCGGCATCGGTGTGGACCGGCTCGATTACACCAAGGGGATCGAGGAGCGGTTGCGTGCGGTCGAACGCCTGCTGGAGATGCAACCGGAATGGGTCGGCAGGTTCACCTTCATTCAGATCGCGGCGCCGACCCGCACCCGCATCGGGCAGTACCAGGAATACGAAGGGCGCGTGCGAGCGATGGCGGCGCGGATCAACGAGCGCTTCGCGGGTGCGCGCCACCCGCCCATCGTGCTCAAGGTGGAGCACCATCAACCCCAGGACATTTACGAGTATTACCGCGCGGCGCAGCTGTGCATGGTCACCAGCCTGCACGACGGGATGAACCTGGTGGCGAAGGAGTTCGTCTCGGCGAGGGACGACGAGCGGGGCGTGCTGATCCTGAGCCACTTCACGGGGGCGGCGCGCGAGCTGCCGGAGGCGATCGTCGTCAATCCCTACGATACGGATCAGTGCGCCGCCGCCCTGCGCCTAGCGCTTTCGATGCCCGCGGGGGAACAGCGCGCCCGCATGCGGGTGATGCGCGGCCTGATCCAGGAATTCAATGTGTACCGCTGGGCAGGCCGCATGTTGATAGACGCGGCCGGGGTGCGCCGCCGCGGCCGGTTGCTCGAGCGCGGCCTGACGCCCGACCGGCACCGCGCCTCCTCGCCGGCCCCGCTCGAGTCCAGCCCGCGGCCGTGAGGCGCGCGGCTTCGCGTCCCGGCCCGCTCCCGCCGCCTCGGCGGGACTGGGCCTATTTCTTCGACATTGACGGGACGCTGGTGGACATCGCCGACTCGCCCGCCGCCGTACGCCTCGATCACGATCTCAGGCGGCTGATCGAGGCGCTGCACCACGCCTCGGGCGGCGCCGTGGCGCTGATCAGCGGGCGCCCTATCACCGACATCGATCGCCTGTTTCCCGGCACCTCCCTGCCCGCGGCCGGACAGCACGGCATCGAGCGGCGCGATGCCGCCGGCGCGACCCTGCGGCACGCCTTCCCGGCGGACAAGCTCGAGTGGGCGCGGGAGCGACTCGCGGCCGCCGCTGCCGGCAAACCCGGCCTGCTGGTTGAGGACAAGGGCCTGTCCCTCGCCCTGCACTACCGGCGCGCGCCGCGGCTCGCCGGGTACGCTCACCGCGTCACCCGCTCGCTGC
>Ga0154478_1156_pt1 | contig 10692 bp, 8 predicted proteins | sample RifGroC2_FD_115957 | JGI IMG/M metagenome (GOLD analysis project Ga0154478, IMG submission 115957) | Gemmatimonadetes bacterium GWC2_71_9
ACCGGCTCACCGTCGGCATCGGCATGGTGCCGCGCGGCGAGGTCGGCCTGATCTTCGCGAATATCGGGCTGTCGCTCACGGTGGCCGGCGAACCGGGGATTGGGGCGGCCACCTACTCGGCGGTCGTCGTGATGGTCATCGTCACCACGATGATCACACCGCCAGCGCTGAAGTGGTCGTTGGCGCGCCTGCGCCCGGCTCCTCCGCGGGAGGTGCCACCATCCCGGCCGCCGCGGCCGCCGGGGCCCTGACGAGCGAGTACGTTACCGCGACCGCGATGAGGCCGGCCACCACCGCGAGCGAGACCGGCGTCGGGATCTTGTAGACGTCCAGAATCAGCATCTTCGTCCCCACGAAGACCAGGACGAGCGCGAGGCCCACGTGCAAGTAGGCGAGGCGTCGGATCGCGCCGGCCAGCAGGAAGTACAGCGCGCGGAGTCCCAGGATGGCGAAGATGTTCGACGTGAACACGATGAACGGGTCGCGCGTCACGGCGAAGATCGCGGGGATGGAGTCCACGGCGAACACCAGGTCCGTGATCTCGATGGCGACGAGGACCAGCAGCAGCGGCGTGGCGTAGCGCCGGCCGGCCCGCACCACGGTGAACTTCTCGCCGTGATACTCGGGCACGGCCGGCACCACACGCCTGATGAGCCGGAACAGCGGGTTGCGCTCCGGGTGCACTTCCCCGTCCCGCCGAAACAGGAGCTTTAGCCCGGTCAGGACTAGCAGCCCGCCGAACACGAAGATCACCCAGTGAAACCGCTGGATCGCTGCCGCGCCCGCGAAGATGAACACCGCGCGCATCACCAGCGCGCCGAGGATCCCCCAGAACAGGACGCGGTGCTGGTACGCGGCGGGCACCGCGAAGGACGAGAACAGCACCGCGAAGACGAACACGTTGTCCACCGACAGCGACTTCTCGATCAGATAGCCCGTCAGGAACTCCAGGCCGCGCTGCGCGCCGAACCAGTGCCACACGCCGGCGTTGAACGCGAGCGCGAGGCCGATCCACACACCGCTCCAGGCCAGCGCCTCCCGGAACCCGACGACGTGCGCCTTGCGGTGGAAGACGCCCAGGTCGAGGGCGAGCATCAGGAGGATGAACAGGGTGAACCCTGCCCAGAGGGCGGGCGTCCCCACGGACTCAAGCAGCACCACGGACCTCCAGCGCCCGGAGGCGCCGGATGCGGACGCCCATCGGCGGGTGCGTCGAGAACAGTCGCGCCAGCCCCTCCAGCCGCCGCGCCACGTACGCCCGCAGCTCGTCGTCCACCCGGATGCCGCTGCTGGTGATCGTGAGTCTCATGCTCTCCTCCCTCGGGCGCCGCGCGCCGGTCGTGATTCACCGCACCCCGGACGATACGCCGGCGGAATCTATTAGACAAATAGAACGTTTCGAGTTGCGAATTCGATAAAAGCGCAGTATCGTCCGCCATGCCCGCGGCGCCGTTTCTCAACTATCACCACCTGCGCTATTTCTGGGCGGTGGCGCGGGAGGGCAGCGTGACGGCGGCGGCGCGGCTGGTGAACGCCGCGCAGCCGACGGTGAGCGCCCAGGTGAAGGAGCTGGAGGCGGCGCTCGGCGAGCGGCTGCTCGAGCGCAGGGGGCGTGGGCTGGCGCTCACCGAGATGGGCCGGGTCGCGTTCCGGTACGCCGACGAGATTGTCTCCCTCGGCCGGGAGCTGCTCGACACCGTCGCCGGCCGGTCCGGCGCGCGGACGGCGCGGCTGATCGTGGGAGTCGCCGATGCGGTCCCGAAAATCGTGGCATACCGGGTGCTCGCGCCGACGCGGCGGCTCCCGGAGCCGGTGGCGGTCGTCTGCGTGGAGGGCAAGGCCGAGCACCTGGTCGCGGCGCTGGCGACGCACGACCTCGATCTCGTGCTCGCCGACGTGCCCGTGCCGCCGGGTGTGCGCGTGAAGGCGTTCAGCCACCTCCTCGGCGAAACGGCAGTGACCTTTTTCGGCACGGCCGCGCACGTACGGGCCTTGCGGCGCGGCTTCCCGCGCTCCCTCGACGGCGCCCCCTTACTCCTGCCGACGACGGGTACCGCGCTGCGTCACGCACTCGATCAGTGGTTCGCGGCGGTCGGCGTCAGCCCCGACGTGGCCGGGGAGTTCGACGATCCCGCGCTGCTCAAGACGTTTGGCGGGTCGGGGGTTGGCGCCTTCGCAGGGCCGTCGGCGATCGAGCGCGAGATCCGGCGCCACTACGGCGTCGGTGTCATCGGGAGGGCTGACGCGGTCAAGGAACGCTTCTACGCGATCTCGGTGGAGCGGCGGATCCGCCACCCCGCGGTGACGGCGATCGTGGAGGCCGCGCGCGAGCGGCTCTTCATCTGACGGTGGGGTCCGGCGACGCAAGACCTACAACTCGATCTGCGCCCCGATCTCGATCACCTGCTCGGCGGGCACGTTGAAGCTGGTCGTGATGCGCGGCGTGTTGCGGGACATCACGGCGAACAGCTTCTCGCGCCAGATCGGCATGCCGGGGCGGTTCGTGGCGAGCAGCGTCTCGCGACCGACGAAGAAGCTCGTCGCTTCCACGGCCACTTCGAGCCCCTGGGGGCGGCACTTCTCGATGACCTCGAGCACGTCCGGCTCCTCCATGAAGCCGTAGTTCCCCGTGACGCGGTAGAACCCCTCGGCGATCGGCTCCACGGTCACGCGCTCCGCGGCGCTCACGCGCGGGATCTCGTGGGAGCGCATGGTGAGGAACACGTTCCGCTCGTGGAGCACGTGGTTGTGGCGAAGGTTGTGGAGCAGCGTGTAGGGCACGCCCTCGGGCTGGGCCGTCATGAAGATCGCGGTGCCGACAACCGGCGTCGGCGGCTCGGCGGCAACGTCGCCGAGCAGCAGCGGCAGCGGCACGGTGATCTCCGCGAGCCGCGACTGGAGCACCTGGCGGCCGCGCTGCCAGGTCGTCAACAGCAGGTAGCCGACGGCCCCGACGGCGAGCGGGAACCAGCCGCCGTGGGGGACCTTCAGCAGGTTGGCGCCCAGGAACGCCAGGTCCATCGTGAGGAAGATCGATGCGACCAGCGCGGCGCCGAGCCGCGGCCAACCCCACAACTTCGTCATTACCCGATAGGTGAGCACGGAGGTGATCGCCATCGTGCCGGTCACCGCGACGCCGTACGCCGCGCCCAGATTGGCGGACGACTTGAACGCCAGCACGAGTCCGACGCAGGAGAGGAGCAACGCCCAGTTGACCGCGGGCACGTAGATCTGGCCGATCTCCTTGGCGGAGGTGTGCACGACGCTCAGCCGCGGGCTGAGGCCGAGCTGCACCGCCTGGCGCGTGAGCGAGAACGCCCCGGAGATGACGGCCTGGGACGCGATGAATGCCGCCGCCGTGGCGAGTACGATCAGCGGCACCAGGGCCCAGTCGGGGGCCATCAGGTAGAACGGGTTGCGCGCGGAGGCGGGATCCCGCAGCAGCTCCGCGCCCTGGCCGAAGTAGTTGAGCAGCAGCGCCGGGAGCACGAGGGAGTACCACGCGATCCGGATGGGGCGACGGCCGAAGTGCCCCATGTCGGCGAATAGCGCCTCTCCGCCCGTGACCACCAGGAACACCGAGCCGAGCACCGCGAACCCGTGAAACCCGTTGGCGGCGAAGAAACGGGCCGCGTGAGCGGGATTCACGGCGGTGAGGATGTGCGGCTCGCGGGCGAGGGAGACGAGCCCCAGGGTGCCGATCACCAGGAACCACAGGAGCGTGATCGGGCCGAACATGGATCCCACGCGTGCCGTGCCGTGGCGCTGCACCATGAACAGCCCGACGAGGATGATGACCGTGATCGGCACGACGAAGTGCTCGAGCCCCGGTGCGGCGACCTTCAGACCCTCGACGGCGCCGAGCACCGAGATCGCCGGGGTGATCATCCCGTCGCCGTAAAGCAGCGCCGCGCCGAAGATGCCCAGGACCATGTAAAGCGGCCGGCGCGCGCCCGGCTTGAGGTCGCGCAGCGAGCCGAACAGCGCGGCCAGCGCCAGGATGCCGCCCTCGCCCCGGTTGTCGGCGCGCATGACCACGCCGAGATACCACACCGAGATCAGCGCGGTGAGCGACCAGAAGACGAGCGACAGCACGCCGAGCACGTTCTCGCGCGTCGGCGCCAGGTTGGCGAAGCACTGGTGGAGGGCGTACAGCGGACTGGTGCCGATGTCCCCGTAGACCACGCCGAGGGCGCCCAGGGCGAGCAGGGCGAGGTAGCGGCCATGCGGGGCCTGCGGCGAACTGCCGGAGGTACTCAGGCGGGGTCCAGGATCACGGCGCCGTGCAGACTACCGGGGCCGGGTCCCGTTCGCAAGAACGGCAGGTAACTCGTTGAACCACAAGGAGATAGGCGTTGACGCACGAAGGCCCCGGGACAGCCGTGCCGCCCGGGGCCAACACCGCTACTCCCGAGGAGGGACTCGAACCCCCGACCCGCCGGTTAACAGCCGGCTGCTCTACCAACTGAGCTACTCGGGACCGCTTCCTTGTAACCGTCAATGCTAGAGGGGGGGGTCGGTCCCCGTCAACGGCGTCAGCGCAGGATCGCGTAGAGCGCGACGACGAGGTTGGCGAGCTGGAGGACGATGACCAAGTCATCGCGCGTGAACGAGCGTCGCGGGACGAGGATCTGGTCGCCGGAGCGGATGCCGAGCTCGCGCAGGGTCGCGCGCGCGAGCGACGCCGGATCGATTCCGAGGGCGATTTCCTGGCCGCCGCGCAGCAACCGCGTCTTGCGCTCGTTCGCCGTGCGCAGGGGTCCGCTTGCGAGGGCGAGCAGGTCGTAGACGGTGAGCGTGGGGTCCACGCTGTAGAGCCCGGGCTTGACGACCTCGCCCAGCACGGCGACGCGGAACAGCGGGGTGATCGTGATGAAGGCCCGCGTGAAGAGTTGGGCGTAGCCGGCGCGGATCCGGGTTCGCAGCTCAGGTACCGCCAGGTCCCGCACGTTCGTCTCGCCGAGCAGCGGCAGGAGGAGAACGGCGTTCTCATCGATGAGGTATTCGCCCGACAGCTCTTCGTGGTCGAAGACCCGGATCCTGATGACGTCGCCGGGCCGGAGGACGAGGGTGGCGGCGCTGTCGGGGCGGGGCGGCGCGAGGGCAGCGGGCGGCGGCGAGCCGCCGCAGGCGGCCGCGGCGGCCAGGAGGAGCGCCGGCAAGGCTCGGATCGGGAAACGCATGGGCTGAAACTAACGAGTCGCCAGGAGCGGCGCGAGATAGCGGCCGGTGACGGACGCGGGGTGGGCGGCGACCTGCTCCGGCGTCCCGGCCGCCACTACGCGCCCCCCCTCCGGGCCGGCGCCGGGACCGAGGTCGATCACCCAGTCGGCGCGCTTGATCACGTCGAGGTGGTGCTCGATGACGAGCACCGTGTTCCCCTGGTCCACGAGCCGGTCGAGCACGCCGAGCAGGACGCGGACGTCGTCCACGTGCAGGCCGGTCGTCGGCTCGTCGAGGATGTAGAGCTTGCGGCCGCGCTTTTTCCCGGCGGCGCTCAGCTCTCGCGCGATCTTGAGGCGCTGCGCCTCACCGCCCGAAAGGGTGGTGGCCGGCTGGCCGAGGCGCAGGTAGCCGAGCCCGACTTCGGTGAGGTGCCACAGCGCGCGGCCGAGCTTTTCCTGGTGGCGGAACCGGCGGATCGCCTCGTCCACGGTGAACTGGAGCACGTCGGCGACGCTGTGGCCCCGGATGCGCACGTCGAGCACGTCGCGCCTGAAGCGCGTGCCGCCGCACGCCTCGCACGGCACGAAGACGTCGGCGAGGAACACCATCTCGACCTGCACGTGGCCCGCGCCCTGGCACACGTCGCAGCGCCCCCGGCCCGCCACGTTGAAGGAGAACGTGGCCGCGGAATAGCGGCGCGAGCGCGCAAGCGGCTGGGCCGCGAACAGCTCGCGGACCTCGTCGAACGCCTTCACGTAGGTGACGGGGTTGGAGCGCGGCGTGCGGCCGATGGGCGACTGGTCCACCAGCACCGCGCCGTCGAGCGCCTCGAGCCCCGTGATGCGCCGCACCGCGCCTACAACCTCGCCCAGATGCTGCTTCGCAGAGTGGCGGCCCTCGAAGTGGCGCTCGAGCTGGCGGTGCAGCACGTCGGCCACGAGCGTGGACTTGCCCGAGCCCGACACGCCCGTCACGACGGTGAGCGTCCCGACGGGGATGCTCACCGTGAGGTCGGCGAGGTTGTGCGCGGTGGCGCCCTCGATCGTGACCCAGCGCGGCCCCGCGCGGCGGCGCACCGACGGCACCGCGATGCTCTTCTCGCCCGAGAGGTACGCGCCGGTGAGCGTTGCCGAGGTGCGCAGCCGCTCGAACGGCCCCTCGAAGACGACCGAGCCGCCGTGCTCGCCGGCGCCGGGGCCCAGCTCGACGAGCCAGTCGGCGGCGCGCATCGCGGCGGCGTCGTGCTCGACCGCCAGCACCGTGTTGCCCTGGTCCACGAGGCGGCGCAGCAGGGCGAGGAGCCGGTCGGTGTCCCGGGGATGCAGGCCGATGGTCGGCTCGTCGAGGACGTAGAGGGTATCGGTCAGCTTGCCGCCGAGGGCGTTGGCGAGCGAGATGCGCTGCGCCTCGCCTCCCGAGAGCGTCCGGGTCTGGCGGTCGAGCGTGAGGTAGCCGAGCCCGACGTCGCCCAAGACGCCCAGCCGCTGGCGCAGCTCGGCGAGCACGATCTCGGCCACGGCACGCTCGTGCGGGGTGAGGTCGAGCGCGTCCACCCAGGCGCCCAGCGCGGACGCGGTGAGCGCTGCCGCCTCGCCGATCGTCTTCCCGCCGATCGTGACGGAGAGCGCCTCGGGCCGCAGCCGCCTGCCGCCGCAGGCCGGGCACTCGCTCGCCATCTGGTACTGCCGCAGGAAGATGCGGATGTACTGCTTGTAGCGCTTCACCTCGAGCGCGCGCAGAAAGGGGAAGATCCCCACGAAGCGTCCCTTCCGGCCGTGCAGGAGGAGGCGCATGTGATCGGCCTTGAGCGACGTCCAGGGGACGTCGATCGGGATGCGCGCGTCGCGGCACGCGTTCCTGAGCATCCTGCGGCGGCCTTCGTAACGGGGCTTGGTCCAGGGGTCGATCGCGCCCCGATCGATGGTGCGCGACGGGTCGGGGACGATGAGCTGCTCGTCGTACTCGAGCACGGCGCCGAAGCCGTTGCACCCGGGGCATGCGCCGCGCGGATGGTTGAACGAGAACAGCGCGGGGGTGAGCGTCGGCGCCGGCGTGTCGCAGGCGAGGCAACGCGGGGTCGCGCTGAAACGGCGTTCCGGGCCGTCCGTAGGGATGACCGCCGCTAGGCCGTCGCCCTCCGCGAACGCGGTGGCGAGCGAGTCGGCCAGGCGATCCGCGTTCGCGGAATCCGCCCCGACACGGTCCACGACTACCAGCGCGCCCCTGGCTTTCGAGAGGTCGAGGCGAGCCGGCAGCTCATCCAGCCGATGGATCTCCTGGGGAATGCTGCGCGTCTGCGCGTCGGCGCGTCTGCCGACCGTCAGGATTCTCACGAACCCCATCGCCTGCAGGTTCTCCACGATCTGCAGGTGCTTCGCCTTGACCGCAGGGGGCAGCGGAAACGCGATCGTGACGAGTTGACCGCCCGTCTGCCCGTCTGCCCGTCGGCCGCCGGTCAATCGATCCACCACCTCCTGCACCGTGTCCGCCCGCACCACGCCGCCGCACCGCACGCAGTGCACCCGGCCGATCCGCGCCCACAACAACCGGAGGTAGTCGTAGACCTCGGTGGCGGTGCCGACGGTCGAGCGGCTCGACGTCGTGGGGTTCTTCTGCTCGATCGCGACCGCCGGGGCGATCCCTTCGACGCCGTCCGTCGCGGGGCGCGGCATCCGCTCGAGGAACTGCTTGGCGTAAGTGGAGAGCGATTCGATGTAGCGCCGCTGGCCCTCCGCGTAGATCGTGTCGAACGCGAGCGACGACTTGCCCGAACCCGAGGGTCCGGTCAGGACGATGAAGCGGCGGTGCGGCAGGGCGAGGGTGAAGCCCCGCAGGTTGTGTTGCCGCGCCCCCCGGATGACGAGTTGCCGGTCCACAGCCTGCGAAGGCTAGCAGCGCGGCGTGGCCGGCTCAAGCGCGCTATGGCTGCGGTGCGCGGCGGCGGGTAGTTTCCGGCACGATGGCCTCCCTCCTCGCGCCGCGCACGCTGAAGCGCGGGCTCCAGATCTTCGCCTTGATATCGGCCGTCGGGCTTGCCGTCCTGCTGGTCGTCACGGGCGCGTGGGCGGCCACGCTCGACGCGTTCGGCCGGGTGCGGCTCGGGTGGCTGGTCGTGGCGCTGCTGCTGGCTTCCTCGGATTGGATCGGGGGCGGCATCCGGATCTGGCTGTTGACGCGCCACGTCCATCGGCGGACGCCATTCTGGGGGATGGTCGTCGCCGGCGGGATGACCGCCTGGGGCGCCTACATCACCCCGGCGCAGGCGGGCGGCGGCCCGACGATGGTCCTCACGATGAAGCGCTACGGCGTGCCGATTCCCGAGGCGATGACCTCCGCGCTGATGAGCTTCTTCACGACCGTGATCTTCTTCGCGATCGCGGGACCGCTGGCGGTCGTGTTCGGCGCGGGGCGCTCGCTCGCGGCGCACGGCATCCCGCTGATCAACGTGTCGCTGTACGCCGTGTTCAAGACGAGTGCCGCAACCTTCGGCGTGATCGGCGCGGTGATGATCCTCGCCCTCGGGTTCCCGCGCACGACGGCCGGGCTCTTCCACTCCGTCATCGGGTGGCTGGAGCGGCACCGCGGCGAGCGGATGGCGAAGCGGGTCGAGGGGCTGCGGGCGGGGGTGGACCGGATGCACACCTGCACGCTCGCGTACCTTCGGACGCCCAGCGGCCTGCTGCAGATGCTGCTCGGCGTGGTGACCTCGGGCCTCGCGCACGCCAACCGGCTGGTGGCCGGCTACGTGGCGATGCGCGCGCTCGGGCTGCACGCCGACTTCGTGGACGTGCTCATTCTCCAGACGACGATCTCGTTCCTCCTCTACTTCGCCCCCACGCCGGGTGGCGCGGGCGCCGCCGAGGCGTTGTCGGCCGCGCTGATGAGCGTGTACGTGCCGAGCGCGCTCCTGCCGGCTTACACGATCATCTGGCGGTTCACCGTCTCGTACGCCACGGTGCTCTTCGGCACGTTCCTGTTCTACCGGATGCTCCACGGCCGCCTCGACGAGGCCGCCGGCGAGGACGCCGCGCTCGAAACGGCGTGAGCGCACCGTTCCACGAGGAAGAGGCCCTCGGCCGCCCGTACGACGCCGCCCTGGTGCGGCGGCTCGTGGAGTACCTGCGGCCGTACCGTGGCGCCGTCGTGCTGGCGCTCCTGCTGCTGCTCGCGTCGGCCGTGCTCCAGCTGGCGGGGCCCTGGGTCACCCGGCTGGTGATCGACCGGGCGATCCCCGATCGCGACGTCGGCTTCGCCACGCTGCTCGGCCTGGCCTTCGCCGCCGCGCTCGGACTCGAGTTCTTCGTCGAGTACGCGCACACCCTGCTCACCGCGCGCATCGGCCAGCGCGCGATGCTCGACCTGCGGCTCGAGCTGTTCGGCAAGCTCCAGCGGCTCGGGATCGCGTACTACGACCGCACGCCGGTGGGCCGGCTGATCACGCGCGTCACGAGCGACGTCGAGGCGCTGAACGAGCTGTTCACGACCGGCGTCATCGCGCTGCTCGGCGACGTCATCACCCTCGGGGTGATCATGGCGTGGATGCTCGCCACCGACTGGCGGCTGGCGCTCGCCGCGTTCGTGGTGCTGCCCGGGATCGCCGTCGCGGCGCAGCTGTTCCGGGTGCGGCTGCGCGGGGCGTACCGCGAGATCCGCGTGCGGCTCGCGCGCATCAACGCCTTCCTCCAGGAGCACCTGTCGGGGATGCGCGTCGTGCAGCTGTTCGGGCGCGAGACGTGGACCGCGGCCGAGCACGACCAGATCAACCGCGCGCACCTCGTCGCGCACCTCCAGTCCATCAAGGTGTTCGCGGCGTTCTTCCCGGTGCTCGAGGTGCTGATCGCGGTCGCCCTGGCGAGCCTGCTGCTCTACGGCGGCGTGCGGGTGCTCGACGCGACGCTCACCCTCGGCGTGCTGGCCGCGTTCCTCCAGCTCGCACGGCGGTTCTTCATGCCGCTCATGGACCTGGCCGAGAAGCTCAACGCGGTGCAGACCGCCGTGTCGTCGTCGGAGCGGGTCTTCCGGCTGCTCGACGAGCCCGAGGCGGTACGCGACCCGGCGCGGCCCGCGCGGCTGGCGCTACCGGCGCGCGGCGAGGTCGTGTTCGAGGACGTGTGGTTCCGCTACCCGGCGCACGGGCCGCGCGGCGCGGACGAGGGCTGGGTCCTGCGGGGCGTCTCGTTCGCCGCGCGTCCGGGCGAGACGGTGGCGCTCGTCGGCCACACCGGCGCGGGGAAGACGACCGTCATCAACCTCCTGCTGCGCTTTCACGACGTCGAGCGCGGCCGGATCCTGGTGGACGGCGTGGACATCCGCGAGATGCCGCAGCGCGAGCTGCGCGGCCTGCTGGGGCTGGTGCAGCAGGACGTGTTCCTCTTCACCGGAGACATCCGAGCCAACATCGGCATCGGTGGCGCGGACGACGCTGCGGTCCACGAGGCGGCTCGGCGGGTCGGAGCGGACCGGTTCATCGGGCGGCTCCCCGCGGGGTACGCCCACCGGCTCGGGGAGCGCGGCCTCAGCCTCTCG
>Ga0154478_1162_pt22 | contig 10113 bp, 9 predicted proteins | sample RifGroC2_FD_115957 | JGI IMG/M metagenome (GOLD analysis project Ga0154478, IMG submission 115957) | Gemmatimonadetes bacterium GWC2_71_9
CGCCATCATGTTCGAGGCGCTGTTCATCCTGACCACGGTGGACGCCGGGACGCGGGTCGGCCGGTTCATGCTCCAGGATCTGGGCGGCCACCTGTGGAAGAAGTTCGGCGACGTCTCGTGGTATCCCGCGAACCTGCTCGCGAGCGCGCTGGTGACGGCGGGCTGGGGCTACTTCCTCTATCAGGGGGTGGTGGACCCGCTGGGCGGGATCAACTCGCTGTGGCCGCTGTTCGGGATCGCGAACCAGCTGCTGGCGGCGGTGGCCCTGTGCGTCGCGACGACGATCATCATCAAGATGGGGAAGGCGCGCTACCTCTGGGTGACGGTGGTGCCGCTGGCGTGGCTTGCGACGGTCACGCTGACGGCCGGCGTCGAGAAGGTGTTCGCGGGCGATCCGCGGCTCGGCTTTCTGTCGCACGCGCGCACGGTGCTGGCCGCGAACGCGCCGGACGCGGCGCGGCTGGCCTTCAACGACCGGCTGGACGCGGCGCTGGCGCTGGGGTTCATGGCGGTGGTGGTGCTGGTGATCGCGGCCTCGGCCCGCGAGTGGTGGCTGGTGTTGTCGAAGCGAAAGGAGCCGCGGGTTACCGAGACGCCGTTCGTGCAGTCGGCGTACGCGACGGGGGATTGACTACACCCCCTGGTCGCTGCTCCGGCCGACAATCGCGAGGAGGATGACGGCCAGGAGGGTGGCCGCCGCGCTGGCCTCGAGCGCGAGGCCCGCGCCTTTCGTCTGGTACAGCCACCCGAACAGCGCGGCGCCCGGCAGCGCCACCACGCTCAGCGTGCCGTGGTACCAGCCGAAGCCGCGGCCGCGCCGGGCCGAGCCGGCGTACCCGGCGATGAGCTTGCGTTCCGGACTCTCGGTCAGTCCCGCCACCAGGCCGAAGGTGAGGAACACGGCCCACGCCTGCGCGGCGGTCGCCGCCGCCGCGAACGCCACGGCGAGCGCCGCGTAAACCAGCCAGCCGACGGCGAGCGTACGCCGCGGGCCCCACCGGTCGGTGAGCACGCCGCCCGGGTACGATGCGAGCGAGCGCACGACGTGGAGCGCCGCCCACAGCAGCGGCACCGCGCTCACCGCGACACCGAGATCCTGAGCGCGGAGGATGAGCAGCGTCTCGGGCGCGCGGAGGAGGGCGGCGACGGCCAGCACGATCACGAGCGAGAGGAACCCCGGCGCGGGATGCTCGACCGGCACGTCCGGCGCCGCACTCGACGCGGCGCGGGCATCCGCCTGCCCCTGACCCCTCGCGGCGCTGCGCACGGCGAGCCACGCCAGCAGCACGGCGAACGCCCCGGGGACCGCCGCGACCCAGAACACCTGCCGTACCGCGAGCCCCCCGGCGAGCAGCGCGGTCGCCAGCAACGGCCCCACGATCGCGCCGACGTGGTCCGCCCCACGGTGCACGCCGAACGCGCGGCCGCGGACCTCCGCCGCCGCGACGTCGGCGATCATGACGTCGCGCGGTGCGGTGCGCACCCCCTTGCCCAGGCGATCCACCGCGCGCAGCCCGATGACGTGCCACGCCGCGCCCGCCATGGCGATGAGCGGCCGCACCGCCGCCGCGATGCCGTAACCCGCGACGATCAGGGGCCCGCGCAGCCGCGGCCGCTCGGCGAGGTAGCCGGAGAGGAGCTTGAAGGCGGCCGACATCGCGTCGGCGACGCCGTCGAGGATGCCGAGGGCGAGCGCGCCCCCGCCGAGCGTCCGGGTCACGAACGCGGGCAGGAGCGGGTAGATCATCTCGGAGGCGAGATCGTTCGCGAGCGACGTCGCGCCGAACCAGTACACCGCCCGCGGAAGTCGGGGGCCGGGGGCCGGGGGTCGGGGGTCAACCACGACCCCCTGACCCCTGACCCCTGACCCCTGACCCCTACTCACCCAGCCCCATCCCCCACCGAATCAGGGACACCGGCAACCCGCCGTACGCCAGCACCTCGTCGTGGAACTTCCGCAGCGAGAACGCCGCGCCGTCCCGCCGCCGCACGTCGTCGCGCAGCCTGACCAGCTCCCGCCGGCCGACCGCGTAGCAGAGGTTGTAGGTGGGCGTCGCGCAGTAGCGGCGCACCTCGGCCTCGGCGCTGGCGCGCTCGATGCCGAGCGTCTCGACCATCGCCTTCACCGCTTCGTCGAAGGTCATCCCCGTCGTGTGCAGCCGGATGTCGAGCACGACGCGCAGCGCGCGCCACAGCAGGTGCAGGCGCTGGAAGAACTGCTCCTCGGGCCGCGCGAGGAAGCCGTGCTCCGCCATCAGCTCCTCGCAGTAGAGCGCCCATCCCTCGACCATCAGCGGCGAGCTGACGATGCGCCGCACCGGCGAGGCCTGCGCCTGTGCGGCGAGGAACTGGAGGTGGTGGCCGGGATACCCCTCGTGCAGCGCGGTGCACGCGATCTCGTGCACGCAGTGGTCCCTGAGCTGCGGCGGCGCCGGCACCGTGACGTAGAAGAACCCGGTGCGGCCTTCGGCGAAGGCGCCGGGCGGATCGTACGCCGCGAACGGGATCAGCGGCTGCATGAAGCTCGGCGTCGCGATGACCTGGAGCGGGCCCTCCGGGACGCCGACGAGTCCGCGCTCGAGCACGAACCGCCGCGCGCGCTCCATCTCCGCGGCGTAGCGCGCGACGAGCGTGTCGGCCGCCGGATGGTCGGCGCGCAGCCGCTCGGCGAGCGCGCGCCACGGGGTGCCGGGCGCGAGCGCCGCGGCGCGGCGCGCGAGGTCGGACTCCAGCTCGGCCACCAGCGCCTCGCCGTAGCGCAGCAGCGCGGGCGCGGTCTCCGGCAGGGCGTGCTCGAAGTGGAGCCGGAAGTCGAACGCCGCGCGGCCGATCGCGAAGTCGCCGTCGGAGCGCTCGAGCAGCTCGCCGGCGAGGAAGTCGGTGAACTTCGTCAGCGCCTCGCGCGCGGGCGGGAGCGCCTCCTCGATCTCGCGCAGCAGCTCTCGCGGCAGCTTCGTCGCGAACTCGGGGATCGCCCGGGTGAGCAGCGCCCGGCCGCCGCGCGCCACGTCGAGCGCGGTCTCGGTGAACACCTTGGGCGGGCGCTGGAGCGTGGCCGCGGCGTCGCCCAGAAACCGCGGCGTCTCCCGGAGCCGCCCCGCGAGCGCGCGAGCGCGCGACTCGAGCGGCTGGTCCTGCCGCAGCAGCAGCGCGAACAGCCCGTTCAGCAGGTGCGTGAGGTGGAACTCCGGGTTCAGCTCGTGCGGCTTCTCTTGGTCGAGCCGCGCGAGCGTGGCGCGCACGTCGTTGAGGACGGCGGTGAGGTCCACGTCGTCGCCGATCGCCTCCACCTCCGCGGACTCGAAGGCCAAAGCCATGGACTTGAGCGCGGCGAGCGCGGCCGTGACGTCGCGCCGAGTGTAGTTGCCGAGGCGCGCGTCGTGGGTCCCGACGCCGGCCATCGTGGCGGCGACGGGGTCGAGTTGCCAGCGGAGATCGAGGTAGGACCGGATGAACTCGCGATAGCCGGGTGGGGCCACTAGGCCCCCACGCTCGCGATCAGGCCGTGGCACTCCTGCTCGGTCAGCACGCGGTCGCGCGTCTTCGCCGCGTCGAACAGCACCTTCGCGTAGGCCTCGTTCGCCGGATCGTACCCGTGCGCCTCGAGCCAGAACCGCACGTTCGACAGGCCGGAAACGGGGGAGATCTCGATCTTCTGGGCCATCCCCAGCTCGCCCGCCGGCACGCTGGAGTAAACCCGGTCGGCGAGCCAGTCGTGGCCCTTGTTGCGGGCCTTGATGATCGCGGCTGCGTGCACGCCGGTCCCGGTGCGGAACGCGTCCGCGCCCATCACCGGGTAGTCCACGCCGATCGGACGGCCCACCGCCTCCGACGCGAGGCGGCAGTACTCGGGCAGCTTCCGGAGGTTGCCCCGATAGGCGCCGAGCAGGTGGAGGTTGACGATCAGCAGGTCCATCTCGGCGTTGCCGACGCGCTCGCCGACTCCGAGCGCGGTGGCGTGCACGCGGTCCACGCCCGCCTCGATGGCGGCCAGGCAGTTGATTACGCCCATACCGCGGTCGCGGTGCCCGTGCCAATCGAGCTTCACATCCTCGCCGGAGGGCCTGACGATCTCGTCCTTCACGAAGCGCACCAGGCGGCGCACCCCGTCGGGAGTCGCGTGGCCGACCGTGTCCGCCAGGCAGAGGCGCCCCGCGCCCCAGGAGATGGCGTGCCCGTAGAGCGCCTTGAGGGTCTCCGGCCGGGCGCGGGTGGTGTCTTCCGTCACGAACATCACCGGGAGCCCGCTCTGCACCGCGTAGCTCACCGCCTTCTCGCTCGTCTCCAGCATCTGGTCCAGCGTCCAGTCCTCAGCGTACTGGCGGATGGGCGAGGAGCCGATGAACGTGGCCGCCTCGATGGCGATGCCGGCCTGCTGCGAGATCTCGACGATCGGCTGGACGTCCGCGATGACGGTGCGCGCGGCGCAGTTAGGCTCGATGGGCAGCTTCGCGCCCACGATCTCGCGGGCGAGGGCGAGCACCTGCTCCCGCACCCGGGGCCCTGCGCCCGGGAGACCGATGTCGAGGGAGGCGATGCCGAGGTCCGCCATGAGGTGGAGCAGGCGGATCTTCTGGTCCATCGTGGGGTCCTTCACCGACGGGCACTGCAGGCCGTCGCGCAGCGTCTCGTCGTTGAGGTCCACGCGCGCGCTCGCCCAGTCGAAGTCCGATCCGGCGGCGTTCCAGTCGTAGATGAGCTGCTGGTATTCCATCGGCTCGGCTAGTTTGGCGACCTTGCGGCCCACCGTCAAGCGCGGTACGCTCCGCGGGTGGAGCAGCTCGTCGCCGATCTCCTTACGCGCCGCGAGGTTTGCGCCGCGCGCGAGTGGCTCGAGTGCCACGACGCCGGGACGCTCGCGCTCCAGCGCGCGCTCGCCGAGATCCCCGCGCCGACCGGCGCCGAGGAGCTGCGCGGCGCGCTCGTCGCGGAGCGGTTCGAGGAGCTGAACCTCGCGGACGTGCGCCGCGACGGCGCGGGCAACGTGCTCGGCCGGCTCGGTCCGAACGGCGGCGTGGGCGTCGTGCTGGCGGCGCACCTCGACACCGTGTTCGGGCCGGAGACCGACCTCACGGTGCGCGACGCGGGAGCGCGGCTGGTCGGCCCGGGCATCGGCGACAACGCGCGCGGGCTCGCGGCGCTGCTCGCGGTCGCCGGGGCGTGCCGGGCGGCCGGGATCGAGCCACCGCTGCCGCTCACGTTCGCCGCGACGGTGGGCGAGGAGGGCCGCGGCGACCTGCGCGGCGTGAAGCACCTGTTCGAGGACCCGGCGTTCCGCCCGCACGCGTTTATGGCCGTGGACGGCGCGGGGCTGGAGCGCGTCGTGCACCGCGCGCTCGGCTCGCGCCGGATACGCGCGACGTTCCGCGGCCCGGGCGGGCACTCGTGGGCCGCGTTCGGCGTCGCCAACCCGGCGCACGCCGTCGGGATCGCGACGTCGCAAATCCACGATATCCCCCTGCCCCCGCGCCCCCGCGCCTCGGCGAGCGTGGTGCGCCTGGGCGGCGGCTCGGGACTCAACACCATCCCGCAGGAGGCGTGGCTCGAGCTGGACCTGCGCTCCGAGCACGAGGCCGCGCTCGAATCGCTCTACGGCTCGGTGACGCAGGTGCTCGGCCGCGCGCTCGACCTCGTGAACCGGCGCCGTAGCGCCGGCACGACGCCGCTAACGCTCCAGCTCGACTCCCTCGGCCGGCGTCCCTCGGGCGCGACGGACGAGCGGCACCCGCTGGTGCGGGCCGCGCTCGCCGCGACGCGCGCGCTCGGCGCGACCCCGGCCCTCGCCGCCGCGAGCACCGACGCCAACGTCGCCATCAGCCGCGGCGTGCCCGGCATCGCGCTCGGCGCCGGGGGACGCGGCGGCGACGCGCACCTGCCGAGCGAGTGGTACGAGAACGTGAACGGCCCGGCGGGGATCCTGCGGGCGCTGGTGGTCGCGCTCGCGGTCGCGGAGGCGTAGCAGCCGTGCAACCCTTCGAGCAGACCTCACATCCCGACCAGGAATTGCTGCGCAAGCCCATCAAGGAGCTGGGCCTGCGGCTCGAGGGCTCGGCAATCGAGAAGTACGTGCTGCAGCTCTACCGGGAGATCGAGCGGAAGGGGCTGAAGCACTTCCGCCCCGCCTGCTACCTTACCGACGAGTGGGGCTGCCCCAACGAGCAGCCCGTCGTCGGCATCCCGTTCTACCTCGCCGATCCCAAGCTCGCCGCGCTCGAGAAGTCCATGAACGACCTCGAGGACGAGCGCGAGATCATGATGTACCTGCGCCACGAGGCGGGGCACGCGTTCAACTACGCCTACGAGCTGTACCGGACGGAGGAGTGGAAGACCCTGTTCGGCCCGTTCCGGCGCCCGTACCGCGAGCGCTACCGCCCGGTGCCGTTCTCGCGCCGGTTCGTGCGTCACATCGCGGGCTGGTACGCGCAGAAGCACCCCGACGAGGACTTCGCCGAGACGTTCGCCGTGTGGCTGACGCCGCGCTCGAGCTGGCGGCGCAGGTACAAGGGGTGGGGCGCACTGCGCAAGCTGCGCTACGTGGACCGGATCGCGCGCCGCGTGGCGGAGCAGCCACCCGTGCGTCCGCTGGGCGAGACCGACGTGACCGTCGAGGAGATGGAGGTCACGATCGAGCAGTTCTACCGCGAGACGACGCCGGACGAGTCACAGGCGATCGCGGATCTCGCGCTCGACGCCGATCTGACGGACATCTTCATCAAGCCCTCGCCGCGGCGACGCGACGGCATCCGCCCGGCGGCCGAGCTGCTCGCCGAGCACCGCAAGGAGATCACCGACAAGGTTACGTACTGGACCGGCGTGCGGCGGCCCCTGGTGAAGCGGCTCGTGGAGTCCATCGAGAGCAAGGTGGGCGAGCTGAAGCTCGCCGCGCTGCGGGGCCGCGAGAGCGGGTACGTGGTCGAGATCACCGCGTACGCGACGACGCTGGCGATGAATTACCTGACGCGGGGGAAGTTCACCCAACCGTGAGCGGCGCGTGAAACACGAAGGCCTGAAGATCGCGATTCTCTACGACACCTGGGACGACGGCGCCGCGGAGCCGACGGCGCCGCCCACCGAGGAGCCCGCGCCGAAGCGCCGGCGCAAGGGGAAGAAGCGCAAGAAGGCGCGGCGCCCCAAGCTCGACCGCGAGGAGATCTTCGAGGCGCTCGAGAAGCTGGGCCACGAGCCGAGCTACCTCGTGGTGGACGGAGAAGACCCGTCCCTGCTCGCCGTCGCGAAGACCAGGGCCGACCTCGTCTTCAACCTCACCGAGTCGTACGCCGGCGACGACACGATGGACATGAACCTCGCCGCGTACCTCGATCTGGTCGACCTCAAGTACACCGGCGCGGGGCCGCACGGGCTCTACCTCGCGCAGAACAAGGCGCTCGCCAAGAAGATCTTCCACTTCCACGACATCCGCACCCCGTTCTTCGCGGTGAGCTACAAGGGGCTCAGCGACCACGCGCACGACATCGCCTTCCCGCTGATCGTGAAGCCGATGTCGGAGGACGGCTCGATCGGGATCGACGCCGATTCGGTCGTGACGAGCGTGAAGGAGCTGATGGAGCGGATCCACTACATCCACGAGCAGTTCGACTGTCCCGCCCTGATCGAGGAGTACATCGAGGGGCGGGAGATCTACGCGGCGATCCTCGGCAACGAGAAGGCCGAGGCCCTGCCGCTGGTCGAGCTGGACCTCTCGAAGCTCCCCGAGGGCACGCCGAAGATCGCGGGCAGCGAGGTGAAGTGGGAGAAGGACAGCGAGGCCTACCGGAAGACCCGCTCCCACATTGCCGAGGAGCTCGACGAGGAAACGGCCGAGCACCTGAAGCAGACGGCGGTGGCCGCCTACCAGGCGCTCCAGCTCCGCGACTACGGCCGGATTGACCTGCGGCTCACACCGGAGGGGAAGATCTACGTCATCGAGGCGAACCCGAACCCGTGGCTCAGCTCGGGCGCCGAGTTCGCGATGGCGGCGAGGAAGTCGGGGCGCTCCTACGCCGAGCTGATGCAGGACATCGTGGACCTGGCGATGGGGCGCTACGACTAGCCGGCCCGCACCTCCGCGTGCGAGCCCAGGGACGCACTGCCCGAGAACCCCTCCACCACCACCTCATCACCCAGGATCGCGCCCGTCAGCCGCGAGCGCTCGATCCGGCACCTCCGCCCCACGATCGCCTCGGCCACCGTGCTGTCGCGGATGACGGTGCCCGACTCGATGCTCACGTGCGGCCCCACCGTCGATCGTTCGATCACCACGTCGTCCTCGATGTGCACCGGCTCGACGATCTTGACCCCTGGATCGAGCCGGCGCGCACCCGTCCGCCGCGCCGTGCCCCCGTGCCCCCGTGCCCCCGTGCCCAGCTGCTTGTCCAACAGGATCGCGTTCGTCTCGAGGGTCGTGTTCATCGCCCCGCAATCGTACCAGCCGTGCACCTCGGCGGTGCGGATCTTCCGGCCGTGCTCGATCATCCACTGGAACGCGTCCGTGAGGTACCACTCGCCCTTGTGCTTGGGCTGCGCCAGGACGTGGTCGATCCCCTGCCACAGCGCGTCCACGTCGCGGATGTAATACAGACCGATGTTGGCGAGCTTCGAGATCGGCTGCTTCGGCTTCTCGACGATCCGCGTCATGTAGCCCTTCGCGTCGGTCACTACCACGCCGAAGCGCTGGTAGTCCTCGACCTCCTTCGCCCAGATGATGCCGTCGTCGTTCGAGCCCTTCACGATCGAGAGGTCCGCGTCGAAGACAGTGTCCACGAAGATGATCATCACCGGCCCCGTGACCAGAGGCCGCGCCAGGTTGACCGCCCCCGCCGTGCCGTCCTGCACGAGCTGCTCCACGAAGTGCGAGCGGATCGGGTAATGCTTGCGCGCGTACGCCTCGACCTGCCCCTTCAGGTGCCCCGTGATGAAAATCAGATCCTCGACGTCGAGCGGCTCGAGGGTGTCCATCACCCAGTCCATCACCGGCCGGCCCGCGACCTTGATCAGCGGCTTCGGCACCAGGTGCGTGTGCGGGCGCAGGCGCGTGCCCTTCCCCGCCAGGGGAATGATCACCTGCATCAGGCACCCACCTTCCGTCCCTCGGTTCCACCGTCCCCCGGTCCCACTCGGCCATAGCGGTCCTGGAGCCGCACCACGTCGTCCAGGTGCGGGGTCGAGGCCTCGAGGATGTCGGTGCGCTCCAGCGCCTCGAACTGGTGCACCATGCCGGTCGGCACCTGCTGCGCCTGGCCCGCGATCATCTCCCGCTCGACCAGCTCGCCCTGCTCGTCCCGGTAGCGGAAGATCATCCGGCCGCGCAGCACGTAGATGGACTCGTGCTTCTGGTTGTGGTACTGGAGACTCAGGCAGTGGCCGGGCTCGACGTGCAGGATCTTCCCGACGTACCGGTCGGTCGAGGCCCAGATGATCTCGTAGCCCCACGGCTTCTCGACGTGTCTGGGCTCGAACACGTTAGGATGCTCCACGCTCTCCCTCCACGCCTCATCTGACACACCCATCCCTAACCCTTAAGACCCAAGACCTAAGCCCTGTCTTCAGAATTCCAGAATCTGCAGCGCCAGCGACGACGGCGACGTCACGCAGGCGCGCACGCAGACGCCGCACCCGACGCAGCCGTTCAGGATCACCGGCCGGCCCTTCTCATCGAGGTCGAGCGCCTCCGGCCCGACCGGACACACCCGCGCGCAGACCCCGCACTGGATGTCCTGGAACGCGATGCACCGCTCGGCATCGAGCGACAGTTCGCCGATCTTCTCGTGCGCCCAGCCGTCCGCCGGCACGACGAGCGCACCGGTCGGGCAGACGCTGGCGCAGAACATCCCCTCGCAGGCGATGCACGGCTCCACCGTCGGTTCGATGACCGGCGTGAGCGCCGCGAGCCCCGCGCTCGGCGGTGCCGTCACCACGGCGTCCACGGGACAGGCTTCCACGCAGTAGCCGCAGCGCGTACACGCGGCGAGGAAGCCCGCCTCGGGTAGTGCGCCCGGCGGCCGGAACGACCTCCGCGGCGCCACCCGGTCGGCGAGCAGTTGGCCTGCCTCTCGGGCAAGCACCTTCAGCGCCGCGCCCAGGAAACCACGTCGCGAGTAGGCCTCATCCGCCGGG
>Ga0154478_1168_pt1 | contig 9867 bp, 9 predicted proteins | sample RifGroC2_FD_115957 | JGI IMG/M metagenome (GOLD analysis project Ga0154478, IMG submission 115957) | Gemmatimonadetes bacterium GWC2_71_9
TCCACCAGACTGTTGAACTGAAGCGCGAGGTCCGCGCGAGCCAGCGCGAGCGGCGCGAGCACCGCGCCGCCGGCCTGCCGGCCGAGCGCGCGCTGCTCCGCGCGCCGGAGCTCGCCCCGCGCGCCCTGGAGGTCTCCCATGGCGGCCCGCACCAACGCCAGATCGCGCCGTACCGCGATCGCTTCGGCCGCGGGGCCGGTCGCCTCGTACCCGGCGAGCGCCGCGGTGAGCGTCGCTGCGGCCGCGCGATATTCGCCCCGCCGCAGCGCCAGCAGCCCGAGGTTGCGCAGCGCCAACGCCTCGCCGACCCGGTTGCCCAAGTCGCGATAAGTGCCGAGCGCTTCGCGGTAGCGAGCCGCCGCCGCCGCGTACTCCCCCTCGATGGTCGCGACGGTGCCCAGGTTCACCAGGTTCAGCGCCGCCGGCTCGGCGCGGTCGTACCGCTGGTTGAGGGCCAGCGCCTCCTCGAACGCCCGGCGGGCGCCGTCGAGATCCCCCAGGCTCTGGGCCACCATTCCGAGGTTGTTCCGGTCGGCGGCCACGCCCCGCGTGTCGCCGGTCCGCTCGCGGATCCCGGCGGCCGACGCGTAGAGCTCGCCGGCGCGGCGCAGCTCACCCCGGTCCCGGCTGACGTTCGCCAGCGCCCCAACCGCGTTGCCCAGGGTGCGGAAGTCGCCCACGGCTTCCGCGAGGCCCCGCGCCCGGCCGAAGTAGGCCGCCGCGCTGTCCAGCTCACCCGCGCCGTAGAATCCCGCGCCGATGTTGCCCAGTGCCGCGCCCATGCCGGCCGTGTCGCCTAACGCCTCGCAGCGTTGCAGACTCGCGCGCCACGCCTGCGTGGCGGCCCCAATCCCGAGCCGGCCCAGCGCCGCGTTGCCCGCGAGGCGCAGGCTGTCGGCGGAGACCTTGAGGCGGCGCTGCCCCGGCGACCAGGCGGCGAACCGGGCGACCTGCCGCACCAAGAACGAGTCGCGCCATGCCGCTGCGTACCCGTGCGCGAGCCGTCGCGCCTCCGCGAGATAGTCGTCGGCGGAGTCGGTTGTCGCCGCCGTCGCCACGAGCAGGTCCCTCAGCGCGGCGCGCACCTCGTCCGGGACCTCGCGAGCGCGGGCGGCAAGCGCGGCCGCGCCGCTGCCGCCATGCGCCAGCGCACGCACGCTGACGGCGGACTGCGGCACCTGCAGCGAGACATGCACCGCGGTGACCAGCGGCAGGAGCGCGGGGAGCGCGATCACCGGTGCGGCGTCCCGGCGGTGAAATCCACGAGATCGGAGGCGACCCAGCGGTCGAAGCCGGTCTCCGCTTCCACCTTCCAGAAGTAGGGTGAGCCGGGGCTCAGCCGAACCGTGTCCGGGAGGACCGCGACCGTGTCCGCGATCTCCCAGCGCCAGAGGACCGTGCCCGCGCTGTCCATCAGCATCACCCGGTAACGCGTGGCGTGCGGGACGGCGGACCACACCAGCTCGCGCGCCGACTCCACAGCACCCCGGGGCGCGATCGCGACCGGCGCCGCCGTGGTCGTCACCGCCGGCTCACGGCGCTCCGCCGGGCCGAATCGACTCGGCAGATCCAGTGCCGGCACGAGGAGCAGGGCGAGCACCGCCGCGGCGGCGAGGCCTACGGCCACGCGCCGTGGCTGGGGCACCGTGCGGACTAGCTGCGCGACCGCCGCCACCTCGAAGCGGCACTCCGCGCACCCGGCAAGGTGCGCTTCCACGAGCGAGCGATCCGCGTCCTTCAGGGCGCCGTCAAGGTAGGCCGCCAGCACCCGGGCTTCCGGATGGGTGGCGGGGCTCTCGTCAGCGGCCATGCGTCGCTCGCGCGCAAGGGAAGTCATCGCCCTTGTGAAACGTGCGGGACCGGCCGATTTGCGCCGTCATGGGGTGGGGCCCTCGATGCCGCGCCGCCGCAGCGACGCCTTGAGCATTTCCAGGACCGCGGTGAGTCGCCGATAGACGTGGAACGGCGTCGGGAAGCGCATGATCGCCGCGATCTCGCGCGCCGAGCGGCCGTCGTCGAAGCGCAGCGCCAGCAGCAGGCGGTCTCGCGGCTCCAACTCGTCCACAGACGAACCGAGGGCCCGCCCGAGCTCCCGCGATCGCAACTCGGCGTCGGGGCCGGCGTTCGCCGGCTCGCTCAGTTGGTCGGGATCGACATCCTCGGCGAGGAGATCGGCCAGCCGCGTCCGCACCAGCCGCACCTGCTCGCTCGCCGGGCCCTCGCCGCGAGGCTGACCGTAGCGCCGCCGCACCTGATCCACGCAGAGCCGCCGGGCGACCATGACCAGCCAGGTCGTGAACTTGCTCCCCGGCATCGGCGTGTACGCGCGCAGCCGCCGGAAGTCGTCCTGCCGGAGCGCCTCGAGGACGTAGGCGTAGGCGTCCATCGCGGCGTCGTGATCGTGGCAGACCACGCGAGCGGTGTGGAGAAGCAGCCCGGTGTGGGCAGACACGAACCGGTCCCAGGCGTGTTCCCGCGCCGCCGGGTCCGCGGCGTCGAGCAAACAGGCAAGCTCGGCCGGAATCGGGTTCGACATGCCGCGCCTTCGGTACAGGAAGAGCGCCATGTTCGGAGGACGCTCCAGAGTAGCAGCTAACGGCATGGACGCGATAGAGGCCGACGGGTCGCGACTCTGCTTCACCGAGGCAGCCAAATACGAGCGTCGCACTCACCTATTGACTCGAGGCCGGGCCACCGCGCGTCGGCCGGAGCCGCCGGCGCGCCCAACCACGGCGCACCGGCTATATTTGCACCCCTCCATGGACGCCCCGCACATCCGCAACTTCTGCATCGTGGCCCACATCGACCACGGCAAGAGCACGCTTGCCGACCGGCTGATCGAGGCGACGGGCACCCTCACCCAGCGGGAGATGCGCGAGCAGGTCCTCGACACCATGGACCTCGAGCGCGAGCGGGGGATCACGATCAAGCTGAACGCCGTGCGGATGAGCTACACAGCCAAGGACGGCGCACCGTACGAGCTGAACCTGATCGACACGCCGGGCCACGTGGACTTCACCTACGAGGTCTCCCGCTCGCTCGCCGCGTGCGAGGGCGCGATCCTGGTGGTGGACGCCTCGCAGGGGATCCAGGCGCAGACGCTCTCGAACCTGTTCCTCGCGCTCGACGCGGGGCTCGAGATCATCCCCGTCCTCAACAAGATCGACCTGCCCTCGGCCGAGCCCGATCGCCGCAAGCAGGAGATCCACGACCTCGTCGGCGCCGACCCCGACGACATCCTCCTCGTCTCGGCCAAGGAGGGGCGCGGCATCCCCGAGCTGCTCGAGGCGATCGTGGCGCGCGTCCCCGCGCCGCGCGGCAAGGTGGGCGCGCCGCTGCGCGCGCTGATCTTCGACAGCTACTACGACCGCTACCGCGGCACGATTCCGTCAATCCGGGTGGTGGACGGCGTGGCGCGGCCCGGGATGCACATCGCGATGGGCGCCCACGAAGGGACCTACGAGGTGGCCGAGGTCGGCTACCTCCAGCTCGGCCACCGGCCCACCGAGCAGCTGAGCGCCGGCGAGGTCGGCTACGTCGTCGGCAACTTCCGCGACGTGAAGGACACGCGGGTCGGCGACACGATCTTCGACGCCGACGACCGCGCGAGCGAGCTGCTGCCCGGCTACCGCGACGTGAAGTCGATGGTGTTCGCCGGGCTCTACCCCACCGCGCCCGAGGCGTACGAGGGCCTGCGGGACGCGCTCGCCAAGCTCCAGCTCAACGACGCGTCGCTGCACTACGAGCCCGAAACGTCGGTCGCGCTCGGCTTCGGCTTCCGGTGCGGCTTTCTCGGCCTGCTGCACATGGAGATCGTGCAGCAGCGGCTCGAGCGGGAGTTCGGTCTCGACCTGATCACCACGGTGCCGAACGTGGAGTACGACGTGTACCTCACGAACGGCGAGAAGGTGATCGTGGAGAACCCGTCGAAGATGCCGACCGGCTCCCAGGTGGACCGGATCGAGGAGCCGTACGTGCACGCCCGCGTCCTGTCGCCCGCCGAGTACATCGGCGCCCTGATGCGGCTCGGCCAGGAGCGCCGCGGCGAGTACCGCGGCATGAAGTACATCGGCCCGACCCGCGTCGAGTTCGAGTGGGAGTTCCCGCTCGCCGAGATCATCCTCGACTTCTACGACAGGCTGAAGACGCTGTCGCGCGGCTACGCGACGCTGGACTACGAGTTCGCCGGCTACCGCGCGAGCGACCTGGTGAAGCTCGACATGCTGATCAACGGCGAGGCGGTGGACGCCTTCAGCGTGATCATCCACCGCGACAAGGCGTACGAGTGGGGCAAGAAGCTGGCCGGGAAGCTGCGCGAGCTGATTCCGCGGCAGCTGTTCGAGGTGGTGATCCAGGCGGCGATCGGCTCCAAGATCATCTCCCGCGAGTCGGTGCGAGCGCTGCGCAAGAACGTCACCGCCAAGTGCTACGGCGGCGATGTGACCCGCAAGCGCAAGCTCCTCGAGAAGCAGAAGGAGGGTAAGAAGCGGATGAAGCAGGTCGGCACGGTCGAGATCCCGCAGGATGCCTTTCTCGCGGTGCTCAAGGTGGAGTGACCGAGCCCCGCCGTCCCTCCCGGATCAGCGTCGCCACCGACGTCTCCGTCCCCGATCCGGAGCTGGCGCCCGGGCTGTCGGGGCGCATCACCGGCGCGCACGTCCGGCGCGGCCTCGTCATCCAGACCGCGTGGTACGGGGACGTCATCCTCACGACGCCGCTGATCCGCCGCGCCGCCGAGCGGCTCGGCGCGCCGGTGGATGTCGTCGTGCTCCCGCAGGCCGCGCCCGTGCTGGCGAACAACCCGTACGTCCGCGAGGTCATCCCGTTCGACAAGCAGGGGAAGGACCGCGGGCTCGGGGGCTTCTGGCGGCTCGCGACCAAGCTGCGCCGCCGGCGCTATGCGGTGGCCTACTGCGCGCAGGCGAGCCTGCGCTCCGCCCTGCTCGCGCTCGCCGCGTGGGTGCCGCGGCGGATCGGCTTCCGCAACGCGAAGGGCTCCTGGTTCTACACGCACGCCGTGGCCGCCTACGGCGAGCCGCACCAGGTCGAGCGGCTGCTCCAGCTCGCCGACGGCGCCCCGGACCGCCGCGAGCCGGAGATCTACCCGCGCGCCGGCGACCGCGACGCCGTGGGCCTGCTGTTCGAGGAAGCCGGGATCGCGCGTGAGTTCGTCGCGCTCGCGCCCGGCGCCGCCTGGGGCACCAAGCGCTGGCCGTACTACCCGGAGCTGGCGCAGGCGCTCGCCGCGGAGGTACCCCTCGCGATCGTCGGCGGGCCGGGCGACCGCGCCGACGCCCGCGCCATCCGCCACGCGCTGGGCGCCGGCGCGCGGGTCGCCGACGCGACCGGTGTGCTGTCGATCCTCCAGTCGGGCGAGCTCATCCGCCGTGCCGCGATCCTCGTCTCCAACGACTCGGCGCCGGTGCACCTCGCCTCTGCGGTCGGGACGCCGGTGATCGAGATCTACGGACCGACGGTGCCGCACTTCGGCTTCGCGGCGCGCTCCCACCTGTCGCGCATCGTCGAGCCCGACCCGCTGCCCTGCCGGCCGTGCCACCACCACGGCCCGGCGGTCTGCCCCCTGGTGCACCACAAGTGCATGCGCGACACCCAGATCAGCCGCGTGCTGGCCGAGGTACGCACGGTGCTCCAGATTGTCCGTGTCCGCAAACGGAACCATTGAGGCGATGCGCTACATCATCGGCGTGGACTTGGGCGGCACCAACGTCGTCGTCGCCACGGTGGCCGAGGACGGCTCGGCGATCTACGGCGTGCGGTCGGAGCCCACCCGTGCGGAGGAGGGCTCCCAGGCCGTCATCGCGCGGATCGCGAGCCTCGCGCGCGACTCCATGGCCGAGGCTGAGCGCGTGGCCGGCGTGCTGCCGGGCCGCGTGGCGGGCGTGGGCATCGGCGCGCCGGGGCCGCTCGACCGCAAGCGCGGGCTCGTGCTGCTCACGCCGAACCTCGGCTGGACGGACTTCCCGCTGCGGCGGCTGGTGAGCGACGCGCTGGGCGGGCTCCCCGCGACGCTGGACAACGACGCCAACTGCGCCGTCTACGGCGAGTGGTGGGTCGGCGCGGCCACCGGCGCGAAGATCCTGATCGGCATCACGATCGGAACCGGCATCGGGGGCGGGATCGTGATCGACGGGGAGATCTTCCACGGCGCCTCCGACGTCGCCGGGGAGATCGGCCACACCACCATCGACTCCACCGGCCGGCGTTGCAAGTGCGGCAACTACGGCTGCCTCGAGGCCTATGCGTCGGGGCCGGCGATCGCCGCGCGCGCTGTCGAGGGGGTCGAGGCGGGCGCCGAGACGCGCCTGAGCGAGTACGTCGGCGGCGACCTCGCGAGGATCACGGCGCAGACCGTCTACCAGGCGGCACACGACCACGACGAGTTCGCGCTCGAGGTCGTGCGCGACACCGCGAAGTTCCTCGGGGCCGGGGTCGCGAACCTGCTCAACATCTTCAACCCCGACACGTTCGTGATCCTGGGCGGCGTCACGCTCGCGGGCGACCACCTGTTCGTGCCGCTGCAGGCGGAGATCAAGCGCCGCGCCTTCAAGCCGGCGGTCGAGGCGTGCCGCGTCCTCGCCGGCACTCTGCCCGGCACCGCCGGCGTCTTCGGCGCGGCGGCGACCTTCCGGAACCAGACGCGGGGGAAGGTCTGAAGCGGCTCGGCGTTCTCGGCACGATGATCTGGGACACCATCCAGGGCCGCGACCCGCGCGAGTCGCCGGTCGAGGAGTGGGGGGGCATCAGCTACGGCTTGGCCGGCCTCGACGCCGCGCTCCCGCCCGACTGGGAGGTCGCTCCGCTCGTGAAGGTGGGCCGCGACCTCGCCCCGCGCGCCGCGGAGTTCCTGCGCACGCTCGCCCGCGCGAGCAGGGGCGCGCGGTTCATCGAGGTGCCCGAGCCCAACCCGCGCGTCAAGCTGAGCTACCTCGACGACCAGCGCCGGTGCGAGGGGCTGACCGGCGGGCTGCCGACGTGGACCTGGGCCGAGCTGGGCCCGCTGCTGCTCGGCCTCGAGGCGCTGTACGTCAACTTCATCACCGGCTTCGAGTGCGACCTCGCCACCGCACAGGCGCTGCGCCGCGGTTTCGCGGGCCCGATCTACGGCGACCTGCACAGCCTCGCCCTCGGGATCCGTGAGGGCGGCACGCGCTACTACCGGCCGATCGAGGAAGCGCTCGCCTGGCTGGCGTGCTTCGACGTGGCGCAGGTCAACGAGGACGAGATGCGCCAGCTCGGCGACGATCCGATGACGCTCGCGGCCCGCGCGCTCGAGCGCGGCGTGGGCGCGGTGTGCGTGACGCTCGGCGCGCGCGGCGCTGTGTACGTCGCCGCCGGCGACTTCACGAGCCTCGCCTGGGCCGGAGCGGCGCGGCCCGCACGGCTGGCCGGGACGCCGCTGGCGCGCACCGCGCTCGTCCGGGCCGAGGGACCGCCGCTCGCGGGCGACCCCACCGGCTGCGGTGACGTCTTCGGCGCCACGCTCGCCAGTTGCCTGCTGGCGGGCACCGAGCTCGAGCCCGCCGTCGCCACGGCGAATCGGATGGCGCGCCGCAACGTCACGTACCGCGGCGCGACCGGCCTCCAGCACCACCTGCGCGGCAGCCTGCCGGGAGCCCTCGCGTCGTGAGCGCCGTCATCGACGTCCCGCAGCGCTTCGACGACTGGTCGTTCGAGCAGTTCGCCGCCGCCTTCGCCAAGGCCGACGGGGCGGCGAAGGTGATCGTGGACGCGCACGCCTGCGAGTGGATCTCCCCGCTCGGGCTCGTCGGGCTACTCGCGGCCGGCCAGGCGCTGCACGAGCGCACCGGCGCGCGGCCGCTCCTCACCGTGCCCGCCGACCGCGAGGTCGCCCACTTCTTCGCGCGCACCGGCTTTTTCCGCGAGGCGCAGGAGCTGTTCGAGATCCACGGCACGGTGCCACGCGTGAAGGCCGGCGCGTCGAAGGTGCTGCTCGAGGTGACGCCGGTCCGCGGCGCCGAGGACGTGCACGCCGTCGTCCACCACATCCAGGAGCGCTCGGCGGAGATCCTGACCAACCAGCTGGGACTCGACCCCAAGGCGACGATGGGATTCGGTATGGCGCTTTCGGAGGCTTGTCAAAATATTGTGGAGCACGCCGGCACCGGCGGATGGGTGTCCGTGCAGGCGTACACCTGGCGCAGGCTCGGCAAACGCGTCGTGGTGATCGCCGTCGCCGATGCGGGCGTGGGATTCCGGCACACACTCGAACCGACGCAGGCCGGTCGCTTCGGCGAGCGCTGGGGCGACGGTGCCGCGCTCGAGGCAGCCCTGCTGCAGAGCGTGAGCCGCTTCCGGGACCCCGGACGCGGCCAGGGATTGGCCGGCATCCGGCGCTATCTCGGGCGGTGGCAGGGGAAGCTCAGCATCCGGAGCGGCACGGCGCGCATCGCCATCGTCCCGCCGTGGGACCAGGACGTGCCGCTCGCCGAAGGACTGGCGCCGTTCCCGGGCGCCCAGGTGCAACTTGTCATCCCGGCGGAGGCGCAGGAAGCACGGTGATCACCGAGATCGACGTCAGCGGGGTCCTCTCCCGCACCCTCTGCGAGTTCCACAACGACCTGGTGACCCGTCCCACGGGCCGCGCCGTGCGCACCTCCATCGAGGCCGAGCTGAGCGGTGTGCGCGGCGTGAACGTCGTCGTCCTCGACTTCTCGTCGGTACGGCTCATCGACTGCTCGTGCGCCGACGAGATCGTCGCCAAGCTCGTCGCCGGCTCGCTCGAGCCCGGCTCCCCGGCGGGCGAGACCTTCTTCCTGATCCGCGGCCTCGCCGAGCACCACGTCGAGCAGATCGACGAGGTGCTCCAGCGCCAGCAGCTCGCGCTGGTCGCGGTGTTGGACGGCGCGCTGCGCCTCCTTGGCCGGGTGACCGACGGCGCGCGCGCCGCCTTCGAGCGCCTGGTCCTGCTGGGCAGCGCGGCCGCCGAGGAGCTCGCCGCCGAGCTTGCCTGGTCGGCGGACGAGACGCGGGCCGTGCTCGACGAGCTGGCCGGCCGCCGCCTCGTCGTGCGCGAAGCGGGCCGCTACCTCCCGCCCACGTCGGCCGCGTAACACCGCGTGGCGCGCCGGCCGCTCGGCCCCTCGACCATCGCGATCCACGGCGAGGTCGGCGAGCACCAGCCGGCCGAGCCCGTCGCGCCGCCGATCTACCAGTCGAGCACCTTCGTCGCCCCGTACGGCCCGTCCGACGATGTCCTCTACACGCGCTACGGCAACAATCCGAACCAGTTGCGCCTCGCCGAGCGCCTCGCGCGGCTCGAGGGGGCCGAGGCGGCGATCTTCGTGGCGAGCGGGATGGGCGCCACCGCGCTCGCGCACCTCGCGGTCCTCCGCCCCGGCGACCACCTGCTCTCGAGCGAGTGGATCTACGGCGGCACCCGCCGGCTCTTCACCGAGGACTTCGCGCGGCTCGGCATGGAGGTCTCGTTCGTCAACCCGGACAAGCGGCGCGACTGGCGCGCCAAGCTGCGCAGGAACACCCGCGCCATCTTCGTCGAGACGCCGACCAACCCGGTGATGCGGGTGCTCGACGTCGAATGGCTCAGCATCCTCACGCGCGAGAAGGGCATCCCGCTGCTGGTGGACTCCACTTTCGCGACGCCCGTGAACTACCGCCCGCTGGAACACGGCGCCGACATCGTCATCCACAGCGTGACGAAGTACCTCAACGGGCACTCGGACGTGATCGCAGGCGCGGTCGCGGGCAGCGAGCCGCTCATCGATGAGGTGCGCAGCCGGATGCGCGTCTGGGGCCAGGCGCTCGATCCGCACTGCGCGTGGCTGATCGAGCGCGGCATGAAGACGCTCGTGGTCCGCATGGCCCGCC
>Ga0154478_1166_pt1 | contig 9861 bp, 8 predicted proteins | sample RifGroC2_FD_115957 | JGI IMG/M metagenome (GOLD analysis project Ga0154478, IMG submission 115957) | Gemmatimonadetes bacterium GWC2_71_9
ATGGTAGCGCCTCTTCTCGAGGTTCGTTCGCCCTGCGAGGCCGACCGTTCGGCGGAGTCACTCCTCACGATTCGGTGTCGGGCTTGTGCTTGGCTATGTTCTTACGCCTGACCGCGATTGCAATGATGAACCACACCACCGCGTTACCCAGGAAAGCGACCGCGATGCCCATGGAGCCGTTGTCAGTCACCAATCCCTTAACAAGAATGAGCGCGGACGCCATGAAACAGATCGCCGCTACTATCAGGAACGCCGCACCTGATCGGAACAGATCGCGCATCCAATCCCCCAGTGGAAGAACTGTCTTCTCAGTCCGCCTAACGCTCTGCCTCAGCGGCGGCGCGCAGCGCCGTCCGCTGCAGGCGGTTGTTGGACCGCCTCTACGCGCTCTTGCTCGGAGCCGGAGGGAGGTGGCCGAGTTGAGCGAGCGCCGCCGCGTTGTCCCACGTCACCCACATCTCCGTAATCTTGCCATTCTCCAAACGGAGGAAGGCCGCGAAGTCGAGCTTCATCCTTCTTCCGGAGGCCGGGAACGGCCCCATCGGTCCTCTCTGAGTGCCCTCGTACGTTGCCCACACGGCAACGAGGTCGCCTTCTGCTACGACCTGCCTCGCAGTTTGGATCGAATCAGGGAAGACCGCGGTGTCTTGCCTCAGGAACTCCTTGAACCCCTGGAGGCTCCTCACATCAACGTCCGGAGTCGCCTGGCAATGGCGAATGAAGTGGGGGTCTACGATGTCGTCTAGGATGTCCAGCTGACGCGAGTTCATGGCTTCGCCGAAACGGCGGACCAACGCCTTGTTGTCGTCAACCCTGGTGCTCATTTCGGTCCTCCTTGCTGTCTTGCACCCACGCCGCTGTCGGCCCAACTCACAATTGGACTGTGGGCGGGGCCGGGCCCGCGCGACCGCTCCGGCCGGCAACCCAACCCGCGCCCCTATCCCACGGTGCCACGCGCGCTTACCTAGCACAAGTGCCATCAGGCAGCCCCTGCCCGCAAGCTATGGGCTCGCGGCGGTACCTGTAGATACCCATGCGCCGAAGCGCGTACGAAGCCGCGCGGTAAGACGGATACGCCACGCCGCCGAAGGCGCACCGGGCGCCGGACCGAGAGCGTCACGGGCCATCGGCAACGCTCGTTAACCGCTCCCCAGCTCGGCCTGCTGCTCGCGGATGTGGCGGATGAGCCGCGTGACCCGTGCGCGCTCCGCCTGCGCCAGCGCGTCGTCGAACGCCAATCGCGCCTGCTCGGGTTGCTGTGCCGCCGCCGCGACCTGGCCGCGCAGCGAGGCGGCCCGCGCCGAGCCGTACGGATCGGCCAGCTCGCCGAAGATCGCGCCCGACTCTTCCGCCGCGGCGCGCGCCTCGTCGCAGTCGCCCACCTTGAGCCGCGCCGCGCTAAGGGCGAGCAGCGCCTCGGCGGCAAGCGCGCGGTCCCCCACCTCGAGCCCGGCGACGTAGGCCCGCCGCGCTGCGTCGGCCGCTTCGGCCGACTCGCCCGCCGCCACGAGCGCCTCCGCCAGCACCACGTCCACATTGGCGCGCTTCTGCGCCGGCAGGCTTGCCGCGGTCTCGGCGAGCTTGCGCATCTCGGCGGCCGCGGCCGCGACGCTCACCGTGCCCGCCACGAGCGCCGAGCGCAGCTCCTTGCGCCGCAGGTCGAGCGCCGCCTCCGAGGCGGGCTCGCGCCCCAGCCGCGCATGCGCGTACGCCGCGGCAGCCTCGCCGTGCCGGTCGAGGCGCCGCAGCGCGTCGCCGCGCAGCTCGTGCGCCTCGCGCTTCTCGTCCGCCAGCTGCGCGGTCTCCGCGGCCATCACGGCGAAGGTGAGGGCGTCGTCGTAGTCGTGGACCCGCAGCGCCGCGCGTGAGGCGTCGCGCGCCGCCGGCGCGGCGCGCGGGAAGTCGCCCGCGTGGTACCAGTGCCAGGCGAGAGTGCCGGGTGGCGTGCCGGGCCGCGCGGCCAGCGCCTCGGCGATCTGGCCGTGCAGCCGGCGGCGGCGCCGCGCGTTCAACGCCTGGGCCAGCACCTGTCCGATCTTGTTGTGCGTGAACCGGTACCAGTCGCCCTGGCCGCGCTGCATCGCCGTGAGCGCCCCAGCCGCGACCGCCTCGTCGAGGGCGTTGAGCACCGAATCCTCCCCATGCTTCGAGAGCGCGATGAGCAGGTCCACGTCGAACTCGCGGCCCATGACCGCGGCGATCTGGAGCACCTCGCGGGCGGCCGCGGACATCCCCTTGAGCCGCCGCTGCACGATGTCGGCCACCGCCTCGGGGGGCGGAGCGTCCGCCAGCGCGAGCCGCACGCTGGCGTCCTGGATGCGGTCCATGTCGCCCTTCTCGATCAGCGACCGCACCACCTGCTCGATGAAGAACGCGTTCCCCTCGGTGTGTCCGTAGACGAATCGGGTCAGCTCCTCGGGCGCCTCGTGCAGGAGCGCGCGGGAGAGCCAGGCGTTGACCGCCTCGTACGAGAGGGGTCGCAGCATCACCCACACGACGCCGTCGAGCCGGCGCATCCGCTCGCGCACGCTGGCGACCCCGCGGCCGGTCACGGCCGTGGCGCACAGCAGCAGCGGGACGTCCGCGACGTCGTGCGCGAGGAATTCGAACAGCGACACCGAGGCCGGGTCGCACCAGTCGAGGTCCTCCATCCCGATGAACACCGGCCCGCGCTCGGCGGCGAGCCGGATCAACATGGTGACCTCGTCGTAAAGCACCGCGCGCTCGGGGGCGCGGGTCTGCGAGTTGGCGTCGGTCAGGGCCTCGACGGCTGGCCAGGTGCGCCCCTGCGCGCCGCGCAGCTGGAGGGCGCGGCGCAGCATCGGCAGGCACGGCCCGTACGGGCGGACCACGTCCGCCTCGTAGCCGCGCCCCGACAGCTGCACCGCGTCGTCGGCCAGCGCCTCGCGCTCGGCCAACTCGTAGAACGACGACTTTCCCGCCCCCTCGTCGCCCTCGATCCAGAGCAACACGCTGTTCCCCGCACGCGCCGCGGCCCACGCGTCGCGCACCAGCCGCATGTCGCGCTCCCGCCCCGCGAAGCGCAGCGACTCGAAGTGCGCGTCCCAGCGGTCGAGCTGGAGCGACGTGCGGCTGCGCCCCACCTTCACCGGCTCGGCGCCCGCCGCGCGGCCGCCCGACGCGGTCTCGGACGCCTCGTGCGCTGCGCGCGCCAACGCCGTCGCCGAGGGCCAGCGCGCCTTCGGCTCGGGATCGAGCGCCCGGGCGATGACCTCGGACAGGACGGCCGGCAGCTCGCGCCGGACCAGGTGGATCGGCGTGGGCGCCCGCGCCAGCCGCCTGGCCCGGAACTCGGCGAAGGTCTGCGCCACGTGCGGCTGCTGGCCCGTGAGCATCTCGTAGAACACGAGGCCGAGGGAGTAGATGTCGCTCGCGTGGTCGAGCGACTCGCCGAGCAGCTGCTCCGGACTCATGTACGCCGGCGTCCCCACCGCGAACCCGGCCGAGGTGATGCTGCTCGTCGTCTGGAACGAGCGCGCCACGCCGAAGTCGAGCAGCTTCGCGCCGCCCGGCGCCAGCATGATGTTCTCGGGCTTGAGGTCGCGATGGAGGATGCCGATCTGGTGGGCGGTGTCGAGCCCTTCGGCCACGGTCTCCAGCACGTGGAGCGCGAGCGGGAGCGGGAACGGCCCCTCGCGCTTCAGCCGCTCGGCCACCGTCTCCCCCTCGACGAACTCCATCGCGAGGAGGAACTCGCCCTCGGGGGTGCAGTCGAAGTCGTAGACCTGCGCGATGCTCGGATGGCTGATGCGGGCGGCCAGGTTCGCCTCGCGGCGGAAGCGCTGCTCCGCATCCGGCTGGCAGCACAGCTCCTTGTGCATCAGCTTGACCGCCGTCCGCCGGCCGAGGTGCACGTGCTCGGCCAGGTACACCGTGCCCATCCCGCCGGAACCCAGCTCCTGGAGGAGCCGGTACCGCCCCGCGAGGGTGTGCCCGACGCGCTCCATCAGCCCTTGTTCTTCTTCCCCTTCTTCTTCCGGCCGTCGCCGTCGAGCGCGTTCTCGATCGCGTCGGCGATCGTCCGCATCGTCTTGACGCGCGCCCACAGCTTGTCGTTCGCCTCCACGATCGTCCAGGGCGAGTACGTCGTGCTGGTGTTGGTGATCATGTCCACCACCGCGGCGCGGTAGAGGTCCCACTTCTCGCGATTGCGCCAGTCCTCGTCGGTGATCTTGTAACGCTTGTAATCGAGCTTCTGCCGCTCCTCGAAGCGCCGCAGCTGCTCCTCCTTCGAGACTTGCAGCCAGAACTTCACGAGCACCGTGCCGTAGTTGTGGAGCGACAGCTCGAACTCGTTGATCTCCTGATAAGCACGCCGCCATTCGGCCTCGGCGCAGAACCCCTCGACCCGCTCCACCAGCACCCGGCCATACCAGGTGCGGTCGAAGATCGCCAAGTGGCCCGCCTTGGGGATCCGGTTCCAGAACCGCCACAGGTAATGGTGCGTCGCGTCGTCGCCCTTGGGCGCGGCAATGCCGATCACCGTGTAGCCGCGCGGATCTAGCGAGCCGATGATGCGCTTGATGTTGCCGCCCTTGCCCGCCGCGTCCGATCCCTCGTACGCAATCACCACCGGCCGCCGCTCGTCGAAGCAGCGGAACTCGAGCTCGCGCAGCCGCACCTGAAGCTCCTTGACCTCCTCGTCGTACTTCTTCTCGGTGAGCTTCTTCGTCAGGTCCACCTCGTCGAGGACCGTCTTCGTCTCCTTGAGCGCCGGCACCGCCACGCTGGCGCGGGCGCGCTTCGGCTTCGCCGCCTCGGCCTTGGCGTCGAGCGCCGTCTGCAGCGTCTCGGCGATCGTCTTGAACACCTTCACGCGGCGGTAGTACTTGTCGGTCGCCTCGACGATCGTCCACGGCGCGTACGCCGTGCTCGTGCGCTCGAGCATCTCCTCGGCGGCCTCGTAGTACTCCTGATACTGCTTGTGCGCCTTCCAGTCCTGCTTCGTGATCCGCCACGCGTCGAACTTGCTCTTCTCGATCTCCTTGAAGCGCTTGCGCTGCTCCTTCTCGCTGATGTGCAGCCAGAGCTTCACGAGGGCGGTGCCGTCGTCGGCCAGCATCCGCTCGAACTGGTTGATCTCGTTGAACGCCGACTGCCACTCGCGGCGCGAGACCTCCTCGTCCACCCGCTCGACCAGCACGCGGTGGTACCACGACCGGTCGAAGATCGCGATCTCCCCGCGTCCGGGGATCCTGGTCCAGAAGCGCCAGAGGAAGGGACGCAGCTCCTCTTCCACGCTGGGCGCGTAGATGGGGTGGACCTTGTAGCCGCGGGGGTCGAGGCGGCCGACCAGCTTCTCGATCGTGTCGCCCTTGCCCGCGGCGTCCCATCCCTCGAGGACGACGATCACGGGGACCTTCGCCTCGTAGATGGCGCGCTGCAGGTCGTCCAGCTTGTCCCTGAGGGGCTTGAACGACTTGTCGTAGGAGTCTTTGCTGATTCTCTTGTCCAGATCGAACGCTTCGAGCATACGGGCCTCTCCGGGGTCACAAGCCACCTTCAACCTATCAGCCGATGGACAATCTCTGCCATACGCTCGTCGGCGCCGCCCTGGGCGAGGCCGGCCTCAAGCGAACAACGCCGCTCGCCATGGCCACGCTGCTGATCGGGGCCAACCTCGCGGACGTGGACGCCGCGTCCTACGCCTGGGGCCCGGTAACGGCCCTCAGCTTCCGCCGCGGGTGGACGCACGGGGTGCTGGCCATGGCCGTCGCGCCGATAGTGCTGACCGGGGCGGTGCTGGCCTGGGACCGGCTGGTGCGGCGGCGGCGCAACCCGGCCGCCCAGCCGGCACTGCCGCGGTGGCTGCTCGTGCTCGCAGCGCTGGCGGTGTGGACCCACCCGCTGCTCGACTTCCTCAATACCTACGGCGTGCGCTGGCTGACGCCGTTCAGCGACCGGTGGCACTACGGGGACACGCTGTTCATCCTGGACCCGTGGGTCTGGCTGATGCTGGGTGCGGGGGTCTGGCTGACCCGCCGCCGCGCGCGGCACGGCCGGCCCGGCGCGCCGGGGCCGGCCCGGGTGGGCCTGGCCGCGAGCGTAGTCTACGTCGCGCTGATGGGGGCTGGGACCCTCGCGGGCCGGGGGATGGCGGCGGCGACGCTGCCGAGCGCGGCGCCGTTCATGGTCGAGCCGGTGCCCGTCCTACCGTTCATGCGGCGCGTGGTGGCCGACCTCGGCGACCGCTACGAGCGTAGCACGGTGCTGCTCTTCCCGCGGCCGGGCGTCACGCCGGCCATGGAGGTCGTGGACAAGGGCCGGGCGCTGCCCGAGGCCCTGACGGCGGCGCAGTCGCCGGACGGCCGCGCTTTCCTGCGGTGGGCGCGGTTCCCGGTGTTCCGCGTCGAGCGGCACGGACCGCTGGCGGTCGTGACCATCGGTGACGAACGTTACCCGGATCAGGACTGGGCCTCGGTCAGCATTCGCGTCGCGCAACCCGTATCTTTGCACCTTCCCACCAGGGCGGAGCATCCATGAGCGAGACCGTCTCCCGTCGCGAGTTCCTCCTGGCCGGGGCCGCCGCCGTGCCGGTCGTCGGCGCCGCGACCGCCAGGTCCTCCAGGTTCCCGGTGCCCGCCATCATCGTCCCGCAGGACTCGCGCACCTGCGTGGTCGCCTCGGCCAACGGGATCCGGGGCGTGGCGCGCGCCTACGACCTGATCCAGCAGGGCGTGGATACGCTGGATGCGGTAGTCGAGGCGGTGAAGATCCAGGAGCTGGACCCTGAGGACTCCTCGGTCGGCTACGGCGGGCTCCCGAACGCGGAGGGCGTGGTGCAGCTCGACGCCTCGTGCATGCACGGCCCGACGAAGCGGGCCGGCGCGGTGGCGGCGCTCGAGGGGATCAAGACGCCTAGCGAGGTGGCGAAGCTGGTGCTGCGCTACACGAACCACATCATGCTGGTGGCCGAGGGGGCGCAGCGGTTCGCGGTCTCGTTCGGGTTCCAGGTCGAGAACCTGCTCACCGAGCGGTCGCGGCAGGCATGGTTGCGCTGGCGCGCGAACCTCAACCCGAACGACAACTACCTCGACGTGCCCGAGGGCGAGGCGTTTCCGACGCCGCCGACCGGCACGATCAACTGCTGCGCGGTGAACGCGCGGGGCGACATCTCCTCAGTGACGACGACGTGTGGGTTGGCGTGGAAGATCCCCGGCCGGGTGGGCGACTCGCCGATCATTGGCGCAGGCCAGTACACCGACAACGACGTCGGCGCGGCTGGCTCGACGGGCCGCGGGGAGTCGAACATGAAAATCTGCGGCGCGTTCCTCACGGTCGAGGGGATGCGGCGCGGCCTCTCGCCGACCGACGCCTGCCTCGAGACGCTGCGGCGGGTCGTGGCGACCACCGAGCAGCGGCTGCTGGACGCGCAAGGGCGCCCGAAGTTCGACCTCACCTTCTACGCCCTGAACAAGCGCGGCCAGTTCGGCTGCGCGTCGCTGTGGTCGGGCTACCGCGGCCGGCGGTTCGCGGTGCATGACGGCCGCGAGGCGCGGCTCGTGGAGCTGGCGGCCCTCAATGAGGGGAACCCGTCGCAGTGATGCGAAGCCCGGCCGCCGCGACGCTGGTCGCGGCCCTGCTGGCGTGCACGATTCCGCGGCTCGCTCTCGCGCAGGACGAGCCCGAGCCGTGGCTCTTCCGGCTGCTCGCCTTCCCCACGTACAACGGACTCGAAGGCATCGGCGCGAGCCTGCTCACCGGCTGGCGCGCGCCGGCCCGCCCCGGCCCCGTGGCGAGCACCGCCGCGGTCGAGATCACGGGTCGCCTCTCGACCAGCGGCACGCGCGGCGCGCAGGTCGCGTTCGACGCGCCCGGCCTATGGCGCAGCTGGCGCCTGCTCGTCCTGGCCGGCGTGGATCGCGCGAGCCGCGCGCCCTACTTCGGCGTCGGCAACGACCCGATCCCGGACAGCCTCGAAACGCCGTTCTACACCAAGCGCTACTTCCGCTACTCGCTCACCCGCACCACCGCGCTGGTGGCAGCGCAGCGCCGGCTCACCGGACCGGTCCGCCTGCACGCTGGCGCCCAGTACCGCCACTACCGCGCCCTGACGCTCGGCGGCGATCCGACGCAGCTGGACGCGGACCTCCAGGCCGGCCTGCACGCGGACACCGGGTCCTTCGACGGGCTCGAGCTGCACGGCGGGCTGCTCTACGACACGCGGGACGAGGAAGCGTCACCGTCGCGCGGTGTCTTTCTCGAGGCGCTCGCCGCCCGCGGGCTCGCCGGTGCCGGTGACTTCCGGTACACGCGCTGGCTGATCGGCGCGCGCGAGTTCGTCCCGCTGGGCGAGTTCACGTCGCTGGGGTTCCGGCAGTCCGTGGAGCTGGCCGACGGCACCCTCCCGTTCTTCATCGCCTACGAGCGGATCACGAGCTGGAGGCCGGAGGACGGGTTCGGCAGCCCGACGACGCTGCGCGTGCACCTGCCGGGACGGTTCCTCGCTCCGAACCGGGCCCTGGCCGGCGTGGACCTGCGCTACAAGAAGCTCGACGTGCCGCTCCCCGCGTCGCCGTTCCGCGTCTGGCTGCTGGCGTTCGCGGACGCGGGACGCGTGTGGCTGGACGGCGAGCAGCCGTCGCTCGACCGCCTGCACTACGATGCCGGCGTGGGCTTTCGCATCCAGTTCTCGAAGGGCTCGATGTTCGGGGTGGATCTCGGGATGAACAACGACACCGGCTTCGAGTTCGGGACGGCGTTCGGCTTCGGGTTCTAGCGGGACAGCGGATTCCCGCGCTCCGGCGTAGTATTCCACCACATGCCGATGCCGTTCATGCTCGCCGGGCCGGGCAGCCTCTCGGACGCGCTCCAGCACAGCCCGCTGGCGGCGCTCGTCACGCTGTTCGGCGCCGGGCTCGTCACGAGCATGACACCGTGCGTGTACCCGATGATCCCGATCACCGCGGGGCTGCTGGCCGGCACCGCGGAGCGGCAAACCTCGCGCCGGCGCACCGTCGGCCTCACGCTCACCTACGTCACGGGGCTCGCGCTGTTCTACGCGCTGCTGGGCCTGCTCGCCGGCCTCAGCGGCTCGCTGTTCGGGACGGTGGCTTCGAACCCGTGGGTCCGCTTCGCCGTCGGGAACCTCCTGTTGCTGTTCGGACTTGCCATGTTGGACGTGTTCCCCGTCGGCGCCCCGCAGAGACTGCTCGCGTGGGCCGGGAGCCTCGGCGGGGGTTCATACCCGGCCGTATTCCTGCTCGGTGCCACCTCGGGCATCGTCGCTGCACCATGCGGCGCTCCAGCGTTCGCCGCGGTGCTGACCTGGGTGGCGACGACCAGGAGCGGGTTGCTGGGGTTCCTGTATCTGTTCGTGTTCTCGCTCGGCATGACCGCGCTGCTGGTGGTGGTGGGGCTGTCTTCGGGGACGCTCGCGCGACTCCCGAAGGCCGGCCGGTGGATGGTATGGATCAAGCGAGTGGGCGGCGTGGTACTGTTGGGGGTGGCGGAGTACTACTTCATCCAGATGGGAACGGTGCTGTGAGCGGAAAGACGGGGAACGGGGACTGGGGAGCGGGGAACGGCCACGGAGTGTGCGGCGCGGCCTTGGCGCTCGCGGTTCTGCTGGCGGGCGCGCCTGCGGCAGTGCGCGCGCAGGACGACATCGGCATCGCCCGTGGCGCCATGGCGCCGGCGGTGCAGCTCGAGACCCTCGACGGCCGCGCCACCGACCTCACGGCGTTCGTGGGAAAGAAGCCCGTGCTGATCGAGTTCTGGGCGACCTGGTGCACCAACTGCCGCGCCCTGCTGCCGCGCATGCGGACGGCGCACCAGCGCTACGGCCGCGAGGTCGAGTTCGTCGTGATCGGCGTGGCGGTCAACCAGAGCCGGAACAGC
>Ga0154478_1070_pt8 | contig 9819 bp, 8 predicted proteins | sample RifGroC2_FD_115957 | JGI IMG/M metagenome (GOLD analysis project Ga0154478, IMG submission 115957) | Gemmatimonadetes bacterium GWC2_71_9
GAGCGGGACCTCCATCCGGGCCAGCCGGTGGCCGTTGGTCGCGACCATCCGCATGTGATCCTTGCGCAGCTCCCAAAGCACGCCGTTCAGGATCGGCCGGCTCTCCTCCGTCGAGACGGCGAAGGCGACGTGGCCGATCAGCTTGTGCAGATCCTTCGCTGGCGCCTTCCAGGCGTGGTCGAACTTGACGTGCGGGAACGATGGGAACTCGTCCTTCGGAAGACCCAGGAGGCGGAACTTGCTCTTGCCACACTCGACTTGCGCCCGCTGCTCGCCCGCCGAACTGATGCGCACGGACGAGGCCGGGAGCTCACGCGCGATCTCGGAGAGCTTCTTGGCCGGGAGCGTGATCGCACCCTCCTCATCCACGTCCGCCGCAACGGTCGTCGCAACGGCGATGTCGAGGTCCGTGCCCGAAAGGCGGAGACCGTCCTTGCGCGCCTCAAGCAGGATGTTGGACAGCACCGGGAGCGTCGTCTTCGTCGGAACGGCCGAGACGACCGCGAGGAGTCCCTCCTGCAGCTTCTCGCGAGTGATCGTGAACTTCATCCAGCCCCCGTGAGGTGTGGGTAAAGCACTTCGACTACCAACCTATTCTAGAATGTAGTCGTCGTAGTAGTAGTAGTGGAACTGTTCGTTCAGCCAGCGATCTCCGCACGGCTGCGTCACTTGGACCTCCTGAGCCCATCCACGCCGATGTTGAATCCCCTCTCGTTGAGCACACCGCTGCGCAGCGATTCAACAGCTACCCACAGGCTTTGCGCACACCACCCACGTCTAGCTTGAGGACAACTCGGCCCGGGCCTGCGAGACACGGTCGCGGAACGCGTGATCCCGGGCAAGCTGGCGGCCGACTTTGTCGACGCTGTGGATGACCGTTGAGTGGTCGCGCCCGCCGAAGGCTTGTCCGATCTCGACGAGCTGCATCCCCAGCATGTCGCGGGCGAGATACATCGCCACCTGGCGCGGCACGGTCAGGCGCTTGGTGCGCGCCTTGGAGCGCAGCCCTTCCGGAGTGACGCCCCAGCGGCGGGCGACGACCTCCTGCACCCGGTCGATCGACGCGGGCGAGCGACGGCCGCCGTTGCCGCCGGCCTCACCCTCGGGGCCCCGGATCTTGTCAGAGAGCGCCTCACGCGCGAGATCGATCGTGATCTCGCGGTGCTTGAGCGAGGCGTAGAGCAACAACTTGATGATGCACCCCTCGAGCTCGCGCACCGAGCTGCGGACGTGTTCGGCGATGAAGCCGAGCACGTCGTCGGGAATGGTCATCTCGAGGTGATCCTGCTCGGCCTTCTTGCGGAGGATTGCCGTGCGATGCTCGAGGTCAGGCTGGCCGATGTCGGCTACCATCCCCGACTCGAACCGCGAGACCAGACGCGCCTCGAGGCCCGGGATCTCCTTCGGGGGACGGTCGGACGTGAGCACGATCTGCTTGCCGGCCTGGTGCAGCACGTTGAACGTGTGGAAGAACTCCTCCTGCGTCATCTCCTTGCGCTCGAGGAAGTGGACGTCGTCCACGAGCAGCAGCTCCACCTCGGTGCGGTAGCGCCGGCGGAACTCCGGCATCGTCTTGGCCTGGATGCCTTCGATCACCTCGTTGATGAACTGCTCGGCGGCGACGTACGCGGCGCGCAGCCCCGGCGCGCGATCCATCACCCCGTGAGCGATCGCCTGCATGAGGTGCGTCTTGCCGAGCCCGGTGGCGCCGTAGATGAACAGCGGGTTGTAGGTCCTGCCCGGCGCCTCGGCCACGGCGTAGGCCGCGGCGGCGGCCAGCTCGTTCGATTTCCCCACCACGAAGGTGCGGAAGCTGTAGCGCTCGTTCAGGGGCATCGCCCACGCGGGGGCGCCCCCGAGGGGCGCCGCCTGGGCGGCGGGAGTGGGAGCGGCGACGAAAAAGTCCATCTGGGGACGCCGCGCGCGCTCCTCCTGGACGCGGAAGGCTACCGCAATCGGCGCGCCGAAGAGCTCAGCCGACAGCTCGCCGAGCAGCTTCGCATGCTTCGACTCGTTCCACTCCGCCGCGAACTGGTCGGGGGTGGCCAGCACGAGCCGTCCGTCCTCGAACGAGACGGCTTCGGCGGGTTCCAGCCACGTCCGAAGCGTGGGTTCCGGCAAACGAGCGCGCGCCCGGTCGAGAAGGCGCTTCCAGGTGTCTTTAGCCGACTGCTCCATCCAGACCGATGTGGGATTCCGCGGTGGGTACGAAAGGGCGACCGAACGTACGAAGCTCATGTGGAAAAGTCAACCTTGACCACGAACGCTCGTCCGGGGTACGTTTCGCGGCTTTTCGAAGCGAACTCTTGGGGGCCGAACGGTGCAACCAACGTATCGTCCGCGGAACCGTAAGCGCGTGAACAAGCACGGGTTCCGCGCTCGGATGAAGACGCGGTGGGGGCGCGAGGTGCTGGCGCGGCGCCGCAGGAAGGGCCGCAAGCAGCTGACCGTCAAGATCGCGTCCAAACATCACGGCGGTTGACCGAAGGCCTGCCGAGGTCCCTTCGCATCACGCGCGCCGCAGAGCTTCGCGCGGTCATGACACAGGGGAAGCGCCGCCGAACGGATCACCTCGATCTGTTCACGCGGCCTTCCCCTGTAGGCTTCTCCCGGCTCGCGGTGATCGTACCGCGGCACGCGCATACGGCGGTGCGCCGCAACCGTCTGCGGCGCCGGCTCCGGGAGATCGGCCGGCGCCAGGTGCTGCCAGGGCTCGCTACGCCGACGGACGTAACGGTGCGTGCCCGGTCCGAGGCCTACGGGGCCAGCTTTGAAACACTGCGCGCCGAACTCGTAGGGACTCTGTGTCTATCCTCGCGCGAGCCCTCATCCTGATGATTCGCGGCTACCAGGTCACGTTCTCGCCGCTGCTCCCCTCCGCGTGCCGCTACACGCCGAGCTGCTCGCGCTACGCCGTCGAGGCCATCGAGCGGTACGGTGCGCTCCGGGGAACATGGATGGGCGCCCGCCGGATCCTGCGCTGCCACCCGTTCCACGCGGGCGGCTACGACCCCGTGCCCTAGAGCGCCGATGGAACGCCGGGTTCTCCTCGCAATCACGCTGATGGTCCTCGTGGCGATCGTGCCGTCGCTGTTCCTGAAGCCGGCGCCACGACGCCCGCGCAGCGCCGCGGCCCCGACGGAATCGCTCACGGTGCGACCCGCGCGCCCGGCACCGGAGCCGGCCGCCCCGCCGGAGATCCGGCCGACCGAAACGGCTGCACAACCAGGCGTCGCGATCGCCGGCGACACCGTCTCGATCGTGACGCCGCGCTCACGATACCGATTCACGACCATCGGCGGGGCGATCGCGGGCGCCGAGTTGACGCGGTTCCGGGCCTTCGCCGCGGGCGACACCGGCCGAGTACGGCTGGTGCGTCCGGGGGACCGGATGCTGGTCCACCGGCTGGTGCTCGACGAGGACACCGTGCGACTGGATAGCGTGCCGTTCACGGTGGCGGCACGCGGGGAGGGCCGCGTGGCGCTCACGGGCGCGGCCGACCCCCTCAGCCTCGCGCTCCAGTACGCTTTCGTCGCGGGCAACGACTACCTGCTCGACGTCACGGGCACGATCGGGGGCCTCGAAGGGCGCGGTGCACTGCTTCTCGTCAGCCTCGGCAACGGCTTCGCGAACACCGACGCCGACTCGGCGGACAACTACCGCCACTACGGCATCTCCGTGCGGCGCACCAACCCCGAGGTCGTGAACTTCCGCTCGGTGGATCCGGGGCAGACGCGCGCCGTGGAGGGGCCATTCGACTGGGTGGCGCTCAAGTCGAAGTACTTCATCGGCGTGCTGCTCTCGCCAGACAGCACGCGGCCACTGCTGGGTGGGGCGCTGGTCACGGGCGCGCCGCGCACCGGGCGGACCGCCACGCACGCGAGCACCTGGGTGACGATGCCCGTGGGACCCGACGGGCGGTTCCGCTACCAGTTCTACCTCGGTCCGCAGGAGTACCGGGCCCTCCACCCGATGGGCAGGCTCACCGACCGGGCCTCACCCTACGGCTGGATCTTCCATCCGATCGTGATGCCGGTCGCGACCTGGATCACGCAGTTCTTCATCTGGATGCACGAGAACCTGAAGCTCGGCTACGGGCTGGTGCTCGTGGTCTTCGGGGTGCTGGTGCGCCTCGCGCTCTGGCCGCTCAACCAGAAGGCGATGAAGAGCCAGGTGGCGATGATGGCGGTCCAGCCGATCCTCAAGGACATCCAGACGCGCTACAAGAACGATCCGACGCGGCTGCAACAGGAGATGCTCAAGGTATACAAGGAGCACAAGGTGAACCCGTTCGGCGGGTGCCTGCCGATGCTGCTGCCGATGCCGGTCCTGCTCGCGCTGTTCTTCGTGTTCGCGAACACGATCGAGCTGCGGGGCGTGCCGTTCCTGTGGCTGCCGGACCTCTCGCAGCGCGACCCCTTCTTCATCATCCCCGTGGTGATGGGGGCGTCGATGTGGGCGCTGACGAAGCTCGGCCAGGCGGGGATGCCGCCGAACCCGCAGATGAAGATGATGGTCACCGTCATGCCGATCATGATGACGGTGTTGTTCGTGAACTTCGCGTCGGGGCTGAACCTGTACTACGCGGTGTCGAACCTGGTGAGCCTGCCGCAGCAGTGGATGATCAACAAGGCGCGGCAGGCGGAGATGACGCGCCGCCAGGTTCCGCCGGCCGGCAAGAGCTAGCCGCCGCCCTCTGTCCCCCCGAGCGCGGTCCGCCACACCTCGTCGGCGAGCCATTCCAGGCGCTCTTCGGCATACTCGAGGTCCTGTTGGCTCATCGTCCGCACGTTGCGCGCGAGGTAGCGCACGTGCTCGACCAGTTCGTCGAGCACCTCGCGCAGGGCGCGGTTGGCGTGCCGCTCCTCCGGCGGGCGGGTCACGCGCTCGCCGCCTGGCCCGGCGCGCGGCGTTCTTCGGCCGCCGCGAATTCGGGGGCCGCCGCGCGCGCGGCGGCCGCGACGCCGCGCTCCAGCACCAGCGCCTCCGCCATCCGCGCCCCGATGTAGTAGCCCGAGCGCTCGGGAAGGACGCGGCCGTGCACCAGGCGCGCCGCCGGGGCCATGCCGCCGGTCAGGAACCGCAGCCGCAGCCCGAGTCCCGTGCGGTCGAGATCGGGGGTGGCAGCGCGGAACAAAGAAGTTTCCAATTCGCGCATGCGCCGGAACTGCCTCCGCGTGAAGCCGAGATACGTTGCCTCGTCGTGGCCGGGCGCCGCCGCGCGCGCCGCGTGCACGGCCACGCCCTCGTTGAGCAGCAGTTCGCGCAGCGTGGCGCGGCTCGCCAGGTCCCAGCAGTCGTAGTGCCCGCCGGCCTCGGCGACGAGGCGGCGCAGGTCGGCGCGGCTGTGCGGCGAGAGGTAGCGGACGACGTGCGCCACCTCGTGCGCGATCCATAGCGGCAGCAGCGCGGGCTCCAGCCCCAGGCCGTACGTCTCGGGGTTCGTGTGGCCCGTGAAGTGCTCGACGCAGACGATCACGACGCCGCGCCCGCCGACGACCAACTCGCCGGCGTTAGCGCCCCCGACACCGACCGTGAGGTAGAGGTCCAGCTCCTGGTCCAGCTCGAGCACCTGGGCTGCGGTGTCGAGCGCGGCGGCTGCCGCCTCCTCGAGGTCCAGCGCCGCCAGCAGCCTGGTGAGGTCGCGCCGGTCGGCGGCGACCGTCGCCGCCATCACGGCGGCCGCGGGCGCGGAGTCGAGGTCGAGGACGTAGTTGTGCCAGTACGCGCCCAAGAGCGCACGGTGGCGCTGGAGGTATTCGTGGTAGGCGGCGACGCGATCTTCGGCCGCGAGAACGGCAAGAAACTCGGGGACGAGGTTGATGATCACGTTCGCGGAGCTCCAATCTGGGACGCGAGGGCGCCGCGGACAAGAGAGCTACCGCAGATCGAACTCGAGCGAGGCGCTCGTGGCGCGCGTTCCGATTACCGCATCGCGGATCTCGAGCACGAGGCGGTAGTGCCCACGGGGTAGTCGTCCGGGGTCGATCACCAGCGACTCGATGATGGTCGGCCCGTAGCGCTGCTCGCGCTCGAACGCGATCGTGGTCACGCGCGCTCGCCCGCCCAGGCCGAGGAAGCCACCACCGTCCAGGCGTTCGAAGTGGTACACGGCCTCGTAGCGCACCGTGCCCGCCTCGCGCACGAGGCCGTACGCTTCGGCGTAGAACCGCATCGGCTCGGCGGCGCGCAGGCGCAGCCGCGGCGGTGCGGCCGTTTCGAGCGCGGCGCGGACCGGCGGCGCAGCGCCGGTCGCGACCAGCACGCTGGAAACCGACAACTCGCCGGTCGGGTACGCGGGCAGCGAGAACCCGGCGCGGAAGCGCGCCGAACGCTCCCCCCGGACCGCGTCGATGGCGAGCAGGTAACGCCCCGGTGGAGCCGCGAGGTGGAGGGCGTGGTCCGTGGCGCTGTCGCGCGCCGCCTCCAGCCCGCGATCGTCGAGGAGTACCGCCACGGCCGCGGCGCTGTCGGGGAACAGCACCAGTTCGGTGCGCCGGCCGCCGCTACCCCGGAACGTGGCGGGCCAGAACGCGAAGCGCAGCGTGGGCGTGGGGCTGGCGACATCGGTTTCGAGCAGTCGGCGCGCGGATTCGCTCTCGCCCGCGACGATCGGCGTCACGAGCATGTCGCCCGTCCTGCTCCGCGCGAAGGTCACGCGCAGCCATCCGTCGGGCCGCTGGTAGCACCACGTCTCAGCGTCGCCGCCGAACACGAGCCGCAGGTCGGGCCGGCCGTGACGCACGAATACCCGGCCGCGGTCGTCGAGCGCGTCCTCCAGGTTCGGCGAGCCCTCGCCCACGGCCTCGCCCAGCCGCGGCGTGAACGTCTGGAAGGCCGACCAGTCCCGCACGCCCGGCAGCTCCGGCACGCACGGCACGGCCCCGGCGAGGCTCGCGATCTCGGCGCGGCTGGGTCTCACCGAGAAGCTCCGCGCGGAGCTCACGTCCCACAACGCCTGCATGAATCGCGAGTGGTAGTAGCGCGCGTTGGGGTGCAGGAGTGCGAAGTACCGCTGGGCCTCCGCCATCCGCCGGAAGTGCTCGCCGAGGCGCTCGTTGGCCGCGGTGCGTAGGTCCGGGTCGCGCCGTGCCCAGAAGAACCGGAAGAATGCATCGCGCTCCCGGGGTGTTGCCGCCGCGTAGCGGGAGCGCTCGGCGCTTGAGGCGATGCTGCGCACCTGGTGCCAGAGCACGCTGTCCTCGTCATACGCGGCGAGCCGCAGCGCCGCATCGTAGGCGGCCGTGCCGGCGGTGTCCCGGCCCTGCTCGAAGCGGGCGCGCGCCAGCAGGGCGTGTGGCGTGGGATCATCCGGCCGAATGAGTCGCAAGCGCTTGAGCAGGGATACCGCCTCCTCGTAGCTGCGCAGCTCGACGAGCAGCTGCGCCCGCTTGAGGTCGGCGGTCGGGTTGCCGGCGTGAAGGGCCAGAGCATCAAGCGCTGCGCGACGGTCGCCGTCGCCGCGGTAGAGCCGGAGCCACAGCGCCCATGCGTCGCGGTAGTCCGGGTTCAGCGCCAGCACGCGCACGAGCGCCGGTCGCGCGATCGCCTCGCCGTCGTCCGCGCCCAAGGCGAGGCCGACGTGGCCGAGGTAGTAGCGCGGGTCCGGATCGTCGGGGGCGATCCGGGTCGCCAGCGCGAACAGGGACTCGGCGCGGAAGCGGCCCACGACCGGCCAGGCCAGATGCACACGCCCGAGCAGCGTGAGGACCTTCGGGTCGTTCGGGCGGCGCCGCTGCAGGTCTTCGGCGGCGCGGCGCGCTTCCGGCAGCGCGCCGGCCGCGAGCAGCGATTCGGCACGGGTGACCAGGCTGTCGGGTTGCTGGACGGCGAGGGAGAGGACGAGGAGGAGAGCGGCGGGCTGCATGCTACCAGCGCGGCGTGAAGGTCAGCGCTCCTGCTTGAACTGCCTGCTCATCTCGTCCAGGAAACGGCGCTCCTCGGGCGTGAGGCTGTCCATGCCGCGCTGCGAGATCTTGTCGAGCACGCGGTCGATCTCCTCACGGACGACGGCATCCGGGGTGCGCCGGCGCGTCGGGCCGACGGGGTCGGCGCGCCGGGCTCCGTCGGCCGCCGGCGGGCGCACGAGCACGGCCGGCGCGCGCTCGGCCGGCCGCGGCGCGCGTGCCCGCGCGAGCCACGACCCGCCCCGCAAGTAGAGGAACGCGGTAGCGAAGCCGCCCAGGTGCGCGAAGTGCGCCACGCCGTCGCTCGAGCCGAACACGCCCAGAACCAGGGACGTCCCGGCAAAGAACGCGACCAGCCACTTGGCCTTCACCGGCACCGGGATCGGGAAGACGAGGATCGGCGCGTCCGGCCACTCCAGCACGAACGCCATCATCACCCCGAAGACCGCCCCGGAGGCGCCGAGAATGAGCCCGTCGCGCCCGAGGGCCAGCAACACGAGGCTGAGCAGCGCACCGCCCAGCGCCGCGAACAGGTACAGCCGGATGAACGACCGGCTCCCGAACCGCCGCTCGACCGGCGGGCCGAACATGAACAACCCGATCGCGTTGAAGAGGATGTGCAGGAACGAGACGTGGAGGAACGCGTAGGTCAGCAACGTCCACGGCCGCCGCAGCGCCAGCGACGGCACGAACCCGAAGGTCTCCGCCAACCACGGGCTGGTGAACACCGTGAGCTGCACCAGGTACACGCCTCCGGTGGCCACCAGGAGGCGCCGCACCCACGGCGTCAGCGAGAACGGCGATTCTTCGTAGCTCATGCGCGCCCTGACGAGAGTATCCCCGGCCTCAGATCTTTGTTCCGGTGGCGCCGAGCGCGAGGCGGCAGATCGCCTCGCACAGGTCGGGAAAGCTCATCCCCGCCGCCGCCGCCGCCTTGGGAATCAGGCTGTTCGCCGTCATCCCGGGGAGCGTGTTGGCCTCGAGGCAGAAGATGTCACCGCCGGCGTTGGCGCGGAAGTCGATGCGGCTGTAGCCGCCGAGCTTGAGGGCGCGGTGAGCCGTGAGGGCGGCTTCCCGGGTGCGCGCCGCGAGACCGGAGTCGATCGGGGCCGGGAAGATCTCCTCGGCCATCCCCGGCGTGTACTTGCACTCGTAGTCGAACAGCTCGTGCTTGGGGCGGATCTCGCCCACGGGTAGGGCCTGCTCGCCCAGGATGCCGACGGTCAGCTCGAGCCCCGGCACGAACTCCTCGATCATGATCTCGGTGTCCCAGGCCGCGGCCGTCGCGAGCGCACCCGCCAGCCCCCGCTGCTCGTGCACCAGCGCGAGCCCGACCGACGAGCCCTCGCGCGACGGCTTCACCACGCACGGGAAGCGGATTATCCCCGCCACCTCCGCGGCGCTCGCCGGCGCCATCAGCCACCGCGCCACCCGCACCCCCGCGTCGCGCAGTACGCGCTTGGACACGTCCTTGTCCATCGCCAGCGCGGAGGCGAGGTGGCCGCTGCCGGTGTACGGCACGCCGATGACGTCGAGCAGGGCCTGCACGGTCCCGTCCTCTCCCTGGCCGCCGTGCAGCGCGAGGAAGATCACGTTCGCGTCGCGGATCGCCGGGATCTCGCCGAGGCCGGCGGTGAGCATCCCGCGCTGCAGCTCGTGCAGCTTATCGAGCGGCGGCGGCTCGCGTCCCACGCCGCCGGGAAGGAGTGCGGCCTCGTGGTCGGGCGGAACGAAGCCCGCGGCGAGGTCCACCATGCTGACGACGTGCCCCTTCGCGCGCAGCGCATGGGCGATCTGCAGCCCCGAGGCGAGCGCGACGTCGCGCTCGCTCGAGGTGCCGCCCGTCAGGACCGAGATCTTCACCGGATCCCCGCGACTTGGCGCAGCACGTCGTAGCGCGTCACGATGCCGA
>Ga0154478_1169_pt6 | contig 9483 bp, 9 predicted proteins | sample RifGroC2_FD_115957 | JGI IMG/M metagenome (GOLD analysis project Ga0154478, IMG submission 115957) | Gemmatimonadetes bacterium GWC2_71_9
TGGTAGTGCTCGCGCGCGAATCCCGCGCGCTGAACCTGCTGGCGCTCGGGGAGGAGCCGGCCCAACACCTCGGCGCCGACGTCGCGCGCTCCAAGCGCCGGGTGTACGTCGCCGCTTCGCTGCTCACCGCCGCTGCCGTCGCTTCCTCCGGCATCATCGGGTTCGTCGGTCTCGCGGTCCCGCACGCCATCCGGATCCTGCGCGGACCCGACCATCGAGTGTTGCTCCCCTCGGCGTTCGTCCTGGGAGGCGCGTTCCTCGTGCTGGCCGACGCCGGCGCCCGCGCCCTGTTCGCTCCGCTCGAGCTTCCTGTCGGGGTGATCACGGCGCTGGTCGGCGTGCCGCTGTTCGGGATGCTGCTGCGGCGGTCGGCAAGGAGAACGGCGTGATGCAGGTGGGAGCACCGGCCTTCGAGCTCCGCGATGCGACGGTGCGGTATCCTGGGGCGCCGGCGCCGCAGCTCTCCGCGGCGTCGTTCGCGGTCCGCGCGGGCGAGTGCGTGGCGATCGTCGGTCCGAACGGGGCGGGAAAGACCACCGCGCTCCGGGCGCTGCTGGGCCTGGCGCCGCTCGTCTCGGGCCGCGCCGAAGTGATGGGCAAGCCGAGCGGTGACTGGGAGCGCGACGCGCTCGCGCGCGAGGTGGGCGTGGTAAGCCAGCGCGAGGAGCCGGTCTTCCCGATCACCGTTATCGAGGCGGTGGAGATGGGTCGCTACGCGCACACCGGCCCGTGGCGCGCGCTCGGGCCGGCGGACAGGGACGCCGTGGCGCGCGCGCTGGGACGCGCGGACGTCACGGCACTCGCGGACCGGTGGGTGGAGACGCTCTCGGGTGGCGAGTGGCAGCGGGTGCGGATAGCGCGGGCGCTGGCGCAGGAGCCGCGCGCGCTGGTCCTCGACGAGCCGACGGCCTCGCTCGATCTGCGCCACGAGATGGAGCTGTTCGAGCTGGTGGCTGACCTCGTGCGGCGCGACGCTCTGGCGGCGCTCGTCGTCTCGCACCACCTCAACGTCGCGGCCCGCTTCGCCGACCGCCTGGTGCTGCTCGCCGCCGGCCGCGTCGTGGCGGACGATGTGCCGGCGCGCGTGCTCGAGGCCGAGCGCCTGAGCCGCGTCTACGACTGGCCGGTCGCCGTCCAGCACCTCGCCGACGGCACGGTGCAGCTGTACCCGGAGCGCCTTCCCCTCGCCGGCCATCGCGAAAAGGAGTCCCCAGCATGATCGCTGCTCATCCGGAGGCGCGCCCAACCGCGTGGACGCGCGCCACGCGGGTTGCCCTGTGCGGCGCCGCGCTCGCGTGCCTGTCGCGCAGCGCGGCGGCGCAGGAGCCGGGCGACACCATACGCCTGCGTGAGATCGTCGTCACCGCCACGCGCCTTCCCACGCCGCGCGAGCAGGTCGCGAGCGCGGTAACCGTGCTGGACGGGGGGGCGCTACGGGCGCGGGGGGTCACGCGCGTGCTCGAGGCGCTGCGCGAGGTGCCGGGCATCGCGGTCGTGCAGAGCGGCTCATCGGGCGGCGTCGCGTCGCTCTTCCTGCGTGGCGGCGAGAGCGACTTCGTGCGGGTGCTCGTGGATGGCGTGCCGGTCAACCAGCCGGGCGGCGCCGTGAACCTCGCCGATCTCTCGCTCGACAACGTGGACCGGATCGAGATCGTGCGCGGGCCGGCGAGCGTGCTTTATGGGTCCGACGCCGTGACGGGCGTGGTGCAGATCTTCACGCGCCGCGGCGGCGGTGCCGCCTCGCTGCAAGCGGCGGCGCGCGCGGGCAGCTACGGCACGCGCGTGGGCGAGGTCTCGTTCGCCGGCGGCCGCGGTCCGCTCGGTGTCAGCGCCGGCGTCTCCCGGGTAACGGCCGGCGGCGTGTACCCGACCAACAACGGCTACGAAAGCTGGACGGCGAGCGCGCTCGCGCGGCTCGCGGCCGGCGCGCGGGGCGAGGCGCAGGTGAGCGTGCGGCATCAGGACGGCAGGTACCGCTTTCCGACGGACTTCACGGGTTTCCCGTCGGACAGCAACCAGTTCACTGCGCAGCGGGCCACGACGGTGAGCCTCGAGGCGGGCCGCTGGGTGAGCCCGCGGGTCGAGACCCGGCTCCTGGCCGGATGGCACGAGGCGCGCGACCGCGCGGAAAACGCGCCCGACAGCCCGGCAGAGACCGACGGCTTCACCAACCGCACGCGGTTCCGCCGGCTCGCCGCCGATGCGCGTGTGAACCTGCGCGCGGCCTCACGCGCGACGCTCACGGTGGGCGCGGCGCTCGAGGAGGAGGCGTTCCGCAACGCGATCGCCTTCGCCGGCGACTTCCCCGCGTCCGACACGGTCGCGGTATCGCGCACGAACCGCGCGGCCTACGCGCAGCTGGTGGCGGGGTTGGGTGAGCGGATCACGCTCACCGCGGGCTCGCGGTACGAGGACAACGAGGCGTTCGGCAGCTACGCGACCTGGCGCGCGGGGCTCGTCGTGCGGCCCGCCGCCGGCACGCGCCTGCGCGCCAGCGCCGGGACGTCGTTCAAGGAGCCGACGTTCTTCGAGAACTTCGGCGGCGGCTTCGCGACCGGGAATCGCCGCCTCGATCCCGAGCGCTCGACGAGCTTCGACCTCGGTGTCGAGCAGGCGCTTGGTTGCGCTCGCGCCACAATCGGGGCGACGTACTTCGACCAGCGGTTCCGGAACCTAATCCAGTACACGTTCGCCGTGGCGCCCGGGACTCCGAACTACCGGAACGTCGCGGGGGCGAACGCGCTCGGCGTCGAGCTCGAGGGGCGCGTCTTCCCGGCGCGGGGTACGACCCTGACGGCGCGCTACACGTGGCTGCGCACCGCGGTCGCGGACAGCGGGGTGGACGGCAGCACGTTCGCGGTGGGCCGCCCGCTGCTGCGCCGGCCGGCGCACAGCGGCAGCGTGTCGGTGGATGGGCACCTCGCCGCGCGTGCAACTGCCGGAATCAGCGTGCTCGTCGTCGGCGCGCGTGAGGACCTCGACTTCCGCAACGCCGACGCGGTCAGCTTCGCACCGCGCCGGGCTGTGCTGCCGGCCTACGCGCGCGTAGACGTCGGCGGCGAGCTCGAGCTGACACGGTCCGCGCTCGCGCGGCCGGGCTTCGCGCTCACGCTGCGCGTCGAGAACCTGTTCGCCGCCCGGTACGCGGAGGTGCTCTACTTCCCGGCGCGCGGGCGCACGGTGCTGGTCGGCGCGCGGGCTGCGAGCGGGCGATAGGCACGATCGGCGGGCCCCTGTAGCTTGCAGGGGTGCCTCTGGTCACCACGCCCGCGCTGGTCCTCCACGTCATGCCCTACGGCGAGACGTCGAAGATCCTGCGCCTCCTGACCCGCGACCTCGGTCTCCAGAGCGCGATCGCGCGCGGCGCGCGGCGTAAGAAGGCGCGCACCGGCCCGCGGCTCGACCTGTTCGCGGCGGGCACGGCGACACTCCTCACCAAGGGCACGCGCGAGCTGAACCCGCTCACCGAGTTCGAGGCGTCCAACGCCCACGCCGGCCTCGCGCACGACGTCACCCGCTTCGCCGCCGCCTCGGCGCTGGCCGAGCTGGCGCTCAAGTGTGCGCCCGCGGATCCGCATGCCGAGGTGTTCGAAGCGGCGCTCGCGGGACTCGACGCGATCGAGCGCGCCCCGGCCGACGTCGCGGACACGGCCGCGCTCGCCGCCTGCTGGGGGCTGGTCGTCGCGCTGGGCTTCGAGCCGGTGCTGGACCGCTGCGCCGTGTGCGGCACGCCGCTCGAGGGCGCCTTGCCCTTTTCCGCGGCGCAGGGCGGCGTGCTGTGCGGCACGCACCGCGGTGGGCACGGCGTCACGAAACTGGCCGAGCCGGATCGTGCGGCGCTCGCCGCCCTGCTCGAGGGACGGCTCCCCGATCCGCCGCTCGATCCGCGCCACGCGGCCGCGCACCGCCGCCTCCTCCTCGCCTTCATCCGCCACCACCTCGCCGAGCACCGTGCGCTGCCGGCGCTCGCGTTCTGGGATGCCGAAGCGTGGAACGCCACGTCGTCGTAGGCACCGCCGGGCACATCGACCACGGCAAGACCGCGCTGGTGAAGGCGCTCACCGGCGTGGACACCGACCGCCTGGCCGAGGAGAAGGCGCGCGGGATCACGATCGACCTCGGCTTCGCGCCGCTCGACCTGGGCGGCACCGCGGCGAGCATCGTGGACGTGCCCGGACACGAGGGCTTCATCCGCAACATGGTGGCCGGCGCCACGGGCGTGGACGTGGCGCTGCTCGTGGTCGCGGCGGATGAGGGCGTGATGCCGCAGACCCGCGAGCACCTCGATATTCTTCGCTTCCTGGGCGTGGAGCGCGGCGTCGTCGCGCTCACCAAGTGCGACCTCGCTCCGGACACCGACTGGCGCGAGCTGGTGGCCGGCGACACCCGGGACGAGATCGCACGGCGCTTCGGCAGCCCCTGGCCGGTGGTGGAGGTGTCGGCGGCGACGGGACAGGGCCTGGGCGCGCTGCGCACCGCGCTTGCCGCTGAGGCGGACCGAGTAGCCGCACGCGCCAGCGACGACCGCTTCCGGCTCCCCGTGGACCGCGTCTTCGCGCTGGCGGGCGCCGGCACGATCGTGACGGGAACCGTCTGGAGCGGCACGGTGCGCGAGGGAGATCACGTGTGGCTGTTGCCTGCCGGGCATGACGCCAGGGTACGCGGCGTACAGGTGCACGGCGCCGCAGCCACCATGGCCGGGCCCGGGCGGCGCGCGGCTCTGGCGCTCGTGGGCGTGGCCAAGGATGACTTGGCGCGTGGCGACGTCGTCGTAGCCGGCGACGCGTGGCGCTCCGGCCGGCAGGTGGAGGCGGTGGTCACGCTGCTCCCCGGCGTGCGGGTCAAGCCGCGCGCGCGGGTGCGCGTGCACCACGGGACCGCCGAGGTGATGGCGCGGATCAGCCTCGAGGTGGCGGCGGAGGACGCGGCACCCTCGGCCGCGCGGATCGTGCTCGAATCGCCGCTGGTCGCGCGCGCCGGCGACCGGTTCGTGCTCCGTTCCTACTCGCCCGTCACCACCATCGGCGGCGGCGTGATCGTGGACCCGTGGGGCGACGATGTTCCAGCGGCCCGACGCCGGCGTCTCGGCCCGGCCGCGGCGGCGCTGCACGACGACGCGGCACGGGTCGTGCGACTCGTCGTGGCGCGCGGGCCTGCGGGCTTGGACCGCGCCGCGCTCGAGGTCGTGGCCGGGCTGGACGTGACTCGCCTCACCGCGGTCCTGGCCCGCGCGGCGCAGCATGGGTTGGTCGAGAGCGACGGGTGGCTCGTCGCCGAGGCGGAAGTGACCGCTGCCGCGACGCGACTCGGGGCGGCGCTCGCGCATCATCATCAGATGCGCCCCCTCGAGCCGGGCATGCCTGCGCAGGCCTGGCGTTCGGCGGCGCGGGCCCCGCGGGCCGCGCTGGCGGAGCTCGCGGCGCAGCGGCTGATGGAAGCGGGGCGGGTGGTGCGCGAGGGCGGGCTCGTGCGGCTGCCCGACTGGGATCCTGGCGCGGGCGCCGCGGCGCGGCTGGCGCAGGAGCGGGTGCTCGACCGGCTGCGCCAGGCCGGGGCGGAGCCCCCCTCGGTCGGCGAACTGAAGCAGGCCCTGCCGGGGGTGGAGGTCGGCGCCACGCTGCGCCTGCTGGCCCGTTCGGGGGTCGTGGTCGCGGTGGCCGCGGACCGCTACTACGAGCGCGACGCGCTGGAACAGGAGCGTCGGCGCCTCATCGGGGTACTGGAGGAGTTGGGAGCCGCCACGCCGGCTGATTTCCGCGACCGGATGAAGCGGTCCCGGAAGTGGCTCATCCCGTTGCTCGAATGGGCCGACCGGGAGGGCGTGACGGTGCGGGATGGTGACCGTCGCAAGCTGAAGAGCGGTGCAGGACCTTGACTTGGCCCGCTCCGGCCCATAATCATTTCTGTCGAGGACCTTCGTCAGGAGTGAACGCCTAAGACCCTTTATCGTTCGATTGGAGTGCTGGATGAAGCGCTACGCGTATGCGTGGCTCTTGGCAGGAGTCGTCCTGGTCACTCCGTTGGCTGCGCAGCAGCAACCACAGCAACAGCAAGCGCCGCGCAGCAACCAGGTCGAGCTGCTTCAGAACTATCCGAACCCGTTCAACCCGGCGACGACGATCCCGTTCCGCCTGAACGAGGATCTGTTCCGGGACGGGCGGCGCCCGGTGGTCAGCCTGAGGGTCTACAACGTCCTCGCCCAGCTGGTCGCCATTCCGAGCTTGCAGGCGTCCGGCCAGCCGCTGGACAATCTCGAGCTTGAATGTCGGGATCCGAGTGACGGGTACTGCGAGTTCTCGGCCTACTGGGATGGGCACTACATCGGCTCGGCGCGGGAAGCCGCCTCGGGGGTGTACGTGTACCAGCTGATCGTGAACGGGCAGCGGACTTCGCGCCGGATGATCGTGATGAAGTGAGATAGCCAGGAGCCATCACCGAGTGACGCGCCGGCCAGCTTGGCCGGCGCGTTGCGTTATGCGGTCGTGCTTCGCCTTGACACGGCGGACCCCCGCCTAAAGCTCGGGCTCGGCCGAACTGACCTGGGGCGGACAGTCGAGCCCTGAAGGGCTCGCTCGGCCAGAGGCGCACGCTGAAGCGTGCCGCGCGGCGGGGCGTCCTTCAGGACGCGCAACTGGCCGAGCGAGGGCTTCAGCCCTCGACTGCGGCCGGCTCGCCCCGGGGCACAAGAACGGCACGGGTCGCACGAAAGTGGTACCAGCTGGCCGGGCGGATGTCGTTACCGTGCCTCTGTGCCGTCCGTCTTCTACGCTCACCTCACCTGGACCACGCTCCGCCGGGCGCCGCTGATTGACGCTCCGGTCGCTGTCTTTCTCCGGCGTTTTCTGCCGCCGCAAGCGCGCCGCTTCGGCGCCCAGGTGCTGGAGATCGGGATCCTCCGGGACCACGTCCACCCACTGCTCCACATGGCGCCGGCCTGCCCGGTCTCCCAGTTGGTGCAGGCGCTGAAGGGAGCGAGTGCGCGCATCGCCAACCGCGACGGGACCGCACCCGCGGACCGACCCCTCCGATGGGATCGCGGCTACGATCTTCGCTCGGTGTAGCCGTAGGCGCTCGCCGCGGCGGCCAACTACGTGCGCCGGCAGGCAGAGCACCATCCGCTGGACCGCGTGGGGGAAGTAACCAAGGGAGCGGGGCCGGCGATGGTCGGGGCAGTCGAGCCCTAAAGGGCTCGCTCGGCCATGAGCGCACGCTGAAGCGTGCCGCGGGCGCGGCGTCCTTCAGGACGCGCCGAGGCCGAGCGAGGGTTTCAACCCTCGACTGGTCGCGCAGCGTCGGGTGCCGCTACGAGAAGACGTGCGTTAAGGGACACGCGAAACCCGGCAACACGTCCTCGCCCTCGAGGGAGTCGTTCTCGCCTAGTACCGAGAGGCTCCCGTCCCGGCGGTAGACGCGTACCTCCGAGCGCTGCGGATCCACCAGCCACACCAGCCTCGTGCCGGCGGCGAGCCAGTCGGCCACCTTGGCGAGGACGTCGGCCGGCGCATCACCCGGTGAGAGAATCTCAGCGAGGAGATCCGGCGCGAGGTCGGCGTATCCCCGCGGCGGGATCTGGGCGGCGCGGTCGCGGCCTACGAACGCCACATCGGGCGCCCGCACCGTGTCGGGGTCGGAGGTGATCTTGAAGCCCGTGTCCTGAGCGAACACGATCCCCAGCCCATGCCGACGGACGAAGTCCCCGAGGTAGTACGCGAGATTCGCGGCAATGGCGCCATGCCTGGTGCCTGGCGGCTCGCTGACGACGAGTTGCCCCCGAACGAGCTCGACGAGCTTTCCCGGGAGCGACACGCGCTCTACGTCCGCGGCGGTCAGAGCCGAAGCGGTCTTCACCACGGGAATCATATCATCCCACCAACATGATCGGGATCGGGAAACCGGCGCGGGGGAGCTACGGCACCCCGCGGAACAGCCGCGGCAGACTGATCGCCAGCGGCTCGGCCATCTCGGGCGGATGCCATGCCACCCGCTTCGCGTGCCGGACGTCGCGCGGTTCGCCGGTCCGCGACACCAGCACGCACTTCTCGTCCAGGTCAACGAGCCAGACCTCGCGCACCCCCAGAGCCAGGAAGGCGTCGCGCTTGTAGTCGCGGTCGTAGCGGCGCGAGGAGCGGCCGGATACCTCGACGGCGAGCCACCATCCCGAGATCCCGGTCCACGGAATCTCGGGTCCGAACTGGGCCGGGTGGACCAGGAGGTCCGGCTCCAGGTGGACCGACGGGGCGACCTCGATCACGCCGGGCGAGACGGCGAGCCCAAGCCCGTCGTCGCCCAGGTAGGTCGCGATGGCGGCGACCAACCGGAACAAGACGGCCTGATGCGCGTGCGTGGGCGCCGGCGTTACCAGCAGTATCCCGTTGACCAGCTCGTAGCGGCAGCCGTCGGGCGGGAACGTGCGCAGGTCGTCCGTCGTCTAGCTCGGCACCGGCACCGGGAGCGGCATGCCCATAAGCTGTGGCCTCGGCGGTCTGAAGGGCAACCCGGCACCGCTGCCGATACGCGCCGGCAGCCTCAGGCGGATGACCATTCCGACGCGACGCGGTGCGGATCATCGCACCCGCGCCACGTCTCGCTCCATCGGGGCGGGCAAGCCAGCCCGGCCAGCGCGTTGCGTTTTTGTGCCTCGGCGGCAGATTGTCCGCCACGGCGGCATGCCGGCGCGGGCACGCCGGTTGCCGCTTGGGGATGCCATGAACTTCGAGAAACTCACCATCAAGAGTGCCGAGGCGATCGAGGCCGCACGGGCGCTGGCGCGCCGGCGCGGCAACCCGGTCGTCAACGACGCCCACCTCCTCTCGGCCCTGCTCGAGCAGGACGAGGGCATCGTCGCCCCATTGCTGAACAAGGTCGGTGTCAACGTCACCAAGCTGAAGGCGGACGTCGCGCGCGAGCTGGACCGCATGCCGAAGCAGTCGGGCGGCGGCGAGCCCGGGTTCTCCCGCGAGATCAGCCAGGCGCTCGATAAGGCGGAGGCCGAGGCCAAGGCCCTCGGCGACGACTTCGTCTCGACCGAGCACCTGCTGGTCGCGTTGTTCGAGACCAAGGGTACGGCGGCGCGCGAGCTGCTGAGCGCCGAGGGCGTGGACCGCGCCGAGCTGCTGAAGGCGCTGGCGTCCGTGCGCGGTGCCCACCGCGTGACGGACACTACCCCCGAGGATCAGTACCGCGCGCTCGAGCGCTTCACGCGCGACCTCACCGAGGCAGCGCGGCAGGGCAAGCTCGATCCCGTGATCGGCCGCGACGACGAAGTGCGCCGCATCATCCAGGTGCTGTCGCGCCGGACCAAGAACAACCCGGTGCTGATCGGCGAGCCGGGCGTCGGCAAGACGGCCATCGTCGAGGGGCTCGCGCAGCGGATCGTCAACGGCGACGTCCCCGAGTCGCTCAAGCACAAGCGCGTAGTGGCGCTCGACATCGGCCAGCTGGTGGCCGGCACGAAGTATCGCGGCGAGTTCGAGGAACGCCTCA
>Ga0154478_1163_pt5 | contig 9428 bp, 9 predicted proteins | sample RifGroC2_FD_115957 | JGI IMG/M metagenome (GOLD analysis project Ga0154478, IMG submission 115957) | Gemmatimonadetes bacterium GWC2_71_9
GAGATCGCCCGGCTGCTCGGCCGGACGCGGCCGGCCGCGACGGTGCAGCTCGTGGGGTTCAACCTCGAGGAGGTTTACCACCTCTGGCCCCCGGTCTTCCGAATCGGGAGTCGCGCCTACGTGCGCCTCCTGAAGGAGCGTGGGGTGCGGGTCGCGGGCGCGTTCGTCCTCGAGATGGTGGGGTTCACCGGCCCGCGGCAGGTCGTGCCGGCGGCGGTGCGGCTCGTCAAGCGCATCCCGAGGGAGGGGACGTTTCTGGCGGCGGTGGGAGACGGTAAGTCGCGCCTCCTGCTGCGGGCGATGGAGCGCGCGGCGCAGGGCGTGATGCCGCTCGTCACGTTGGCGGTGCCGCTCAGGGGCTGGCTGGTGCCGGACACGCGACGCAGCGACAACGCGCGGTTCTGGGATGCGGGCTATCCCGCCCTGATGGTGACTGACACGGCGGACCTCCGGAACCCGCACTATCACCGCGCGAGCGACACGCCGGAGACGCTCGACTTCGGCTTCGTGGCGGACACGGTGACGGTCGTGGCGCGGGCGGCGGCGGACCTGGCGGGCGCGCTGAGGAAGGACGCGCCGTAGTGACGGAACGACGGTGGCGTGGGTCAGGCCCACAGGAGGTGCGCATGCGCCCCGTCCACCTGAGCATTGCAGCCATGTTGCTCGCGGGAACCCTCGCCGCCCAGACACCCGCCCGGCGCGGCCCGACCGCGGCGCCCGTGATGCAGAGCCTCGCGGTGGACATCGCCGCGCTGGTGGACGAGCGCTACCGCGTCCTCACCGAGCCGCTGACCTTCGGCCGCCTCGCGATCGGACTGTCGGGCAGCTACACCACGACGCCCACGGCGGACCTCGGGGTCTACCATCCGTACCCCGTGCTGGAGCGCGGCGGCGGCACCGTGACGCAGAGCGGCCAGGCCATCCCCTGCTACGACCAGTTCAGCTGCGCCTTCATGGATCAGCCGAAGTACCGCGCCTGGAGCTTCGAGCTCTCGGCGCGCCACTACCCCGCGTTCCTCTCGTTCAGCAACACCCACCAGCGCATGTCGGTCTATCTCGGCGAGTTCATCGGCTGGCACCAGCGGCGGATCGAGTTTACTCCCTACTACTACTCGGGCTGCGGCCCTTACGGCGTCTGCGTCCCGGCGGTGCCGGAAACCATCATGCCGCCGGACACGGTGATCCTGCCGCCGCCGTACCCGCCGCTTCCGCCCTTCCCCTACCCCGGCCCGCGGGTCAACCAGAGGCTCGACGGCTGGGAGCCCGGCATCGAAGTCGGCGCGCGCATCGCGCCGCTGCCGCACGTGTTCATCGACGTGGGCGGTTGGTGGAAGCTGGTGCGCCTCGAGGACCCGATGCAGCGCAAGCAGCCGGGGGACGTGGAGTCGAAGCTCGTCGTGGCCGTCGGCATCGGGTGGTAGTCGGGGCGTTGGAAACCACCGACACCGAGCTGAAGCTGAGGCGGGCGGCGCTGTAGCGCGTCGTCTAGCGCGCGGCCTGCAGGATGCGCAGGTAAGCGACGACGTCCCAGATCTGCGCGTCGCTGAGGGCCCCACCCCAGTTGGGCATGTACCGGCCGTGCGGGGAGACGCCCCCGGCGCGGACACTCCCGAACACGTGACTGATCCGCCCCTCGAGGTCGAGCACCCGCAGGTCCGACGGCCGCCGCGCCGTCGCCTGCGCGAGCCGGCCGTCGCCCGCACCTCGCACGCCGTGACAGTGGACGCAGTAGATGGCATAGACCAGCCGGCCGGCAGCCGGGTTGCCGGGAGTTCCCGGCTGAGCGAAGCCCTTCACATACGCGAGCGCGGCCCGCAGCTGCTCCTGAGGGAGGCCATGCCACACGGACCCGCCGGTGCGCCCCGGCCCGCCGCGCCCGGGTTGCAGGCGGCCGACCAGTTCCTCGAGTGTAGCGGTCGCCGCGGCGCTGCCCAGGTCAGGCAGGGGGTCGGGGAAGCCCCTGGCGCCAGGACCGTCGCCGTGGCCGTAGAGTCCGTGGCAGGTCCAGCAGAATGCGTTGTAGGCTTCCTGCCCCTCCAGCTGCAGCGAGGTCAGGGGCCGCTGCGCCACCGAGGGGATGGAGTCGAGAGCCGAAGAGAACGCGGCCGGTGCGCCGGGACGCGCGGCCACCCCCGCCTCGCCCGCGGGCCGCGGCGGCGGATTCTCGCGGCACCCGACGAGGCAGACGAGGAGCGCGGCTCCTGCTCCGAGCCGGCGCGACACGGCTCCACCCCTCGTCCCGATTGGCCTAGCGCCGGAACGTCTTCAGGTGCGCGACCAGGGAGTCAACCCGCGCGTGCGTCAGCGTCCGCCCGAACGCCGGCATGCCGCGCCGACCATGCTCGATCACCTCAGCGACCGCAGAGTCCGTCGTCGCCTGGCGCTGTGCCGCGTTGGTGAAGTCCGTGGGGCGGGGGTTCAACGCCGCCGCGGCCGGCCCGTTGCCGCGCCCCTCCGGGCCGTGGCACGCCGCACAGTTGGCACGGTAGATGTCCCGCCCCGTCACCGGCGCGGCCTTCCCACTCTGGGCGCTCATCGCCGCGGCGCCCTGGGCGCCGCCCATGGTTGCGGTGCCGGGAACACCCGCGAGGTTCGGGGCCAGCTGGCGCGCCGTCTCGGCCGCCTCCCGGGCCCGCGCCGAACTCACCAGGAACTCGCGCACCGCGCGTGTTTCAGCCGCCGTCAGGCGCGCCACCAGGCCCATGTGGGTGGCGATCGAGTTCCACTGCGACGCACTGTAGGCGTTCAGGGCCCGGATGCGGTGGCAGCTCCCGCAGTTGGCCGCCCACACGTCGGGGCCGCTGGTCTGCTGGGCCGCCAGCCGGGGAGGCAGCACGAGGAGTGCTGCGACCGACACCGCGGCCAGCAGCCCGGCCGCATGCAAGGATGACCTATTCATTGAGCGCGCCTCCTAGAAGCCGACCGTGAACTGCACGATGAACGAGTCGTCCTTGGGGTCCGTGACGCCGCCGCCGAAGTGCTTGTTGATGCTGTAGAAAACCCGGACCGCGGCCGCATCGGACGGATACAGGCTGAAGCCCACGCTGATGCGCCGCCTGTCGTCGGCAACGCCGGGGAAGCTCACTTGGGAGAATCGCACGGCTGGCTCGACCGTCGGCATGATCGCGTACGACCCCTGCACGTAGAAGCCGCTCTTGGTGACGTCGCCCGTCGCGGCCGTATCCTGCTGCGCCGACATCCACTCGCCCCGCACCTCAAGCGGACCGCGCCGGTAGCTCGCGTCCAACCCGAGAATGCGGAGGTTGAGGTTGTCGCTCCCGCTGCACGCGCTGTCGCAGTAGACGCCGTTGTACAGGGACGCCCCCGCGTCGAAGCCCAGTGCGCCGACGAACCCCAGCCGCGCGCCAAGCGCGATGTTGTTGTCCACGTCCACGACGTTGTCCCGCATGCCGCGTATGCCCGCCCCTGGATTGCCAGCCAGGCCGTTCACGCCCCACACGTCGTACGTGAACCGCCCGGCGGCGCCGGCCGCGGCGGCGCCGCGCACCATCACACCGACGTCGCCGTAGCCCACGGGCAGGATGGCGTCGTTGGGCAGCGGACGCCCCGGAACCCGGCTGATCCACGCCGGGTGCAGGTCCGCGTTGAAGCGCCCGAACGGCACCAGGAACTTCCCGGCGACGATGTTCGCGAACGGCCACCGGGTAAACGCCAGGTAGCCGTACTCGAACGCGATCTCCTCGCCCCCGTGCTCGTACTCGATTTCGGCGGCGGCGAACACGTCCCCGCCGAGCTGGCCCAGCACGATCAGGTTGAAGTTCTGGGCGTCGAACGTGTTCGCCCTGGGCTTGGTGAGGCTCACCTCGAGCTCCTCGGACGCGTATCCGCTGACGATGAGTCCCTGCGCCAACAGCGGCGGGGCGGCGATACCGCTGAGGGCGATCGCCGTCCACATGACCATCTTTCGCATGCCCCCTCCTTGACTCGATGTCCAACGGCGCAGGAACGACGACCGCAGCCCTGCCGTCCCGCAGGTGACACCGGGTGATTCCTTAGCACCAAACGGGCCCCGGGTGCGTTGCGCCTCGTTCTCGTTACTGTGTATGGAGTTGCGGGACGTCCTGCCACCCGGCGCGCAGGCGGGCGGGTGAAATGCCGACGTGCGCGCGGGGCTTTTGCCCCAGATCTAGCCTATGCCGTACTTCTCGAGGCGATACCGCAGCGTGTCGCGGGTGAGCCTCAGGAGGCGCGCGGCGCGGGTCTTGTTCCCGCCCGCGCTGCGCAGCGCCTGCGCGATCAGCGTGCGCTCGAGCTCCTCGAGGTCCACGCCCTCGGTCGGGAATGCCGCGATGGTGCCGCCACGCTCGGATTCGCCGACTGCGGCCGAGCCTCCGAGTTGCACCTCGACGGGCAACTGAGCCGGCACGATCTCCCCGGCGTCCTCGAGCAGGACGACGCGCTCGATCACGTTGCGCAGCTCGCGGACGTTGCCGGGCCACGGGTAGCTCTCCAGACACCCGATGCTCTCCGGCGCCAGATGCTGGCAGGGGCGATGGAACTCCCGCGCCAGGCTCTCCAGGAAGTGGGCGGCGAGCGGGGCGACGTCCTCGCGGCGCTCGCGCAGCGCGGGCATGCGCTGCGGCAATACGTTGATGCGGTAGAACAGGTCGGCGCGGAACGACGCGTCGCCGACGGCGGCGGTGAGGTCGCGGTTCGTAGCAGCGATGATGCGCACGTCCACCTCGAGGTCCGTGAGTCCGCCCAGGCGCCGGAAGGTCCGCGTCTCGAGGAACGACAGCAGCTTTACCTGAACCGCGAGCGGGACGTCGCCGATCTCGTCGAGCAGCACAGTGCCGCCGTCGGCCAGCTCGAGCAGTCCGCGCTTGCGCTCCTTCGCGTCCGAGTAGGCCCCGCGCTCGTGCCCGAACAGCTCCGACTCGAACAGGTTGTCCGGGATCGCCGTGCAGGCCACGCGAATGAACGGCGCCTCGTGGCGCGAGCTGCTGTCGTGGATGGCGCGCGCGATCAGGTCCTTGCCGGTGCCGGTCTCGCCGTGGAGCAGGACCGTCGCCGGATCGGCGGCGGCCACCTTGTCCACCCACTGCAGCACGCGCTGCATCGCCGCCGAGCGCGCGATCACGGTGACCGTGCGCGAGGACCACCGGTACATCTCGCGCAGGCCCGCCACCTGGTGCCGCAGGCGCCAGGCCTCCAGGGCCTTCTCGAGCGTCAGCACCAGCTGCTCGAACGCCAACGGCTTCTGGAGAAAGTGATAGGCGCCGGCCCGCACGGCCTCGACCGCCGTCTCCACCTCGCCGTAGGCCGTCATGATGATGACCGCCATGTCGCGGTCGATCCGCTGCAGCTCGTGCAGCGCCTCCAGCCCCTTGGCGTCCGGGAGGCGCAGGTCCAGCAACACCACCGCAGGGCCCTCGGCGGCCGCCTGGCGCAGCGCCTCCTGGCGCGAGCCGGCGACGAACACCTCGTATCCCGCCTTCCGAAGCTGGTCACCGAGCCACAGGCGGAGCAGCTCCTCGTCGTCCACGACCAGAATGCGGGGTCGGCGTATTCTCACGGCGCATCTCCCTGAATCTGTTCGTCGGGCTCGAGCGGCAGCGTGATGACGAACTGGGCGCCGCCGGTTGGCGCGGCGGTGAGCCTCACCGTGCCTCCGTGCCGCTCGACGACCTGCCGCACGATCGCCAGCCCGAGGCCGGTCCCGGCGTTCTTGGTGGTGTAGAAGGGCCGGAACACGCGCTCGCGCTCAGCGGCGGCGATGCCCGGTCCCGAGTCGGCGACGCTCAGCTCGACGCTCCCATCAGCACGGCGGGTCGCGACCTCGAGGCGCCCACCGCCGTCCATGGCCTCGATCCCGTTCAGTGCGAGGTTGACGACGACCTGCCCGATCTGCTCCGGGTCCACGGGCACGGGGGGCAGGTCCGCGGCGAGCGCGCGCCGAATCTCGACCCCCGAGGACCGGGCCCGCGGGTCCAGGAGCTGGAGCGCGCGCTCGACGACGGCGTTGAGGTCGAGGCGCGAGATCCGGGCCGGCGTGGGCCGTGCATAGGCCAGCAGCCGCTGGACGGCATCCTCCATGCGGCCGACGCGCGCCAGCGTTTCCTCGACCAGCCGCCGACCCTCCAGGTCACCGGCGTCCAGACGCCGGCCCAGCAGCTGCAGGCCCCCGCTGATGCCGAGCAGTGGGGTCTTGAGCTCGTGCGCCACTCCCGCCGCCAGCTCGCCGACCGTGGCCAGCTGCTCGGCGCGGCGCAGCTCCTCCTGGTGCAGCGCCGCGATGCGCGCCGTGGAGTCCCTGAGCTGCGCCGCCATCGTGTTGAAGCGCTGGCCCAGCAGGCCCAGCTCGTCGCGCTGCCCCGCCGCCACCGACGCGTGGAGGTCGCCCTTTGCGATCCGCTCGGTCGCGACCACGAGGTCGTCCACCGGTCGCACGATTCCGCGCGAGACGAGCGACGCGACGGCCAGCACGACCAGCACGAACGCCGCCGCGAGCACCACCGAGAGCCTGCGCAGCCCCCGCAGCTCCCGAAAGGCCTCGCGCGCCGGCACCTGGCTCACGAAGCGGAGCGGAAGGCCCGGGACGGGCTGCACGCTCGCGATAACGTCGAGCCGCTCCGCCACCACCGCATCATCATCACCCGCCGCGCGCGGTCGCAGCACCGGCACCAGCGGCACATCCGTGGCGCCTGCGCCGGCGCGGGAGATCAGCACCGGCAGTCCATCGTCATCCACGATGAACGCCTCCACGCCCCCGACGGCTGCCGGCATCCTCAGCGCGGCGGCGATGTCCGCGGACCGGATCGTGCCGGCGACCACCGCGGGACGGACGTCCGGCTCCAAGGCGTTCACGGCGACAACCAGGCGCGCCTGGCGACGCGAACCGGTCCGCTCGACCGCGAACGAGCGACCCGTCGCCGCTGCGTCCGCCAGCACGCCGCGGTCGGACCAGCGCACCCCGGACGTGAACGGCGGCGACGAGGCGACGACCAGCCCCTCCGGGCGCAGCAGCTCGAGCGTGGAAAAGACCGGCAGGTGTCGCCGCAGCTGCTCCAGCTCCTCGGCCGCCAGGGCGCTCGCGCCGCTGAGCGCCAGCGGGCTCGCCGCCGTATCGGTCAGCGCGGCAGCGCTCGCCACCAACAACCGGTCGTTGTGCACCGCCGTGGCCAGCGACAGCTGCAGCCGCTCGATTTCGTCCCGCACCCGGCGCGCCTGCAGGGCCGCCAACGCCGCGAGGTCGCGCTCGGCGAGCTTGCGGATGATGCGGTCGCTGGCGAGGTAGCCGAGCGAATTGGAGAGGACGAGTGGGACAAGCGAGAGCAGCAGTAGGGACACGAGAATCCGCTTCCCCAGCGCGGTGCGCAGGGGGCTCTCGCGCCAGAAGGCGCGCCACCGACCAGCCACGAATGCCATGTGGATGCCGTCGCCTGGTGGATCTGGCAGCAAAGCGTGGGCCAGAAGACCCACACCCGCCGCGGGTCACCGTTCAGCCTCAGCCAAGCTCATGCTGGGACAAAATGCCCGTCCCTTCGTCGGATATGTCACATCGATCCCAATAAGGGTCACCGCCCCCGGTTGCGGGTCCCTCACCGGCATCATCGGGGCATTTCCCCCGCTACCTAACCGGGCCGAGAGCGCCCAACTGCCCGACCCGCAACGCGTTGACCACCTCTCTGCCGACTGGCATCCGACGTGCCTTGGCAGCAGAAGTGTGCTGAACCTCCTGCGCAGCGACATCCTCGCGAGCGCCTGGCTCCGCGGACGGAGGCGCGCGGCCATCGTCGTCGCGGCGCTCGCGCTCGTCGTTGCGGTCGCCCGAGCGCTGGCCGGAAATCCTGGCGTCGTGCAACCCATCGCGTTCAACCACCGCAAGCACACCCAAGATCTTCAGCTCGGCTGCGAGCTGTGTCACCCGCGGGTGCGCATCGGCGCCCATCCGGGCCTGCCGGCGCTGGAGACGTGCGCCATGTGCCATCAGGCGCAGCAGGGGACCAGCGCCGAGGCGGCCCGCGTGACGGAGCTGGTCGCGGCCGGGCGGCCGCTGGTGTTCGTGAAGCTCTTCCGCCTGCCGCCGCACGTCTACTACACGCACCGCCGGCACGTGGGCATCGCCGACCTCGAGTGCCGGAACTGCCACGGAGACATCGCGCTCACCACGACACCGCCGCGCCGCCCGCTCGTGAAGATCCGGATGGCAAACTGCATCGCCTGCCACCGGGCGCAGCGGCAGAGCACCGACTGCAACGCCTGCCACCGGTGAGGGAATCGTGCGACTGAAGCGCCGCGAATTCGTTCTCACCATGGCCGGGGGCGCCGCCGGCCTCGGTCTGGCTCGGCGGGCCAGCCAGGACGGCGCACCCGCCGCCGTGCCGGACGCCGACTGGCCACCGGGCGTCGAGGAGCGCATCAACTCCACGTGCCTCGTCTGCCCATCGCGGTGCGGCGTGCGCGCGCGGGTCGTGGACGGCCGCCTGGTGCACCTGGACGGCAACCCGCTGCACCCGCTGAGCCGAGGAGGCCTGTGCCCGCGCGGGGTGGCGGCCGTGCAGACGCTCTATCACCCCGAGCGCCTGCGCCAGCCGCTGCTGCGCATCGGCCCGCGCGGCGGTGGGAGCTGGCGGCCGCTCACCTGGTCGAGCGCCATCGCCACGCTCGCGGACCGGCTCGGCCAGCTGCGCGCGGCGGGTCGCCCCGAGGCGCTGGCCGTCGTGGCCGGCTACGGCGCGGGCTCGATGGAGGACCTCTGGCGGCAGTTGCTGACCGCGTTCGGATCGCCCAACTACGTCGCCGACGCGTACCCGGACGGCACGGACGCCGTGGCGGCCGCAATGCACGGCATCGCCCGGCGGCCCGCCTACGACCTCGATCGCGCCGCGCTGGTCCTGTCCTTCGGGGCCCCGCTGTTCGAGGCGTGGTGGTCGCCGGTGCAGGCGTTCGTCGCGTTCGGACGCCACGCCGACGACGTGCAGCGGCGCGCGCGTTTCATCCACGTGGATACGCGCTTCTCGCGCACCGCCGCACGCGCCCACGAGTGGATCGGCGTGCGGCCGAGCAGCTACGCGACGCTCGCCCTCGGCATCGCCTACGTGCTCCTCAAGGAGGAGCGCGTGGACGCCGACTTCCTGCGGGACCACGTGGCGGGGTTCGACGACTGGACCGACGCGAAGGGCGTGACGCACGAGGGCTACGGCTCCATCGTGCTCCGGCACTTCCGCACGGAGGAGGTCTCGGTCGCCACCGGCGTTCCGGTCGAGCGGATCGTGCGCGTGGCCCGCGCCTTCGCCGCGCAGGCGCCCGCTGTTGCCGTGTGCGGCGCCGACGTAACCCTCGCGCCCGACGGGCTGCTCGCCGGGATGGCCGTCCACAGCCTCAACGCGCTGGTGGGCAACATCAACCGCCCCGGCGGGGTGTTCTTCGCAGACGACCCGCCGCTCGCCCCGCTCGCCCCGGTC
>Ga0154478_1152_pt7 | contig 9403 bp, 8 predicted proteins | sample RifGroC2_FD_115957 | JGI IMG/M metagenome (GOLD analysis project Ga0154478, IMG submission 115957) | Gemmatimonadetes bacterium GWC2_71_9
CGAGCCGCACCGACGCGTAGAACTTGAGCGCCCGCCCGCCGGTCGTCGTCTCGGGGTTGCCGAACATCACCCCGATCTTCTCGCGCAGCTGGTTGATGAAGATCACCGCCGTGCGCGAGCGGTTGATCGCCCCCGCGAGCTTGCGCAGCGCCTGGCTCATCAGCCGCGCCTGGAGGCCGACGTGCGCGTCGCCCATGTCGCCCTCGATCTCGGCCTTCGGCACCAGCGCCGCCACGGAGTCGATCACCACCACGTCTACCGCGCCCGAGCGCACCAGGATGTCGCAGATCTCGAGCGCCTGCTCCCCCGTGTCCGGCTGGGAGATGAGGAGGTTGTCCACGTCCACGCCGAGCTTGCGGGTGTATTCGACGTCGAGCGCGTGCTCGGCGTCAATATAGGCCGCCACGCCACCCGCCTTCTGGGCGTTGGCCGCGATGTGCAGCGCGAGCGTGGTCTTGCCGGAGGACTCGGGGCCGAAGATCTCGGTCACCCGCCCGCACGGGACCCCTCCGACGCCGATCGCGGCGTCCAGGTTGATGGCCCCGGTGGGGATGGCGTCCACCCGCACCCGCGCCCGCTCCGAGCCCATGCGCATGATGGAGCCCTTGCCGCAGGTCTTCTCGATCTGGGCGATGGCCAGATTGAGGGCTTTGCGGCGGTCGTCGGCGGGATCGGATGCCATGGTGGTGTCTCCGAAAGAAAGGGGTCAGGGGTCAGGGGTCAGGGGTCGGCTGTTTGGCAGGAGCCCCTGACACCTGGCCCCTGACACCCACCATTACCCGAATATACACCGAAGCCACGTTACCGCCAGCCCGGCCGGAACGCCGACTGCAGCCACTCGACCCGGTCGGCGTCCACGGCGATCACGTCGAAGCGGGCCCCATCCTCGGGGCGACCGTGGCGCTGGAGCCAGGCGCTGGCCGCCCGGGTCAGCTCGAGCCGTTTGCGCGGCGTGATGGCCTGCGCGGCCCCGCCGTACGCGGTGCCGGTGCGCACCTTCACCTCGACGAAGACCACCGTGGCGCCGCGCCGGGCCACCAGATCCACGTCGTGCCGGTGGAAGCGATAGCGGTGCTCGAGGACCTCGTACCCCTCGCGGCGCAGCAATTCGGCCGCGAGCCGCTCGGCCGCAACGCCCGCGCGGTGGCGCGGATCGGTCCAGGTGGAAGGGTCGGACTTCAGCATGGGGGAAGATAGGGGTCGGGGGTCAGGGGTGAGGGATCGGAATGTCGCACCACGGCGCATTCCATCGCACCTCGCCTCTGACCCCCGGCCCCTGACCCCTGACCCCAGCGCGTTACTCCCCGCAGATCCGCTCCACATCATCCAACCCGACCAGCACGTCCCGGCCCCGTGGCCCATCCGCGGGGCTCAGCACGCCGGCCTCTTCGAGCTGGTCGATGATCCGCGCGGCGCGCCCGTAGCCGATCTTGAGCCGGCGCTGGAGCAGCGAGGTGGAGCCGCCCTGCGCCTGAATGCAGATCTCGGCTGCCTGGCGGAACAGCCGGTCGCGCTCCTCCGGCGCGCCGCCGCCCTCCGCGTCCTCGGCTCCCTCCGCCTCGGCGGCGCGCTCACGCACGACCTCGAGGATGTCGGGCTCCTCCGCTCCGGCGGCCGCCTCGGCCTGCGCGGCGGCGACGCGTGCCGCGCGACGCTCCTCGAACCACGTCATCAGCCGCTCCGTTTCCTCGGTCGTGATGTAGGCGCCCTGGATCCGGAGCAGGTCGCTCCTGGCCGGCAGCATGAACAGCATGTCGCCGCTGCCGAGCAGCGCCTCGGCGCCGTTCTGGTCGAGGATGGTGCGGCTGTCGATCTTCGAGGCGACGCGGAAGGCGATCCGGCTCGGGAAGTTGGCCTTGATCAGCCCGGTGACCACGTTGACCGACGGGCGCTGGGTCGCGAGCACGACGTGGATCCCGATCGCGCGGGCCTTCTGCGCCAGCAGCGCGAGCGGCGTCTCGACCTCGGCCTGCACCGTCATCATGAGGTCGGCCAGCTCGTCCACGAACAGCACGATGTAGGGCAGTACGCCGGCCGTGTACGGCTGGCCGTCCGGCAGCTTCAGCGGCTCGGCCGCCTCCACCTTGCGGTTGAAGTCCACGATGTTGCGCGCCGTGTTGGCGTGCAGCAGCTCGTAGCGGTCCTGCATCTCCCAGACGGCCCACTTGAACACCTTCGCCGCGTCCTTGTTGTCGGTCACCACGGCGTGGCGCAGGTGCGGGAGGTTCTGGTACATGGACAGCTCGACCATCTTCGGATCGATCATCAGCATGCGCAGCCGATCCTTGGTGTAGGAGTAGGCCAGGCTGGTGATGATGGCGTTGATGCAGACCGACTTGCCCGAGCCCGTCGCGCCGGCGATGAGCAGGTGCGGCATCTTGGCGAGCTCGGCGACGATCGGGCGCCCCTCGAGGTCCTCGCCGAGGACGATCGGAAGCTGGAAGTTGGTGCGCGCGAACTGCGGTGACTCGAGCAGCTTGCGCAGGCCGACGAGCCGCGGCGTGGGGTTCGGCACCTCGACGCCGACCGCGCCTTTGCCGGGGATCGGCGCCACGATGCGGATCGAGGGCGCCTTGAGGGCCAGCGCGAGGTCGTCGGCGAGCGCCGCGATGCGCCCCACCTTCACGCCCGGATCGGGAATCACCTCGAACTGCGTGACGACCGGGCCCACCGTGCGGCCGCCGGGCTTCGCCTCGACCTTGAACTGCGTCAGCGTGTCGATGAGCACGCCCTGGAGGCGGTCGAGCTCGACCTCGAAGCTCGCCGCCTCCTCGGCCGCCTGGTCGAGCAGCTCGAGCGGCGGCAGCTCATCGTCCTCCGGCACCCCTGCGCCCACTACGCCCACTGCGCCCGCCGGCTTCTTGCGCCTGCGCCGCTCGCGCGGCGGCGGCGCTGCTGCCACCGCCTCGAACTCGTGCGCCGCGATGACGCTGTCGGCCGGCGCCTCCAGCAGGGGCGCCTCAGCGCCGGGGGCCTCCGTCTCCCCTGCCCCCTCTCTCCGCTCCCGCTTTCTCAAAGCCCCCAGCGGGTTCCACCCGACCGTGACGATCGTGAGCACCGAGAACGCCGCGAGCGCCACGAGGGCTTCCCCGACGATGCCAAGCGGTCGCCGAAGCTCGAAAGCCAGCGCGCCGCCGACCTGTCCGACCCACAGCGCTCGGCCGGCGTCCATGGCCTCGCGAAGATCGCCTTCGATGGCTTGATACAGCACGCCTGCGGCGAACGGAACGGTGATGGCCAGACCGACCAGCAGGATCGTGACTCGCTGGGCGAGAGAGCGATCGAGGTGGCCGAACAGGGAGATGGACCAGTAAAGCGGGATGAGGGGGACCGCGGCCGCTCCGATGCCGAGCCAGGTATGGAGCCTGCGGCCCACTGCTTCGCCGAGCCAGCCGACAAGGGACGCGAACGGCGGCGGTAGAGCCGCGAGCGCTAGGGCGACGCCCCCGACCAGGGCCAGAGTGGCCCAGAGCTCATCCTTCGTTCGGGGGTCGATGGGCGGTGATCCTCCGATCCGCGTAGAGCGGCAGCACCGGGTGCGTGTTCTCCTCGGCGCAGAAGCTTAGGTCCTCGCGAAAGCCGAGCTCCGCCAGGGTGCGGCCGTGGGTGCTCGCCTTGAGCGCGCGCAGCCAGCGCTCGCCGTAGTGGCGCGCCAGCTCGAGCGAGGCGTGTGCGCCGTCGTTCACCTCCAGGCGCCGCAGCCCGCCCTCCGGGAGCAGCACCTTGGCGAGGCGGCCCGCGGCGAACGCGTCCTCGAGCGCGAACTGCCCCTCGCGCCCCGCGCACAGGACGACCAGGTCGCCGTGCTGCTCGAGCGCCGCTCGGCAGCGCTGGACGACCGCCGCGAAGTTCACCGCGGCGCCCACGATCACCTCGCGCGCGCCCTGCGCCGCGATCAGCGCCGGCGTGCCGTTCGTCGTCGTGAGGACGATCGTCCTCCCCTGCACCGCCTCGGCCGCGAACTCCAGCGGCGAGTTGCCGAGCGCGAAGCCGGGGATCCGCACGGAGCGGCGTTCTCCCGCCAGCACGATGTCGTCGCGCTCGAGGTTCTGCGCGATGCGCAGCGCCTCCTCGGTCGAGCCGGCGGGCACGATCTCCTTCGCGCCGTTGTACAGGGCCACCGCGATCGTCGTCGTGGCGCGCAGCACGTCGAGCACGACGACGCTGCGCCCCTGCACGTCCGGCGGATTGAGGCCGACCGGGCTGAAGAAGACGTCGATCTTCACGCGATGCCGTTCATCAGGTGGCTCTCGCGCTCCAGGAACTTCGTGTCCACGTCGCCCGCCTGGAACGCCGGGTGCATGATCACCCGTCCCAGGAACGGGATCGTCGTGGTCACCCCTTCGACGATGAAGCCGTCGAGGGCCTGGTGCATGCGCGCCAGCGCCTCGGCGCGGTCGTTGCCGTGCACGATGACCTTGGCGAGCAGCGAGTCGTAGTAGGGCGGCACGGTGTAGCCGGCGTAGATGTGCGTGTCCACGCGCACCCCGGGGCCGCCCGGCGGATGAAACGTCGCCACCAGCCCGGGCGAGGGCTGGAAGTTCCGCGCCGGATCCTCGGCGTTGACCCGGCACTCGATGGCGTGGCCGCGCAGCTGCACGCCGCCCTCGGGGATCGAGAGCCGCTCGCCTGCCGCCACGCGGATCTGCTCCTTCACGATGTCGATGCCGGTGCACATCTCCGTCACCGGGTGCTCGACCTGGATCCGGGTGTTCATCTCCATGAAGTAGAACGCGCCGTCCTCGTCGAGCAGGAATTCCACCGTGCCGGCGCCGACGTAGTCGATTCGCTGCGCCAGGTGGACCGCCGCCTCGCCCATCCTGGCGCGGAGTTCGGGCGTCAGGGCCGGCGACGGCGCCTCCTCGATCAGCTTCTGGTGGCGGCGCTGCACCGAGCAGTCGCGCTCGTTGAGGTGCGCCAGGCGGCCGTGCTGGTCGCCCATGACCTGGATCTCGACGTGGCGCGGCCGGCTCAGGTACTTCTCGAGGTAGACCGCGTCGTCGCCGAAAGCGGCGAGCGCCTCGCTCCGGGCGAGCTGGAAGTGACGGCCGAAGTCGTCCTCGTCGGTCGCGACGCGCATCCCCTTGCCCCCGCCGCCCGCCACCGCCTTGATGATGACCGGGAAGCCGATCTCCCGCGCGCAGCCCAGCGCCTCCTCGCCGTCGGCCACGGGCCCCGGGGTGCCGGGCACGATCGGCACGAGCGCCTCCAGGGCGAGCTTCCGGGCCTGGGCCTTGTCGCCCATGGCGCGGATCTGGTCCGGCGTCGGCCCGATGAACGCGATGTTCGAGGCCCGCACGATCTCGGCGAACTCGGCCCGCTCGGACAGGAAGCCGTAGCCGGGATGGATCGCGTCCGCTCCGGTGATCTCCGCGGCGGCGATGAGCATCGGGATCCTGAGGTAGCTGTCGCGCGCCGGCGGCGGGCCGATGCAGACGTCGTCGTCCGCGAACCGCACGTGCAGCGATTCACGGTCCGCCTCGCTGTAGACTGCCACCGTCGCGATGCCGAGCTCGCGACACGCCCGGATCACGCGGAGGGCGATCTCGCCGCGGTTCGCGATGAGGACTTTCTTGAACATCAGCGCGCGAACGGGTCCCTGCTGACCCCCGAAGCGTCCCCCCCGCCGAGGGCAGGCGGCGGCTTCGCCGTGCGGGTCGCTTCGAGGCCGGGCTTGGTCTTGAGGCCGCGATCGCTCGAGCCCTCCCCGAAGCCTTCGAAGGTGCGGTCGCTCGAGGCCGCGATCCCTTCGATCTGCAGCCGGAACTCGGTGGGGTTCGTGCAGCAGAACAGCGCCGTCTCGAGCGAGATCTCGCCCGCCGTGAACCACCGCATCAGGCTCTGGTCGAACGACTGCATTCCGTACTGGACCGTGCCTTCCCTGATGAGGTCCGGGATGTTTAGCTGGGCCTTCACGTCGCGGATGTTGTCGCGCACGGCCGCGGTGTTGATCAGCACCTCGCAGGCCGGCACGCGTCCGCTGCCGTCGGCCTTGGGCGCCAGACGCAGCGACACCACCGCCTGGAGCGCGGTCGAGAGGAGGTGGCGGATCTCCTCGTGCTGGTGCGGCGGGAAGAACGAGATCACGCGGTTGATCGTCTGCGTGGTGTCGGTCGTGTGGAGCGTCGAGAACACCAGGTGACCCGTGTCGGCCGCCTTCAGCGCGACGTCCAGCGTCTCCATGTCGCGGATCTCGCCGATCAGGATCACGTCCGGGTTCTGCCGCAGGATGTGCCGCAGCGCCGCGTGGAACGACAGCGTGTCCGCTCCGATCTCGCGCTGGTTCACGATCGAGTTGAGGTCCCGGTGGAGGAACTCGATCGGGTCCTCGACCGTGATGATGTTGACGCGGCGGTTGGTGTTGATGTGGTTGACCATAGCGGCGAGCGCGGTGGACTTGCCCGAGCCCGTCACCCCGGTCACCAGCACCAGCCCGCGCGGCTTGAGCGCGATTTCCTCAAGGATCTTGGGCAGCTTGAGCTCCTCGATCGTCTTCACCTCGTAGGGGATCACCCGGAAGGCGAAGGCGAGGGTGCCGCGCTGCCAGTACACGTTGACGCGGAACCGGCCGATGCCCGGCACGCCGATGGCGAAGTCCGATTCCTTCGTCTCCATGAACTCCTTGAGCTGCTTGGGCTGCATCAGCTGCTCGGCCAGCGCCTTGAGGTCCGCCGGCGTGAGCGGCGGCAGGTCGATTGATTCCAGCTCGCCGGCCACGCGCACCGTGGGCGAGCGGCCCACCTTGAGCAGCAGGTCGCTGCCCTTCTTCTCGACCATCACCCTGATGGCCTTCTGGAAAAAGGCCGTGGGCGGCGGCGCCTTGGCCGCCCCCGGCACCCCCGCGGCGGCGGGGGTCGCCGGCGCGGAAGCAGTCGGCTCAGACATTGGGCTCCACCCGGAAGAGGACCTGGCCGAACTCGACGGGTTGCACGTCCTCGACGAGGATCTCGCGCACCACGCCCGAGACCTCGGACTCGATCTCGTTCATGATCTTCATCGCCTCGATGATGCACAGCGTCTGGCCCGGCGTGACCCGGCTGCCGACCTTCACGTACGGCTCGGCGCCGGGCTCGGGCGCCCGGTAGAAGGTGCCGACCATCGGCGACTTGATCTCGATCAGATTGGGGCCAGCGGGCGCAGTGGGCGCGCTCACCCCCGCCGCCGCGACCGGCGCCGGGTTGTGCGCAGCCATCGCCAGGGGCGGCAGGGCGGCCACCAGCGCGCCACCCCGGCTCACCTCGTACGTCGTATCCCCGCGCTGCAGCTTGAGGCTCGTCGCGCTCGAGGAGTCGAGCAGCGCCACCAGCTGTTTCAGGAGGTCGAGATCGCTCTGCGGCGGCGCGGTGGCGGCCGGCTTGGGCGTCTTCTTCGGACTCATCTGCGCGTCAGGACCACACGGTTCACGTGCGCCTCCTCACCCCAGTCTGACCAGTTCGCGCGGGAACTCCGTGAGCAGCTCGGCGCCGCCGTCCCGAAGCACGACCTCGTCCTCGATCCGCACCCCACCCCAACCCTCAAGATAGACGCCCGGCTCGACCGTGACCACCACGGCCGCCGGCATCGCGTCCTCGACCGACTTGGCCAGCCGCGGCGCCTCGTGCACCTCGAGCCCCACGCCGTGGCCGAGCGAATGACCGAACGCCTCGCCGTGACCGGCGGCCGCGATCACCTCGCGGGCCAGCGCGTCGATCTGCCGGCCCGTCAGGCCCGCGCGCGCGCCGTCGAGCGCCGACCGCTGCGCCGCGCGCACCAGCGCGTGGATCTCGGCCTGCCGCAGCGTCGGGGCCGCGCCGACCACGAACGTGCGCGTGACGTCGGAGCAGTAGCCGTCCACGATGGCGCCGAAGTCGAGCAGCAGGACGTCGCCCGGGGCCACGACCCGCTCCGACGTGCGCGCGTGCGGCAGCGCCGAGCGCGGCCCGGAGGCGACCATCGTCGGGAACGGGTAGCCCTCGCTCCCGCCCCGCCGCAAGGCGCTCTCGAGCAGCGCCGCGATCTCGTTCTCGGTCAGCCCCGCACGCACCGCGCCGGCCGTCGACTCCAGCGCCGCGGTCGCCACCGCCCCCGCGGCCCGGACCGCCTCGACCTCCTCGGGCGCCTTGACTGCGCGCAGCCCCTCGACGATGTCGGTCGTCGCCAGGAACCGCCAGGGGCGCGACGGGTCGGCCAGCCGCTCGGCGTCGCGTGCCGTGAGGATGTGCGACTCGAAGCCGACCGCCGTGACGCGGGGAAGCTTGGGCAGCAACGTGAACAGCAGTTCCCATGCCGAGCCGCCGTTGATCGCCACCCGGGCGAGGTCGCCGACCTCCTGCGCCGCCTGCGTCTTGTAACGGAAGTCGGAAATGAGCAGCGCCCCGCCCGCGCTCACGAGCAGCAGCGCGCTGCTCCCCGAGAACCCGGTCAGGTACCGGATGTTGGGCAGCGACGAGACGAGCAGCGCATCCAACCCGGAGACCGCCAGCTTGCGCCGCAGCGCCTCGAGGCGTTCGGGCCGCCGGTCGGCCATCAGCGGCCGGCCGGGCCCGCCTGCGGCCCGCGGAGCCGGAGCCAGGCCACCAGCGCCTCCAGAGCGAGCACGTAGGAGTCCGCGCCGAAGCCGGCCACGACCCCGACCGCGAGGTCGGCGAGCAGCGAGCGGCGTCGCGCCGCCTCGCGCCCGAAGATGTTCGAGAGATGGACCTCGACGAACGGGACCCGGACCGCGAGCAGCGCGTCCCGGATGGCGAGCGAGGTGTGCGTGTAGGCCGCCAGGTTGAGCACCGCCCCGTCCGCCGATCCGCGCAGCGCCTGGATCGCGTCCACCAGCACGCCCTCGTGGTTCGACTGCATCCAGCCGAGCTCGACGCCGAGCGCGGCCGCGCGCTCGCGGACCCTCGCCTCGATCTCCGCCAAGCTCGTCGAGCCGTAGAGTTCCCGCTCCCGAACCCCCAGCAGGTTGAGGTTCGGCCCGTTGAGGACGCCGATGTGCACTAGCGCTTGAGGCCGTGGAGCCAGGCGTTGAACGCGCTCGGGTCGTCTTCGGACGGTGCCTGCGACTCGGTGGGCTGGGGGCGGACGCTCTCACCCTCGGGGGCCCCGCCGAAGAACTCGTCGAACGTGGCGCCGAGCTTGGGCGTGAGCGGGGGTGCGGGCGCCGGGGCGGGCGCGGCGGCGGGCGGCGGCGCCGCCGCCGGTTCGGGCTCCGGAGTGCTGAAAGCCGACTCCATCGGTGTCGGGCCCTCGGTGGGTGGCTCCGGCAGCGCCTCCGGCGCACGCGCGCTCAGCGACGCACGCGCCACGCGCCGCAGCCACACGCCGACGGACTCGACGCCGAGCGCCTGCGCGCTCAGCCTCGGCGGGGTTTCCACCTGGGCCAGCTTGGCACGCAGCCCGGCATCGTCCGGACGCTGGGCGAGCAGCCGCC
>Ga0154478_1164_pt11 | contig 9317 bp, 8 predicted proteins | sample RifGroC2_FD_115957 | JGI IMG/M metagenome (GOLD analysis project Ga0154478, IMG submission 115957) | Gemmatimonadetes bacterium GWC2_71_9
CAGTGCACTGGCGAGGTCCGGCGCCGGGCCCGCGGGGATGACCGGACGGCGTCGGCTCACACGGATCCGCTCCGGCGTGGCGGCACCCGACACCAGCGCCTCGCCCAGCCCCGCAACCCACTCCACCACGAAGTGGTCGGCCGATTCGGTGACCGGGTCGAGAGTGAAGAGGACGCCCGCGTACCGGGGGTGGATCTGCCGCTGGACGACGACACCCATATCCCCGGCGTGTGCGATGCCATGCCTGCCGAGGTACGCCATGACGGCCGGTCCGAACAGAGCGGCCCAGCAGGCCTTCACCTTCTCGGGCACGGCTTCGCGCGGGACATCCAGGAAGCTGCCGAGCTGGCCCGCCATGGAGCACGACGAGCCGTCTTCGGCCACCGCGGACGACCGCACGGCGTATGTGGGCCCGGGCAGCGCATCGAGGCGCTCCAGCAGCTCGCCCTGAAGGGCGGCGGGGAAGGCCCCCGCCCTGATCCGCTCCGCCACGTATTCGGCCGGCGTGTCGGACTTGCGGATGCCGTTGGCGGCGCAGAACTCGTCGAAGGCGTACACGGTGAGCGCGAATGCCTCCGGCACCGGCAGGCCCAGCCGCACCAAGCCTGCGAGCCGCGCCGCCTTGGAACCGACCTCGGCTCTCGACGTGCGCGACCCGGCGCTCAACTCTACGACCCGCTTCCTGGTTCCGGCTGCGCGCATGGGTAGCCCCCGCTCAGGACCGGTCCGCCTGCTCTGCAGCCTGATCCGCAGGCGGGCGACCGAAGCACGCGTGTGCCTGGCCGAACGCGTCGGCCGCGAGCGCGGCGACCAGCGACAGCTCGCCGGCCAGCGCGACGGCGCCGGCGATCTCCGCAAGTCTGGCGGCCCGGCCAGCTCCTTGGCAGCCCATCAGCGCCAGGCACTCGCGCTGGGTGTCGAGTCGAGTGCCGCCGCCAACCGTGCCCAGCATCAGGTTGGGAATCGTGACGCTCGCGTACAGGTCGCCCGCGGCGGTGGTCTCGAACACCGTGACGCCAGTTCCGCTCTCGACGACGCACGCCGCGTCCTGGCCGGTCGCGATGAACAGCGCGGCCAACACGTTGGCGAGCTGCGCCTGGGCACCGATGATGCCGGCCGCCGCACAGGCGTAGCCGCCCTCGCGCGCCGTGCGGGCGATTGCCTCCGGCGTTGCGTGCAGCTGATCGGTCACGATGTCGCGCGGGATCGTGGCCTCGGCATCCACCCGCCGTCCCCGGCGGCTGGTGAGCGCGAGCGTGGCCATCTTCTTGTCGAGCGACGCAGCCGACTCGAGCGTGAAGAACTCCGCGTCGGCGAACGGCGACCGCGCCCGCAGCCACCGGCAGACGGCCTCCGTGGCCACCGTGACCATGTTCTGGCCCGCGGCATCGGCGGTCACGTAAACGAACCGCAGCAGCAGTCGGCGCCCCAGCCGCACCGGCTCCAGGCGGAGCAGCCGGCCGTGGCGCGTGGTCGCCTCCGCCGCGACTCGCACCTCGTCCAGCCGTGACGTGACCCACGCCTCGGCGGCCTCGGCGTGGCCGGCGTCCGCGAACACGAACAGCGGCACCCGGGTAACCTCCGGCTCACTGGCGCGCACCCGCGCACCGCCCGCGGCCGTCAGCACCTCCGCGCCGCGCGCCACGGACAGCACCAGCGCGCCCTCGGTGGTCGCCAGCGGCACGTAGACCTCGCCGTCAGCCGCCCCACCGCGAACCCTGAGCGGACCGGCGACACCGACGGGCACCCTCACCACACCGATGAAGTTCTCGATCTGCCCCCGCAGCCCCAGAGCGTCCTCGAGTTGCAGCGCCAGGTTCGGTAGCGACGCACCGGTCTGGTCCACCAGCGCCTCCAGCCGCTGGAGTCGCGCGTCCTCGGACCAGCCCTTGCACATGCGCCGCCGTCCGTTCGACCGCTCAAGCTCGTGCGCATCCGGACACCCCCAGGACGCTCCGCCACTCGAGGAATGGGAGGACGGCTGGAGCGTCGTCATGATTGCCAGCCCCGTGTGAGCCAGTAGAACGGCGCGGCTGCGAACAGCAGGCTGTCGAAGCGGTCGAGCGCGCCGCCCTGCCCAGGCAGCCACGCGCCGAAGTCCTTGATGCCGAAGGCGCGCTTCATGCTCGAGGCGACCAGGTCGCCGAGGTCGCCCGCGACGGCGAGCGCGAGCCCCGCGGCCACCACCTGCGCCGGCGACCACGCCGGCCGCAGGAAGCCCAGCGTCAGCGCGACCAGGACCGCGGCCGCCGCTCCGCCCGCGAGGCCGCTCGCCGTTTTGCCCAGGCTCACCGGCACGATGCCGCGGCCGGCAGGCCAGCGGCGGCCCACCAGCTCGGCGAACGCGTCGCCGGCCGCGACGACGATGAAGAGGAAGGCGAACAGCGCGAACCGCTCGGTGTCGCCCGCCAGGAGCAGCAGGTGCGCGCCAGGCGTCGCGACCGCGAGAAGACCGGTGACGCCCCAGGCCGCACGGGCACCCCCGGTCGCGGGGTCGCGGGTCAGCGCACCCGCCGCCAGGGTGACGAGCGCGGCGGCCACCGCGGCGCCGTAGAGCACCTCGGGTCCGCCGGCCAGACCCGCTCCGGCCACCAGCAGGCCGGCGAGCACGAGCGGAAGCGCGGCTGCCCGGGTGAGGGGAGCCGCGCGGAAGAACTCGGCCAGCGCCGCAGCGAGGATCCCGGCTGCCGCCGCGATGAACGGGATGCGACCGGCGTCCGCCAGGACCAGCAGCGCGACCACCAGAGCGAAGTACACCGCGTACTTGGGCCACCCCGTGCGAGCGGAGCGCGGTCCGGCGCGGCGCTGCTCCAGCATGAGCGCACCGCCCACTGCGAACCACGCCGCAACCACCAGCAGCACGCGCGGGAGCATCAGACCGCCTCGCAGTACACGGCGGCAGGCCGTAGGCAGCTGTGCGGCACGAGGACGCGCAGCGCGCGGCGTTCGAGGGTGATAGACGCACGACGCCGCAGGCCGAGCGCCTCGCCGTCGCCGAAGGAGGCAACCGGGTCCGCGCTGCGGACGTCGAGGCGCGTGAGTCCGGTAAGGAGGCGGGCGCCGCGGGTAACCCGGCGTCCGAGCTTGAGGCGCAGCAGGACGCGCAGCAGCTCGGAGCGGCCGCGTGCCGAGACCACCAGCGCGGCAAACGTGCCCGGAACCAGGCGCCCGCCCTCGACCAGCCGCATTCCGCCGCCGAACCGGTCGACGAGCCCGACCAGGAGCGCCGCAGCCGGCAAGGCTGCGGGAGCCCCGCCGTTGGGACGCAGGGTGTACACGGACGGCCGGGCACCGCGCGCGAGGATTAGCGATGCCGCGACGACCGAGTAGATGCCGCTACCCAGCGGCGCAAGGAGCCGGCGGCCCGCCGGGCTGCTGCGCAACTCGTTGCAGGTGCGCGCGATGGCCGCGGGCAGGCCGAGTCCGCCGACGGTCGCGATCCGTTCGCCGTCCATCGCCAGCAGGTCGACCGCATCCACGGCGCCACCCAGGGCCACGGCGCACGCAGCCCCGAGGTTGCGCGGAATGCCGAGCCGCCCGGCGAGATCGTTGGACGTGCCGAGCGGGATCACGCCAAGCGCCGTGGCCGAGCCCGCCACCTCCTGCACCACGTCGTGTAGCGTCCCGTCGCCGCCCGCCGCGATGATGTGACCGGCGCGCGAGCGCACCGCCGCCGCGGCGAGCGCGCGGGCCGAGCCGTCCCGGCCGACTTCGCGCACGGCACGCCCCTCGAGCCCGAGCAGCTCTACGGCTCGCGCTACCTTATCCCGGCCGGCGAGCCCGGCGAACGGGTTCACGACCAGGATGCGCAGCTCCGGGTGGAGCTCCGGATGCGAGGGCCAGGTAGTGGAGGATACGGCCTGCACGTGTCCCGCCTGTTGGTTTCGGGGGCACGATGCGGCCGAGGCGTCAAGCAGATGTCAAGCCGGCGAGCCCCGCGTCAGGCAAGCGTCAAGAGCGGTCCGGGGGCGCAGAACCGTGGCCGCACTTGATAGAGGAACGACGGCCCGGGTAAGCTTCACGACGCCGCTGGGCTGTCAAACCCTTTGACACCATTCCGAGTGTTCTCGTGCCATTGAAGACCAAGCGACCAACCAAGCCAGCGCCCGCAGCCAAGCCCGCCAAGCGCGCCTTCCGTCTCACCTACGCCACGATGTTCGACCCCCCTGAGGAGCTGCACACCAACTTCGAAAGAGCGCTGGCCAGGGTGAAGGCGGACCTGGGCCGCGAGTACCCGCTGCTGATCGGCGGCACGGAGCGGCTCGCCGCCGCGAAGTTCGAGGACCACAGCCCCATCAACCGCGGCTGGGTCCTGGGCGTCTTCCAGAAGGGCAGCGTCCAGGACGCGAAGGACGCCATCGCCGCGGCGCGCTCCGCCGCCCCGCTGTGGAGCGGGACGACGTGGCAGCGGCGGGTGAAGCTGCTCCGCAAGGCGGCCGCGCTGATCACCAGGCGCGTCTTCGAGTTCGCCGCGGCGGACGCGCTCGAGGTCGGCAAGAACCGGATGGAGGCGCTCGCCGACGTCCAGGAGACGGCGGACCTGATCTCCTACTACTGCGACCAGATGGAGAAGAACAACGGCTTCGAGAAGCCGCTGCGCAACGACCCGCTGAAGGGCTACACCGCGCACAACGTGAGCGTGCTGCGGCCCTACGGCGTGTGGGTGGTGATCTCGCCGTTCAACTTCCCGGTCGCGCTGGCGGGCGGCCCCTCGGGCGGCGCGCTGGTCGCGGGCAACACCGTCGTCTTCAAGCCCGCCACCGATACCCCATGGACGGGCTACCTCCTCGCCCGGTGCTTCCTCGACGCAGGCCTCCCGCCCGGGGTGTTCAACTTCGTCACCGGCCCCGGGAGCAGCGTGGGCCAGGAGTTGATGAGCAATCCGGACGTGGACGGGATCACCTTCACCGGCTCCTACGACGTCGGGATGCGGATCTACCAGACCTTCGCCGCGGCCCAGCACCCGCGGCCGTGCATCGCCGAGATGGGCGGGAAGAACCCGGTCATCGTCTCGCGGCATGCCGATCTCGACCGCGCCGCCCTCGGCGTCTTCCGCTCGGCGTTCGGGCTCCAGGGCCAGAAGTGCTCCGCCACCTCGCGGGTCTTCGTCGAGAAGCCGGTCAGGGAGGAGTTCGTGCGGAAGCTCCTCGTGCTCCTCGAGAAGACCAGCATCGGTGACCCGACCGCGCGGAAGAACTGGCTCGGGCCGGTGATCAACGAGGGCGCGGCGAGGGATTTCGAGGGCTTCTGCGACGAGCTGCGCCAGAGGGGGACGATCCTCTTTGGCGGCAAGCGCATCACCGACGGCGCGCTCGCGGAGGGCTTCTTCTGCGCGCCCACCCTGGCGGAGGCGCCGGAGGACCACCGGCTCTGGAAGCACGAGATGTTCCTCCCGATCTGCCTGGTCGCCGCCGTGGACTCGCTGGACGAGGCGATGCGCCGCGCCAACGACGTGGACTACGGTCTCACGGCGGGCTTCTACGGCTCGAACAAGGAGGCGCAGTGGTTCTTCGACCATGTCGAGGCGGGCGTCTGCTACGCCAACCGTCCGCAGGGCGCGACGACGGGTGCATGGCCGGGGTTCCAGCCGTTCGGCGGGTGGAAGGGGAGCGGCTCGAGCGGCAAGAGCGCGGGCGGCCAGTACTACGTGCAGCAGTTCATGCGTGAGCAAAGCCGCACGCTCGTGTCGTGAACTGGCTGCTGCTCATTGACGCGCCGCATGACGGAGCCTGGAACATGGCTCTGGACGAGGCGCTGATGGAGGCCGCGGAGGCGGAGGGGCTGAAATCCCTCCGCCTCTACGCGTGGGACCCGCCCACGCTCTCCTTCGGCCGCAACGAGCCGGCGCTGCGCCGCTACGACCGCGCGGCCATCGCGGCGCGCGGCGTCGCCACGGTGCGCCGCCCGACCGGCGGCCGCGCCGTCTGGCACCACCGCGAAGTCACCTACAGCGTCGCCGCGCCGGCCGACACCTTCGGCGCGCTGCGCGACACGTACCGCGAGATCCACGCGATGCTGGCGGCGGCGCTCGTCTCGCTGGGCGCGGCGGTGCGGCTCGCCGACGAGCGCCCGGCGGCAGGCGTGGGCGCCGGCCCCTGTTTCGCGAGCGCGGCCGGCGGCGAGGTAGTGGCGGGTGTCGGCGGCAAGGTCGTGGGCAGCGCGCAGGTCCGCACGGCGGGCGCGTTTCTCCAGCACGGCTCAATCCTCCTCGCCGCCGAGCAGGAACTGGTCGCCGGCGTGACCTTGGGCGTCGCCGACGCACCGTCGGCTACGGGGCTCGCCGAGCTGGTCTACCCGAAGCGCGCCGAATGGAACGCGGTCGCCGCCGAAGTCGCGCGCGAGGCGGCCCGGCGCTGGGCCGTGCCGAACGGGCCCGGCGCGCTGCCGGAGGCGATCCGCGCGCGGGCCACCTCGCTCGTCGCGCGTTACGCCGACCCCGCGTGGACTTGGCGCCGCTAGACGCGCGGCCTAGATTAGCGTCCCGTGCGTCGCCGCCTGCTGCCGGCTCTCGCGCTCGCGCTCGCCGCGTGTGCGAAAGGCTCGGAGACCACCTCCGCTGCCCCGACGGGCGGCACGCTGGTCATCGCCTCGCCGGGTGACGCCGACGTTCTCCTCCCGCCGGTGCTGACCACCCAGGTCGGCAAGCAGATCGCCGACCTGATCTTCCCGCGCCTCGCCGAGCTGAAGCTCGACCTCAACACCGTGGACGACTCCGGCTTCGCGCCCTCGCTGGCGCGGAGCTGGGAGCACCGCGACTCGCTCACGCTCGCCTTCCACCTCGACCCGCGCGCGCGGTGGCAGGACGGCACGCCGGTGACGGCGCACGACGTGGTCTTCACCTGGGGCGTGTATGGCGACACGCTGGTGGGCGCGCCGGAGCTGCCGAACCTCGCCGACATCGCCGCGGTCGAGGCCGAGGACTCGCTCACGGCCGTGTTCCGCTTCCGCCACGCGCGTCCCGAGCAATTGCTCGACGCGACCTACCACATGCGGATCCTCCCGCGGCACCTGCTCGACGCGATCCCGCGCGGGCAGCTCGCCGCCGCGCCGTTCGGTCGCGACCCCGTCGGCGTGGGCCCGTTCCGGTTCGTGCGCTGGACGCCGGGCGCCGAGCTGGTGCTCGAGGCCGACACTGCGTTCTTCCTCGGCCGGCCGCGGCTCGACCGGATCGTCTGGCGGGTGCTGCCCGACGTGAGCGCTGCGGTGAGCGCGCTCATCGCCGGGGAGACCGACGCGATGGAGACGATCCCCCAGCGCGACGAGATCGAGCGCGTCCTCCGCTCGCCGGACCTCAGGCTCGTGCCCTACCCCTCGCCGTTCCTCGGCGGCATCGCGTTCAACCTGCGGCGGCCCCTGTTCCGGGACCGCGAGCTGCGCCGCGCGCTCGCCATGGCGATCGACCGTGAGACGATCGTCCGCTCCATCTTCGGCCAGTACGGCGAGGTGCCGGTCGGCTCCACCGTGCGGATGCAGTGGATCTCGCAGGGCCCGGTTCGGCAGCTGGGGTACGATACCGTCGAGGCGAAGCGGACGCTCGAGGCCGAGGGGTGGCGCGATCTGAACGGCGACGGCCTCCGCGAGAAGAACGGCGCTCCGCTGCGCTTCACCCTGCTCGTGCCGACCACGAGCCGCATCCGCCAGCAGGCCGCGGTGCTCGTGCAGGACCAGCTGAAGAAGGTCGGCGTGGACGTGCGCATCCAGCCGCTGGACTTCCCGGTGATGATGCAGCGGAGCGAGCGCGGCGAGTTCGAGGCGGTGTTCTTCTCGCGCACGCTGGAGGCGAGCCCGTCCACGCTCACGACCGACTGGTCCACCTCCGCCATCGGCGGCGTGAACTGGGGCGCCTACGCCAGTCCCGCGTTCGACTCGATCGTCACGGCCGCGCTGGCCGCGCGCACGCGCGGGGCGGCCGCGCCGCTGTTCCGGCGGGCGCTGGAGATGCTGAACGACGACGCGCCGGCGGTGTTCGTCTATTCGCCCCGGAACAACGTCGCGGTCCACCGACGGTTCGAGAACGTCACCATCCGCCCCGACAGCTGGCTCGTCACTGTGGCGACCTGGAGCGTCCCGCCGGACCGGCGCCTGCCACGCGACCGCTGACGGTGCTCGCCTTCGCGGTCCGCCGCCTCGCCGCCGCCGTCCTCACCGTCGTCATCGTCGTCACCCTCACGTTCGTCCTGGCGCACCTCGCGCCCGGCGAGCCGATGCTCGCCGACGTCGAGCGGATGCGCATCGATCCCCGGACCATCGCCCGCATCCGCGCCGAGTTCGGCCTGGACCGGCCGCTCGCGGCGCAGTACGCGATGTACGCCGGCAACGCAATCCGCGGGAACCTCGGCGAGTCGTTCACGATGCGCCGGCCGGTCGCGGCCGTGATCCGCGAGCGGCTCCCCAACACGCTGCTCCTGGGCGGAGTGGCGCTCGTGCTCGGCTTCGTGCTCGGGATCGCCCTCGCGCTCGCCCAGGCGGTCCGCCGGGGCACGTGGATGGACGGCGCGCTCGGCGCTGGCGCGCTCGTGTTCTACTCGATGCCGACCTTCTGGCTCGGCCTGGTGCTTCTGTATGTCTTCGGGCAGGTGCTCGGCTGGCTGCCGGTCGGGGGGATGACGGAACCGGTGCTCCACGAGCGGATGGGCGCGATGGGGAGGATGTTCGACGTCGCGCGCCACCTGGTGCTGCCCGCCCTCACGCTCGCGCTGGTGCAGACGGCAGGGATCGCACGGTTCCAACGCGGCGCGCTGGTGGACGCCCTCGGCACCGAGTTCGTGCGCGCGGCGCGCGGACGCGGCCTCGGCGGGACGCGCGTGCTGCTGTTCCACGCGCTGCGCAGCGCCCTCGCGCCGGTCATCACCCTCGCCGGTACGACGGTGCCGGTGCTGCTCGCGGGCTCGGTGCTGGTCGAGAGCGTGTTCGGCTGGCCCGGCCTCGGGCGGATGACGTACGACGCGATCTTCGCGCGCGACTACAACGTGATCATCGCGGCGGGGCTCGTGACCGGAGTGCTCGTCGCCCTCGGCAACCTGGCCGCCGATGTGGCGGTCGCGGCACTCGACCCCAGGCACCGCGCGTGAGCCCGTGGACGGAGGGCTGGCGGCGCCTGTGCGCCAAGCCCGCCGCAGCCCTCGGCGGGACGGTCGCGGGGCTCCTCGTGCTCGCGGCCATCGCGGCGCCGCTCCTCGCGCCGTACGATCCGCTGGCGATGCCGGACCCCGTCCATCTTCAACTCTCGACTCCCAGCATTGAACACTGGCTCGGCACCGACGTCTTCAGCCGCGACGTGCTGTCGCGCATCCTGTTCGGCGCGCGCGTCTCGCTGG
>Ga0154478_1001_pt1 | contig 9098 bp, 10 predicted proteins | sample RifGroC2_FD_115957 | JGI IMG/M metagenome (GOLD analysis project Ga0154478, IMG submission 115957) | Gemmatimonadetes bacterium GWC2_71_9
CGGCCGCGAAGGGCAGCGCGGCGACCAGGGCCAGGGAGTGCACGAGATGGCGGATCCGCATCGGGAGATCTCCGGCTTCGGATGACGATCTGCTGCCCAGCTTCGGCTCAGCGGCGTTGGCGCGCATACGTGCCCATGAGCTGCGCGGTACCGAGGACGTGGCCCTGCATCGCGCGCTCGACGTCCTGCTTCGTCGCGCCGGCGCGCAGCCCGAGCGGCGCGTCCAGCGCGTACAGCTTGAAGAAGTAGCGGTGCGCCGGCCCGGGCGGCGGACAGGGGCCGCCGTAGCCGGTCTTGTGGAAGTCGTTCCGCCCCTGGTGCGCGCCGCCGAGGCCCGCCGGCGTGTCGCTCCTCGCCACGTTCTCCGGCAGCTGCGTCGTGCTCGCAGGCATGTCGTAGAGCACCCAGTGCACCCAGGTGCCGCGCGGCGCGTCGGGATCGTCGGCGATGAGCGCGAATGCTGCGGTGCGGTGCGGGGGGTCCGACCACGCGAGCGGGGGCGAGACGTCGGCGCCGTCGCAAGTGTGCCCGACCGGTATCGTGCTGCCGTCGGTGAACGCCGTGCTGGTGAGCGAGAAGACCATGGGGTCCTCCTGGGCGGAGGTCCGTCCGCACCGCACCCCCAACTTACGCGGCGCGGCCGAGCCCGGCGAGGCCGCCCTGGCGCTCGCGGCGCGGGCGGGATAACTCTGGCACCCCCACTACTACTGGTGCGCCGATGGAAGACCTGAACCCCTTTCGCATCGCGCAGGCGCAGTTCGCGCGCGCCGCGCGCCACGTCCGCGCCAGCGAGGGGATGCTCGAGAACCTCGCGCACCCGGAGCGGACGATCCGGATCGACTTCCCGGTCAAGATGGACGACGGCGCGATGCGGGTGTTCACCGGCTACCGCGTCCAGCACAACAACGCCCGGGGCCCGTTCAAGGGGGGCATCCGCTACCATCCCGACGTGACCGAGGACGAGGTCAAGGCGCTCGCCGCATGGATGACGTGGAAGACCGCCGTCATGGACGTCCCGTTCGGCGGGGCGAAGGGCGGGGTCGTGTGCGATCCCAAGAAGCTCTCCACGGACGAGAAGCGCGGGATCACGCGGCGCTTCATCTCGCAACTCGGCGGCGCCATCGGCCCGATGGTGGACATCCCGGCGCCCGACGTGTACACCGACGCCACCACGATGGCGTGGATCTTCGACACGTACGACATGACCCACAAGGGGCAGAACAACCTGCCGGTGGTGACCGGCAAGCCGCTCGAGCTGGGCGGCTCGCACGGCCGGGCGACCGCGACCGCGCGGGGGTGCATCTTCTGCGTCGAGGAGGCGATCGCTCGCGGGCTCGTCGAGGGCGTCGGGTCGCTCGCCGGCGCGCGGGTCGTGGTGCAGGGGTTCGGGAACGCCGGCTCGTACGCCGCGATGTTCGCCCACCGGGCGGGCGCGAGGATCATCGCGGTGAGCGACTCCAGCGGCGCGATCTCCTGTGCCTCCGGCGTGGATCCGGCGGCGCTGCTCGCGCACAAGGAGAAGACCGGAACCGTGGTGGGGTTCCCGGGCACGTCCCCCATCTCGCCCGCGGAGCTGCTGGAGACGGAGTGCGAAGTCCTGATCCCCGCCGCGCTCGAGAACCAGATCACCGCGGACAACGCCGGTCGCGTTCGCGCGAAGCTCGTCGCGGAGGCGGCGAACGGCCCCACGACGCCCGCGGCCGACGAGGTCCTCCAGCGCCGCGGGATCCCGGTCGTGCCGGACATCCTCGCCAACGGCGGCGGTGTCACGGTGTCGTACTACGAGTGGGTGCAGAACATCCAGGACGAGCAGTGGGACGAAGCGACGGTGGAGGCCAAGCTGCGCAAGAAGGTGGTCAGCGCCTTCCACAAGGTGTTCGACATCGCGGCGGAGAAGAAGGTCGCTCCGCGCACCGCCGCGTACGTCCTGGCCCTGGACCGGGTGGCCCACGTGACGGAGCTGCGGGGCATCTGGCCGTAGGCCCGCGGTGAACCGCATCACCGGCAAGCTCGCGCTCATCACCGGCGCCAGCTCCGGCATCGGGATGTCCTGCGCCCGCCGCTTCGCCGCGGACGGCGCCAACCTCGTCCTCTGGGCGCGCCGGCTCGAGCGACTCCACAAGCTCGCGTCGGAGCTGAGGTGGGGGCACGGCATCACGGTGCGCGCGAACCAGGTGGACGTGCGTGACCGGGCTGCGGTGAACGCCGCCGCCGCCGAGCTGGTCGCCGCCGAGGCGGTGCCCGACATCCTCCTCAACAACGCCGGCCTCGCGGCCGGGCTCAGCAAGCTGCACGAGGGCGATCCCGACGACTGGGACCGGATGATCGACACCAACGTCAAGGGTCTGCTCAACGTCTCTCGCGCGATCCTGCCGCACATGGTGCAGCGGAACAGCGGTCACGTGGTCAACATCGGCAGCACGGCGGGCCACCAGGTCTATCCGATGGGGAACGTCTACAACGCGTCGAAGTTCGCCGTGAAGGCGCTCACCGAGGGCATGAACCTCGACGTCGCGGGGACGAACGTGCGCGTGTCGGCGGTGGACCCCGGCCACGTGCACACCGAGTTCGCGGCGGTGCGCTTCCACGGCGACGAAGAGCGCGTCAAGACGCTCTACCAGGGATTCCGCCCGCTCTCACCCGACGACGTGGCGGAGGTCATCGCGTTCATCGTCAACCTGCCCGAGCACGTGAACGTGCTCGACCTCGTGCTGCTGCCCACGGCGCAGCGCAACGTCTACGTCATCCACAGGGAGCAACCGGAGGGCTGACGGCCCACGCCGTGTGCGTACCTGACACCCAACACCTGACACCCAACAGCTACAGGTGCCGCGCGGTCAGCGTGACGCCTGACACCTCGAAGGCGACGGTGCAGCTCTGCCGCTCCATCCGTGCGCGGCGGGCCACCTCGTCGCTGAGGTAGATCTTCCCGAACTCGCCGCAGTCCTGCGCCAGCTTTGAGGCGACGTTGATCGGCGAGCCCGCGATGTCGCGGCTCCCGCCACCGAGGTCGAAGATCAGCACCGGCCCGACGTCGATTCCGATCCGCGTCGTCACGCCCTGCTCGGCGAACGCCTGCCGGAACCCCTGCGCGAACCGGACCGCCTCGCGCGGGTCCGGGAAAGTGTAGATCCCGATCACCCCGCTGTTCTTGATCTCGCTGCCGTCGTGCCCCCTGAGCAGTGCCCTGCCGATGCGCTTGGTCGCGGCGGTGAGCGCGAGGTCGTTCAGGACCGCGACCTCGGGGACGTCGGGCACGTCGCGCTCATGCTCGACCAGCACCACGGCGCACTCCACGTACTCGGGCCGCGGCATCTCGGCCCGGCTCCCGCCCTCGGCGTAGGCCCGCAGCTCCGCGTAGAAGTCCTCGCTGAACGGCACCGGGTACCTGGTGTCCGTCGCCTCGAGCCCGGTAAGCGCCGGGCCGCCGGTCACGCGGAACAGCTCGCCGAACTCCGGGGCCAGATCCTCGCGCACGCGGAGCGCGAAGCGGTGCGCGGACGGCAGCGCCCGCGCGAGCGTGTCGGTGATGACCAGCTCGCCGCCTTCGGTGTGCTGCTCGGCGACGGTCTCGACCCGGTCGGCGTCGGGGCCGTAAAGTCCGCCCGACAGCTCGAAAAACGCGCCCTTGTGCGCGCACAGCCCGATCCCGATCGTCCGCTCTTCGGCCATCCGCTCCTGCACGCCGCGCAGCATCTCGACCACGCGCGCGGCCGTAACGTCGCCGGCGTAGAACATCTGCGTGTTGTCGGCCGCCCACACGCCGACGGCGCGGCCGCCGATGGCGCGCCCGAAGGCGTGGATCAGCTCCTTGGGGCGCCTCACGAGCGCGAGAATCTCGACCAGCGGCCGCGCGCGCGACAGCTCCGTCAGGCCCGCCGAATCGGACGAGACAACGGTGCCGTGGAGCGTGTGCGGCTCGAGGATGCGGAGTGCCGCGTCGCGGTCCTGCGTGCTCGTCGTCCACTGCTCGATGACGGCTACCGGGAGGTTCTCGCCGGCGTCGGCCGGCAGGTCGAAGAAGCCGGGCGGGAAGCGGTCGGGGGTGAACTTGGGCATGGCGCCTCCCGGCGCTACTCGAGCAGCCGCAGCACGCGGCGGGCCAGCTCGTGGAGCCGCCCGCGGTAGGGCGGGAAGAAGAACCGCACGAGCGCCGGCTCATACTGGCGCAGCACGGGCCGGGCATGGGAGAAGGCCCGGAAGCCGTACACGCCGTGGTACGCACCCAGGCCGCTGGCGCCGACGCCGCCGAACGGCAGGCCGTGGTGGAAGTAGTGCATCCCCACGTTGTTGACGACGGTCGCCCCCGCGGAGGCCCCGCGGAGCAGGGCCTCGGTGACGCGCCCGTCACGCGCGAACACGTACATCGCGAGCGGCTTGTCGCCGGCGCGGATCGCCGCGACGGCCTCGTCGGTCGAGCGGTAGGTCAGCACGGGCAGCAGCGGGCCGAAGATCTCCTCCTGCATCACCGCCATGCCGGGCCGCACGCCGGTCAGGATGGTGGGCGCGACGTAGCGCGCCGCGGCGTCGAACCGCCCGCCGGTTACGGCACGGGCGCCCGCGGCCACGGCCTCCTCGAACAGGGTGCGCAGGCGCAGGAAGTGCTGCGCGTCCACGATGCGGCCGAAGTCGGGTGAGGCCGCGCGCGTCCGCTCGTCCCCGCCGTAGAACCGCGCGAGCGTATCTCCGAGCGCGGCGAGGAGCGCGTCGGCGACCTGCTCGTGCACCAGGACGTAGTCGGGCGCCAGACAGGTCTGCCCCGCGTTCATGAACTTGCCGAGCACGATGCGCTCGGCCGCGGCCCGGGTGTCGGCGCTCGCGTCCACCACTGCCGGGCACTTCCCGCCGAGCTCGAGGGTGACGGTCGCGAGGTGCTTGGCGGCGGCCGCCATCACCACGCGGCCCAAGTGGGTGCTGCCGGTGAAGCAGATGTGGTCGAAGGGCTGCTCCAACAGGGCCCGCGCGACGTCGGGCCCGCCCTCCATCACCGTCACCTCCGCCGGATCGAACGCGTCAGCGACCAGGTCGCGGATCACGCGCGAGGTGGCCGGCGCCTTCTCGGACGGCTTGAGCACCACGCAGTTCCCGGCCGAGATCGCCGCGACAAGCGGGTTGACGACCAGCGCGAACGGGTAGTTCCACGGCCCCATGATCAGCACCACGCCGCGCGGCTCGTGGACGATGCGGCCGGTGGTGCCGAACAGCAGCAGCGGCCCGTGCACGCGGTCCGGCCTCATCCAGCGCGCCAGCCTCGGCAGCGCGTGGTCGATCTCGGCGAGCGTGCAGTAGATCTCGGTCAGCTCGGTCTCGATCCGCGGGCGGCACAGGTCCGCGTGCAGCGCCGTCACGATCGCCTCGCGGCGCCCGGTGATGGCGCGCCGCAGGCGCCGGAGCCGCTCGCGGCGCTCGGTCACTCCGGTGCGCGCCATGTGCGGCGCGTGCGTGCGCTGCCGTTCGAACAGCCGCGCGAGGTCGCTCGCGGCCGGTTGCGCGAGGGGAGTCGTCATCGGCGGCCGCCGGCGAAGCCGGGCCTGAGCGTGCCCGCGACGCCGCGCGCGTAGACCTGCGCGACCCACCAGCAGCGCGGCGCGGCGCAGCGGCCGCGCAGCGACACCTCGTAGGCCCCGGAGTCGGCGGCGGTGAAGGCGACGACCGGCCAGGCCCCTGCCGCGCGCGCGCCGGTCACCGGCGAGCCGCCCGGGACCGCGATCCGGATGGCGAGCGAGTCGCAGCCGTCGGTGCACGCCGCCGCCACGACGTAGGGGGTGCGCGCGTCGAGGCTCACGCGCCACGTGTGGTCCAGGACGTCGCGGTAGCTGCCGAAGGTATTGTACGGCCCGCTCAGCGGCAGGAAGCCGGCGCGGCGCGCCTCCTGCGACGCGGACAGGAGGCGGGCATCCAGCTCGCGCCACTTCCCGCCGGAACACCCCGTGGCGGCGAAAAGCAGGACGAACAGTCCCGTGCGGCGCATGGGCGGTCGCTCAGGCACGGGAGAACTCGGCGCGGTCGATGGCGACGAGCTCGTCCGCGCTCAGCACGACGCCGGCGGCAGTCGCGGAGTCGCGGGCGTGCTCCACGGTGCGCGCGCCCGGGATCACGATCACGGTCGGCGCCTGCGCCAGCACCCACGCGAGCACCACCGCGTGCGGCGAGACGCCGTGGCGCGCGGAAATCGGCTGGAGCGCGGGATGCGCGGGGAGCTTCCGGTTCAGCCGCCCGCCGCCGACGGGGCTGTAGGCCAGGAACCCGATGCCGTGCTCCGCACAGTGCGCGACCACCCCCGCGTCGATCGCTTCGCGGAAGAACGGGTTGAGCCGGTTCTGCACGGTGACCACCGTGACCTGTGCGAGGGCCTCATCGATCTCCCGCACCGACACGTTGGACAGCCCGATCCACCGGATCTTGCCGGAGCGCTGCAGGTCGGCGAGCGCTCCCACGCTCTCGGCGAACGGGACCCGCGGGTCCGGCGCGTGCAGCTGGTAGAGGTCGATCCGCTCGACGCCGAGCGCCGCGAGCGAGCGGTCGCACGCCCGCTTGAGGCTCCCGGGCCGTGCGTCGCGCTCCCAGTCCCCGCGCGGGCGGGCCATGCCGCCCTTCGTGGCCACGACCACGCCGCCCTTCGCGCCCGTCCCCGTGCGCAGCGCCGTGGCGATCAGCCGCTCGTTGTGGCCCAGGTCGGCGTCGTCGAGGCAGTAGACGTCGGCGGTGTCGATCAGCGTCATGCCCGCCTCGAGCGCGGCGTGGACGACGCGGACCGCGGCCGCCTCGTCGTCGGGACGACCCTGGATCGAGAGCGGCATGCCGCCGAAGCTGACGGCGGAGACGGCGGGTGCCCCGGGACCAAGAGCGCGCTGCTGCACGGCCGGGTACGTCCTCCTGGCGGGCTCCTCGCCCGCGAGCCCGCACGATGTACGGGACGTTTCGCCTTGTCAACGAGGGCGCGCGGCCGTTAGCTCATGCCATGAGGACACCGCCCAGCCCCTGCGCCCCCTCGCGTTCTCGGCGCAGAAACGCGCCGGGATCGGCTGACCGCAGCGGCCGCCACGTCGGTCAGGCTCGTCGCAGGATGAAGTTGTTGCTGTAGTCCCTGGTGCGCCGGAAAGGACCCGGCTCCAAACGCTGATTCAGGTCGGGCCGGAACTCGCCGACGGGGACAAGGCGCCCGCGCTGCACGAAATGGCCGTCGTAGCCCAGAGCGCGCAGGTGATCCAGGATCTCACGCACGCTGCCGGTCGAGAGGTGCCGTTGCTCGCACTCGAAGACCAGGAGAGGGGCGTGCCGTCGCAGGATGCGGTCCGCGCCTCGGAACACCTCCAGCTCGTGCCCTTCCACGTCCACCTTCATCACCCGGATCCGCTCTTCGACGGGGAAGTAGTCGTCCAGGGCGACCACCGCTACCTCGACGCTGCGGCCCGTCTCCCGCTCGGCCACGGCTCGTTCGAAGGACGCTCCGGGGGAAGAGACCGAGCCCGGGATGTGCAGGGCCAGCGTCCCGGTGCGGCCCGAGACCCCTTTGGCTTCCACCGTCACGTTGCGCAGGGCGAGAACCGCCGCCGCCACGCGCAGGTAGCCGGCGAGCACGTCCTGCGGCTCGAAGGCCACCACGCGACCGGGGCCCACGGCGCGACTCATCCAGTAGGTGTAGCTGCCCTTGTTCGCGCCGACGTCCACGGCGGTGTCGCCCGGCGCGAGGGTCCGCAGGATGGCGCGAAGCTCGGCCCGCTGGTCCCGGTAGCGCGCCCGCAGCGCTCGCCACAGGAATCGCGCCCTCACGAGCCAGCGCACGCTACGGTTGGGACGAGGCCCACGCGGTTCATCGCCTCGAAGATAACGGGCGGGCCCCGCCGGAGCCGGCCCACCCGTCGCCGCTGGCGGTGGTTGCGTGGCGGCGTAAGCTTCCCGCTCATGGGGCCTTGGCTCGCGTGGGGTGACGCCACCGGCCGGCGGAGGGTCATCAGGTGGTGACGGCGCCGGACGCCGAACTGGTCCGGCGGGTGCTCGCCGGAGAGGTCGAGGCGTTTGCGGCGCTGGTGGAACGGTACCGGCCGCGGTGCGCGCGCTTCGCCGTGCACATGCTCGGCGACGCGGCCGACGCGGAAGAGGTGGTGCAGGAGGCCTTCCTCCGGGCCTACCGGGCGCTGCCGCGGTGCCGGCAGCCGGACCGGTTCGGGGCGTGGCTGCTGCGCATCCTGGCGAACCGCTGCCGCACCGCCCGGGCCAGCCGATCCCGGCGCGAGCGGCTCGTCCTGCTGGACGATGGGGTGGTCGGCATGGCCGCGGTGGCGCACCCCGAGGACCGCAGCGCCTGGCGCGAAGCGATTGCCGTGGCGCTCGCGCGGCTGGCGCCGGAGCAGCGCGAGGCGTTTCTCCTCAAGCACGTCGAGGAGCTGGACTACGGGGAGATGGCGGAGATCACCGGCGCCGGCGTGTCGGCGCTGAAGATGCGGGTCAAGCGGGCGTGCGAGCGCCTGCGCGAGCTGCTGCAGGAGAGCGATGTCCGAGGATCGTGACGAGCTGATCGGGCGGGTGGCGCTCGTGCTGCGCGGCGCGCCGGCGCTGTCGCCGGACCTGGATGCCCGGATCATGGCGCGGGTGCGCCGCGAGAGCGTGCCCGGGACCTGGCGCGCGGCGTGGACGGCCGTGCGGCGGCCGCGCGAGCTGCACGTCTCGCCGCTCGCCGCTCTCGCCGTCGCGGCCGGGATCGCTGGCCTGGTGCTGGCGGCTGCGGTCCTCTCGCCCGCCCGGCGGGGGGTGCCGGCGGCGTCGCTCGCGCGGGCGCTCGCCCCGGACAGCCTCACCCCGGTGCAGTTCGTCCTCGTTATGCCGTCAGCCGAGAGCGTCGCCCTCGTCGGCGACTTCAACGACTGGAACGTCGGGGCCCAACTGCTCCAGCAGGCTTCGGCGGAGGGTGTGTGGTCGGTCACAGTGCCGCTGGCGCCGGGGCGTTATCGGTACACCTTCGTGGTGAACGGGAACCGGTGGATCGCCGACCCAGCGGCACCGACCACGGTCGAGGACGACTTCGGCCGGCCGAACTCCATCATCACCGTCGCGGGACGGGGCACATGAACGCACGATTGGCGACCCTGGTGGCCCTT
>Ga0154478_1162_pt14 | contig 8854 bp, 10 predicted proteins | sample RifGroC2_FD_115957 | JGI IMG/M metagenome (GOLD analysis project Ga0154478, IMG submission 115957) | Gemmatimonadetes bacterium GWC2_71_9
GCGCACACCACCAGACCGAAGGTCCCGGCCCAGTAGTCCCACTCGTCCAGGAAACCGCGCTGGTAGTAGATGACGTGGAACAGGCCGATGCCGACGGCGAGCGCCGCGACCACGAGCACCGCGTTCCTCCTCGTCCAGCCGAAGTTCTCCTCCATGAACGACAGCGCCGGCGTGGCCATGGCGACCGACGACGTGATGCCGGCGACGAACAGCAGGCTGAACCACATGAAGCCCGCGGCGGCCGCGATCGGCACGCCGCCCGGCAGGCGGTTGAAGACCAGCGGCATCGAGATGAACCCGAGGTCGAAACCCCCGGCCCGCGCGATGGCGATGGCCGAGCCGACGCCGAAGAAGGTCACGATGGCCGGGATCGCGAGGGAGCCGCCGAGGACGACTTCGGCCGTCTCATTGGTGGCGGCCGTCGCGAGACCGGACAGCGCGATGTCGTCGTCCTTCTTGAGGTATGACGCGTAGGCCGACAGCGAGCCCATCCCGACGGACAGCGTGAAGAAGATCTGCCCGGCCGCCGCCAGCCACACGGCCGGCTTCGCGAGCGCGGCCCACTCCGGGGTGTACATGAAATTGAGCCCGTCGGCGGGCGAGGCGGTCTGGGCGACGCCGTTCACGACGACCTCGTGCGGACCGAGAGTGAGCACGCGCACCACCAGGATCGCCGCGAACACGAACAGGATCGGCATCCCGATCTTGGCCAGCTTCTCGATGCCGGCCGAGATCCCCTTGCCGACGATCCAGAAGTTGACCAGCAGCGTCACGAAGAAGAAGGCGAACGGCACCCACGTGGCGTGCACGGAGGGATCGCTCAGGTTCTGGTAGCTGTACAGGAAGTGCTTCATCCCCTGCTCGTCGAGGCCGCGCATGTCGCCCCTCAGCGAGAAGAACGTCCAGGCGAGCGTCCACGACTCGATGTAGCAGTAGTAGATGAGCACGACCAGCGTGTTGAACAATCCCATGACGCCGAGGTACTTGGCGACCGGGTGCTTCCACAGCACGTCGAACTGGCCCGGCAGCGAGCCGTGCCCATGCTGGCCGCCGCGCCGCCCGATCCCCCACTCGATCCACATGAGCGGGATGCCCACGAGGATGAACGCGATGAAGTAGGGGATCATGAACGTGCCCCCGCCGTTGGCCACGGCCTGGCGGGGGAAGCGCAGGAAGTTGCCGAGGCCGACGGCATTGCCTGCCATCGCCAGGATCAGCCCGATGCGCGAACCCCACCGTTCGCGCCGCTGCGCGTGCTCGCTCACGCTTTTCCTTTCCCAGGGTGCAGCTGTGGCGACGGGTGCCGGGCGGCGCCCACCGGATCAGACGCTGTAGTTCGGCGCCTCGCGCGTAACCACGACGTCGTGCGGGTGCGATTCCCGCAGGCCCGCGCTCGTGATGCGCATCAGCGTCGTCGCGGTCTGCAATTCGCGGATCGTCGCCACGCCGCAATAGCCCATCCCGCTGCGCAGCCCGCCCACGAGTTGGTAGAGCACGTCGGCCACCGGGCCCTTGTACGGCACGCGTCCCTCGATGCCCTCGGGCACCATCTTGGACGGGGACATCTCGCCTTCCTGGAAGTAGCGGTCGGCCGAGCCCTCCTGCATCGCGCCGAGGCTCCCCATGCCGCGGATGACCTTGAAGCGGCGGCCCTCGAGCAGCAGCGACTCGCCGGGGCTTTCCTCCGTCCCGGCGAGCATCGAGCCCATCATGCAGCAGTCCGCGCCCGCCGCGAGCGCCTTCACCGCGTCGCCCGAGTACTTGATCCCGCCGTCGGCGATGACCGGCACGCCCCTGGCACCCGACACCGCGTCGAGGACCGCGGTGAGCTGCGGCACGCCGACGCCGGTCACCACGCGGGTGGTGCAGATCGAGCCCGGCCCCACGCCGACCTTCACCGCGTCCGCCCCGCGCTCGACGAGCGCGCACGCGCCTTCCGCGGTCGCGACGTTGCCGCCGATAAGCTGGGCGTCGGGGAAGGCCTCGCGCAGCCCGGCGAGGGCCTGGAGCACACTTTCGGCGTGGCCGTGGGCGCTGTCCACCACCAGCACGTCGCAGCCGCCGTCGAGCAGGGCGCGCGCGCGGGTGATCGAGTCCTTCGTGGCGCCGACCGCCGCGGCGACGCGCAACCGGCCGTGGCGGTCCTTGTTGGCGAAGGGGTGCTGCTGGCGCTTGAAGATGTCCTTGACGGTGATGAGGCCCTTGAGCGCGCCCTGCGCGTCCACGACGGGGAGCTTCTCGATCTTGTGGCGGCCGAGGATGCGCTGGGCCTCGTCGAGGGTGGTGCCGACGGGCGCCGTGATCAGCCCGCTCGAGGTCATCACCTCGCGGATCGGGCGGTCCGGGTCCTTCTCGAACTGGAGGTCGCGGTTGGTGATGATGCCGACCAGCCGCCGCTGCTCGTCCACGATCGGCACGCCGGAGATGTGGAACCGCGCCATGAGGTGCAGCGCGTCGCGGATCGGGCGGTCGGCCGGCAGGGTGATCGGGTCGAGAATCATCCCGCTCTCGGAGCGCTTGACCCGGTCCACTTCGACGACCTGGCGGTCGATCGGCAGGTTCTTGTGGATGACGCCGATCCCGCCCTGGCGCGCCATCGCGATCGCCATCTCGGACTCGGTGACCGTGTCCATGGCGGCGGAAAGGAACGGGATGTTGAGCGGGATCTCGCGCGTCAGCCGCGTCGCGACGTCGACCTGCCGGGGGTGCGCGGTGCAATGGCGCGGAACGAGGAGGACGTCGTCGAAGGCGAGCCCATCGTTCGGGCGAATCCGGCTTTCCATGGCGGAAGATACGGGCCGCACGGAGGCGGGGTCAAGCAGATTCGGACCGCATGGGCGGCGCGCCGCTGTCGTCCTTCCTCGGCGGTGCAGGCGGTTCCTTCTTCTCCGGGGCCGGGCCGGCCACCTGGTCCACGACCGCCTTGCCCGCGGCGGCGAGGCCCGACATCACGCGGCCCGCGGCCGCCATGGCGTCCATCGTACCCTTGATCGTCTGGGCCGAGACGCGGCCCGCCCGCAGCGTGTCCTCGACGGTCTCGGCGAGCCGCTGGATCGGCGTGGGCGACGGCTCGGTCCTGGTGGCGTACTTGGACTCGAGGAACTCGATGTAGTCCAGGATCTGGTAGACGCGCTCGTCGGGGAGCGTCTCCAGCTTGCGCTCGATGCGCTTGCGCAGGAACTCGTTCATTGGGTGATGTCCACCAGCTCGAGGATCGGGTTGGCCAGGTAGGTGCTGCGGCCGCTCAGCACGCGCGCCACGATGTCCACGCTCGCGAGCGGCTGGAGCCGCTGGACCTCGGCGAGCTTGTCGCGCGGGACGAGGATGTAGACGAAGGCATACTCGGGCGCGGGGCCGCGCGCGAGGATGTAGCGCTGGCCAATGGAGAAGTCGGGGCGCAGCTCGTCGGCGGTCTGGAGGGCGACGAACTGGATCGTCCAGCGCAGGAGCTTGCCGCGGAACTCCTCGGGTGCCCCGCGCAGCTCCGCGGCCGAGACGCCGTTCAGGATGCTGCTGTCGGCCATGCGGATCTCGTTCTCGCGCACCCAGCCCTGCGCGTCGACGCGGACCCAGTCGCCCGCGCGCGCGGTGATCCGCACGGGTGTGCCGGCGTCGAGCGTGCCCGCGGGGCTCTCACCCGGGACGCGGTAGAGCTGGAGCCGGCGCCGCACGACGGCGCGGTGCGGGTCCACCTCGACGACCTGCCCGACCACCGCGGTGTCCGCGGAGCGCCGCGGCGCGGGGGTGCCGGCGCGCGCCGCGGGCGCCGCCGCGACCTGCCGGCCCGACCGAACGCCCTCGGTCGCGACCCAGCCGGAGCGGCGCACCCTAACCCAAGCGCCGCGGCGCTGGAGCTCGTCGAGCAGGCACCCCTGCACCAGGCGCGCGACGATCCGCCCGTTCGGGGTCTCGCGCAGGTTCTCCTCGGGCGCGCGCCGGATCTGGAGATTGTGGCCGCCCCGGTTCGTCGGCTGCAGCGACTGCGCGAGGATCCACCCCTCGAGCGTGACCGGCGTGTGACCGGAGCGCGCCCGGCCGGCCGCAAGTCTCACGCCCACGGCGAGCCGGCCGAGCCGGACGCCGCCGGGGTCCGCGAAGAACGCCGCGTTGTCCCGCTGGATGGTCGCCCGCTGCGCGCGCAGCGGCGTCTGCCCAAGCAGCGCGAGGAGCCCGAGAACGACGGGTCGGAGTGCGGCGCGCGCGGCTGGTCGGAGCGGGCTTGGGGCGGTAGATTTCGCGCTTCGTATCCGCACGAAAGTCATTGTAGAGCAAGGGAGTAGCGATGTCAAACCAGCACGGTCGGCAGTGGGCGCAGCACTCGCAGCGGGCGCAGTCGGTGGCCAGCGGGCGCTGGGCGGGACTGACCCTGATCACCGCCTGCCTCCTGCTGGCACCGCTGCCTGCCCGGGCGCAGGTCGGACACGACCCTTCGAACTCCCCGTTCCGGGACATCACGACGCACCAGGCGCTCTCCTTCTTCGTCGGGCGGTTCGGGGGGAGCGCGACACCGGCCCGCGTCGGGGCACGGTCCGGGCTCGTCGCGGGGGTGCGCTTCGAGACGCGGCTCTCAGGCCCGATGGACCTCTGGGCGTCCCTCGGTCGCGTGGCAAGCAGCCGGTTCGTCGTCGATCCGTCGCTGGACACGACCAGCGCGCAGCGCATCACCGGCCCGATCGACATGCCGCTCTACGCGGGAGACCTGGCGCTCGTCATGAACCTCGCCGGCCGGAAGAGCTGGCACCGCCTCGCGCCGTTCCTCGGCGTCGGCTTGGGCTTCGTGACGCCGGAGAACACGGTGACCGACACAAGCGGCTTCAAGGCGGGCACGAACTTCACGCTGGTGCCGACGGTCGGCGCGCGGGTGTTCGTGGCGCGCCGGATCGCCGTGCGGCTCGAGGTGCGCGACTACTACATGCGCTACGAGTGGCCGCTCGACTTCTTCGGCAAGAACGACGCCCAGGGCAACCCGCTGCCGCCGGTGCTGGAGTCGTCGAACCCCACGAAGCAGTGGACGCACAACTGGACGTTCGCCGCGGGGCTGACGTACTCGTTCACCTTCTAGCCGGCCGCCCATGACCTGGCCGCACGCCGAGGTCGCCGGGATCGCGGCGCTGTCGCTGCGGGTCGCCCTGCTCGCAACCGCCGTCGCCTGCGCCCTCGGGATCCCCGTAGGCCTGTGGCTCGGCACCACGGCCTTCCGCGGCCGCCGCGCCTTGCTCCTCGCGGTAAACACGCTGCTCGCCGTGCCGACGGTCGTCGTGGGCCTCGCGATCTACCTCCTGCTGTCGCGGCACGGGCCCCTCGGGGGCCTCGGCCTGCTGTTCACGTGGCCCGCGATCGTGGTGGCGGAGGTCGTGCTCGCCTTCCCGATCGCGGCGGCACTGAGCGCGGCGGCGGTGCAGGCGGCTGACCCCCGCATCCACCGCACCGCGCTCACGCTGGGCGCGGGCCCCGTCCGCGCCGCATTCGCGGTGGCGCGCGAGGCGCGGCTCGCGCTCGGGGCCGCCGTGGTCGTCGCCTTCGCTCGCGTGCTCTCGGAGGTCGGCGCCGCGATGATCGTCGGCGGCAACATCCGCCACCAGACCCGGACGCTCACAACGGCGGTCGCGCTAGCGACATCGCAGGGCAACTTCGCCCTGGCGATCGCCCTCGGCCTCGTGCTGCTCGCGCTGGCGCTCACGGTGAACGCGCTGATCCTCATGCTCCAGGGGCGCGGCGATGTTTGAGCTGGCGCTCGTGCGGCAGGCCTACGGCGGGCGGACGGTGCTGATGCTGGACGCGCTGCGGATCGAGCGCGACGCCCGGCTCGCGATCGTGGGGCCCAACGGCTCGGGCAAGAGCACGCTGCTCCGCCTCCTCGCCTTCCTCGAGGCACCGCTCGGGGGGACGATCGCGCTCGAGGGCCGTCCGGTGCGCACGGCGCGCGAGCGGCGCCGGGCCCGCGCGCGGGTCACGCTGGTCGAGCAGCGGCCGTTCCTGTTCCGCGGGACGGTGCTGGAGAACGTTGCGTGGGGACTCAGGGCGCGCGGCGTCTCCGCCATGCAGGCACATTCGCGCGCGCTCGAGGCGCTGGCGCTCCTGCACTCCGACGCTCTCGCCGGCCGTGGGGCGCGCGCGCTCTCGGAGGGCGAGGTGCAGCGCGTCGCCGTCGCGCGCGGCCTCGCCACGGCGCCCGACGCCCTGCTCCTCGACGAGCCGGCCTCGGGCGCCGACCGCGCGGCGCTGCACGCCCTCTACGCTGGGATCACCGCGGCGCAGGCGCGCCGGCCGATGGCGGTGTGCGTCGCCTCCCACCTGCTCGAGGACGCCTACCGCTGGGCCGACCGCATCCTCGCGCTGCACGACGGCGCGCCGTCCTGCGTGACGCCGGAGAACCTGTTCCGGGTCGAGCTGCCCGGGGGCGGGCCGATGCAGACGGTGCTCCTCGGGCCGCTCGCCGTGGACGTCGTCACGGACCGCGCGGGACCGGCGACGCTCGCGATCCCGCCCGACGAGATCGTCCTCTCGGCCGAGCCCCTGCGCTCCTCGGCGCGCAACGCGATGCCGGGCCGCATCGTGCGGGTGGCCGAGCAGGGGGGCGCGGTCCGGGTGACGGTGGACGGCGGCGTGGAACTGGTGGCGCTCATCACGCGGCGCAGCCTGGAGGAGCTGGGGCTCACGGTCGGCGCGGCGGTGTATGCCTCGTTCAAGAGCGTCGCCGTGAGGGTGTTCTGACTGTATCTTGGCAGAGATGCCCACCGCGTATCTGACCCGGACCGTGCAGTTCAGCGCGGCGCACCGCTACTTCCGTCCGGAGTGGAGCGCGGTACGCAACGTCGAGGTGTTCGGCGCGTGCGCTTCGGAGCACGGGCACGGCCACACCTACCTGTGCCGGGTGACGGTCAAGGGCACGCCGGAGCACGAGACGGGAATGATCGTGGACGTCGCGGCGCTGGACCGGATCCTGGACGAGGAGGTCGTGCAGCGGCTCGACCACAAGCACCTCAACCTCGACGTGCCGGAGTTCGCGTATGGCCGGACGGTGCCGACGGGCGAGGCGCTGTGCCTCGACATCTGGAGCCGGGTCGCGCAGCGGCTGCCGGCCGGGTGCGCGCTGGCCGCGGTGCGGGTGCAGGAGGAGCCGGCGCTCTACGCCGAGTATCGCGGAGAAGCGTAGCGTGCCGCACGCCACGACATCGCAGCTGGCGGCCGTGGACGAGACCGCGGTCTGGCTGGAGGTCAACCGGCGAGCGACGGTGACCTGGATGTGCACGCCGGACCAGCTCGAGGAGCTGGTGGTCGGCTGGCTGCACGGCGAGGGCTACATCTCCTCCATCGCCGACGTGAAGTCGCTCCGGCCGTGCGCGACCGACCTCGGTTTCTGGGTCGAGATCCCGGAGGAGCGCGTGGCGGCCGTGGACCGGGACGAGCGGCGCCGGGTGCTCGCGTCGGGGTGCGGCGCGGTGAGCGTGGCCCTGGCCGATCCGCGCTCGCTGCGAAGCACGCCCGTGCGCGGCGAGCCGCCTCCGCCCGAGGCGATGCGCGTGCTGTTCAAGGAGCTGTTTCACCGCGGCCAGCGCTACCACGACACCGGCGGCATCCACGCGGCCGCGCTGACGGACGATACCTCGCTGGTCGCGCACGCCGAGGACGTCGGCCGGCACAACGCGGTGGACAAGGTGATCGGCCGCCTGCTGCTCGAGCGGCGCGACCCCACCGGCCTCGCGCTGCTCGTGACTGGGCGGATTTCCGCCGAGCTGGCCTTCAAGGCGGCCCGAGCCGGCCTGCGCTACGTGGCCACCGTGTCGGTGCCGACGACGCTCGCGGTGACCATCGCCCGGCGCGCGGGCCTCGTGCTGGTGGGGCGCGCGGTCTCCGGCACGCCGCACGTCCACCGCCCGATGGCCGACGTCCACTCTCGCGACCCCGAGCGCCCGTGAGACCCGTACGCCCGCTCGCCGCCGCCCTGCTGGCCGCCGCGCTCGCCGGACCCCTTCGCGCACAGGCCGGCGATCAGCCCAACCTGATCTTCACCATCGCGGGCGGGTTGTCGCTGGCAGCACCGCTGTGGAGCCTCGACAAGCAGGCGGCCGCCGTGGCCGGCTATCCCGTGTCGCAGTCCGACACGGTGGCGCTCGCACGCCGGCTCAGGCCCGGGCTCACGGCGCTGCTGGGCGCCACGCTGTTCCGCTCGCGGCACGTGGGCTACACGCTCGAGGCGGCGTTTTTCGGGCTCGCCAGCGAAGCGCGGTGCACGGTCCGGGACTCGTTCCTCACGGACACACAGCGGATCAACGAGCAGACGTGCACCGACCTCCAGGGCCGGCACGTTCCGACCAACGCGGTCGGTTTCCAGGCAGGGGCGGTGTACCGGTTCACCGCGCGGCGCATCGTCGAGCCGTACGTGCGCGCCAGCGCGGGCTTCGCGCTGCTGGGCGGCTCCTTCGTCGAGACCTTCGGCATAGTGCAGTCCACGTCTGCGTGCGCCGGGCTCCCGACGTGCCGGCGGTTCTTCCTCGCCGAAGCGCGCCGCAAGGAGATCACCTGGCTCGTCTCGCTCGCCGCCGGTGCGTCGCTGAACATGGGCCCGGGCTATCGGTTCCGCGCCGAGGTGCGGGACCTGGTCATCGCCCTGCCGGTGGTGACCGGCGCCGCGCCGGTTCTCAGCCTGGACCAGACGGCCCAGGTCGGCACCCGCGTGCGGCACATTCCCGTCCTCACCGCCGGCGTGGACATCGTGCTCGAGCGCCGGCACACGCGGCGCTACTGACGGCGGTCCGCGGGGCGGTCATCGCGGGCGGCGGCGCCACGCGCTACGGCGGCGCCGCCAAGGGGCTGCTGGAGGTCGGTGGGCGGCGCATCGTGGACCGGGTCG
>Ga0154478_1151_pt3 | contig 8829 bp, 6 predicted proteins | sample RifGroC2_FD_115957 | JGI IMG/M metagenome (GOLD analysis project Ga0154478, IMG submission 115957) | Gemmatimonadetes bacterium GWC2_71_9
GATCGCGGCGACCTCTTCCGCAAGCGCCGAGTCAGGCGGCAGCTCACCGCTCACCAGCTCGCTGTTCGCCGAGATCGTCGTGAGCAGGTTGTTGAAGTCATGGGCCATTCCGCCCGCCAGCTCGCCTACCGCCTGCATCTTCTGCGACTGACGTAGCTGATCCTCAAGCGCGAGGCGCTCGGTGATGTCCTCGACGAAGACCTCCAGCGTCGCAAGCTCGCCGTCCGGGGCGGGAACCGGCCTGCCCGAAAGGCGTACCCTGATCGGCGTTCCCTCCTTCCGTTTCCACCCAACCTCGACGCTCCTGAAGTAGTCCCGCGCCGCATACAGCTCCAGCAGCCGGCTTCGCTCTTCTGGTTGCTGGTACAAGGCGCTCGCCATGCTCACGGCGAGCAGCTCCTCCGCGGAGTCGTAGCCCAGCATCTCGACCAGCGCCCGGTTGACCATCAGTAGCCGGCCGTCTCGTGTACTGCGGTAGATGCCGAAGACCGCGTGGTCAACGAGAGCACGAAGATCGGCTTCGGAGCGTCGCGTGCGCACAGCAAGGTGCTCCTCCTCAGTCACGTCCTCGACGACCACGAGGAGCTCCTCCTCCTCCTCCTCCTCCTCCGCAAGGCGTGTTCCGGCAACCGTCACGCGCAGCGAGCGCTCGCCATCCTTCCACGGCATCCGGAGATGCAGCCCGCGCTTGGGCTCGCCGGAGGAGAGCACCTCGAGTGCGGCTTCGCGAAGCCCCTGGACCGGCAGTAGGTCACCGAGGTGGTTGCCGGCCAGCGCGCCCTCGTCCAGGCAGAACGCCTCCCGGAAGGACCGGTTGGTCCGCAGCACCGTCAGGTCCTTCCGCAGGGCGAGGAGCCATGCTGGCACACTGTTGATGACGGTCTCCGCGTGCTTGCGCCGGAGGTCGAGCGCATCGAGCAGCCGCTGGACGTGCTCGGTCATCCGGTTGAAGGTCTGAGCCAGGGTGCCCAGCTCGTCGTGCGTGGAAACGTCGAGACGCAGCGAGAAGTCACCGGCCTCAATGCGCCTGGCCGCGGTCTCGACCCCGAGGACCGGCCGGACGATGTAGCGCCGGGTGAGGAAGAGACCAACGAGGAATACCGCGAAGTTGGCAGCGGCGATGAGACCGAGCGTCCGGAGTATCTGGCGCTGCTGGCGCTGGCGCCGCGCCACGAACGCGGTTACGAACCGGTGCGCGAGTTCCCTGAGGTGGGGCAGCCGGTTCGAGACGCGCTCGTAGGCCGCCACGAATCGGGCCTCGCCGCGCGAAGCTTCGGCGACGGTCAGGATGTCTGGTCGGAGTTGGCTCCACTGGGAGGCCACGGCGGCAAGGTCGGGCTGCAGCTCGGCCGGCGTCGCGTCAACGACGCCCTCCAAGACCCGCCCACCCCGCTGCAGCGCTACGAGAGCGTGCTCAAACTCCTCCACGCGAGACCGGAGGCCGGCGCGGTCCTCCTCCTGGCCCAGCGTGACCATGTGGGCCCAGTCGTGGAGCTCCGCCGAGAGCATCCGCTGCCGACCTGCCACGTTGACGACATGGTCAGAGGTGCGTGTCCTGTCCAGATATGAGAAAAAAACGAGCGCGCCGGCAAGAGATCCGAGGAAGGGTAGAAGCAGCAGCAGGCCGATCTTCTTGGTGAGCGTGGGCCTAAGGCCGGGAAGTAACCGCAGAGGCGCTACCATCACCGCGCCTCGTGCGGCGGCGCGCAGTCGAGCGGCGCCCGTGGTTTGAGGAACTTGCAGGAAGGCGGGCGGAGGCTCCGCCGCAGCTCGACCCTACCGTTCGCGACCGCGCGAAGCTCGTCGGCCCGCAGACAACACACCATGCCCCGAGCCGCATAGACCTGCCCGCCATCGCGGAGCCGCCGGAGCTCCCGATTCACCGTCTGGCGACTCAGATGTGCGATGCACGCGATGCTCTCCTGGGTGAGCTGCAGCTGCAATCCGGCAGCGAGGGGGCAGGCTTCTCCAAGCGCGTCAGCCAAGTAGATGAGCGTCCCAGCCACGCGTCTCAGGGGCCGCCGGATCCTGAGGATGGCGAGGTGTCGAAGGAGCGCGGCATGCTGCCAGGCCTTCGCTGCCGCCGCCGCGCTGGCGAGTTTCAGGTTCGACGACACAGCGCGGAGGTACTCGTTGAGGGGCGCGACAAGTACCGTCGTGGGAAGCAGCGCGGCGACGGCCCCGCGTTCCGCTCCGGCACCCGCTTCGTCATAACCCACGGTGGCGCAGCTTCCTCTTCCCAGGACCTCGAGAACCGACCACACCCCAGCCCTGTTGGAGACTCTTACCGCCAGCGCGCCCCGCTCTACTATGACGTGCAAGGCCTCCCCCGACCCGGAGGTGGCAATCACCTGATTTGGCACCAGGGACTGCCTGGCTGTACCCGGAAGCTTGATGATCTCGGCACACAGCAGCCGGGCGGCGCTGTGGCGAACGGACGCTCGCTCCATATCACAACGGCATACATGCTAGTGGTGCGTCGGCTGGAGCAAGCTGAATGTCACCGCAGCGACACAGCGCCTGCAGCTCTGATGCCGCTCGCCCCCGAGCTCAGCTCGATGGGCGACTCTACAAGAAGGTGTGCGGATTCCCGGAATCGCCCCCGCAGCGTCTGTGCTTTAGGGCGGCCAGTGAGCAACGTGAAGTCAGCGAACTCGAAGCCCGGTCCTACCGCTGCCGGACCCAGGCCTCGGGAGGAGCGTGCGGCCCACCAGCGCGGTCACGTACGCCAGGCCCAGAACCAAATCCGGCGCTCTAGCCCTCCACCGTCCACGTGCGGCCGTGCCGGATCAGCGCATCTATGTCGTCGGTCGGCGTCCCCGCGGCGCTCACCTGCGCGTAGACCTCGTCGTCGTACGCGGGCGCCGGCTCGCAGTAGATGACGCCGAGCGCGATGGGGTGGGCCGGCGGCTCAAGGTGGGCCAGCATCATCGCCATGATCTTGTTCGTCTCGTCGTGCACCAGGACGTCGTCGAGCGTTGCGCCGCTGTCTCCCACGGTCACGACCTCGAGCTCCATGCTGCCCGGCCTGAGGCGCAGCCCCCGGGCGCCGTCCCGACCGAAGAGCAGCGGCCGCCCGTGCTCGACGTGGAGCTGCATCTCGGAGGCCGTGGCCTTCGCCGTGAACCCGTCGAACACCCCGTCGTTGAAGACCACGCAGTTCTGGAACACCTCGACGAACGAGGCGCCGCGATGCTGGTGGGCGCGCTCGAGCACGTGCACCAGGTCCGGCATCGTCGTGTCGATCGACCGCGCGACGAACCGCGCGCCGGCGCCGAGGGCGAACTCGCACGCCGAGACCGGGTTGTCCACCGAGCCCATCGGGGTCGAGGGAGACCGCGTGCCCTTGCGGGACGTCGGTGAGTACTGGCCCTTGGTGAGCCCGTAGATCTCGTTGTTGAACAGGATGATCTGGAGGTTCACGTTGCGGCGCAGCACGTGCATCATGTGGTTGCCGCCGATGCTCAGCCCGTCCCCGTCGCCCGTCACCACCCACACGTCCAGCTCGGGGTTCGCGAGCTTGATCCCCGAAGCGAAGGCGGGGGCCCGGCCGTGAATCGTATGGAACCCGTAGGTGCTCATGTAGTACGGGAACCGCGAGCTGCAGCCGATCCCGGACACGAACACCGTGCGCTCGCGCGGGACGCCGAGATCCGCGAGCGTCTTGTGCACCGCCTTGAGGATCGCATAGTCCCCGCAGCCGGGGCACCAGCGGACTTCCTGGTCGGACGCGAAGTCCTTCGCGCTCACCGCCGTCGTCACGGTCAGCGCTCCAGCCGGGCCCGGATCGCGTCGGCGATCTCGGTGCTCTTGAACGGCCTGCCGGTCACCTTGTTGAGCCCTTCGGCACCCACCAGGTAGGTGCTGCGCAGCATCGTGACGAGCTGCCCGGTGTTCAGCTCCGGCACGAGAACCGCCTCGAACCCGCGCAGCAGCTCGCCGAGGTTGCGCGGGAAGGGGTTGAGATAGCGCAGGTGGATTTGGGACGCGTCATACCCCTGGGCGCGCGCGTCGCGCACACCGTGCGCGATGGCGCCGAAGGTCGAGCCCCAGCCCACGACCGCGAGCTTCCCGCGCTCGTCCCCCTGCGCGACCCGCTGGAGGGGGATGTCGTCCGCGATGCCCGCGATCTTGGCGGCGCGGGTGTCCGTCATCCGCTGGTGGTTCTCCGGGTCGTAGGAGATGTGCCCGCTGTCGTGGTCCCGCTCCAGGCCGCCGATGCTGTGCTCGAGTCCCGGCGTGCCGGGGACGGCCCACACGCGCGCCAGCGTCCCGGGATCGCGCAGGAACGGGTGGAACTCGTGCGGGTCGGTCCGGAATCGCACCGGAAACGCCGGCAGCGCCCCGACGTCGGGGATCTGCCACGGCTCCGCGGCGTTCACCAGGAAGCCGTCGGTCAGGAGCATCACCGGCGTCATGTAGGTGACCGCGAGCCGCACCGCTTCGAGCGCGACCTCGAACCCGTCGGCCGGCGTGGCGGCCGCCAGCACGACGAGCGGCGAGTCAGCGTTGCGGCCGTATACCGCCTGGTAGAGGTCCGACTGCTCGGTCTTGGTGGGCATGCCGGTGGACGGGCCCGCGCGCTGCGCGTTGACGAGCACCAGCGGCAGCTCGGCCGCGATGGCTAGGCCGAGCGCCTCGGTCTTGAGCGCGACGCCGGGGCCGCTCGATGCGCTCACGCCCAGCACGCCCGCGTACGAGGCGCCGATCGCCGCGCAGACGGCCGCGATCTCGTCCTCGGCCTGGAAGGTGACGACCCCGTACGGCTTGAGGCCGGCCAGCGTGTGCAGCAAGGCGGAGGCCGGCGTGATCGGGTAGCCGCTGAACAGCATCCGCTTCAGGCCCGCGGCCTTGAGGCCGGCGATGAGGCCGAAGGCCATCGCCTCGCTGCCGCTCACCGTCCGGTAGGTGCCCGGCGCGAGGTCCGCCTTCGGGACGTTGAACGCCGGGAAGCCCTCGCCGATCTCCGCCGTCTCGCCGAAGGCGTGCCCCGCGTTGATGGCCGCGATGTTCGCCTGCGCGATCTCCGGACGCTTCGCGAACTTCTTCGCGAGCTGCTCGAGCGTCGCCTGCCGGTCACGCCCGTACATCCAGAGCATCAGCCCCAGCGCCCACATGTTGCGGCAGCGCAGGGCGTCCTTCTGGCCCAGCTTGAACGGCGCCACGGCGTCGAGCGTGAGCCGAGTGACGTCGAGCTTGAGCAGCTGGTAAGGCGCGAGCGCGTCGTCCTCGAGCGGGTTCGCCCGGTAGCCCGCCTTCTGGAGGTTGCGCTCGGTGAAGGAGCCCGTGTCGGCGATCACCAGGCCGCCGGGGCGCAGGTCCCGCAGGTTCACCATCAGCGCCGCGGGGTTCATCGCCACGAGCACGTCCACCTCGTCGCCCGGCGTCAGGATCTCGATCTTGCCGAAGTGGATCTGGAAGGCGGAGACCCCGAACGTCGTGCCGGCCGGCGCGCGGATCTCGGCCGGGAAGTCGGGGAAGGTGGCCAGGTCGTTGCGCGCCAGCGCGGTTTCGACCGTGAACTGGGAGCCGGTGACCTGCATGCCGTCACCGGAGTCGCCGGCGAACCGGATCACGACCGAATCGCGCGTTTCGCGGCCGGCCGAATGAGGTGCCTGGATACCCATAGATGTTTGCTCGGAAAACTAGCCGGGGCGCCCGGTGGGGGAAAGCGTGACTCCCGAGCTCGAGCTCCGGCCCGCAAGGCCGTGCCGCGCCGTCCGTTGCGCCCGCCCGGGCCAGCCTCTAGCGTACCGGGATGACGCCCTGGGTCGCCCGCCTCATCATCACGAACATCGTAGTGCTGTTCCTCCAGCTGGCGTACCCGGCGCTGACGCCGCAGCTGTGGCTCGTGCCGGCGCTCATCACCGCCCGCCCGTGGACGGCGCTGACGTACATGTTTCTGCACGGCGGCCTCGGCCATCTCTTCTTCAACATGCTGGGCCTGTACTTCTTCGGGCCGCGGGTGGAAGCCAGACTCGGCAGCCGCCGGTTCATCGGCCTGTACTTGGTGAGCGGTCTGGTCGGCGCGCTGCTCTCCGTCCTGTCGCCGAACGTGCCGATCGTCGGCGCGTCGGGCGCCGTGTTCGGCGTGATGCTGGCGTTCGCGCGGTACTGGCCGCGGGAGCCTGTGTACCTGTGGGGGATCTTCGCGGTGGAGGCGCGCATCCTCGTGCTGTTCATGGCCGGGGTGTCGCTGTGGTCCGGGTTCTCGGGCACGGGCGGGAACATCGCCCACTTCGCGCACCTCGGCGGGTTCTTCGGCGCGTACGCCTACCTCAAGTTGATCGAGCGCCGGCCGGCGCTGGCCGCGTGGCGCGCGAAGGCCGCCGTGGTGCTGCCCCTCACGGCCCGTCCCGAGGCCGAGCGCTGGAGGCGGATCAACCCCGAGACGCTGCACCCGGTCAACCGCGAGGAGTTCGAGCGGGTGATGGCGAAGATCGGGGCGCAGGGCCTGGCCAGCCTGACGCCGGCCGAGCGCGAGTTCCTCGACCGCTTCAGCGCGCGCGCCTAGGGCCTCAGCAGCAGCTTGCCCGCGGTCCCGCGCGACTCGAGGTCGCGGTGCGCCTGCGCGGCGTCCTCCAGCGGGTACTCGCGGTGGACGTGCAGCACCAGCTTCCCGTCTCTCACCCAGCCGAGCACATCGCCCGCACGCTCCAGCAGCTCCTCGCGCGTCACCGTGTAGTCGCCGAGCTTGGGGCGCGTCAGGAAAACGGAGCCTCGCCGGTTGAGGAGGAGCGGGTCGATCGGCGGAACGGCGCCGCTCGACTGCCCGTAGAGCACCAGCATCCCGCGCGGGGCGAGTACCTCGAGGCTTGCTTCCCAGGTCGCCTGCCCCACGGAATCGTACACGACGTGCACGCCCCGAGCGCCAGTGAGCCGCTTCGCCTCCGTCACCACGTCCTGCGTGGAGTAGAGGATCACGTCGTCGGCGCCGGCTGCGCGCGCCAGCGCGGCCTTCTTCTCGGTGGAAACGGTGCCGATGACGCGCGCGCCGCGCAGCTTCGCGATCCGGCAGAGCAGCAGCCCCACACCGCCCGCGGCGGCGTGCACGACGCAGGTGTGCCCGTGCGCGAGCGGGAAGGTGGAGGTCGCCAGGTAGTGCGCCGTCATCCCCTGGAGCATCGCCGCGGCGGCCTGAAGGAGCGGGACGCCCTCCGGTACGGGGACGAGCCGCTCCGCGGGAACGACCGCGCGCTCGGCGTACGCGCCCATCGGGCCGGCCCACGCGACGCGGTCGCCGGGCGTCACGAGGGTCACGCCCTCGCCCACCGCCTCGACGGTTCCCGCAGCTTCCTGGCCGACGGTGAAGGGAGTGGCAAGGGGATAGAGACCGGTGCGCTGGTAGATGTCGATGAAGTTGACCCCCGCGGCGGCGACCCTGACGAGCGCCTCGCCGGCGCGGGGCGCGCTCACCGGCAGCTCCTCGAGACGCAGCGCTTCGGGGCCGCCGGGGGTATGGATGCGGATCGCCTTCATGACAGCTCCTCGGAACCGTGCGGGGGACGCCCGCGACACCCTAACCATCGAACTCGATTTCGGCCTGATCCTCGTCCGCCGGCGGCTGAGCGGGCTCGGCGGCCGCCGTCTCCGCCGGCGCCTCCGGACGCTCGGGCGCGAGCCCCATCTCGTTCAGGAACCGGCTCGCCCCCCCGGCGCGGCCCCCGCGCCGGTCGGCGCGCGTCAGCACGAGCCGCTCGATCGCCCGCGTCATGCCGACGTACAGCAGGCGCCGCGACTCCTGGAGCTGCGCCTCGGCGTCGTCCTCCGCCTTGATCCAGCCCGGCAGCTGCTCGTCCTCCACGCCCACCACGTACACGCGGGAGAACTCCAGCCCCTTGGTCGAGTGCAGCGTCAGCAGGTTGACGCGGTGTTCGTCCACCTCGGCGCCCTGCGACGTGGACAGCGCGACCCGCTCGAGAAACCGGTCGAGCGCGGCCGCGACGGGCTCAGCGGGCTCCTGTTCGACGAGCCCCTGGAGCCGCGCGAGCGCGGCGGGGAAGCGCTGCGCCACGTCCCGCTCCTCGCGCAGCCGCTCGAGCAGCCGCCGGCCGCCGAGGCGCCGGACGATCTCGTCCGTCGCCGGGCCCGGCACGAGCGCGCGCACCCGCTCGGCCTCGTAGAACTCGAGCGCGTCGCTGTAGCGTCCGAGGGTGTAGAAGCGGGCGATGTCCTCGAACAGCAGCTTCACGTCGTCGGTGTCGCGGCGGGCGGCGTCGAGCGCGAAGGCGAGGCCGACCCAGCCGAGCTGCCCAACCAACACCGACTTGCGCGCGCGCACGATGCGGCACCGCTCCAGCTCATCGTACACGCGGACGAGGGTGCGCGCGTCGTCGAGGGCGTGGTGCGCGCGGCCCGCGTCGATCCCGAACCGCTCGGCGAGCGCGGTGAGCCGCGCGCCGCTCGGGAAGAGCGAGCGGGCAAGGGGGAGCGTGTCGAAGACGGCGAGGTCGTCAGCCTCGCCCGCGGCGAGGCGGCGGAGCACCGGCACGTCGAAGTCCTGCGCGTTGTGCGCGACGAGCGTGTCGCTCCCGACGAACTCGCGGAACCGCGACCACACCCCGGAAAACGGCGGCGCGGCAGCCAGATCGTCGTCGCTGTAGCCGTGGGTATCGCGCGCCCCGGCCGCCACGGAGCCGGTCGGACGCACGAGGCTGTGAAAGGTGTCCACCACCTCGCCCCGTTCGACACGCACGGCCGCGATGTCCACGATCTCGCACGAGGACGTGTCGAGCCCGGTCGTCTCCAGGTCGAAGGCGACGTAGCGCTCGAACGCGCCCCCGACGTCCTTCGCGCGCACGACCTGGAGCGCCTTGAAGACGGTGTACG
>Ga0154478_1003_pt3 | contig 8619 bp, 5 predicted proteins | sample RifGroC2_FD_115957 | JGI IMG/M metagenome (GOLD analysis project Ga0154478, IMG submission 115957) | Gemmatimonadetes bacterium GWC2_71_9
GCGGTGCGGACGTTCCCTGGACGATCGTGCGGCCGCCGGCGGTTTATGGGCCGCGCGACCGCGAGTTCCTGCGGCTGTTCCGCCTGGTCAAGCGCGGCGTCGCGCCGGTCTTCGGCTGGGGACGCCAGCAGCTCTCGCTGGTGTACGTCACCGACCTCGCGGAGGCGCTGGTGCGCGCGGGCACGGTGGAGGGCGCGAGGGGCCAGGTCTATCACGCGGCGCACCCCGAGGTCGTGCTGAGCCGCGATGTCGGCAAGGCGATCGGCCGTGCCATCGGCCGCACGCCGGTCGTGCTCCCCCTGCCCGGCGCACTCGCGGGACCCATCGTGGGCGCGATCGGGCGCGCCGCCGCGGCCGCCGGAAAGCCGTCCGTCGTCAACGACGACAAGATGGCCGAGTTCCTCGCGCCCGCGTGGCTGCTGTCGGTCGAGAAAGCGGAGCGCGAGCTGGGCTGGCGCGCAGCGCACGACCTGGCGGCCGGCATGGCGAAGACGGCCGAGTGGTATCGCCGGGAGGGCCTGCTCTGAGCGAGCGGCGCGGCGTCACGGCGACCGACCGCCTGATGCTCGGCTACGTCGCGCTCAACACCGTCATCGTGGTGTGGCGCGCGGGCTCGGTCGCGTCGTGGCCGCTGATGCTGTTGGCGAACGCGCTCACCGTGGTCTTGATTCTGCTGCTCCCGCACGCCCCCGCGACGCGGCTGGTCGTCTTCCTGGGCGGCGCCTACAGCCTGATCCTCAGCGTGGCCTACTACACCCAGCTCGGCGTCCTCGCCACGGACGTCGGGCACCTGCACGACCAGCTCGTGCAGCGCTGGGAGGCGGCGCTGTTCGGCGGCCAGGTGAGCGTGACGTGGCACGAGCGCGCGCCGAGCCTCGCGCTGTCGTGGGTCATGCACTTGTGTTACGGGTCGTACTACTGGCTGGCGGCGTTGCCGCCACTGTTCCTGTTCTTCCGCCGCTCGCAAGCGGCCTTCGAGCGGGGCGCGTTCGTCGTCACGCTCGCCTTCTACGTCTGTTACACGGTCTTCGCGCTGTTCCCGGTGGCGGGGCCGCGCTACTTCTACGGCAACGCGACGGGCCCGATCGCCGAGGTGCTGCCGGCGCGGATCGTCCACGCGCTGCTCGAGGGCGGGTCGGCGTACGGGACGGCCTTTCCGTCCTCACACGTCGCGGTGAGCTGGTGCGCGGTGCTGTCGCTGTGGCGGGACGCGCCGAAGCTGGCGCTGGGACTCGCGCCGGTCGCGCTCGGGCTGTCGCTGGGCGCGGTGTACGGGCAGTTCCACTACGGGGTGGACGCGCTGGCGGGCGCGGCGCTGGCGGTGACCCTGTTCGGGGGATGCGAGGCGCTTCGGGCCGCCCTCGGCCCGCGCGCACGCCAGCCCAGGTGAACCGAGACTCCCCGGGCGTCAGACTCGCTGCGGCGCCCGGGGAGCCCGGCCGCCTTCACCCCGGCTCTACTGCAAGCACGGCTCCGCGTTAGGATCGATGTCCACGGTGAGCTGGGACGAGCCGCCACCGCCTCCTGCGTCGTTGACCCACACCTCGAGCCTGAAGGACAACGTGCTCGCGGTGTAGGTGAACGACCCGTCGGTCCCGGCCGGCGACCCGTCCAGGAACCACTGATACGTGTACGGGGGTTGCCCGCCTGACGCGTCTGCGATCCACGTGCACGTAGAGTACTGAGTAACGTATCGAGGGCCGTCAATGCTCACACCCGTGAGCGGCGGGGGCGGCGGCGTCAAAGCGTTTGCAGCATGCGGGACGCCATACCCCAAGGAGTCGTTCCTCGAACCCGCGCGCGATGCCGTGGAGGTCAGCCTTCCGACGATCTGGGACGGGGTCCACGACGGGTAGCGGTGCCACAACAGAGCCACAACGCCGGCGACGTGCGCCGCTGAGAGCTCTGTGGAGCACCAACCATATAGCCACTGGGTGTCGTAGTAGCCACCCCCACCGCCCTGGAACGGAATGGTCGTCGTCGCCCAGTACGGCGCGGCCAGATCCACCATCGGGCCCCAGTTCGAGCCGGGTAATTGCGTGCAGCCGGGCGTCGAAACCGCGAAACTCCCATCGTCACGCACGCCTGACACTCCTACAACATTGTTCACCGACGCCGGGTAGACGGTCGCCCAGTACTCAGCCCGGTTTCCAACGCCAGCCACGACGATCGTGCCCTGCGCCCATGCCGACGCGATCGCGGTTCCCTCGGCCTGCCAGTAGTCGCCGTAGGAAGCGATCTCAACCAGCACGGTCTTCACGCCCAGTATCGGCGCGTTATTGATCCCTGACAGATAGGCGCCCCAATCGAAGGTCCCGTCGTCACGAACCACTCGCCACGAGTAGGTGTTCTGGCCCTGAACGCCCGGCGCTACCCCTATGACGCCGTAGGAGTTGTCCATTGCCGCCATGATCCCTGTCACTGCCGTCCCGTTGGACGTCAGCGGCGCGCACGAGTTGACGTACCCGGCGCAGTTGCCGGGCGGAATGGTCGGCAAGTCCGTATGCGGAAGGATACCGTACCCGATAACCATGATCTTCGCGGAACTCCCAGTGCTCTGGGACCACGCTTCCGGTGCGTGAACCATAGTCACGTTCCAGGGAACAATCTGGGCTGCCGCCGCCGCAGGCACCGCAGCGGCCCCCCTGTGCGGCGCGCCTTGCAGCAGCACCCCGATTTCAACCGGTCTGTCCGGCAGCGGCTCGACGAAATCGATGAATGGATTCCGCCTGAGTGTCGCTGCGGATCCTCGCGGGAGCTTCACCAGGGCCATCGCGGCGGCGCCGTACACACGCTGCACCCCGACGTCTGGAGCTCGAAGCATGTTCAACGCCTCGCGTGTGACGGCAGCCGGGATGGCCGCTCGGCGCCCCCCAGACTCTGCGATGCGAGGACTTGAGGGATGCTTGAACGCGACCACGGCGAGTCCGCCGGCTGCCGCGACGGCTTCCTCGAGCGCCGCATCGTCAACATCGAACGCCCGCGGTCGTGGCGGGAGCCCGACCTCTGTCTCCGGCACGTCGAGCACCGAGTCCGGCGGGATCACTCCGGCGCCGGCGACGGGAAGCACACTGGTTAGGGAAGGCTGATTCGTGTCACACGCTGAGGAAACCACTGCAGCTGCAAGAGCCAAGATGCAGTACCTGGGGACGACCGCGGACATAGCCACCTCCAGAACGAGGAGTCGATGCGTCGCAATTGCCGATGGTCGGTCATCGTAAGAGGTGGGCGGAGGCCGCGGGCGCAGGCTGGGGTCCTTCACTGAACGCGTTGCGTCCATGAAGGGCCAGCGTACGGCACCAGCGTCAAGCAGTCGTCAAGTGAGCTTGTGAGCAGGTGTCGCGGGAACGCCTCAGCTGCCGCTTCCTGAGTCGTGCGAGTTTTTCAGTCCTGAGTGCTGAGGAGTCGCAGCGAGACGTTCAGCTACCGGAGCGGTCCCGAAGGCGCAAGCGCCAGACACCATCTCGCGTCGCGATGAACAAGGTGCCATCAGGAGTGCTGGCCGCAGCCGTGCCGCCGGACGCAAGCCGAGGTACGGGAAGGCTATCCCAGATCGTGCCGCCCTCGTCGCTCGCGTAAAGGCCAAGCGCGCCCTCGTCCGCAACGGCAATGAGCCGCAGCTCCGAGTACGTGAGCGCCCGAACGAATCCCGCATCCCTGGTTGCCACGACCGCGCGCCAGGAGGTACCGCCGTCGTCCGTGACCCAGACCGCTCGCCACATGCCCGCAAAGGCGCGGTCGCCATTGCGCGGATCGGCCGTGACGGCGACAACAGCATCCTCCGCAAACCCCCGTGGCCTGAACACGCTCCACGTGTCTCCACGGTCGTCACTTCGAAGCACGAATGCCGTTTGTACCGCGGTTAATCCTCCCGCCCAGACCCTCCGGGAGTTCGCTGATGAGCTCGCCAAGGCGAGGATGTCGATGCCGCGATCGGCGGATGACGGGTACACATAGGTCCACGTGAAGCCACTATCGGTCGAGCGCGCGAGCCCATTCCCCTGGCCGAGGTACAGGCGACGGAGGTCCCACGGATCCACCACGAAAGAGATGCCAACCCCGTGGTAATCCACTTGGGACGAGAGACCCCCATCGCGCGCCTGCCACGTCCGACCACCGTCGCTGCTCAAGTAGGCGACCGCAGAAGTCGTCTCGGGAGCGTGCGGTGCAACGGTAACCCACAACGGACGCCCCGATGGGAGGGCCGTGATGGACGTGATAGTCTTCCCGGCCAACCCAGTTTGCACCCACGCGCCTGAAGCGCGGTTGTACCTCAGCACACCGTCGAACGTGCCTGCGTAGGAAGTCCCCTCGGCTTCTGCCACCGCGGTAACCACGACGCCCGAAGGGCCGATGTATTCCCAGCAGTGGCCCCCAAGCGTCTCACCGGCGCATGGGGGCGGCCTCGTCGAGTCCCCGCAACTCGGCTGGAAGGCGAGCGGCCCCAGCAGCGCGAGCGCTAAAGTCATAACGGGTCTGGTCAAGGATCTCATGAGCCACCCCATGCGCCCTTTGTCGCGCCGCGGCGCCCAAAGACGCCGAAGACAACGGGCGCCAGTCCAGTCAACCGAATGTCAAGCCGAGCGACGCCGGATCTGCTGCAGTAGCGCGACAACGAACGCTTCACGTCGAGGTCCGCTCAGGCGCGCCCTGGCACCGGCCGCTCGAGCGTAACCTTCGCCTCGGCGTAGATGTCCCCCCCGTAGCGGCGCCGCAGGTCGCCCACGGCGGCGGGGCCCCCCATCACGATCAGCGTCTGCTTCTCCTTCAGCGTCAGGTGCGGTTCCGGCTTGAACTGGTAGTTGGACCCGTCGGGATCGACGAGCGCCAATAGCAGCAGCCCCGGCATATCGTTGATCTTGAGCGACGCGATCGGCTGGCCGATCGCGGGGGAGCCGCGGCCGATCTGGATCTCCTCGATACGCAAATTGCGGTCGCGGTCGCGGAGCATCTGGTCGAGGAACGTCGCGACCGCCGGGCGGATCATCTCCGAGGCCACGCGCAGGCCGCCGATCCGGGACACGGACACCACCGCGTCGGCGCCGGCGCGGCGCATCTTTGCCTCGTTGCGCGCCTCGATCACCATCGAGACGACACGCAGGATCGGGTTGGTCTGCTTCGCCGTCAGCACGATGAGCACGTTCTCGCGGTCCGACTCCATCGCCGCCACCAGACCCGCGGCCCGCATGATCCCCGCCTCGCGCAGCACGTCCTCGTCGGCCGGGTCCCCCTCCACGAACAGCATCTCGCCCTCGGTCTGGAGCGGCGGCAGCGTGCTCCCCTGCGGGATCACCGCCACCACTGGCCGCCTGACGCGGCGCATCTCGTCGAGGACGTGCCCGGCGACGGTGCGGTCCCCGCAGACGATGATGTGCTCCTTCAGTTCCGCGATCGCCTGGCGCATGCGCTTCCTCCAGAAGACCTGCCCGAGCTGTCCCTCGACGAAGAACGCCGTCACCGTCGAGGCGAAGTAAACCAGGATTCCCATGCCGAAGACCAGAAGGATCATGGTGAAGATCCGGCCGGCCGGGTTGTTATCGAGCGGGATGATCTCCCCGTAGCCCACGGTGGTCAGGGTGATGACGGTCATGTACAGCGCGTCGAGGACGCGGTGCTGGCCCTTCGAGATGATGGTGTAGCCGGTCACCCCGACCGCGAAGACGACCAGCGTCGCCGCCGCGGCGGTCAGCAGCCGGCGCCGGATCTCGGCGAGCTGTTCCTCTTCCTTCGTGCGCTGCATCCGGTCCATGGCGGGCTCGCGTGAAGCTAACCGTTGACGCGCAGCCCGCGAAACCCCATTCTCAGCCCCGTGACAATCGCCGGGATGCCCGATCCGGCCCGAACGGCTGGCGGGGCTTTCGATTAGGGGCGATCCTGGTCAACTTGCTGTCTCCGCGGCGGGCCGCCGCGATCTCGGCACTATCACGCTGAGCTTTTGACGCCTTGGTAGGGAAGAAACCGGAGCCGCCATGACGCTCGCCGATCTCCCAGTCCTGAATCCCTCCACGCCCGGTCGCGAGGCCCGGCGAGCCGCGCTCGTCGCCGCGCTCTTCGTGGTGTTCGGCGTGATGTACGCGCTCGCGCGCGCCACCGGCACCGCGCCACCGGACATCTCCGCGTCCACGGACCTGGTGTTCGGCTTCGCCTTCCCGAAGCTCTGGGGGATCGCGCCCGCGCTCTGGACGGGGTCGGCCACCTGGCCGAGCCGCCTGGCGGCCGGCGACATGGCCGGGACGCTGGCGCTGCTGGCGACGGTGGTCCTCGCGATCGCCCTCGTCATCGTGATGCACCCCGACATCCTCTCGCCGCAGGGCCCGCAGTACGTTTCGCCCGCGCGGCGCATCACCACCGTCGTGATCGCCCTCGTCCTCGCGTTCATCGTGTACGTCGGCGTCAGCCGGATCGACGAGCTGTTCTCGAGCGATCTCGCCCAGGATCCCGACAAGGCCCGGCGCCAGCTGGTCGGCTACGGCGCCCTCTCGGCGCTGCTGTTCGGCGGCCTGTGGTCGTTCATCGGCCCGAAGGACTTCGGCCGCCGCATTCCGCTGCGCATCTCGCACGGCGCGCTCGGCGGCCTCGCGATCTGGGCGGCCATCACCTTCGCCACCCTGCTCTCGAGCCAGCCGCGCGGCTTCCTCAGCAGCTCGCTCGACACCTTCTACACGCTGCTCACCGTGGACGCCGCAGGCGGCAGCCCGGGCGCCACGGCCGGCTGGGCGGTATCCTCGGACCTGCTCACGGCGGGCGTCGCGATGGCGGTCGCGGGCGCACTGCTCGTGGTCACGGCGCCGCAGTCCCTCGGCCCGGGCAACCGGCGCGGGAGCGCGGCGGTGGGCGGCGTCATCGCCGTCTTCCTCGCGGTCGTAGCGCTCACGACACTCGGCACCACGAACGCGCGCGCCAAGACGATCAGCGTCAACGTCGTGATGACGCTCGAGCTGGACCGGAACGCACCGGCCCGCACGCCGATCATGCTCGCCGGGCAGGACATGAGCGCCGCGCGGCGGATCGTCCGCACTTCGGTCGTGCCCACGGCCACGGCCGACGACTGCGCGCACAACACCGAGGACCGGGTGCTTCCAGCGGCCACGGCGGCCAACGTCACGAAGCTGACGGCGTGGCTCGACGCGCGGGGCGGCGAGGTGAGCGGCATGGCCATCCGCGTGGCAAGTTGCCGCGCGGCGCTGCAGGCGCTCCTGTGGCAGCCCGAGGCGGCGCGCCAGGGGATCTTCGCCGGCGAACACCCCGAGCGCATCGGCCCGCTGACGTACCTCTTTGCGATGACCGGGCTCGGCAGCCCCGCGCCCCGGGAGCTGAAGCGAATCCTCAACGCTCTCGCGGACACGGCGCGCTACCAGCACGGTGTCGAGGCGGCGCAGCAATTCGCCGACTTCGCGCGCATCGCGGGCGACACGGCGCTCGAGGCGGAGTGGCGGCCCCTGATCACCGCGACCGGCCCGGAGGCCCTGGCCAACCTCCTCGCCCGGCCCGCCTACACGGACGGCTCGGTCAGCGGACACATCCAGTCGCCGCACGGCGGCTGGCGGGTCGCGCTCCTCATCGCCGACGACCCGACGTCCGGCGGCGATGCCATGACCCACGCGCCGCGCTCCGAGGGGGCGATCCTCTCGACGATGGTGTCCGCCACCGACGCGGGGGCCGACGGTCGGTTCACGTTCACGGGCCTGCGCGACGGCTATTACGTGCTCGCGCTGCTCTCGCCCCAAGGGACGGCGGCGGCCAGCCTCACCGGGCTGCGGATCCAGGGCGATCCGGGGGTGTTCCGGCTGGAGCCGGGACGCAAGAGCAGAGACGTGGGCACCATTCGCGTGGAATACTGATTCGAAAGGCGTGAGAGGTGAGGAGCGCCACGTTGCGCTTCTCACCCCTTACGCCTTTGTGATCCGCGTCACCATGTGCAAGTAGGGCCCCTTCCCGCGTCTCCCATGCAGAACCCCAACGGGAGATGCCCCATGTTCCGACGTCTGCTGTTCACCGTAGCCCTGGCCGCCGGTAGCGCCAGCGCCGCGAGCGCGCAGGGCTGGATCGAGATCGAACGTCCCGTCCGCCCGGGCCTGCCGGCCTCACCCGTCGTGCGCATCAGCTCGAACGTGCGCACGCGGATCGACGGCCGCGTGGCCGTGGTCGAGGTGGAAGAGCAGTTCCGCAACGCCGGCGGCGGCATCGCCGAAGGCACCTACCTCTACCCGCTGCCGGGCGAGGCGGTGTTCCAGAACTTCTCGCTCTGGATGGGCGAGACCGAGGTGCGCGGCGAGATGATGAACGCCGAGCAGGCGCGCGGGATCTACGAGGAGATCGTGCGTCGGCTGCGGGATCCCGCGCTCCTGACGCTCGAGGGGCACGGCCTGATCCGCGCGCGGGTCTTTCCGATCCAGCCGGGCGAGACGCGCCGCGTCGTGCTGCGCTACACGCAGCTCCTCCAGCGCGCCGGCGACGCGCTCCGGATGCGCTACGCCATCGGCCAGCGCGGAGCGCTCCCGGGCACCGGCTTCCTCGACCGCGCGCCGAACACGCCGGCCGACCGGTTCACCTTCCGGGTGACCGTGCCGAACGCGGACAGCTACGGCACGCCGTACTCGCCGACGCACGCCATCACGT
>Ga0154478_1076_pt2 | contig 8518 bp, 9 predicted proteins | sample RifGroC2_FD_115957 | JGI IMG/M metagenome (GOLD analysis project Ga0154478, IMG submission 115957) | Gemmatimonadetes bacterium GWC2_71_9
ACGCCGCCGCGCTTGGCGGCCGTCACCGTCTCCGGCATGACGATCACGGCGCGCACGCCGAAGCGCGCCGCCGCGTACGCCACCGCCTGGCCGTGGTTGCCCGAGGAGAACGTGATGACGCCGCGCGCACCGCCCTCCACGAGCTGGCGCACCAGATTGTAGGCGCCGCGCACCTTGAAGGCGCCGATGCGCTGGAGATTCTCGGGCTTGACGAACACCGGCACGCCGAGCCGGTGGCTGAGGTCGTCGGCCGGGAGCAGCGGCGTGCGCACGGCGACGCCCGCGATCGCGTCGGCGGCCGCGCGGATCACCTCGAGGGTGACGAGGTCGGGAGGGGCGATGGCAGTCACCGCGGCTTCATCGGGAAGCAGGCCAAGCTACGGCCCCAACGGACAGGCGGCAAGTCTATGTCGTTAACGGAGAAACGTGGCGTCACGGCTTGCGCGCCCTGCGCTTCAGGAACCAGTGCGTCGCGGCGAGATCCACCACCATCACGCCGAACAGGATCAAGCTCCCCAGGTCGCCGATCACGCCGTACCAGCGCAGCGCGCCAACCAGCACCGAGTAGGTGACGACGCCGGCGAGCACGAGGGGCTTGTTCACGACACGGGGACGTGTGCGGCGCCGGTCAGCTCCGCCAATAACTGCGCCGCGGCGGGCGCGAGCCGGGGGTCGGGATGGACCACGACGGCAAGATACCGCGTCAGGCCGAGCCGGGCGACGCGCCGCACCACGAGGTGCCGCTCCTCCGGCATCAGCGGCACGGCGAAGATGGCCCCACTTGACCTTATGATAATACCGACTCAGCTTGTCGCCATAACCACCAGGAGACGCGCCGTGACGACCGCACCCGCGGTTTCCGAGGAAGCCCTCGAGGGCGCGGTGCTCGCGATGTACGACGATGTCGCGACCGCACCGAACAAGGAGTACCACTTCTGGAGCGGCCGACCCGCGGCGGAGCTGTTCGGCTACCGGCGCGAGTGGCTCGACCAGGCGCCGCTGCCCGCGGTAGACTCGTTCGCCGGCGTCGGCAACCCGCACCTGTGGGTCGCCATCGAGCCGGGCCAGACCGTGGTGGATCTGGGCTCGGGCGCGGGGCTCGATCTCTTCATCGCCGCGAACCGCGCCGGAAGCACCGGCCGAGCCATCGGTGTGGACATGAACGACACGATGCTCGGCAAGGCGCGCGAGGTGGCGGCGGCCCGCGGCTACCGCACGGTCGAGTTCCGGAAGGGGCGGATCGAGGAGGCGCCGGTCGCGAACGGCACCGCCGACGTCGCGATCTCGAACGGCGTCATCAACCTCTCGTTCCGGAAGAAGAAGGTGATGATGGAGGCGTTCCGCGTCCTGCGCCCCGGCGGCCGCGCCTCGCTCACCGACGTCGTGAGCGATGCCATCATCCCGGAGTCGATCGCGAAGGACCCGAAGCTCTGGGCCTCGTGAATCGGCGGCGCGCTGCCGGCGAGCGAGTTCGTCCGGCTGCTCGAAGCCGTGGGCTTCGTGGACATCGAGACGCATCCGACCGAGCGGTTCAGCTTCCGCAAGGCCTCGACGCAGAAGGAGGCCGCGAAGTACGGGGTGCACAGCGCCACCTTCACGGCGCGCAAGCCGGGGTGAGCGCACCAGTGGCGAGCAACGCCACCGGTGACGGAAACGACGTCTACCCTTCGGCCCCGGCCTCCACCGGCTCGCTCTCGCCGGCCTCGCCCTCCTCGCCGCCTTCGTCCTCGCGCACCACGCGCGCGACGTCCTGGACCGCGTCGCCCTCATCCAGGTTGATGATTTTCACGCCCTGCGTGTTCCGGCCGATGACGCGGATATCGTCCACCGGCAGCCGGATGATGACGCCGTGCCTGCTGATCACCATCAGCTCGTCGCCGGGGATAACCTCCTTGAGCGCCACCACGTCGCCCGTCTTGTCGGTGCACCTCAAGGTGATGATGCCCTTGCCGCCGCGGTACTGCACCCGGTAGTCGGCCAGCTCGGAGCGCTTGCCGAGGCCGTGCTCGGCGACGGCCAGCAGCGTGGCTTCGCGCCGCACCACCACCATGCCGATCACGGCGTCGCCCGGCTCCAGCTCGATCCCCTTCACGCCGGTCGTGGCGCGGCCCATGTCGCGCGCGTCCTTCTCGTGGAACCGGATCGACATCCCGTGCCGGGTGGCGAGCACGACATCGTTCGTCCCGTCGGTGATCTGGACGTCGATCAGCTCGTCCCCGTCCTCGATATTGATCGCGTTCAGCCCCGTCGTGCGCACGTTCCCGTAAGCCGACAGCACCGTCTTCTTCACGGTGCCGTTGCGGGTGGCGAACATGAGGAACTTGTCGTCGCCGAACTCGCGCACGTTCACCAGCGCCGCGATCCGCTCCTCGGGCTTGATCGCGATGCAGTTGACGATCGGCTTGCCCTTCGCCGCCCGCCCCATCTGCGGGATGTCGTAAACCTTGAGCCAGTACACCTGGCCGTTCTGGGTGAAGAACATCACGTAGTCGTGGGTGGACGCGATGAATAGGTGCTCGACCCAGTCCTCTTCCTTCGTGTGCATCCCGTTCAGCCCGCGCCCGCCACGCCGCTGCCGCCGGTACGTGCTGACGGCGATCCGCTTGATGTAGCCGGCGTGGGACACGGTCACGACCATGTCCTCCTCGGCGATCAGGTCCTCGACCGAGAAGTCGCCCTCGTCGGCCACGATCTCGGTGCGCCGCCCGTCGCCGAACTCGTCGGCCAGCTCCTCGATCTCCTTCTTGAGGATCGCCATCCGCTTCGGCTTGCTGGCGAGGATGCTCTTCAGCTCCTTGATCAGCGCAAGGACCTCCTTCAACTCCTCCTCCAGCTTCTCGATCTCGAGGCCAGTGAGCTTGGCGAGCCGCATGTCGAGGATCGCCTTGCTCTGCTTCTCGGAGAGCTTGAAGCGGGTGCGCAGCTTCTGGTCAGCCTCCTCGGTCGTCTTCGACCCGCGGATGATCTTGATGACCGCGTCGATGTGATCGACCGCGATCTTGAGGCCCTCGAGGATGTGCTCGCGCGCCTCGGCCTGCTCGAGGTCGAACTGCGTCCGGCGGGTGATGACGGTGTGGCGGTGCTCGATGAAGTGCGCGAGCATCTCCCGGAGGCTCAGCTCCTTCGGGCGGCCGTCCACCAGCGCGAGCATGATCGCGCCGAACGTGGTCTGCATCTGGGTGTGCTGGTACAGGTTGTTCAGCACCACCAGCGGCGTCGCGTCGCGCTTCAGCTCGATCACCACCCGCATCCCGTCGCGGTCCGACTCGTCCCGGAGATCGCTGATCCCCTCGAGCTTCTTGTCGCGCGTCAGGTCGGCGATCTGCTCGACCAGCCGCGCCTTGTTGACCAGGTAGGGAATCTCGGTCACCACGATCTGCGAGCGGCCGGTGGATTCCCGCTCCTCCACCTGCGCGCGCGCCCGCACCTGGATGCGCCCGCGGCCCGTCGCGTACATGTCCGCGATGCCCTGCCGGCCGTAGATGATCCCGCCGGTCGGGAAGTCCGGACCGGTGACGAACTTCATCAGGTCGTGCGGCGTCGCGTCCGGGTTGTCCACGAGGTGCGCGACCGCCTTCGCGACCTCCTTCAGGTTGTGCGGCGGGATGTTGGTCGCCATCCCGACCGCGATGCCCGCCGAGCCGTTGACGAGCAGGTTCGGCAGCTTCGCCGGGAGGACGGTCGGCTCCTGGAGCCGGTCGTCGAAGTTGGGGATCCAGTCAACGGTGTTCTTATCGATGTCCTGCAGCATCGCCATCGCGATGCGCGTCAGGCGGGCCTCGGTGTAGCGGTACGCCGCCGCCGAGTCTCCGTCCACCGAGCCGAAGTTCCCCTGCCCGTCCACCAGCGGGTAGCGCAACGAGAAGTCCTGCACCATCCGCACCAGCGAGTCGTACACCGCCATGTCGCCGTGCGGGTGGTACTTGCCGAGCACGTCGCCGACCACCGTCGCGCTCTTCTTGTAGGGGCGCCCGGGCACCAGCCCGAGCTCGTTCATGGCGTAGAGAATCCGGCGGTGCACCGGCTTCAAACCGTCCCGCACGTCGGGCAGGGCGCGCGCGACGATGACGCTCATCGAGTAGTCGATGAACGACTCGCGCATCTCGTCTTCGATCAGTCGGGGAAGGATTCTCTCGCGCTGATTCGGTGCAGTCACTTCAACACTCGGTGGAGGACCGCTAAATGTATACGAATGCGAGGCTTAAAGCAACGCGCCGAGGCGGCAAATGACGGGTTGATGGCGGCACGGTGACGCCATGGTGTAGGCATGTATCACGGCGCAAAGGGATGGCCGCGCTGGGCGGAGGTTGACATCTGATGCCTGGTTCGCTAGCATCACGCATCATGGCACGCACGACCATCCGCATTGACGACCCCGTCCTCAGGGACCTGAAGCTGCTTCAGCGCCGGGAGAAGAAGCCGCTCGGCCAGCTCGCCAGCGAGCTGCTGGCCGAGGCGCTGGGCCGGCGCCACTCCGCGGCTCGGGTGTCCGAGCCGCCGTTCGTATGGCACAGTCAGCCCATGGGCCCCACAGTGGACTTCGGCGACAAGGAGGCGATCCAGGCGATCATCGATCGCGAGGACTTCCCCGAGTTCTTCAAGTGAGCTTCGCCCTCGACGCGAACGTCCTGATCTACGCGTCATATCCCGAGAGCCCGCACCATGACGCCGCGCAGCGCTTCCTGGCCGAATGTATTGAGCGACCGGAGCTGCTCTGCCTCCCGTGGCAGACGGTTGCCGCCTACCTGCGGGTGTCCACCCACACGGGACTGTTCGCCAAGCCGCTGGACCCGGCGAGGGCCGCGCAGAACGTGGACGCCTTGCTGCGCCGGCCTCGCACCAGGGTGTTGGTAGAGCAGGACGGCTTCTGGGAGGTGTACCGCGACCTGCTGGAAACCCATCGGGCACGGGCGAAACTCGTGCACGATGTCCATCTGGCCGCGTTGCTGCGGCAGCACGGGGTCAAGACGCTGTACACGCGGGACCGGGACTTCTGGCGGTTCGAGTTCCTGGACGTGAGGGACCCGTTTGCGTCCTAGTCGGCCGCTTCCTGTGTTCCGGCGCCGGGTGAGGAGGGTTGGGCGGCCGGCTCAGCAGCCTGCTTATCCGTGGAGCGGCGTCCCGACTTGTTCTTTTGCCCGGCCTCGTACCAGCGCCGGGTGATCTCCCCGGCGAGCCCGGTGTTGCCGATGCCGAAGGCCAGGCCTACGGCGAGCGCCGCGGCGCCCAGAATCAGCGTGAAGGCGGTCGTGACGATGTCGCCCGCCACGCCGAGCTGGGTCAGGGCCATGAAGACCGAGATGATGATGACGACGCCCTTGGCCACCTTGGCGAGCATCGGCACGCCCACGACCCCACCCGCCGAGGCGAGGATCAGCCCCCGCACGAACTCGCCGAGGATCATGCCGAGGACGACCACGATGATCGCCGCGAAGACGCTCGGGATGTAGCCGACGAGGTTGGCGAAGATGTCGTTGATGTTCTCCACGCCGAGGGCTGAGCTGGCGAGGAGGATCACGATCAGCATCACTCCCCAGAACAGCAGCTTGCCGACGACCCGCGCGGGACGGATGCCCGCCCCCGCCCGCTCGACCGCCTCGGTCACGCCCCACTTGGCGGCCTCGCGGTCGAAGTGCACCCGGTCGAGCAGGCTGTCCACCAGCCGCTCGACGATCCGGGCCACGAAGAAGCCGGCCATGAGGATCACCAGCCCGAGGAGCAACCCTGGGAGGATCCCGACGATCTGCATCAGGCCGGCGCGCAGCCGTTCGAAGTAGTTCATGCGATCCGTACCACGATCTTACCGAATTGCTCGCCGCGCGCCAGTCGTTCAACGGCCGCGCGCGCCTCCTCCATGGGGAACACCGCGTCCACCACCGGCCGCAGCCGGCCGCGGGCGAGCAGCCGGGCGATCGCCTCGAACTCGCGCCGGTTCCCCATCGTCGAACCCATGATGGTGTACTGGTGCCAGAACATCCGGCGGACGTCGGTGGTGACCTGCGGCCCCGTCGTGGCGCCGCAACTGACGAGCCGACCGGAGCGCGCGATCACCTTGAGACTGGTTTCCCAGGTCTTCGTCCCGACCGAGTCCACCACGACCTCTGCGCCCTTGCGATCGGTAACCCGCCGGACCTCCTGCACGACGTCCTGCGCCCGGTGGTTGATGCACGCGTCGGCGCCCAGGGTTTTTGCGCGCGCGAGCTTCGCGTCGCTCGAGCTGGTCACGATCGTGCGTGCGCCGAGCAGCTTCGCGATCGCCAGCGCCGCGAGCGCCACGCCGCCGCCGATCCCCCAGATGAACACCGTCTCGCCCGCTTTGAGCTGCGCCTTCGTCGCGAGCAGCCGCCACGCCGTGAGGAAGGCCAGCGGGTAGGCGGCGGCCTCCTCCCAGGAGACGGTGTCGGGAACCGGGTAGCAGTTGGCTTCGGGAACGCGGACCGCTTCCGCGAGCGTGCCGGGCAGGTGCTCGCCGAGCAGGCTGTAGGTGTCGCACAGCGACTGCTCGCCGCCCAGGCAGAAGTCGCAGCCGCCGCACGAGACACCGGGGTTGAGCAGCACGCGGTCGCCCGGCTTCACCCGCGTCACCTGCTCGCCAACCGTCTCCACGAGACCGGCGCCGTCGCCGCCCATGACCCAGGGGAAAGTGTGCGTGACACCCGGGAGACCGCCGAGGACGAAGAGGTCGAGGTGGTTCAACGCCCCGGCGCGAGTGGCCACGATCACGTCCTGCGGCCCCTGGAGCCTGGGGCGCGGCACGTCGTCCACCCGCACTTGTTCCGGGCCGCCATGGGCCCGGATCGTCACCGCGCGCATCACGCGGGCAGCGCCGGGAAAGCCGTCAGCGGGGTTGCGGCGTCGCCGGCCGGTACGTCGCGCTGGCCAGGACCTCGCCCGCCGGGACGCTCACCGGCGTCAGCGTCTGCGTCGCCACGTCGAAGGTCGCTACCAGGACGGTGTTGTTCGCCCCGAGCGTCGTGAGGGCGATCTTGCTGCCGTCCGCGTTCACGCTGAAAGAGCGGACGTAGCTGCCCGCCGGCGTGAGCGGCGTCTCGCCGCGGGTCGCGAGGTCCATCTTGATCACGCGCTTCGTCGGCGGCGCGCCGCCCTCGTCCCGGAGGAAGTAGACCGAGCGCCCGTCGGCCGAGTACTGCGGCGAATCGTCGGTGCGCGGGTTGGTCGTGAGCTGCCGCTCGTCCGTGCCGTCGAAGTTCATCTCGAAGATCTCGGGGCGGGCGCGCTGCCCCGGCGACGTCTCGCGCACCGAGGCGAAGACGATCTTCGCGCCGTCGGGGGAGACGTCGGGCGCGGCGTTGTCGTTCTCGCCGGTCGTCAGCGCGCGGCGGCCCGTTCCGTCGAGGTTGATGACGTACAGCTGCTGCCGCCCCGGGCGGCCCGCGTGGAACACGACCCGGTCCCCCGCCGGACGCACCCACGCTGGAGCACCGGTTGGGAGCGAGTCCGTCGTCAGCTGGCGCTGCCCGCTGCCGTCCGCATCCCCGACGAACAGTTGGAAGTTGGTGGAGCGCGGGCTCGGCGCGGCGGCCCACACGATCCGCGTCAGGTCGGGCGAGAGCGCGGCCTGCGCCTCCACCGCGCTGTCCCGGGTGAGCTGTATGCCGACGCTCGTCCCGCTCATCATGTAGAGGTCCCACATGCCGCCGCGCTGCGCCGTGACGACGAGGTCATCCACGACGTAGACGTCGGCGGCGACGGTGGAATCCCACGGCGCGCGCGCCGTGAGTCGGGCGTGGCCGGCGCGGAGCGCGTGGATCTGCCCCTCGCGCATCACCGCGATCGAATCGTTCGACGACGACCAGGTGAGGTCGGTTGCCGGGCCGGCGCTCTGGCGCCGGTCGTCGAGCAGCTGCACCGCGACCGAGGCCTGCTCCCCCACGCCGAGCCCGAGCCGGGGGCGCGAAATCTGGAGGCCACCCGCCACGACGCGGATCTCCAGCGTGCGCGTCACCGACGAGTCGCGGCCGACCGGCGCCCGCACCGCGATCGTGGTGGCGCCGGCGTGCCGCCCCCGCACGACCTTCGTCTGGATGTCGAAGCCCACGACGCTCGTGTCGGGCATCCGCCAGTCGAGCGGCGCCTCGGGGATCGCCGAGGAGTCGGCGGCGATCGCCGTCGCCGCGACCGTCATGGAGCCGCCGATGGCAAGCGTCGCGGGGCCGGCCGGCGTCACCTGCAGCCCGGCCACCGGCCGGTGGACGCTCACCGTGAGCGTGAGGGTCGGATAGAACGGGCTGGTCGCCGTGACGGTCGCCGTCCCCGGCCCGACCGGCTCGATGTAGGGGAAGAAGGCGTTGACCTTGACCTTCGCCGTGTCCGAGGAGGAGAACCGGAACAGCCCGCTGGGGTTGAGGTCACGGTTCTGCGCCACCACACGCAGCGGCACCGTGTCCAGCACGCCGGGTCGCAGCGACACCTGCGACCGCGCGAACCGCACCGAGTCGTCGCTCACTTCGACCGAAACCAGCCCCGGCGTGATGTTCGGGCGGTTCGGCACCGCCGC
>Ga0154478_1162_pt8 | contig 8418 bp, 8 predicted proteins | sample RifGroC2_FD_115957 | JGI IMG/M metagenome (GOLD analysis project Ga0154478, IMG submission 115957) | Gemmatimonadetes bacterium GWC2_71_9
CCACTGGTGGTGAAGGCGTCCGGCCTGGCTGCGGGCAAGGGCGCCGTCGTCTGCAGCACCAGGACCGACGCCAAGGCTGCCGCAACCGCGATGCTGGCCGAGGGAGCACTGGGCCAGGCCGGGGCCGAGATCCTGATCGAGGAGTACGTCGCCGGTGAAGAGCTGTCGGTCCTGGCGATCACCGACGGAGAGCACTTCGCCGTGCTCCCGCCCGCACAGGATCACAAGCGCATCGGTGATGGTGACACAGGCCCGAATACCGGTGGAATGGGAGCATACTGTCCCGTCGGGATCGCCACGGAGTCGTTGCTTCAGCGGGTGGCGAACGAGGTGATCGAACCGACGCTGCGGGCCATGGGTGATGCGGGAGCACATTACAGGGGAATCATTTACGCTGGTCTCATGATCCGGGAATCCGACGGAGCACCGATCGTCATCGAGTACAACTGCCGCTTCGGTGACCCCGAGGCCCAGGCCATCCTTGCCGCGACTCAGCCCGGCCTTTTGCCCGTGATCCGGATGGTGGCCGAAGGGGGCTGGATGCCCACAGGCACGCACGTCGGTTCGGCCTCGCATGCCGCGGTCACCACGGTGCTCGCCGCGGCGGGCTACCCGGATGCTCCCGTGACCGGGGCAGAGATCGGCATCCCCGCCGGCCTCGAGGAGGAGCCCGACCTCATCATCTTTCACGCCGGCACCTCGCGCGACGCGGACGGGAAGCTCCGGGTGGCCGGCGGCAGGGTGCTGGCAGTCACCGCCACCGCCCCGGCCGTCGCCGAGGCGGCGGCCAGGAGCCGCCGGGCCGCCGAGGCGATCACGTTCGAGGGGAAGCAGTTCCGCCGGGACATCGCCTGGCGCGAGGTCGCGCGGCAGCGGTAGGCCGTGCCGGAACTGCCCGAAGTCGAGACCATCGCCCGCGACTTGCGAGCGCACCTCGTGGGCGCCCGCATCCTCGCCGCCCACGTCATCAAGCCGGACATCCTCCGCCGCATCGGCCGGACTGGGTTCGAGCGCGGCCTCGCCGGCCGCCGCATCGAGGCAGTCGGTCGCCGCGCCAAGCACCTCGTCGTGGCGCTCGAGGGCGGCCGACGCCTCGTCGTGCAGCCGCGCATGACCGGCGCGTTCCTCGTGGACGCACGCGCCGTGCGCGACCCCTACACCGCCTTCGAGCTGCGGCTCGACACCGGCAAACGGCTCCGCTACCGCGACGTCCGGCGGCTCGGGGCGGTGTTCCTGCTCACGCCACGGCAGTGGGCAGACTACGACCGGGCCATCGGCCCCGAGCCGCTCGCGCCGGACTTCACCGCCGAGCGTTTCGCCGAGGCGCTCGGCCGGGGGAGCCTCGCGGTCAAGAAAGCGCTGATGGACCAGCGCCGCCTCGCCGGCGTCGGGAACATCTACGCGAACGAGGCGCTGTGGCTGGCCGGCATCGACCCCTCGCGCCGCGTGGCGCGCCTCACCCGCTTCGAGCTTGACCGGCTGCACTCCGCCGTGCTGGACGTCCTCGCCCGCGCGATCGAGGGACGCGGCACCACGATTCGCGATTACCGCACCGGCACCGGCGAGCCCGGCGGCTTCCAGGGCCGCCTCACGGTCTACGGGCGGGAGCGCGAGGCGTGCCTCCGCTGCGGCCGGCGGATCGTCCTGACCCAGGCACTCGACGCGCGCGCCACGTACTTTTGTCCGGGATGTCAGCACTAGCCCTCGCCGACCTGCTCCCTACCGCAGCGACGTTCACGGCGCTCCGCCGACTCGTGAAGTCGCAAGCGGCGCGGCGCCCCGGCGTCTACGAGTTCCTCGACGCCACCGGGGGCACGATCTACGTCGGCAAGGCGAAGGACCTGCGCTCGCGCCTGCTGTCGTACTTCACCGCCCCGTGGCCGGAGTCGAAGAGCGCGCGCCTCGTGCGCTGCGCCTCGCACATCCAGTGGCGGTGCCTGCCGAGCGAGTTCGCCGCGCTGCTCGAGGAGCAGCGCCTGATCAGCCGCCTCAGGCCGGCCTACAACGTGCGCGGCAACCTGCGCCGCGGTCGGCTCTCGTTCGTGACGCTGACGGGCGATCCCGCGCCGCGGCTGCGCGTCACCGAGCAGACCCAGGGCCGCGGGGCGTTCTATTACGGCCCGTTCGCCGCACGCGGCCGAACGGCCGACGCCATCCGCACGCTGGGCGACCTTCTCGGGCTACGCGACTGCAGCGACCGCACGCCGATGAAGTTCGCGGACCAGCCGAGCCTGTTCGACACGCCGCTGCCCGCGCTCTGTCTGCGCCACGAGCTGGGCACCTGTCTCGCGCCGTGCGCCGCCCACTGCTCGGCCTCGGGCTACGGCGACGCGACCCGGCGGGCCGCCGCGTTCCTCGACGGGCGCTCGGCGCACCCGCTCGAGGTCGTGCTCGATGCGATGGCCGACGCCGCCGAGGCGGGGGCGTTCGAGCGCGCCGCCCGCTGGCTGGAGAAGTTCGAGGCGCTGGAGTGGCTGTTCGGCGCGCTGGCACGGCTGCGCGCCGCCGTCGAGGGCCTCTCGTTCGTGTACGCCGTGGAAGATGGCTCCGGCGAATCCGATGACCGCGTGTACCTGGTACGTCACGGGATCGTGCGCGCCGAGGCGCCCTGGCCGAGGACCCCGCTCGAGCGCCAGGCTTTCGCGGCGGAGATCGCGCGCCACGCGGCGCCCGAGGAGTCCGCCCCGGCCGCGCGCACCGCGCCCGAGATGGACCAGCTGCTGCTGGTGATGAGCTGGTTCCGGCGCTACCCCGAGGAGTACGAGCAGACGACCCCCTACCGCGTTTGGCAGGAGGGCGGCTCATGAGCGCACTCCCGATGGCCATCCTGCGGGCGGTGTAGCACCGCCTCCCTCGGCGCGTTCCGCGCTGTCACGAAGCTCTCCCGGCGCCCTTGCGCAGACGGCGCCCGGCTGAATCTTCTCAAGCCTCCCATCCGACCCCCGGAGGTGAGGCAATGCGATCCAGACTGTCCCGCTCGCTGGTCGTCCTCGGCCTCGTCGCGCTGCCCCTCGCCGCGCAGGAGCCGAGCCCCGGCGAACGGCTCCCCGTGGTCAGACACGTCCTGCCGAACGGCATGACGTTCCTGTTCCTGCGCCGCGAGGGCGCGCCCACGGTGTCGTTCGTAACCCAGTTCCGCGCCGGCGGCGTGGACGAGTGGACCGGCATCTCGGGCACCGCGCACCTGTTCGAGCACATGCTCTTCAAGGGCACCCCGACGCTCGGCACGCGCGATTACGGGGCCGAGCAGCGCATGTTCCCGCGCATCGACGCGGCAGCCGACTCCCTGACCCAGGAGTTCCGCAAGGGCGCTCTGGCGGATTCGGCGCAGCTGCGCCGCCTGCGCGATCGGCTGCGTCAGCTGGAGGACTCCGCGCGGCAGTTCGTCGAGAGCAACGAGTTCTGGCGCGTCCTGACCCGCAACGGCGCGCAACGGATCAACGCCTCGACGTTCAACGACGGCACCAACTACTTCTTCTCGCTCCCCTCCAACCGCACCGAGCTGTGGTTCGTGCTCGAGGCCGACCGCATTCGCAACCCGGTGCTGCGCGAGTTCTACTCGGAGCGCGACGTGGTGATGGAGGAACGGCGCCGCAGCGTCGAGACCCAGCCGTTCGGCATGCTGCGTGAAGAATTCCTCCAGGCCGCTTTCCGGGCACACCCCTACAACCGCCCCGTGGTCGGCGTCGCGAGCGAGATCCAGACCGTCTCGCGCCCCCAGGCGCTCGAGTACTACCGCCGTTACTACGCCCCGAACAACTCGGTCGTGGCGATCGTCGGCGACATTGATACCACGCAGCTGAAGCAGTGGGCCGACCGCTACTTCGGAGACCTGCCGGCAGGCGAGCCGCACCGGCCCGTCGTCACGCAGGAGCCGCCGCAGCGGGGCGAGCGCCGCATCGACGTGGAGTTCGACGCGAACCCCACCGTGATGATCGGCTACCACATCCCGAGCGCGACGCATCCCGACGCGCGGCCGCTCGTCGTGCTGTCTAGCATTCTGACCGGAGGCCGGACCTCCCGCCTCCAGCAGCGCCTCGTCGTCCGCGAGCGCGTCGCAGCCAACATCTTCTCCACCCTCCAGCCGGGCCAGCGCTACCCGCGGCTGTTCGTCTTCCAGGCGGTACCGATCGCCCCGCACACCACGCAGGAGATCGAGAGCGCCGTCTACGAGGAGCTGGAGCGGATCCAGCGTGAGCCGCCGAGCGACTACGAGATGCAGCGCGTGCGCAACCAGATCGAGGCGGCCTCCATCGGCCGGATCGAGAACGCGTTCTCGCTCGCGCTCCAGCTCGCGAGCAGCGAGGCGCTCTACAACGACTGGCACCAGTCGTTCCGCTTCGACCGGGCGAACCTGGAGGTGACGCCCGCGGATGTGCAGCGCGTCGCGCGCACCTATTCCTCCAAGAACAACCGGACCGTGGCGACGCTGGTGCGTCCCGCGCGTCAGGCCGCGGGAGGGGCCAACTGATGCCGACCATCACTTCGCGCGCCGCTGCGGCGCTCGGTCTCGCCCTCGTGGCCGCGGCCGCGCCGGCGCGGACCCAGGGCACGCGCGAGCGCGTGGGCGCGCTCGAGGCGGGCTTCACGCCCCTGCGCTTCGCGCCCCCGGCGCCGCGCACCGTGCGGCTCTCGAACGGCGTCCAGGTATTTCTTCTCGAGAACCACACCCTGCCCCAGCTGTCGGTCCGCTTGGTCGGCCGGCAGGGGGTCGCCAACCTGCCCGACTCGCTGTGGGCGGTCGGGTGGCAGGCCGACAACCTCATGCGCACCGGCGGCACCACGACGCTGGCGCCCGACTCGGTGGACAGGCTGATCGACTTCTACGCGCTGAACGTCTTCTTCAGCACCGGCAACGAGACGTCGACCGCCACCGTGGGCGGGCTCTCGCGCTACCGCGACATCATGCTCGACCTGCTGTTCGACATGATGCGCAATCCGCGCGACGACACCTCGCGCATCCGGGAGTCCGTCGGCCAGATCGAGGAAGGCTGGCGTCGCCGGAACGACCAGCCCGGGTCGGTGCTCGGTCGAGCCTGGAGCCAGGTGATGATGGGCGACCACCCCTTCGCGCGTTCCCTGGTGACGCCCGAGGAGGCGGCGGCCTTCACGCCGGAGCGGTTCCGGCGCGTCCAGGGCATGCTCTACTGCCCCGACCGGTTCATCGTCGGCGTAGTCGGCGACTTCCAGGAGCCGGCGATGCTCCGGAAGCTGGAGAGCCTGTTCCGCGGTTGGGGCCGCTGTCCGGTGGGTACGCGCGAGGTGCCGCCGGTCCGCTATGCCGAGGGGCCACGGGTCGTGCACTTCGAGAAGGACATCAACCAGACGAACATCCGGATCGGCCACACCGGCGGGCTGCGCGTGAGCAACACGCCGGACTACTTCGCTGCACAGGTGACCGACTTTCTGCTCGGCGGGGGCAGCGGGTTCAGCTCGCGGCTCATCCAGCGGGTGCGCAGTGACTCGGGGTTCGCGTACAACGTGTTCTCCAACTGGGGCGCGGAGACCAGGCGCGAAGGAGTGTTCTTCGCGGGCGGCGAAACGCGCGCCGAGAAGACCGTCGCCGCGCTGTCGCTGATGCGGAACACGATCGCCTCCATGGTGGCCCAGCCCGTCACCGCCGAGGACGTGCGGCTCGCCCAGGAGAACGAGGTCAACTCGTACGTCTTCCAGTTCGAGACGCCCGCACAGATCGTCGGCCAGCAGATGGCGTACGTCGTGGACGGCCTGCCGCCCAACTGGTTCGATCTCTACCTGCGCGGCATCCAGGCCGTCACGGCCGACCAGGTGACCGACGTCGCCCGGCGCTTCCTGCACCCCGACCGCATGCTCATGGTCGTGGTCGGCAAGGCGAGCAGCTTCGATGCACCGCTCAGCACCCTGGGCGCGGTGACCACGATGACGCTGGAGGAGATCCGGCGCTAGCCGGCCGGCACTGGCGTGGCGGGCGTGGGCGACGGCGCACCGAAGCGCCGGAAGACCCGCTGGTAGAGTCCACGCAGCGGCTCGCGCTCGGACGCCCACGCCAGCACCGCAGTCGCCAGAATGCTGTAGAAGACGATCGCGTAGGTGACGTCGCGCACCAGCTCCCCCCCGGCGATTCCGGCCTGGAGCGGGATGGACGCGAGCACCGCGGCGGCGAGCCCCTTAGGCACCATCACCGACACCATCACGGCGTCCCGCACCGGCGTACCGCGGTCCAGCAGCTGCTGGGTCACCGTCAGGCGTCCGAGGTAGATCGCCAGCGTGACCACCAGCCCGCCGACCAGCACCTGAACGTTCCCGAACCGGAACGACACGCCAAGATAGACGAAGAACAGCGTCTTCAGGAGAAACACCGCTTCCGCGAACACCTGCCGCTCCACCGGCTGGAGCGTCGCCGGCACAGCCGCGCCGCGCCGGCGCACCAGCGATTCCACCAGGTGGAACCGCTCGTGGTTGGTGAGGGTGACGCCGAAGGCGAGGGCCGCGATGCCGCCGCTGAAGCCGAGCACGTCGGTGACGCCGTACACCAGCAGCACGAACGCCACCGACGCGGCGATGGTGTTGGGGATCCGGCGCACCAGCGGCAGGGCGCGCATCCAGGCGACCCCGCCGGCCACGCCGAGCAGCGCGGCGAACAGCATGGACGCGAGGATCGCCCCGAGCATCCGGAACGGATCGAGGCTGCCGCGACCGGCCGCATCCACCACCCCGAACACGGTCACGATGCACAGCACGTCGGTGACCGCCGACTCCAGCACCAGCACCGTCTGCGTCCGCTCTCCAAGCCCGAGCCCCTTGGCGAGCGGGATCACGACCGCCGAGGACGAGCCGCCGACGATGCAGCCCAGCACCGCCGCCGCGAGGGGCGGCAGCCCGAGCAGCGCCGCGGCGTAGGTCCCGGCTATGATCGCCGTCAGCACGAAGGTCACCAGCGTCAGCCGCAGCATCGGGCGGAGCGCACCCGCGAGCGCCCCCAGGTCGGTCGTGGTGCCGCTCTCGAACAGGATCACCACCAGCGCCAGCCCGCTCAGGACCTGACCGACCTGTCCCATGGCCTCCGGCCGCACCACGCCCGCAACCGGTCCCAGCAGCACGCCCAGCACGATCAGCAGCAGCACGTCCGGCACGCGGGTGCGCTGAAACACGATGCCGAACAGGTGCGCCAGGAAGATCAGCGCCCCCAGCGCCAGAATCGCGATGTTCATGGCCGGTGCTCCGCCAGCGGCACGATCCGCGCCCGGGGCGGGATGCCGGGCTCGGTCTCCATGATCGCCACGGTCACCGGGAGGTCGAAGCGCCGCGGGCCAGCCGAGCCGGGATTGAGGACGACGGAGAAGTCGGGGAAGTCGCGGATCAGCGGCCGGTGGGTGTGGCCGTAGACGATCACGTCCGCGTCGGGCCACGCCGCCTTGAGAAGCTCCGGCTCGGGCGAGCCGTACTGATCGCCGTGGGTGACGACGAACCGGAAGCCGTCGATCGTCACCTCGGCCACCCGCGGGAGCCGGCGGCGCAGCGCACCGTGGTCCACGTTGCCGAAGACCGCCGTCACCGGCGCGATCAGCGCCAGCTCGTCCAGGATCCCGTCGTCGCCCACGTCACCGGCGTGCAGGATCCGATCCAACTCCTTGAACACATCGTGCACGTCGGCGCGGAGCAGCGCGTGCGTGTCCGCGATGATGCCAAGCCTCACGGCCTGCGGCGCGAGCGACTCCGACGCCCGCCCTTCGGCGCCGGCTCGCCCCAGCGCGGCACCAGCGCGATGTCCAGCCCGAGGTGATCCACGATCCGCTGCACCACGAAGTCCACGAGCTGGGCGATCGTGCGCGGGCGGTGGTAGAAGCCCGGCGCGGCGGGCAGGACGGTCGCCCCCGCCTCCGTGACGAGCGCCATGTTCCGCAGGTGGACCAGCGAGAGCGGCGTCTCGCGCGGGACGAGCACGAGCTTGCGGCCCTCCTTCAGCGCCACGTCGGCGGCGCGCTCCACGAGGCTGCGGCTGGTGCCGTGCGCGATGGCCGCGAGGGTGCCCATCGAGCATGGACAGACGACCATCCCGGCGCTGCGCGCCGAGCCAGAAGCCGGCCGCGCTCCGCGGTCTCCGTCCTCGTACAACGTGACGCTCTCCCACGCGCCCCCGGTGGCCCCCTGGAGCTCGGGCACGGCGGCGACCCCGCACTCCTCCTCGAGCAGCCGCCAGCCGTGGCTCGACACGATCAGCCAGACCGGCACGCGGTTCGAGGCCAGCACCTCGAGCAGGCGCACCGCGTAAGGCGCGCCGGACGCGCCGGTGATCGCGAAGACGATCGGGAGCTGGCTCACGAACCCCTCCGATTCGGCGCCGGACGGCGTACGGGGTGCGGCGCGGGCCGCGGAGGCGCCGGCCGCCGCACGGGTTTGGGCCCCGGAGCACGCTTCCGCGGCTTTACCATGCCACCT
>Ga0154478_1006_pt5 | contig 8348 bp, 10 predicted proteins | sample RifGroC2_FD_115957 | JGI IMG/M metagenome (GOLD analysis project Ga0154478, IMG submission 115957) | Gemmatimonadetes bacterium GWC2_71_9
ACCGGCGTCCTAACGCCGGGCCACGCTCACCCCGTCCAGCACGAACGGCGGCATCAAGCTGCTGCCGCCCTTCCACTTAGCCTCGCTGCCGACGGCGCGGATCCGCTTCAGCAGATCGTAGGCATTCCCCGCGATCGCCGCGTCCTTGACGCGGCCGGTGATCTCACCGCCGTCCACGCGGAAGGCGAGGGCGACCGGATGTGAGAACGCGCCGCTGATCACGTTCCCCTGCCCCACGCCGATCAGTTCGTCCACGACAAGCCCGTGCCCGACCTCGCGCAGCAGGGCGGCCTCGTCGAGCGCGCCCGGCTCGATAACCAGGTTCGAGAAGGAGATCCCCGGCTTGCCGAAGGTCGAGCGCCGCCCGTGACCCGTAGGCCGCGCGCCGGCGCGCGCCGCGGTCTCGAGGTCGTACGCGAAGGCACGCACGACGCCGCGCTCGATGACCGGCAGCCGCACGGAAGGGATGCCTTCGTCGTCCGCCGGGCGCGTGCCGAGACGGCCGGCGAGCAGCGGCTCGTCCACGATGGTGAGGGAGGACGCGAACATCGCCTCGCCGAGCTTGCCGCCCAGCGGCGAGACGCCCTGAATCACGGTCTTGCCCGAGAGGGCCTGACGGACCGGGAGGAACACCGCGCCGACGCCGTTCGGCGTGAACAGCACCGGCAGCTTGCCCTGCGGCGGCTCCACCACGCGCTCGGCGCGCTCGATCTTGGTGACGATCGTCCGGGTGATCTCCTCGAGCTCGGCCTCGCCCGGGATGCCGGTGCGCGCGACGCTGTCGTAGGCCATGAGCACGTCGTCGCCGGCGACGCGCATCACGTCGGCGCTCACGCTGACCGCGGTGCCGCGGTACTCGAACGCCTGGCCCGCGGAGTTCACGAAGCGCGTAGCCTCGAGGTAGCGCTCGACCGAGGCGCTCACCTGCCACCCCGGGCGCGAGAGGCGCTCGATCACCCCCCGGCCGATCTCCGCCATCGTCGCGAAGTCGATGCCCGCGGCCCCGTCGTCGAAGGTCGCGGCGGCGGGGAGTGGTGATGCGGACGGCATGACGAGGTCGCAGGTTTCGCCCTGCTCGGCCGAGGCGAGGGCGCGCGCGAGGAGGTCCTGCATCTCGGCCTCGCCCGAAAGGTCGGTCGTGCCGGCGATCCCGACGCGCCCGTTCGCGACGACGCGGAGGTTGAGGCCCGCCTCCTGGCGGCGCGTCGTCTCCTTGAGGCGCCCCGACTCGAAGCGCAGCTCGAGCTGGTCCTCATCACGCCACAGGGCGTCGGCTTTCTCCGCTTTGCCCCTCGTGAGGGCGATGGCGCGCTCGATCAACGTCCCGTTCCGGGTCGGAGCCGGGACGGAACTTAGCCGACGCGGGCGCGGAACCGAAGCCGGTCCACCGCGGCCCGGCGCCTCACGGCAGGGCGGCGGCCTCCTCGCGGTGCCGGTCGGGCACCCCGCGCAGCAGCCAGGCGGCCACCCCCATGAAGACCGCCAGGGTAGCGATCGCCACGCGGTAGGATACCTGCGGGCTCGCGTCGCGGAGCAGCACCTCGACGATCAGCGCCCAGATGAGCGGGCCGACCACGGCGGCCGCGCGCGCCGAGAGCACCAGCAGCCCGAAGAACCGTCCCGCCTCCGCGTCGGGCACGAGCGTCAGCAGCAACGGCCGCTCCGCCGTCCAGATGCCGCCGAAGAGGAGCCCGATCAGCGCGCCCACCAGCCAGAATTGCGCTTGGCTCCGCACCGTAATGATGCCCACCAGGAGCAGCGTCCAGCCGATCAGCACGCCCAGCAGGGTGCGCTTGGGCCCGAACCGGTCGCAGAGGAATCCGGCCACGGCCGCCCCGAGGATTGACGGCACCGTGAGCACCACGAACAGCGTGACCTCCGAGCCCTCCGCGAAGCCCATCACGACCACCGTGTAAATCGCCATGAAGCCGATCACCGTGCCCATCGCGTCCTGGTAGAACCAGGAGCAGAGGATCATGCGCAGCAGGCCTGGGTGCTTCCGGGTCTCGACGAGGGACCGGGCGACGGCGCGGAAGGGCCGCGCCAGCGAAAACGGCCGCCACAACCCGCGCGAGATCGGCACGTGGTCGCGGCAGACCAGGAAGAGCGGCAGGGCGAAGAGCACGAACGCGAGCGCCGTCGGCACGAATGTCGCGGCGCGCCCCGGCTCGCCGGCGAACGGCACGCCGCGCAGCACGCGCACGACGCCCTCGGGGAGCGGGCCGAGGACCGGGAACGCCCCGTTGAAGAAGGGCGCGATGAAGAACATCCCCACGATGGAGCCGACGTAGCCCAACGCCGTGCCGTAGCCCGACAGCCGGCCGTGCTCCCTGGCCGGGACCAACTCCGGCATCATCGCGTTGTAGAACGGCAGGGCGCCCTGGTAGGCGTAGTTGGCGATAACGAAGATCGCGAGGGCGGGCAGCACGACGCCGCTCGACGGCCCCGCGCCGCGTCCGATCACGCCGAGCGCCGCGGTCGCCGCCGCGCACAGCAGCGTGAACCGCACGACCCACGCCTTGCGGCGCCGCCGCTCGTCCGACAGCGCGCCGAAGACGGGGATGCTGAGCGCGACCAGCAGCGACGAGACGCTCGACGCGAGCGCGTACCCCCCGGTGCCCGCGGCGAGGTCCGACGCGATCCACACCGAGAAGTACAGCGTCACGATGTTCATCGAAAAGATCGTGTTGGCGAAGTCGTAGAGCGCCCAGCTCCAGCGCTCGAGACGCGGGGCGGCGGCCAGGACGACGAACTCGCCGTCTGGGCGGACGATGATGTCGGGCCGCGGGGGCCGATGCATGGGCCCGAACATGCGGGAAGTTCGGGGGATGCACCAGCGGTGGCGGGGAGCGCCGAGCCGCCGCATCTTGTGCGCCAACCGTGTCTGCGCCCGCCCTGCACCGCGAGTGGGGCGTCCCCGTGCACGACGACCGGCGGCTGTTCGAGTTCCTGATCCTCGAGGGCGCGCAGGCGGGTCTCAGCTGGGAGACCATCCTCAGGAAGCGGGAGAACTACCGCCGCGCGTTCGCGGGGTTCGACCCCGTGAAGATGGCGCGCTTCACCCCGGGGCGCGTGAGTCCGACGCGTTGAGCAAGGACCTCAAGAAGCGCGGCTTCACGTTCGTCGGCTCGACGATCTGCTACGCGTTCATGCAGGCGGTGGGGATGGTGAACGACCACTTCGTCGGCTGCTTCCGGCACGCACCGGTGGCGCGCCTCACGTAGACGCAACCGGCATCACGCCGCGGGGCCGTCGAGCAGCCTCCATAGATACCAGCTCGCCACAGTGGCGTAGGGCGACCACGGCTTGCCGATCCTCGTCACGCGCTTCGGGGAGGGCAGCGAGCGCAGGCCGTAGGCGAGCTGGATGCCCTTCTGCACGCCGAGGTCACCCACCGGCAGCACGTCCGGCCGGCCGAGGCGGAAGATCAGGAACATCTGCGCCGACCAGACGCCGATGCCCTTCACCTTCGTCAGCTCGGCGATCACCCCGGGATCGTCCAGCACCGCGAGACGATCGAGCCGGACTTCTCCGTCATCCACCTTCCGCGCCAGGTCCTTGATGTAGGAGAGCTTCTGCCGCGACAGGCCGGCCGCGCGCAGCCGCTCGTCGGGCGTGGCGGCCACGGCGTGCGGCGGCGGCGACTCGCTCCCGTACAGCTCCAGGACGCGCCGGTGGATCGTCCGGGCGGCCGGACCCGCCAGCTGCTGGAACACGATGGCGCGCACCATGAAATGGAAGTGCGAGCCGTCCCTCTGGGGCGCGAACCGGCACGGACCCACCCGCTCGATCACTCGCGCGAGGACGGGATCGGCGCGCTTGAGATGGCGGACGGCCTGGCGGGTCATGGGCGATGAAGCTAATCCTTCCGGCATGATGCGCCATGCCGCCCTGGTGATGCTGGGCCTCGCAAGAGCGGCGCCGCTCGCCGCGCAGGTGCCCCCCGGCCTCGCGGCGGAGCGCGCCGGGTTCACGGCCTGGCTGACGAGCGCGCCGAACTCGCCCTACGCCGCCATCTACCATCAGCCGCTTGCGGGTGAGCTGGTGTTCGGGCCCGGCGGCGATCCCGCGCTCCTCGCTCTCCCGCGTGCGGTCCTCACCGAGCGAGGCGGCGCGCTGCGCCTGCGCACCGCCGAGGGCGAGCGCGCGGCGCCCCGTCACCGCGACGTGCCATTCGGCAACTGGCGCCTTCGGGTGAGCGGCGAGCGCGGCCGCCGCACCGTCACCGTGTTCGGACCGGTCCGCGGCGCCCGGCCGCCCGCCTATCACCCCTACGACCGCGCCCGCGTCGTCGAGGGCACGCTCGAGCCGGCCGCCCGGGCCGAGGAGCGCCGGATGCTCGGCCTCGACGGGATCGAGGTCACGGCGACGCTGGCCGGCACGTTCATCGGCCGGCTGGACGGCGCCGCCATCCGCCTGACGGTCTACCGCATGCCCGAGCCCGGTGGCGAGGAAGCGGAGCTGATGATCTTCTTCCGCGACGGTACCAACGGCGTGACGACGTACCCGGCGGGGCGGTTCCTCGCGGTCGAGCCGCTGCCCGGCGGCCGATACCGCGCCGACTTCAATCGGGCCCGCAACCCGTTCTGCGCCTACAACGGCGTCTTCCCGTGCCCGCTGCCGTGGCCGGGCAACGCCATCGCCGCGCGCATCGAGGCGGGAGAGCGCTACGCGGGGACGGGGGCGCGGGCGGGAGCACCGGCGCCGGGAGCGCGGCCATGATCCTCGCGGCCCTCGCGCTCGCCGTGCAGCAGGCGGCCGCGCCCGCGCCGGTCGTCGAGTGGCGCGCCGCGCTGGACCTCGCGGGCGGCGCGCTGCGCTTTCGCATCGCCATCGAGGACCGGGGCGGCGAGGTCGTCGGCGCGCTGTGCAACGCGGACGCCTGCGACCGGTTCTCTTCCATTACCCACTTCGTCGGCGCGGAGGACTCGCTGTTCCTCGAGCTGGCGGACTACGCCGCCACGATTCGCGCCCGGCTCACCCGCGACTCGCTGGTCGGCTTCTACCGCAACGTGGGCAGCCGCGGCCCGCGCACCATCCCCTTCCGAGCCGCACGCGGCACCTGGCCCGCCGAGCCTCCTCCGGCGGCGCTGGACGGCCGGTGGGACGCGTGGTGGGTCACCGACGGCCGCACCACCCCGCGGGTGCTCGAGTTCCGGCGCACCCCGCGCGGCCTCGAGGGCAGCGTAATCTCTAACAGCGGGGACTACGGGCTGTTCTGGGGTCGCGCCGAGGCGGACAGCTTCTCCATGGCGCACTTCGACGGCTCGTTCGTGTACCTGCTGACCGGGCGGCTGGACGGCGACACCTTGCGGGGCGTATTCCACGCGGGCCTGCGCACCCAGACCCGGTTCGTGGCCTGGCGCTCGACCGGCCGCCCGCATCTCACGCCGCCCGCCGAGGTGGTGCGCGCCGACAGCGCCGCGCCGTTCCGGTTCGCGTTCCCCAGCGTGGACGGCGGGCTGGTGAGCGACGCGGACCCGCGCTTCCGCGGCAAGGTCGTGGTGGTGGACATCTTCGGCACCTGGTGCCCGACCTGCCACGACGCCGCGCCGAACCTGGTCTCGCTGTACCAGCGTTACCGCGATCGTGGCCTCGAGATCGTGGGGCTGGCCTACGAGGTGACCGGCGATACGGCGGTGGACGGCGCGCTGGTACGCCGCTACCGCGAGAAGTTCGGCATCACCTTTCCGCTGCTGCTCGCGGGCGTGAACGACAACGAGTCACCAGCGGCGACGCAGCCGCAGCTCAGCGGGCCGATCGCGTTTCCCACCACGATCTTCCTCGACCGCCGGGGCCGGGTGCGGCGCGTGCACGCCGGCTTCTACGGCCCGGCCACCGGCGCGGCGCACGCGGCGCTGCGCGCGGACTTCGCGCGGTTCGTGGAGCGGCTGCTGGAGGAGCGCTGACCGCGGGTCCGGCTAGACCTCGCCCCCCACCAGCAGCTGCTTGAACCGCACGTGCGGCGCGCCCTCCGTGACCGGCAGCGGGGACTGTCCGCCCTTGCCGCAACCGCCGCCCATCTGGTTCCACTGGAAGTCGCCCGCCACGGCGTCAATCGCCTGGAGCGACTGGAACAGGTTGCCGGCCAGGGTGACGTCCTTGACCAGCTCGGCCAGCTTCCCGTCGCGGATCATGTGGCCGTGCGAGGCGGTGAAGGAGAAGTTCTCGAGGTACGTCTGCCCGCCCGTCGCGTCCACCGCGTACACGCCGAGCTTGACGTCGCGGATCAGGTCCTCGAAGCTGCCCTGCCCGCCCTCGATGTACGTGTTGGTCATCCGCACGATGGGCGCGTGACGGAAACTGATTGCCCGCGCGTTGCCGGTCGGCTGCTCGCCCATCGCCGCCGCGGTCTCGCGCGAGTGCAGGCGCCCGACGAGGATGCCCCGCTCGATGAGGCGGGTATTCCGCGTGGGCGTGCCCTCGTCGTCGTAGGGCAGCGTGCCGCGCAGCCCCGCCGCGCTGCCGTCGTCGCCGATGGTGACGATGTCGCTGCCGAAGCGGCGGCCCAGCGTCATCATCTCCTTCGCCTGCGGGTTCTCGTACACGAAGTCGGCCTCGGAGAGATGCCCGAACGCCTCGTGCACGAACACGCCCGCGAGGCGCGGGTCGAGCACGACGGGATACGTCCCGCCCTCCACGGTCGGCGCGGTGAGGAGGTCGAGGGCGCGCCGCGCGGCGGTCAGGAACATCTCGTCCTTCCCCTGGACGCTCCTCCACCCCTTGCGCAGCCCCAGCGACTCGAGCGAGCGCTCGATGCGGTCTCCGTCCCGAGCCGTGGCCTGGGCCGAAAGGCCGATATCCGGCCGCCTCTCGTAGAGCCACGTCCCCTCTGTGTTGGCGTACCACCAATCGGTGCGATCGTCGTAGTAGGTCGCGGACGTGTCGGCGATCCGGTCGGACAGGCCGAGCATCAGCCCGTTGAGGTGCTCGAGGTAGCGGCGCTTCTCGGCCAGCGGGACCTCGAATGGATCACCATCCACGGTGGGCGCCACCTCGTCCACGCGCGGGGCCGACTCGGCCAGCCGGATCGGGTCGTCGAGCACCACGGCCCGCGACATCTCTTCCGCCGCGGCGAGCACCTTCGGCAGGTCGTCCAGCGTGGTGAACGACGCGACGCCCCAGCCGCGCCCCTCGAACAGCACGCGCGCGTTGCCGCCCGCGTCCACGCTCTCCTGCGCCACCTCGAGCCGCTTGCCGCGGAAGACCACGCGGCTCGCGCGCGCCCGCTCGACGCGCACTTCGGCGTAGTCCGCCTTCGACCGCTTGAGCGCTTCGGTCAGGCGGTCGCGCATGTTGTCACCGTTGTGCATCGTTCCCCATCGGGGTGCTGCGGGACAGACCGCTTCGCCCTTCGCCCTTCGCTCTTAGCTCTTAGCCTACCTGATCTTCCCCGCCGCCCGGAGCGCCTCCTCGTAGTCGGGCCGCATCACGATCTCGCCGTCCTCGATCACGTCGCGGTCCCACGGCAGGATGATCACGCTCGCGGTCTGCATCGCCGCGTAGTCCGGCTTGTAGTCGCCGGTCCTGAAGGCGACCGCGGTCTTCACGGTCCCGGCGCCCTCCTCCTTCATCACTGACAGCGCGAGCCGCATCGTGTCGCCGCCATCGCAAGTGCCGTCCACGAGAAGCACGCGTTTGCCCCTCGGGCTCAGCGTCGGCCGCGAGATCAACGAGGGCGCCTCGCCCTCCTTCGTGCGACGCAGCGTGATCGAGGCGAAATCGGTGCGCAGGATGCTCGCGACCACCGCGCCGGGGATGACGCCCGCCCGCGCGATGCCGACGACGAGCTCGGGCTGGTACTCGTGCCAGACCTTGAGCGCGAGCGCACGGCACAGCTCGCCGAAGAAGGGCCAATCGACCTCCATCACGGGGCGCGGCTGCGGGTGGGGACGAGCGGGGGGACGGGACATGGGATAACGCTACCCCCGGCCCCGTGCCGGGCGCAATCTAGGGCAGCGCACCAGCGCAACAGCCGTAGGTTGGCTATTGTCAATCGGTTGGCAGATCATTACCTTCGCGATCCATGGGTATATTCCGGCGTCTGCTGGGCGGCGCTTCCGCCGGCAGGGAGCCCCTCAAACCGCAGCGCCTGGACTACCTCAACGAGGCCCTCGCCCTCGAGCGGCGCGGGGACTTCGAGGCGGCGATCGTCTCCTACCGCCTGGCGCTGCGGGACCATCCGAACGATCCGCGCATCCTCCAGAACCTCGCGATCGCCTCGAGCCGTACCGGCAGGCTGGACGACGCGATCCGTCACTACCGCCGGGCGCTGGAGCTGGACGCCACGCTCGCCGGGGCGCACTACGGCCTCGGGTTCCTCCTGCTGAAGCGCGGCGAGACGGACG